>Ga0114918_10002811_pt1 | contig 15484 bp, 9 predicted proteins | sample LantaG_FD_87015 | JGI IMG/M metagenome (GOLD analysis project Ga0114918, IMG submission 87015) | Deep subsurface microbial communities from Baltic Sea to uncover new lineages of life (NeLLi) - Landsort_02402 metaG | ecosystem: Environmental > Aquatic > Marine > Oceanic > Sediment | place: Baltic...
CCCCCACCCCCGCCCTCACCCCCGCCGCCCGATGTCCCTCTCTCCGAGGACGACGCCGGCTGGGCGTCCCGGTCCTCCCGGGCGGTGGTGGACCTGCTCTCCCTGGGCGCCCGCCCGGACGCGCGCGACCGGACGGGCGCGACGCCCGCCTTTGTCGCGGCCGAGCGGGGAACGGCCGCCCCGCTGGCCGCCCTGCTGGCCGCGGGAGCTGACGGCCGGGTCCGCAACTCCGCGGGCGAGGCGCCCCTGTACATCGCGGCTCTGCGCGGTCACGCGGCGTGCGTGCACCTGCTGCTGGAGGCGCTGGCGTCCGACGGCGGGCCGTCCTGGGTGTCGCCCTCACTGTATGGCGATGGGTGGACGCCGCTGATGGCGGCCTCCCTGGCCGGCCGCCCCGACATTGCGGCCGCCTTGCTAGGGGCGGCCGGCCACGCCTCCCCTACCCTGGCCCGGGCGGCCAACCGGTATGGCCAGACGGCCGCCCACATCGCCGCCCGGCGGGGTTGTGGCGCCTGCCTGGCCGTGGTCCTGGGCGCCGGTGGCCCGGCCCTGGCCGCCACGGTCGACGCGGCGGGCGAGGCGCCCGCCTCGACGGCCGCCCGCCACGGCCACGCCGCCCTGGCGGCGACTTTGCGCGCTACAGCGGCCAGCGCGGCGGCGGGCGGGCGGGGGATGCCGGTAGCAGCAGCAGCAGCAGCAGCGGGCGGCGGGTCGTCATGCGCCTACCCGACGGGCGCGTCCCCGCCGGCGCCGTGGGTGCCGACCCAGCGTGGCGCGGACCGGCCGCGCTGGTGAGAGGTGATGGGTGATGGGGAGTGGAGAGAGAGAGAACGGCTTTGACCCTACACTATAGAGCAGTTTACACACACATCACATCACGTGCGTCCTTTCCTCAAATGGGCGTCGCCCAGGCGGTCAGGCTCACGCCCGGCGACAGCCCGCCCTTGGCGCCGCTGCTCCACGCCTCCCCGCCCTCGCCCTCACTACTGCGGTCGCCTTCCTCGCCCGCCAGAGCCGCCGCCGCCAGCAGGGCCGCCGCGCCCGTGACGCCGCCGGCACCTCCCGACGAACTCACGCTCGCTGCTGCCCGGCCGACCGCGGACCGCACCGCGCCCAGCTCCGCCCGCAGGCGGCGGGCCTGGGCTTTCCAGGGCGACGCTCCCGCGGACCGCGCGGCCGCGGCGGCGGCCGCCAGGGCGCCCGCCTCGGACCGCAGGCGGGCCAGGAGGGCGTCCGCCGCGGCGGCGCGGCCCTCGGCGGCCCGGACTCGGCCGGCCTCGACCTCGGCCCGGCCGCCCGCGGCCGCCGCGCGCTCGACAGCCGCGTCCGCGCGGCTGGCCTCCGCCGCGCGCGCCGCCTCCGCGGCTAGAGCGCGCCCCTCGGCCACCTCCGCCCGGCGAGACGCGTCCGCGGCGTGCACTTCCGCGTCCGCCGCCCGGCGCGTGGCGGCGGCCACGGCTGCGTCCCGGTCGGACGCCGCGTCGGCCGCAGCCGCCTGCGCCGCCTCGACCTCGCCCCGGGCCACCCCGGCCACCTCCCGGCTCGCCCGTGCCAGGTCCCGGGCCTCCGCGGCCTCCGCCTCCCAGGTGGCCGCCTTGGCCTGGGCGTTCGCCGCCGCCGCGGTCGCGGCGGACGCCGCCTTTTCAGCGGCCGCCGCCCGGTCCTCCGCCTCGGCCCGCGCCTCGGCCGCGGCCGCCAGGGCTGACGCCGCGTCGGCCGCCCGGCCTTGCTCGGCCGCCGCCGCGGCCGCCGCCCGAGCGGCGGCCGTCTCAGCGTCCGCGGCCGCGGCGTCCGTCAAGTCCACCACCCGGGCCTCCGCATCCGCCAGGCGCCCCGCCAGGGCGTCCAGCTCCGCGGCTGCCGCGGCTGCCGCGCCGCGCGCGGCCTGGACCTCCTCGCCCAGCGCCCGCCCGGCCCGCCGGGCCGCCGCGGCCGCCGCCTCCGCCACGTCCGCCCGCCGGTTGGCCCGGCGGGCGCACCGCAGAGCGTCCGCCAGACGGGCGGCCAGGCCGGCCCGGGACACCTCGGCCGCCTCCACGTCGGCCGCCGCCTCACGCAGGGCCAGGACGGCCGCGGCCGCCTCCCGCTCCGCCTCGACGCGGGCCGCCTCGGACGTGGCGAGGGCGGCCGCGGGCGGGGGCGGGGTCAGGGATGTGGAGGCTGCGACGGCCGCGGCCGCCAGCGCGTCCGCGTTCGCCCCCGCCGCGGCCGCGCGCTGGGTGGCGCACGCCTCGCCCGCCGTCGCCCGCTCCGCCCGGGCCAGGGCCGTCGACGCGGCCGCTCGGGCGGCGGCGGTGTCCGCCCGGGCGGCCGCCAGGGCCCGGCGGGCCGCGGCCGCGTCCGCCTCCGCGGCGGCGACCCGGCCGGCCGCGCCGTCGGCCGCGGCCGCGGCGGTTGACGCGCGGTGGCGGGCCGCGGCCTCTGCGTCGGCCGCCGCACGCTCCGCCCGGTTCGCCCGGGCGGCCTCGGAGGCCGCCCGCGCCTCGGCGGCCGCTCGCCTCGCTTCCGCGTCCCGCAGCTGGCGGGCTAGGGCCGCGATCTGGGCTTCCAGGGCCCGCCGCACGGCGTGGCCGCCACCGCCGGTGCTGGGCGGCGGGGGTTGGGAGGCAGGGGTGCATGTGGCGGCGACGACGCCCCAGGCGGGGCTGGGGGCGCCATCGCCCGCACCACTCAACCCCGCTATGGGCGTGAAGAAGGCGGGCGTGGCGGGCGCGGCCGAGGCGGCGACCGCCGGGAAGGCTGGAGGCGGAGAGGGCGCGCCGCCGCCGCCGCAGGCCGAGGTCGACGCGCGCCGGCCGTGCGCCTCGCCCCCGTCGCTGGACCGGGCCCAGCTGGCGTCGCGTCCACCACCACCCAGCAGGGACGCCCGCTGCCGGCGGGGGCTGATGGACCGCAGGGTGGCCAGGACGGCCGGGTCCATGGGGTAGGGGTCGTCGGCCTGTGAGTGTTGGGAGAGCGAGAATTGAGCGGGAGAGCACCGAGCGAGTCGAGCGCGCGAGCCCTTCTCTCTTTGCGCCACACACGCGCTTACCATCGGCGTGGCCGGCTCAGCATCCCAGAAGGGGTGAGCGGGGTCAGCCATGGGCGAAGCTGGTGCGGGTGTGGAGTGGCAATCGAGCAGGAGGGGAGCTGCTGTGTGCGGGCGGCTCCGCGCAAGTAAGATGGAATGGAAATGAAGAGACCTGCAGCGGCCCCCCTCCTTTCACTCTTCTCATCTCAACCTTCGGCCGGACCCACTCACGGCGCAGCTCCATCTCTGCCCCTACCGTCCCGCCCCCCTCGCAACGACACCACCACGACGCCCGCGGTCCTCGCCCAGGCCGCCGGCCCGCCTCCCACGACCCGCGCCGCCCTTCTCACCACCGCCCCCACTCCTCGCTCGCCTGGCCCAGGCGCGTCCGCGCGTCGCCGCCAGCCTCTCCCCCTGCTGCTTCCGGCACGCCGGCCGCGCACCGCCCGTCACCCTCCCGCCGCTGCAGCCGCACCAGCACCACCCGCCATGCCACCGCCGTCCAGGTCCGCCGCGCCAGGCGCGCCGACCGCGGCCCTGACTGGCACCGCCTTCACCATTGGCGGTCACACCCTCCTGGCAGGTGTGCCGCCGTCCGTGACCTCCTCCCCCGGCCCCTTGCCGGGCTCCCTTGTCCTGGGCCTGGACTTAGGGGCGGGCGGGGACACGGCCCAGGCGGACGTCGTCCTGGGCAAGCTGGCCGTGACACGGTGAGAGAATGAGGGGAGGGGGGGAGGCGGAGCGCGAGAGCGCGCGAGCGTGCTCGATGCGCCATGGGGCGGCGGCCCCTCTCTCAACCCTCCACCCTCCATCTCTCATCCATCAGTTTCCTCTGCTGCGCCCGCAACAAGATCTACTGGATGACGCCCGAGTGGGGCACCAAGGCCTCCCAGATCCCGCCCGAAACCCAGTTTTTCCTGGCGGACCTGGGCCCGCCCGGCACCAGCGAGGGGCCCTACGTTGCGCTGATGCCCCTCCTCGCTGCAGGCCGCACCTTCCGCGCGACCCTGCGCCCGGCGTCCATCCCTCCCGCCCGCCGGGGCGGGGCCGGCTCCGTCACCCGCAAGGCGTGCGGCTCGGCGTCCGGCCCGCACGACCTGGCCCTGCGCCTGGAGTCGGGCGACCCGGCCGTCCGGGCGTCCTCTTTCACCTCCGCCCTCCTGGTCGCGCCCGCGGCCGGCCCGGACCCGCTCGCCCTGGCCGAGTCGGCCGTCCTGGCGGCCGCGGCCCTGTCCGGCCCCGCCCGCCCCCGGGTCGACAAGGGGCGGGGCGACGGGTCGGGGAAGCCGCCCTCCTTTATTGACGCTTTTGGGTGGTGCACGTGGGACGCCTTCTACAGCCAGGTCTCTGCGCGGGGCGTGGGCGAGGGCGTGTCCTCCCTGCGCGCGGGCGGCGCGCCGCCCCGCTTCGTCATCGTGGACGATGGCTGGCAGGTGACCGCCCTGCCGGAAGGGTTGGAGGAGCCCCTGAAGGCGGCTGGTGAGGGTGAGGAGGACAGGGCTAGCGGCGCCAGCGGCACCAGCGCGGCCGCGGCCTCCCTGTACAAGGCCGCCCTGGAGACCGCGCCGCCCGGCTCGCCCCTGCTGCGCTGGTTTGCGCGCATGGCGTCGGGGCCGGACAAGCCGCTGGGCCCTCGCCTGCTGGCCTGGTATGCGGCCACGTCCGACCATGTCCGCCGCCTGGCGGCCGTGGGCGCCAACGCCAAGTTTGCCGACCCTGAGGCAGGGCCCGACCAGCCCATGGCCCCCGCCCCGCCCGGCGGGCTCAAGTCCGTCGTCACGGCCCTGCGCACCCGCCACGCCGTCGACCACGTCCTTTGCTGGCACTCCATGTACGGGTACTGGGCGGGCGTGGTGCCGGGCAGCGAGCCCGCCCCGCCCGGCGCGCCGGAGGGGACGACCCTGGGCGCGGCGGGCGTGCCCGGCCTGCCCGCCCGCCTCATTTCCCCGACCCCCTCCCCGGGCGTCCTGGACGTCGACCCCTGCTACGCCTGGTCGCCCCAGGTCCTGTCCGGGGTCGGCATCGCCACCGACCCGGCCGCCCTGTACGCGGCCATGCACGGCTACCTCGCCTCCTCGGGCGTGGACGGCGTCAAGGTAGACTGCCAGGGGACGCTGGGCATGATCGGGGCCGCGGCTGAGGGCGGCCTGGGAGGCGGGCCCGCCCTGGCCGCCGCCTACCACGACGCCCTGGAGGCCTCCATCGCGGCCCGTTTCCCGCCCGGCAACGCCGCCATCAACTGCATGTGCCACACCACGGAGGCGCTCTACTCGTTCGCGGCCACGTCCATCGTCCGCGCCTCGGACGACTTCTGGCCGGCCGACCCGGCCTCCCACACCGCGCACGTCGCGGTCTGCGCCTTCAACTCGGCCTTCCTGGCGCCCCTGGCCACGCCCGACTGGGACATGTTCCACTCCCGCCACCCGGCCGCCCGCCTGCACGCGGCCGCCCGCGTCGTCAGCGGCGGGCCCGTCTACGTGTCAGACAGGCCGGGCGCCCACGACTTTGACCTCCTGGCCCGCCTGGTCCTGCGCGACGGCCGCGTCCTGCGCCCGCACCGCCCCGGCCGGCCGGCTCCCGCGTCCGCCTTCACGGACACGCTGCGTGACGGGGTATCCCTGCTGAAGGTCCAGACCGTGACGGGCGGCGAGGAGGAAGGGGGCGGCGGCGGCAAGGGACAGCCCTCCTTCACGGCGGGGCTGGTCGGCGTGTTCAACACGCAGGGCGCGTCCTGGGACCGGCGCACGCGCCGGTTCGCCCTGCACGCCCGCTCGCCCTTCTTCTGCTTTGGGAATGGTTCGACTGCTCTTAGCACGACCGTCACGCCCGCGGACGTGCCGGGGCTGCCCGTCCCGGCTTCCGGCCGGTTCGTGGCCTGGGAGGACGAGGCCCGCGCCGGGCGCCTGGTGGACGCGGCGACGGGCGTGGTCGTGGGCGGCGCCTCCCCGCCCACCATCACCCTGGCCCGCGGCCAGGCCGACCTGGTCACCCTCGTCCCCGCCCTGGCCGTCTCGGCGGGGCTGCTGGCGGCGCCCCTGGGCCTGGTGGACCTGATGAACCCCGCGGGCGCGGTCCTGGGCGCTTCCATCGACGGGCGCAGGCGGTGCCTGACCCTCCGCCTGCGGGGGCGGGGGCGGGTGGGCCTGTGGACGCCGTCCCCGCCCCTGTCCGCGGCCGTCCGGGGGGCGGCCGGATCGAAAGGGTGGAGCCCCCTGGCGGTCGCGTACGAGGCGGCCACCTGCCTGGCGAGCGTGGCCCTGGCGGACGAGGGCGCGGGTGGCGGGCTGGAGGCGGCCATGCCGGACGTGGAGGTGCGGTGGGAGTGGTGAAAAGGGGGGGAGAGAGAGGCGGTAAGGCTCCCGCTGCGTGACCCGGACGCGCGACCCGCAGGGGCGCCGTGGCGGCCCGCCCCCAAGCGTGGCGGGCCCAGTGAGAGGGAGAGGATGGAGAGAGAGAGTGCGTGCTGGAGAGGGAGGGGAGGGAGCGAGTGGGCGTTGTTTTTCCATTGTTGCTTTGCTTTTCGTCATTTCTCCAACTGTTGCTCCGCACAGACACACACGCACACGCACAGCGCCCACCATGGCCACCGACGTGGACCGCTCGGTGAGGCAGAGGAGGCCCGCGGGCGGGAGAGACGTCTCTCGAATACCCGGGGCACGCTGATCGACTAAAAAAACGCGCGCTCTCAACTCTCATCTCTCTCTCCCCCCTCCAGCGCATCGTCATCTACCCGGCCTACCTGAACTCCAAGCTGACGCTGGCCCAGGGGCGGCGCCTGCCCAAAGAGAAAGGTACGGAAAGAGAAGAGAGAGGGCTTGTGCACACGAAACCTGCGCGCCATTTCTTCCGTTCTTCCTCTCAAACCTCTCTCCCCCTCTCCCTCCATTTCAGCCTGCGACGACCCGTCCGCCGTGGAGATGGCGGACATCGCCGCCCGCCAGCTGGGGCTGGACACCCGGCTGGAGAACAAGCGGCACCCGCGCGACTTCTGGCAGCAGGGCCGCATCGCGGTGGCCCTGACGGACGTGTCCGGCGCGCCCGCCAACCCGGCCGTCCCGACCAAGAAGGCGATCATGGCCGCCCTGGCGGCCGCCGTCCCGGCCCACCCGCACTACGCCGCCCGCAAGCAGGCGGAGGCTCAGGCCCTGGCCTCCTGGGACAAGGGGCCGGCGGTGGGCGGTGGTGGTGGGGGTGGTGGAGGCGGCGGGGCGGGCGGTCCACCACGGGTGGGCGGACCGGCCGCGGGCGCGGGCGGGGCGCGGTTGGCGGCCGGGGGGCGGACGTCGTCCAAGAAGAAGGGGCGCAAGTGACGTGACGACGACGGGGAGGGGAGTGTGTGTAGCATTTTAGCGGTGTGTCCTTTTACACCGGCCGCAGGCGGCACCCCAGCACGCCCGCCCCGCCCCACCCGGCCCTCGGAGACAGAACAACCCCCACCGCCGCCCCCTCACGCAGGAGCGAGCAGCGCAGGCTCCCCCTGGCCGCGGCCGCGGCGGCCACGGCGCCAGGGACGGCGGCCATGGCAGTCGCGTCGCCGACGGCCAGGACCCGGTCGCCGGGTCGCAGGCCGGCCGCGGCCGCGGGCGATCCTGGCGACACCTCGTCCACCACCGCAAAGCCGACGGCGGACGCGTCTTGCCGTCCGGGTCGAAGCGGCGGCGGCGGCGCGCTGCTGGGCGGTGGGTGCGGGCGTGCAGCCTCGGCCCGGGGCGGCGGCTGTGGCGCCGCCACAGCCGCACCCGCCGCCGCCGCCTCAGGCCCGCCTGCAACGCCGGCCGCCTGCGCGGCCGCGTGCAGGTCCTGGAGGGCGGCGTCGATCCGCTTGGACACGGCCTTGTGGTCGTTCGAGAGGACTGAGGGAGAGGAGGTGGGGAGCGCTCAAGAGAGGTTCAGAAGGTTGAGCGCCTTGATGCGACCCGCCGCCGCGGCGGTCGCGCCGCCCTCTCCTCGCACCCCCCTCCCCTCTCTTGCCATCCTCCCATCCCTTACCGATGACCCGGTGCCGGTCCTCCCGCACCGCGTGCAAGTCCAGGCCGGGCAGGGGAAAGCCGGCCGCGTCGACGAGCGGCTGCTCCATGCCCACGCCCGTCGCGGCCAGGCGCGCCCGCGACTCGGACACCCGGGCCTCGATGCCGTCCCGTTCGCAGGCCAGGCGCTGGATTTCCTCCTTCAGGGCGGCGATGCGGGCGGCCGCCATTGTGCGTGGGCGGGGCGTTGAAACGAATGCAATGTTGTTCTCACACAGGACCTCTCTCGACTCGCTCCCCCTTTCTCTCTCTCCCTCTGCTCTGTCTCTACCTGCCGCCGCCCAGCCGCTGCCAGCCCGCGACCAGGTCGGCCAGGGGGCCGGTGGCATCGTTGACAGCGCCTCCCACACCAGTCATCTCACCCCCTCGCCCCGCCAGGGCCGCCGCCGCGGCCGCAAAGGCGGGGGTGGCCCACCAGGCGCCGGACTCGCGGCCCTCACCCGCTCCAGCCCCGCCTGCCGGCCCTGCCGCTGCCGCCGTCGCTGACGTCGTCGTCGCGTACAGCCAGGGCGGCGGGGTGGGCGGGGGTGGTGGTGGTGGTGGTGGCGGCGGCCCGTGCGGCCCCCGGGTGCTCGCCGCTGCCTGGCTAGGTCGAGGGGCGGGGTCGCGTCGCCCACTCCCGCCACCCTCGCCCCGCCTCGTCCCGTCACCCCGCTCGCCACCGCCGCCATCCACCCGGCCTATCGTCTCTGCCGCCGCCGCTTTAGCCGCGGCATAGCCGTGGTGACCGCCCGCTAGGAAGCTGGGCCGGGCGGGCGAGGCGGCGCCAATTGCGCCACCGCCGTCGCCGTCGCCGCCAGTCCACCCCATCGCTGCCCCGCCCGCCGCGGCCCGGGCGGCGGCGGCCGCACTGCGGGGGCGCGGGGCCGGTGTGCGACCATCGAATGCCCGGCTGGCGGTGAAGGCGGCCCTGGCTGAGTGGAACAGGGCGGCCACCGAGTCTCGAGGAGCAGCGGCGTCCATTGTTTGGTTTCCGGTCTGAGAACCCTCGCTCAGTTGGTCTGTTTCACGACCCCGTGTGCCCGTGCCCCAACACTCCAAAGCGCACGGCCGTGGAGGGGCCACTGGCATGCTTTTGGGCAGAACGCTCTTGTATTTTGCAAAACGCCACACCCCTGAAAAGAGAACCACCCACCCCACCACCCCACTCATTCTCTCACCCCGCACATCCCATCAAGCCTTGGCCGCCTTGGCCTTCTTCTCCGCGTAGAATGCCGCGCTCCGCTCCTTGCGGGCCGCCTCCAGGCCCGCCACCGCGTCCGCGTGCTTCCACCCCACCGCCGACGACAGCTCGCCCAGCTTGCAGCACTTGTGGCCGTGCGCCAGGCGGAGGACCTTCAGCGCGTCAGGGACCACCATGCGCTTGACCTTGTCGTAGGGCGGGGGAACGCCCTCGAAGGCCTTGAGCCGCTCCAGGGCGGCCGCTCCGCGGGCGGTCTTGTGGGGGACCATGCCCCGGATGGTGCGCCACAGGATGCGGGCGGGCGCCCGGAAGTGGATGGGCCCTTTTTTAGGCTGCGTGTTCATGCGCTTGCGCAGGAAGCGCTCATACTTCATCTTCTGGCGCACCAGGCCGCCGGAGATGGCGATGTCCTCGCACCGGACGGCGACCTTGAAAGAAGGGGGGGGAGAAAGGGGAGAGAGGGGGAGGGTGAGAGGGCGGGCGGCGCGGTGTGGGTGCGTGTGTGTGAATGGTGATGGGGAGGTCGGCCCCGGCGGGGGGCGCCGGCGGGTGCCGGCGATCGCTCTTTCTCTCGAGCTTGCGTCCGGGCGACGGACCGCCCATTGCCCTCCCAGCGGCCTGCAACCCGCGCGCACGGCCACACCAGGCCTTCAAGTCCGCTCATTTGAGGAAGGCAAGGGCCCGGCGAGTCCCCACCTCCCCGCCCGGGCGCGCCGCCTGCAAAGCCGCCGCCGGCGCTCACACAAATCGCGCGGGCGCCGCCGCAGTCGCGCTCTCTCTCTCTCCCGCGCTTCCCATGCCAACAACTCACAATCTGCTTGCCGGACAGCAGCTGCTTGGCGATGACGGACGCCAGGCGGCCCAGCATGTGCCCGCGGGCATCGATGACGACGGTCTGTGAGTGAGGGGTGGGAGGGAGAGGCGAGTGAGCAAAGGGGCGAGTGGATCGGCGAGTGGAGGACAAGGTCGCGCGTCGTGTTGGCCGGGGGCCGTGCTCTCTCTCCCACGCTCCGCTCGTGCGAGTCGTGGAAAGGGACAGGCGATGGCAGGAGAGGGATGGGTCAAGCCGGGCCCGGCCTCACGGCGCCGGGAAGGGGAGGGGACGGCCGCCGCCGCCGCCGCCGCCGCTGCCGCCGCCGCCTTGCCTTTCCCTCTCTCTGCCCGCGCGCGCCGCCCCCGCGGGGGGCAAGCGTGCCCGCCCGCCCCGTCCTAGGTCGCGCACAGCGGGTGGGCGCACGGACCTTGACCATTGAGATGCGCGCTGTAGGTCGTGCTGGAGGCCCAAGAAAGAAGTGTGAAGAATGAAATAGAGGGACGGCACCCCCCTCTCTCTCTCTCAACCTTCACTCTCCCAACCCAGGGCCACCGCGCGCCCCCCACCCCACCATGGCCCCACCCCGGCCATCGGCGCCGGCACCACCGCCCGCACCACCCGGCCCACCCCGGACCGTCGCCAGCTTGGAGCGGGAACTGGTAGGGGAGAGAGATGACGGAGAGGGCGGCCCACCCCGCCCGCACGGGTCTGACAGTTTCGCCGCATTTCACCCGACTCTCCCTCTCCCTCTCCGCACACGCTCACAGGCCATCGCCCGGTCCCTCATCGCCGCCGCCCAGGACGTGACCGCCACCGCCGTCCGGCAGGAGGCGGAACTGGCGAGCCTGCGGCGGGAGCTGGCGGCGGCGCGGGCGGGGGCAGCGGCGGCGCCGGCGCATGCGCCGGCCCGGCGCCGGCGCACGGCCAGCACAATCTCCAGCGGCGAGACGGCCACCTCCAGCAGCAGCAGCGAGGACGGCACCTCCAGCAGCGACAGCAGCAGCAGCGATGAGGAGGAGGACACGCCCTCCAGCGACGGCGAGGCAGAGTGCGTTTTTGGGTGGAGAGCGGGGGGGCGGGGGGCAGCGCCGCCCCCACCTAGCCAAACCCGCTCTCACTCTTCTCTCTCTCTCCATCCACTCAGGCTCACCGCCCTGCGCCGCCGCCTGGCCGAGGCCGAACGCCGCCTGGCGGCGGAAGCGACTGCCCGGGTCGCCGCGGAAGCGTCCGCCCGGGAGGCGCGGGCGGCGGCGGCTACAGCAGCGGCCGCCGCCGCCCAGCCCAGCCCGTCCTCCTCGCCGCCGCCGCCGCCGCCCCGCCGCCGGGTCCGGCGCCGGACGGGGGACGGCGATGCGACCGCGCACCCTCCAGACATGGCCGCCTCCCTGGCCCGCACCCTGGCGGACGCGCTGGCCGGGCTGGCCGGCGGCGGCGGCGGCGCCCTGGCCGAGCGGGTGTCCCTCCTGGAGGCCTCGCTCTCGGCCCTGGCCGCCCGCGTGGGCGGCGGCGGCGGCGGCGACAGCGAGGCGGGCGGCGCCGCCGTCGGCGCGAGCGGCGTCCCCACTATCGCCTCCGACGCGGCGGTGGGGCGGGTGACGGCGGAGCGGGCGGAGGCGAAGGCGGACGCCCTGGCCGCGAGGCTGGCCGCGGCCGCGGCGGCCGCGGCGGGCGGCGGTGGTGGATGGGTGCCTGCGGCGGCGGCCGCGCCGCCGCCGCGCCCGCTGGGAGCGACCACCACGGCTCTGCCCACACCGGCTGCTGCTGGCCGTGGTGCCGACCGCCGCCGCAAGGCCGCGCCGCCGCCGCCGCCGCCGCCGCCCGCCGCCCGGACGCCCCCACCACCCCCGCCTCCAGCCGACGCTCCCGGCCCGACTGCCTGCGCCGCCGTGGCGGCCCTGGTCCGCTCGGGCCGGGGCGCCGCCTCGCCCCCCGCCACGGCCGCCCGCCTGGCCGCCCTCATGGCGGCCGGTGCCGTGCCCGCGGACTGCGTGCTGGGCGCGCTGGAGGCGGCCGTCGCCCGGTGTGCCCTGGGCGGCGAGGATGAGGATGAGGATGAGGGTGATGAGGCAGCGGTCGCGGCCGCCCGCCTCCCGCCACCCGACCCGGCCTTCCCGGCCCGGGCCGCCTGGGAGGCGGCCTGGTTGACTCCCGCCGCCCGGGCCCGCGGCGCGCTGGGCGCCCTGGCGGAAGCTGCGGCGGGCCTAGACTCAGCCGCGGCCGCCGCGGCAGCCACCACCTCCACCCTCGCCGCGCCCTCCACGCCCCGTCGCCGCCTGGGCGGCGCCCTGCGCGCCCGCCTGGCGGGCGCCGCCTGCACAGGCTCCTCCGGGGATGGCTGGTTTCCGGGCGAGGCGGCGGCCGCAGCGGCGACGGCGGCGAGCCTGGCCCGGCTGGAAGGAAAAGCCTCGGGGCGGGACGAGGCGGTGGGTCTGATCTTGGACGCCCTCCTCTCCCGCATGCCCCGCCCGGGTGGGCAGCCCGGCCTGGGTGAGGGCGCGGTCGCTGTCGCGACGGCGGCCTTGCTGGCCTGGCCGGGCGCGCTGGGGCTGAGGGAGGGCAGTGTGCCCCGCGGTGGCGGCGGCAGCCGTGCGCCGGCCCTGCCCCTGCCGCCTGCGACGCCTGCAGCGGCCACAGGTGCGGCCGACCCGCCGCCGCCGACCCCCGCCACCGACCCGGCCGTCCGCACCATCCTGGCCCTGCTGCAGGACGGCGCGACCCAGGCCGTGGCCTCCGCCGCCGCGGGCGGGCCGGGCAGCGGGGGCCTGGACGCGGCGGCCGGGGCGGCCCTGCTGGAGGCCGCTGCCGCGCGCGGGTGGTGGCCGGCCTCCGCTCCTCCCGCGCCCGCTCCCACCCCCTGGCCCGCCCTGGCCTCGGTCACGCCCGTCCTCCTGGGCGCCCTGGTGGAGGCGGTGACGGCGGCGGCCGGCGGCGGCGGCGGCGGGGAGCCGCCCCGGTTCCTGTGGGTGGCGGCGAGCATGGCGGGCCTCGCCCTGGGCCCCGCCTGGGCGGCCGAGACGCTGTTCGACGGCTGCCTGGGCCCCGCGGCCGCGGCCGCCCGCACCCGGGCGGGCGGGGATGGTGGGGGCGCGCTGGGCCAGGTGAACGGGCTGACGTCCCGCATTGCGGCCCAGCTGGCGGCCGCGTTCGAACACGGCGGGCCGGGCGTGGCGCGCCTGAGGGAGGTTGCGGCGCACGAGCGATGAGATTTAGAGATGTAGGTGTAGATCTATCGAATATCGACACTTGAGAAAGCACACAGCCGCCCTGGAAACCCAGCTGGCGGGTTGGATTGATTGGGTCGGAAGAGTAACCCGCTTCCCGCTTCTGAAACCGACCGCGAGCACTCCCGCCTCCCATCCATGCATCACTTCGTTTTTCACAGGCTCACTCCCCACCCCCACCCCCAGCACTGCTCGGCCGGGCCGACACCGCGTGGCTGCGCAGGCTCGCGCTGGACCCCCCGCCCTGCAGCTGGCGCCGGACCAGGGCCGCGTACGCCCCGCCCGCCGCCAGGAGGGCCTCGGGCGGGCCCGCCTCCACCACCACGCCCTTCTCCACCACCACCACCCGGTGCGCGCCCGCGACGGTGGACAGGCGGTGCGCGATGATGACCATGGTGAAGGCGCGGGCCCGGGCCAGGTCATCGATGGCCTCTTGGACAAGGTGCTCGCTCGTCGCGTCCAGGGCGGACGTCGCCTCATCCAGCAGCAGCAGGCCCGGCCGGCGCACGAGCGCGCGCGCGATCGCGACCCGCTGCTTCTGGCCGCCGCTCAGCTGGACGCCCCGGTCGCCGCACTGGGTGTCGTACCCCTGGGGCAGGGCAGTGATGAAGTCGTGGGCGTGCGCCATGCGGGCGGCCGCCTCCACGTCGGCCTGGGTCGGGCAGGGCGGGGGCGACCAGGCGGAGGTGGAGGAGGGGCCGTCCGCACACTCACCACCACCCCCATCCCCACCCTGTTTCTCCTCCTTCTCCTCCTCCAGGCCCAACAGGATGTTGCGCCGCACGGACCGGGCGTACAGGACGGGCTCCTGCGAGACGACGCCCACCTGGCGCACCAGCCAGCGCGGGTCGTACTCGCCCACGGGGCGGCCGTCCAGGAGGACCGACCCGGCGCTAGGGGCGTACAGGCGCAGGATGAGCTTGCAGATGGAGGACTTGCCGGACCCGGAGGGGCCGACCAGGGCGACGACCTCGCCCGGGCGGATGGACAGGTCTAGCCCGGCCAGCACGGGCGCGGCGGGGCGGGCCGGGTAGGCGAAGCGCACAGCCTGGAGGTCGACCGCGCCGGAGAAGGCCGGCGGGGCGGCGGTGCCGGCGGGGGGCAGGCGGGGCGGGCGCTCCATGAGTTCCACCACCTTGTCGGCTGAGCTGTGATGTGTCGGAGAGTGTGTGGGAGGTGTGCTTGTGCGTGAGAGAGGGGGAGGACGAGAGAGAGAGGTGTGGCGCACGCGCGTGCGCAGGCGGCCGACCCGACCCCTCTCCCCTCTCTCTCTCTCTCTCCCTCTCATCCTCTCTCTTCTCACCCGACCGCAGCGGACACCGCGGAAAAGACGTCGCCCAGCGTCTGGATGGTCCCCGACAGCGACGTCTGGTAAAGCAGGAAGGAGATGAGCAACCCCCCGCTCATGCGGCCGGCCAGGACCAGGTCCCCTCCCGCCGCGAGCACGCCCGTCGCCAGCAGGGCGGGCAGGCCGGTGGACGCGAGCGCGTACGCTGCGTACGCCCGGCCGGAGGCGGCCTGAATTGACGCGAACGCCGCCAGGCCCGCCCCGTACGACGCCCGGGCCGCCCCCTCCGCCGCGTGCGCTTTGACGGTCGCCATCGTGCCCAGGACCTCCTCCGCCGCCGCGTTCGCGTCCGCCAGGGCGGCCTGCGACTGCTTTGCCAGGTCCCGGTAAATGCGGCCAAACACTTTGGAGACGGCGGCGACGAGGGGCAGGACCAGGCCGGCCAGGACGGACAGGCGCCAGGAGGCGCGCACCATGAAGGCCAGGACGACCGCGCCGCCGATGAGGGAGCGGGCGAGGACGTTGAGCTGGAGGGAGAGGTTGTCCGAGACGGCGGCCGTGTCGGCCGAGAGGCGAGACACCAGGTCGCCCAGGCGGGCCGCGTCGAAGAAGCCGGCCTCCGCTTTGAGGAGGGACGCAAACAGGCGGGTGCGAGTGCGGACGTTGAGTCGGACGCCGATGACCCAAAACAGGCCGCCCCGGGTCGCGGTCGCGGCGGCCGTGAAGGCGGCCGCCCCCGCCAGGCGCGCGAGCGTGGACCGGAAGGCGGCCGGCGAGGGCGGGCGCAGGGTGACGTCGTCGATGGCACCGCCCGTGTAGTGCGGAATGAGGGCGCCGCCGACGGCGGCCGCCGCGCCCGCCGCGAAGGCCGCGGCCAGCCAGGGCGCATCCGCGGCCGCGATGCGGGCCAGGACGGCCAGGGTGTGGGAGGCGGGCGGGAC
>Ga0114918_10002812_pt1 | contig 15480 bp, 14 predicted proteins | sample LantaG_FD_87015 | JGI IMG/M metagenome (GOLD analysis project Ga0114918, IMG submission 87015) | Deep subsurface microbial communities from Baltic Sea to uncover new lineages of life (NeLLi) - Landsort_02402 metaG | ecosystem: Environmental > Aquatic > Marine > Oceanic > Sediment | place...
AATGATATAGCGGTCGAATTAGGCAACGTAAAAGCCGCTAATATGGTGGCCGTGGGCGCATATCTGCAAAGAAAAGGGATTTTCAGCGCCGATGCAGCGGCCGCCTGTTTAGCTGACGTGCTTGCCAAACGATATCACAAAACATTACCTGTCAACACCGAAGCCCTGCGACGAGGCGCTGAATTCGCAGCACATGATGCGTGCCACGCAAAATAAGACTCACTACGAGATAAGATATACGAGAGGTGGCATTGGAAACAGCAAAAAGCCAGTATATACAAAGAGATTTTCTTAAGGGGGTTTTTGCCAGGCGCAAACGTCCCTTTACTTTGCGTATGGCACCAATGATAGATATGATATTTTTGCTGCTGATATTTTTTCTCGTTGCAGCAAAGTTCAGGCCGGAGGAGAATTTCCTGCCGTTCCAACTTCCGACCGCGCAAGCGCAGGGCCACAGACCAGGAAAACCCGAGCCCTTAATAATACACATCTTTGCAACAGAGACCGGCTGCCGAGTTCAAATAGGACAGCTACAAACAGTCCAAATCGAAAATCAAACACTCGAGGCAAACCTGGCTGCGTTGATGGAAGAAATAGAAAAGTGCCTGCTCGCCCAAAAAAGATACACCGCCGACCCGATAGAAATTGTCTGCGCACCTGAGGTGAAATGGGGACATCTGGCAAAAATATATAACGTGTTTTTCGGGACAGGCCTGACCGACATCACATTTAGAATGACGGAGTAACCCCATCAAAAAAACGAAAAACGTAAAGCGAAAAATGTAAAACCAAAACTTATTGATGTTTGAATAAGCAATGGAACAGACAAACTGTCACTCCTGCGCAAGCAGGAGTCCAGAAAACGCTTATAAAACGGCTGGATTCCCGCTTTCGCGGGAATGACATCTTTGCTTTGTTTGTATAGTAACGTTCCATTTAATATTCAAAGGTCAATAAATCAAGTCAAAAGAATAGGGAAGATAAGTTTTGAGTTTTAAAGTATGGTTTTTGGCTTTTAGTTTTCCACTCTTCGCTTTCACGCCGAGTTCGGCCAATGCACTGCCCACGGCTGAAGACATTGACTCTCCGGCCGAAGCCGCTAAACAAATCGCCGAAACGTTTATGCGGGAAAGCCTTAATCTTCGTATGCAGTATGAATTCAGCGGTAAATTTCTGACACAGCGCAATAAAGCAAATCTAAAAAAAATCGCCGAAAGAGCCGGTGACCAACTGCAGGAAATTGCAGAGAGCCAGCGGAAACTAAAACAGCAAATCGAAGACTACGAAAGCCACGACTGGGACAGCAGGTACGGCTCAACGGGTCTGTGGAGAAAACTATTTGCAGACCTTTATGCAACAAGGTTAAGCAAATGTGAAATTGATTTATATCTTGCGCTAACGGCTCAACAGGCCGAAAGAGATAAGATATTGCACAAAATACTGGTGCAGATAGACTCATTGGAGCAAATCCACGATGCAGCATATGCGCAGTTTTTGAGAGCAAAAACGCTTGCCCTGCTTGCCCGGACAGATTCGGCCTGTAAGCCACTGGCCAAGAAAGAGTTCGATGCGCTTATGGAACGAAGCGATATGAGGCATTCAACGGTTTTCAGGATAGAAATAGAAAGGATTAAATTCCTCGGCCTAACCGAACCAGACCGGTTAGGAACTGTGGCTGAGAACATTGCAAAAAGCAGATGTGCTGATGACCTCGAACTGGTTTTGTATCTGGCGTCTCTGCAACACCGATACGACCCCAAAGGCTTTGAGAAAACTGCAAACCTCTTTCCGCAGACAGAAGGTCTTCTCGGCTCACTTGTTTTGTCGGATTTATCTAATCGCTTCGATGCAGGACAACTAACTACGGAAAACCTCGAGCAAACCAACGTTTTCGAAGCGGAACTGGCTGCACAGGCCGCGTGGAAAAGTAATCCCGCGGCACATAAAACGCTATTGGAAAACTTTGCTGATATGCATAAATTTCAAACCCCTTTAATACTTTATGTCACGGCAGTTGCTTTTGCGGACTCATCGCCGGCTAAAACAGTTGAGCTTTTAATAAAGGCAAGCAAATTGCAGTCCGCCATCGGTGGACAAAAAAGCGACAAGCTGGGCATCGGGGCCGAGGAAATTGCCAAACAAGCTGCACAACTCGCATATAATTCGTTCGCCAAAGATTTGCTTAATTGTCAGCTTACCACCGAAGCCTTTGAGAATTACCTCACAATTACTCAAGGCCGAGTCGATGAAGAGCTGGAATACCGCTACGTAACAATTTTGAATATTTGCAGCTTATCTGAAAAAGCAAAAAAACTACTGCAAAAAATAGCGGATAGGCCTGCAGGAAAATGCCGCAACAGAGCAAGACTCGACCTTGTGTTACAGGCGATTCAGGAAAAGCAGCACGAAAAGCAAGAGCATCGCAGTGAGTTATTGAAACAGCTAAGCGATTTGATAGCATCCTGTGCCAGCCAAAACGACAAACACGACGAACTACGAATAGAAGCGATAACCATATATTGCCAATTGCTTCTTGAATCAAAAGATAAAGGCTCGGCACAGAAGGTTTTGAATGTTATCACCAAGGCTGATACCATCCGAGAACCGAATCTAAACGTTTTCAAATCGAAGGCACTACGGCAATTGGGCAGATTGGGCGAATCGGCCGACTGTCTGCTTTTTGCTATCGACCCTAACCGTTGTGAACACGCTAACGAAGCAATGGAGCTATTGTCGGAAGTCATTGATAAAATTGACTATTATCAAGCGAAAAAAGACGATTTTCCCAAGATGGTTCAGAATTGCTATAAGCTCGCCAGTTTCTGCTACAATTGTTTCGATGGCCGGCAGAACCGGTGGGCCGGTTTGTTGCTGGCGGAAGTATCAGTGTTTGCAGCAGAAAAAGAAAAGGGCAAATTACCAGCGGTCGAAAATCTGCTCAACAATCTGGCCGGCGATGCCAACGATGTGAATTTACTTCGCTGCCGGGCAAGACTGCTTAGTGAGCAGGACAAATTTTGCGAGGCGGCCGGCTTGTGGGCGCAGGTTGCCAAAATACGAGAAAGCGAGTCGCCATCAGCAAACCCCGTTAGAAGTGAGCGTGACCTGACCTTAAAAAAAGGTCGCCAAAAGGGAACCCGGTCACCAGGCGGAACTGACACGGCTTCGGAATGGACTTCTAACGGGGCAAATCAGCGAAACTGGAAATGGTGGCGTGCGAAGTTTTACGAGCTTTACTGCTGGTCTAAATGTCCGCAGGCACAAAAAGAGAACATCCCACATACTATCGACGTTCTCGATGCCAGTTTCACCGATATCCCACCACTTTGGGCTGAAAAATTGAAGCAGTTAAAGCAGCAAGCCGGCAGTTAATTGGCGGCGGTAATTAACTTGCCTAAAGAGTTTTGCCGAAGTATAATATATAAAGCGACAAAACCGAATTTGGAACTTCTAACAAGCTGAATGGACTTTTCATCTGTCATTCTGAACGAAGTGAAGAATCTCTTGTTTTCGCCACGGATGAGATTCTTCGGCTGTGCCTCAGAATGACAATGGGCTCATTTTGTTAGAGATTTTCAGTTTAGGATTCAGGAAAATAATAATGGCGAAGAAATCGAGTAGTAACAGAACCAAGGCAATCTGCAGTTTCTGCGGCCGGGCGTCAAGCCGGGACGATACGTTTATAGAAGGGCCGGACAAAGTTTTTATTTGTCCGGAGTGCGTCGATTTGTGCTACAACATCATTCAGCAAAACCGCAGATTGGTCAGCCGCCCGATTGCCAGCCTGAAGGAAACACCCAAGCCCAAACAAATAAAAGCATATCTGGACGAGTATGTAATCGGCCAGGAACACGCCAAGAAATATCTTTCTGTCGCAGTGCACAACCACTATAAACGGCTGATACACAGCGACAGTGACACTTCGGACGTTGAGATAGATAAATCCAATGTTCTTCTAATCGGCCCGACCGGCACCGGCAAAACACTGCTCGCCAAGACACTTGCGCAGCAGCTGAAGGTGCCGTTTGCAATATGCGATGCGACGACCGTCACCGAGGCCGGCTACGTCGGCGAAGACGTGGAAAATTTCCTGCTGCGGCTGCTGCAGGCCGCCGACTATGATATAGAAGCTGCCCAGCGCGGCATCGTCTATATTGACGAAATCGATAAGGTCGGCAAAACATATCAGAACGTTTCGATTACCCGTGACGTCTCCGGCGAAGGCGTCCAGCAGGCATTACTGAAAATGCTCGAGGGCACTACCGCCAATATCCCGCCGCAAGGCGGGAGAAAGCATCCGGAACAATCCTACATACAGCTCGACACAACGCAGATACTCTTTATATGCGGCGGAACGTTTGTGGGACTGGAAAACATCGTCAAGAAACGGCTCGGCAAAAAAATGATAGGCTTCGATTCGGAACTGGGCGGCCAAAGCGACGAGAAAGCCGAGTACAGTGACATAATTGCCCAGGTCATACCGGAAGACATCATCGAGTACGGGATGATTCCAGAAATGGTTGGCAGACTGCCGGTAATTACCACCCTCGCAGCACTCGATGAAAGTGCGCTTATAGATATATTAACCAAGCCGAAAAACGCGCTGGTCAGGCAGTATCAGAAATTCTTTGAGATGGAAGATGCAGAGCTTGAATTCACAGATGATGCCTTATGTGCATTGGCACAAAAAGCGCTCGAGCGCGACACCGGCGCCAGGGCGCTTCGCTCGATTGCCGAGGAGCTGATGGTTGATTTGATGTACCAGCTTCCCGACGAGCCGAGCGGTGCAAAATATGTAATTACCCGCGATATTGTCGAAGGCAAAGCGGAACTGTTTACAGCAAAACAAAAAGCAAAAAAAGAATCCGCATAAAGTCCGTTCAACCAGCCTGTGGAGACCATAAGTGTGGATAAGGTTCGTGCGCAGAGGAATCAAACGATAACACTTACGGAAGCAGAGAGAGAGCACCATAGTAAGGACCTGATTCGCATTTCCAAACCTGCAGGCATAAATGCAGTAGAGAACAGAATAGTAAATCAGGATATTTTCGAAATCGTCGATTTTCTACCCGCTGAATTTGTTGATTTGCTGATACTGGACCCACCTTACAATCTTAACAAAACTTTCAAGTCATCAAGCTTCAAGAAAAAGGGCATTGATAGATACGCCGAATGGTTTGAAAGCCTGCTGGTCAGGCTACTGTCCACCCTTAAAAGCAATGCATCGGTCTATGTATGCTCCGAATGGTACACGTCAACTGCAATCCATCTTGTTCTTCAAAAGTATCTAAAAGTGCGCAATCGCATTACCTGGGAAAGGGAAAAAGGAAGAGGCGCCAAAAGAAACTGGAAAAACGCTTCCGAAGACATCTGGTTCGCGACCGTTTCTGATGATTATATCTTCAACGTAGAAGACGTAAAGCTAAAGCGCAGAGTTATAGCGCCATACACTGACGCTAACGGCACACCAAAAGATTGGAAAGATACACCTTATGGCCAATTTCGACTGACGCATCCATCAAATCTGTGGAACGATATCACGGTACCATTCTGGTCTATGCCGGAGAATACCGACCATCCAACACAAAAACCGGAAAAACTGCTGGCAAAATTAATTCTGGCAAGTACGAATGAAGGCGACTTTGTCTTTGACCCCTTTATGGGCGTCGGCAGCAGCATTGTGACAGCCGAAAAGCTAAATCGCAGATTTCTCGGAGTCGAAATTGAGAAGGAATACTGTCTGCTTGCAGCAAAACGCCTGTATTTAGCAGAGCTTGATACATCAATTCAAGGCTACAGTGACGGCGTATTCTGGGAAAGAAATACGCTAAATATACAAAAGCGAACATCTCTATCCCCTGAACCGTGAATCGTATCTCAGTTGGGATGGGAGCTTTCCGATGTAATGGGCTGATTGAGCAGTTTCGAGATTACTGGGGTCCTTGGCGCTTATCTTTTAAAGCTGCTAACTGGATGTCCGTTGCGCTGCTCGCAGCCACGGCCGCAAGGGCATATTGGGCCTGGGCAAAACACGTATCCTTGTCAATACGCAAAGTAACAATTCTGCGCTCGGGGGGTAAATCTCTCAAGCGGGCATCTATCAGCTGGGCGAGTTTATCAACTACCCCGCTTATATCCGGATAGGCTGATGCTGGGAATTTTTCCGAGCCGACCGCAAAAGCAACTTCATCCCCTGTTGTTTTCATAACCGTAACGGTGGTCAGTTGAGTTCCGGGGTCAGGTTCGCTTTGCGCAAATTGACAGTTGTCCGGAACAGTCACCGGGAAGTTCTCAGCTTCAATGAATTGGCAAACCACCAAAAAGAATATAATGAGCAAAAACACAATATCTATGATGGGCGTCATATTGAAGGACTGCACACTGTTACTAAACCGTTCAGTAATTCTCGAAGGCATAGTTCTGTTACCTTTATCCTGTCATCGCGAGGGCAGAGACGACTCGCGAAATGTCCCTGTCGGCTTGCCGGCAATTTCGCGAATCCCTGGTTTAATCAGGGGCCGTTTTTGCTTCGGCTGTTCGGCGCTTTTTTGCTTTTTCAAGCTGCGCATTATCTGGGGCAGGATATCCTCCGCTTCTGCCGTCGCAGCGCTTATGAGTGTCTCAATTCGGTTTCGAAACACGCCGTGAATGGCTAAAGCCGGTATCGCAATAAACAACCCCCAAAAGGTTGTCACCAGAGCAACGGAGATACCCCCCGCCAAATGTGCCGGCCGAGGCTGACCACCGGCCATTACGATGGCATTGAACAACTGTATCATCCCGAAAACCGTTCCGAACAGGCCTACCATCGGCGAAACATTGCCAATCAAATTAAGCCACTCAATCCGGCGCAAAAGCCGTGAGGCCTGCTCCTCCAGTGACTCAAAAAGCAGGTTGCGCATCCGAAACCAATCGTCCCTGCCCTGGGTAACGGCCCTGACAACCGCAGTGCCGACAAAATCATCCTGACCGGCAAGTCCCGACTCCAACTGTCCGGGACCAGACTGCTGTATTTTCTCCACAATCCTGCGGCCTATGCCGTTGGGGAAAAGTTTTTTACGGCGAATAGTAAGACTGTGCTCGACAGCTAAATAAACCGTAACGAGGGATATCGGCAAGAGCACAAACCAGACAATAGGGCCCCCGGCAATAACAAACTGCTCGAAGAATGTCTGCGCTTGCGCCGCCTCTGTTGCGCCGCCTCCGAAGTTACCGCGCATCGCAGCAACTATTACCGTCAGCACTGCAGCCAACACAATAATTAAACAGATTATCTTTAATAAAAAACCCTTACACATTACCGACCGTCCTCTTTTTGAGAATTCCAATCCTGCCAAATACGCAAAATGCCTCCCTTTCAACTATCCCCGTCGGCGACAAAAACAGATTCACCGCCGCTTTGCTTTGCTATCACCTCGAGCAACTCCCGGTCGCCGCCCTGAGGCCAAAATCCTATGGTATTGATTCTTGTCGTGGGCGCAAATCGCCTTTGCAAGTTCGCAACTTTCTGCGAAAACCTCTGCTCATCCTCGGTTGCCAGCTCGAAGCCGTCAGTGAGAAAGTAAACTATCGATGGGCTGCGTTCCCGCCCGTCACGAATTTGCACGGCCCTTTCAAATGCCGCCAAAGCATTGGTTTGCCCGGCCGGCCGTATCGAATCAATAAAATCGTATGCAGCGGATTTGGCCTTCTGCGTTGCTCGAATCAAGCGTCCATCGCCAAATTCGAACAGCCTCTCGCCGCCGAAAAAGATAATGTAAAAATATTGGTCCGGCTGCAGGCTGGCGATCGATTCCTTAAGCTTTTTTCGAACCCGACCGAACACGCCCATCATACTCCCCGAACAATCTACCAGGTAGCAGACTTTGCGCTGCTCTGTCGAACTGCCGAAGAACTCAATCCTGTGCCGCAAATTAATGCTAACTGCAGAAACTCCGCTTTGCGAGGACGCCCATTCTACCGGATTTTGCGACACCGGCTTTACAGCACCAAAGATTCGAGTTGTCGGCACAAACCTATCTGTGCTTCTCGCAAAATGTTCTACGGAAGTTTGTTTTACTTTCGGTTTAGGAATTATGGGGGCAGCTTGTATTAGCTTTTTTACCCGCCTTACTTTAGCCGTTGGGGTAAGCTGCCGTCTGCCTTGAGCTTTGGCCCCGGAGAGCTTGATGCCCCCGAACGCCGTGAGCACTATTAGATGAGCGACAATCGAGGCCGTCCACGCCCAAAATGTCACGCTGCCGCGCCGCCTGTTTGAAACCATCCTTTGGTTCTTCGATACAGCCAAAGAATACTCCGTTATTTTTTAGTCGACTACTTCCACTCGCGAAAAGCCCGGCTCCAACAGGTTATATAACAGAATCGCATCGCCGTTGTCCAGACGAATACAGCCTCGTGAACCTGCGGTACCGATGAGATTAGGGTCCTTAGTACCGTGAAAGGCGATGCCGGTCCTGCCCACCGCATCTCCTTCGAGACCTTTCAGTCTTATCCATCTTGAGCCTAAAGGATAGTCCGAGTCGTCAGGATAATAGACTTTGCCGGTATCCGGGTCTCTCCAGACAGGCTTTACCAGCTTGCCCCCTGGCTCGACAACCCAAAGCCCTTTCGGTGTCTCCCTGCCAGGCACGCCCAAACCAACATCAAAACTCCTTACGAAGGTGTCCTGAAGATACAAATCCATCGTAAAAGTTGAGCGATATATCCTGGCGTGGAAGGGGCCATTGATGACTTTTATCCTCTCGCCCGCCCGCAGGTTTTCGGGACGGCCAATTTTGTTAATATCGCAAAGTATCTCCCACGGTACTTTATGCTCCTCGCCGATTGTTCTAAGCTGGTCACCAGGTTTGACCTGATAGCTTTCACAAAGTTTGTCCTGCGGGAAAAACCTCCTGCTGAACAGCCATTCGTCGGCAAGTTCGCGGAGCTGCTTTTTCACAACGGCACGCTGTTGTTTGTTCATCGGCATTGCCAAAGCGTCATTAAGTATGTCACGTGCATCTATAATCCCGGCAGGCTTTGCGTTGATGAAGCCAATAGCTTTGGCAATGAGTTCAGCCGCTTCGGGATTGGGTTCCGTAACCGGCTCCTGGGGGATTTCTGGCAAATTCGGCTCCGGCGGTAGTCCTATCTCAGGCGGCCTTGTTTCTTTGCCCGAATCGGTATCAGTTGAGGTCGTACCAGTCCCGCCCTTGTTCTTGCGCAACGAGCGATAACCATATACACAGGCGAGCACCACCACGATGAGCACCAACGCTGAAATGGAGTATATCAACGTTCGGGTTCGCCTTCTTTGTCTGCCGTAGGAAGTGGAAGGATAAAGAGCCATTTTATTCTCCTAATTTTAGCGGTTAGCGTATTCTGCTGTTATTCCACGCAAGATTGTCACCCCTGCGAAGCTTGTCCCCGCGAAAGGGGGGGCAGGGGTCAGGAAACTATCTCCTTTCTGCTATTTTGGTCAAAATAGATTACTCCCTCATCAGTTACCAAAAAGTCCACCGGCTTATCGTGCTCGGCCACCGGTATTGAATCAACCCGCTGTTCTGCAAAAGCAAAGCCGCATCGGGTCGCTTTGAGTTCGCGGTTAGCGAAAAACCTGTCGTAATAGGAATTGCCTCGGCCAAGCCGATTGCCCTTACCATCGAACCCTAACGCCGGTGTAACCACCAGGTCAATCTCCTCTAACGGCATCGGCACACCCTTTATCGGATTTCGCAATCCGGAAGCTTCGGTCGAAAAGCCGGTCTCCAGAGAATTTATCCGTACCGGTATCATATGTCTTTGCTGCCAGGAAACCTTCGGCACCAGCACCGTCTTTCCAAGCTGCCAGGCGGAGAGTATCGCCTCGGATGTATCCACCTCGTGCGGAAGGGATGAATACATCATAACCACTGACGCACTTTGAAACTGGGGTGTGGAGACCAGATTCCGACATGCTTTTTTACTCTTTTCGCTTCTTTGCTCGTCTGCCATCTCAAGCAGGCACTTCCGCAACTGGCGACGCAACTCCGCCTTGTCCATTTAACTACCCTTCTTCCCCCTGCCATCAGGTTTACCCCATTAGATAATAAACCTTGTTCATTCACTTTTCAATCTTGTGTTTTCCATTAGATAATTTCGTATCTAACGGGGTTTGCTATTTTGTATCAAGGTTTGCAGCTTTTGTAAATAATGCTTGATATTTTTTTCGCACCCGATTTCTTTTGGGTTATAGTATTTTTTCTTCGTAGCCGCCGGTAGATACTCCTGCGGCACAAATCCATCCTTAAAATTGTGCGGATATTTGTAATCAGCACCGAATCCGGCCTTTTTTGCAGCCGGATAATGACTGTCCTTTAGATGCTTTGGCACAGCTATCGTCGGCTGCTCTTTCACGTCGGTCACTGCTTTCCAAATAGCCGAAGCAGCCGAGTTCGATTTCGGCGCGCAAGCGACATATAAGGCTGCTTGTGCCAACGCCAGTTGCGCTTCAGGTAAACCCACAAACTCGGATATCTGGACCGCCGCCGCAGCCAGCACCGTCGCCATCGGGTCGGCGTTTCCTACATCTTCGGCCGCACAGACTGCAATCCGCCTGGCAATAAAACGCGTGTCTTCCCCTCCTACTATCATCCGGGCAAGCCAGTAAACCGTTGCATCAGGGTCGGAACCTCGCATACTCTTTTGCAAAGCGCTTGCCAGGTCGTAGTGTGTATCGCCCGTCCCGTCATACTCAATCGCCTTTTGTTGTATCGACTCTTTCGCCACTTCCAAATCAAATTTTATTTTTCCTTTTTTCTGACGAGCAGCCTGGGACAGCACTCCCACCTCCAGGGCGGTCAGCGCCCTTCGGGCGTCGCCATCACACATTACCGCCAGAAACTTTAACGCCTTTTCATCATCCTGCATGTCAAACTTACCCAGCCCTCGCCCGGCATCTGCAATGGCGGTGTTGAGCAATTGTAGGACGTCATCCTGGCTGAGCGGCTCAAAACGAAATACTGTGCTGCGCGAAATCAATGGTGAATTGACCGAAAAATACGGGTTCTCCGTGGTGGCCCCTATGAGGATTAGTACCCCTGCCTCGACATCATCCAGCAAAACATCCTGCTGAGCGCGATTGAAGCGGTGAATCTCATCGATAAAAAGGACGGTTCGCTGGCGACTGACGGCGAGCCTGTCCCGGGCACCTGCGATTATCCGGCGAATATCCTTCACGCTGGCCGCCGGCGCGCTGAGGTAGTGGAACTTCGCCTTGGTGTAATTCGCAATCACCATTGCCAATGAGGTCTTGCCTGTGCCGGGGGGACCGTAAAATATCAGGCTGGTGAGCTTGTCGGCCTCGAGCATCCTTGTCAGCAGTTTATCCGGCCCAATGAAGTGCCTTTGTCCGACAAATTCATCAAGTTTTCTCGGCCTCATCCTAACCGCCAGGGGCTCCGCTGATTCTATATTTGCCCTTTCAGACCGTCCAAAAAGCGTTTTGTCGCCCTTGCCCTCAAGCATCGAATGTTATTATACGCAAAGCGCCTAAGACTGTCGAAATTTATTTCTAACGGGCTCTATACCGGCTTTCCGGTCGGTTTTTTCCGCACAGTCCGTGTGAAAAAAATCCAAAAAAAAACTTTTTTTTTATTTGATTTGCAGCTATATACCGATAAACTTCTTAGGCAATAGGTGGGTGATGTAGTCTTATATCGGGTAGGAATTTTTGTGTAGCGGGGGAAGTTTGAGTAAGGATTTTTTAAGGAGATGAGTATGAAGAAGAAAGGAATTTTGTTAGTTGCTGTAATCTTGTTGGGCACATGCACATTGAGTGGCTGCGATGGGTCAATAACACATTTAACCGACACCGACAGAGACCTTATCGAAGGTGATCCTCCATGGAGAGAACGCCTTATCAAAGATAAACCCACCGGAGTCCCAGTCAAGACCGATGTCACTCGAGGTCTCGAATCGCCTGTTTTCCTCGGCACTAACCTGCCCACTATCAAAGAGGTAAACCACAAGCTGCGTACTACCCTGAATGTGACCTATGCGAGCAGAAATATCTGGCGTGGTTACGATTATTACCGAGGAGATCACTCCATGATTGCATACGGTGGCGACTTTGACTTCTGGGGTACGGGCTTTGGTGCGAGCATCACGGGGGTAAGGCCTGTCTCAAGCGGATACGAAAATTGGGAGATGCTCATCTACCATCTATATTATTACAACAGTATTTGGCGAGACCGACGTTACCAAACGGACTACAGATTTGGTTATAGGTATTATAACCATCCGGATGGCCCTCACAGGTCTACTGGCGCTTGTCGTTGTAATCGAGATATAGACTTCCAGGAAGCCTATGGACGTGTTTCCTTTCCGAATGTTTGCCCCGCAGGTTTCGTTCCATGGTACGAGGTTGCTTGGACATCGCCGGTCGAAAGCGGCAGACAACCAGGTTGCGGCCACCCCTGGTCCGCTTGGAGGAATTGGGGCGGCTGGTTTCATACCGTCGGCGTCAACAGAGACTGGACCCTGCCCGCCGGCGCTTGGTGGGAAAGCACTGCCGACGGTAGGGCGGTCATCCGCACGAGCTACGAGATGGCCTACGTCGATGGTGCTGGTCCCACTCCCGCCCCTCGTAGAAACAATGCCGACCACGATTGGGCATATGGGCGCTGGGGCGCCTCAACAGACGTTGTGGTCTCCAGAGCACACAGCCTTCTTACTTTCACACCGGGAGTCTACTATCAATCGTCCTGGGAAGACTCGGTCAATACCTCAGACGAATTATGGGTCACCCTGGGTATGAAGTACGAATTCTAAGAGACGAGATAATTTTTTACTATGTCAGCAAAAAAGGCCGGTTTTTTCAAACCGGCCTTTTTTATTTTGCCCCGTCGTTCCTGCCAGCAGTAGGCAGAGCCGGCTCTAAATCACCCGTCGTCCGGCAAATCTGGCTGTTTCAATTAGGGCATCTTTAGCATCGCCTTGACTCAGATCGGCCAACGCCTGGATTGCCTTTGTAACAAATTCCTGTGCCCGGCCGTGTGCATATTCCAAACTACCACAGGTCTTCAGCATCCCTACCAGGGCCTCTTTATCGTATTGCGTATTGCGTATTGCGTATTGCGTTTTTCGCTTGAGAGATAACGAACTTATTACTGCACTTTTTTCTCTTTTGCCTGCTGTTCTTAGCAAATGTATTACAGCCAGGGTCAGCTTGTTTTTATCAGCATCACTTCCCAGCGTTTTGCCCGTTTTGCTTTCACTGCCGATTATATCGAGCAAATCATCGGTAATTTGAAATGCGATACCCACATTCAAGCCAAAATCGGCCAACGACTGTACCAGGCTTTTACCTGCACCGGCCAAAAGGCCGCCAAGCAAACACGAGCTGCTAAAAAGAACAGCGCTTTTTTCGGTGATTATATCGATATACTCGGATTCGCTTAACTGCCAATTCCGTTTTTGAACTACCTGCCTCAATTCACCTTCGCAGGTTCGAACAGTAGCTGCAGCTACTATCCTGGTGACTTGCGGCTCCAGGTCGGCGCACATTTTAAAGACCTTGCTTAATAAAAAATCGCCTAACAAGACAGCGGACTCGTTGCCCCACAAACTGTTTACCGTAGGCCTGCCGCGGCGTTTCCGCCCTTCGTCTATAACATCATCGTGCAAGAGCGCTGCATTGTGAATCATCTCTATGACCGCCGCAACACGGACGTGCTCGTCTGTAACTGCGCCGCAGAGGGCGCCGGCAAGCAAAACCAGCCCAGGCCGAAGCATCTTGCCGCTGTAGCTGCCGGGCTGCCCCAGCAACCGACTAATCCCGACTTTATCAGGACACTCAGCCAATTGCTCACGAATCAGCTTTTTTACCCGGCCCAACTCATCATCTATAAGTCTAAAAGCAGGGATACTGCTCTGGGGGAGAGCGCCGGATATTTCGGTACGTGCCGGTGATTGCATAGCGTATAGCGTATAGCGTATAGCGTATAGTTTACGTTTCCTATCCGCTATCGACTCTCCGCTATTTTTCCTTTCCGTGGGCGTACTTGAAGAATTTTTTCCTCAGCAGTTTTGTGATAGGTCCGGGCTTGCCGTCACCGATGACCCTGCCGTCAATCTCGACAATGCCAATGACCTCGGCGGCCGTGCCGGTAAGGAAAAATTCATCGCAGACATATAAATCAAATCTCGTAAGATTTTTTTCAATCACTTCGAGCTTTTCTTCCTTGGCCAACTTGATAACAACACTCCGCGTTATCCCTTCCAGCGAACCTGCTTCAGCCGGCGGCGTGTAAATCACACCATCCCTGACGATAAAAACATTATCGACGGTCGCTTCGGCAACGTATCCTTCGTGGTTATACATAATCGCCTCGGGAACATCGTTGTCCAGCGCTTCAATCTTGGCCAGAATATTATTAAGATAATTCAGGCTCTTTACCTGCGGCGGAATCGCCAAAGGATGATTACGAACCGTTGTCGCACTGATTACCTTCATCCCTTTTTCGTAAAGCTCTTCCGGATAAGGCTGAATGTTGTCAGCTATGATAAATAATCGCCCCCCCTCACAGACGAAGGGATTCAGGCCTAAAGTTCCCACTCCGCGGGTAACCACCAGTCGAATATAACCATCAATGACGCCGTTGGCTTCAACGGTTTTTTCAACTGCGCTGATGAGTTTACTCCTGCTCATCGGGATATCAAGGCGAATCACCTTGGCCGACTCGTAAAGCCGCTTGATGTGTGCTTCCAACTCAAATATCCTGCTGTTATAAATACGAATACCCTCAAAGACCCCATCACCGTAAAGCAGACCATGGTCAAAAACGGATATTTTCGCATCTGCCTCGTCAACAAGCTTGTTGTCAAGCCAAACTTTTAGCGCCATATAAGCATCTCCTAAATATGGGGTTAGGTTTTGGAAGCCTTCCCCGTCATTTACTATCACGCATAGGCGTTGTCCCTATGTTATCTTGCCGTCGGCCAATGTTATTATCCTCTCAGCTTTTTGCGCGTTCCTTTCGTCGTGGGTCACCATCACAATCGTTTGGCCGGCCTTATGCAGTTTTTCAAAGATTGTTAGAATACCATTTCCCGTCGCAGAGTCAAGGTTTCCTGTTGGCTCATCAGCCAGAAGCAGCCTCGGCTCATTCATCAAAGCCCTCGCGATAGCTACCCTTTGTCTTTCGCCGCCGGATAGCTGATACGGCTTATGATTTGCCCTTTCGCTCAAGCCAAGCTGCCCGAGCAATTCCCTCGCACGCGTTTTCGACTGTCCTCGACTTGCAAGCCAGCCGACCACGCTCTTACCCGCCATCGCGGGCAGGAATACGTTTTCCAGTACATTTAATTCGTCCAATAAATGATAAAACTCAAACACGAATCCAATGATTTTGTTGCGGAATCTGTTCAATTTGGCCGCACTAAGCCGGCTTAAATCCTGTCCTTCAAACCGCACAACGCCCTTATTCTGCTTATCCAATGCCCCTAATATGTGCAATAATG
>Ga0114918_10002813_pt1 | contig 15479 bp, 9 predicted proteins | sample LantaG_FD_87015 | JGI IMG/M metagenome (GOLD analysis project Ga0114918, IMG submission 87015) | Deep subsurface microbial communities from Baltic Sea to uncover new lineages of life (NeLLi) - Landsort_02402 metaG | ecosystem: Environmental > Aquatic > Marine > Oceanic > Sediment | place: Baltic...
CCCGGGGGGGGCGGGTGGGGTGTGTGGGTGTTGGGCCCCGCCCCCCTCGCCGGCCTTTTCGCCGCCGGGGCCGCCCCTTTTTTTTTTTTTTTTTTTTTTTTCCGACGACGGAAAGAGGGTGAGCGAAGAGGAGAAGAACGAAAAGGAACGAAAAGGAAAAGAACGTTTCCAACTCACCTCCTCCGGCCACCCCTCCTCGTCGTCATACCACAGCTCGGTGATACCTCTGGCCGCCGCTTGATGGTGCAGGTCGAGTAAAACAAGAATTCCTCTCTTAGCGGCCTCCCGCACACAATAATCGAGCTGCTGCCCGGCGGTCGTGCCCTCGAGCTCCGGGTTTTGCGAAAAGTCAATGTTTGTTGGCTTTATCGTTTCAAACCCTTCGATGAGCTCGCCCGAGACCGGGATGCGCAGCGCGTTGAAGCCATTCTCGGCGACGAACTCGAGCAGGGTCGAAAAGGGCCTGCACCAGAGGCCGTGGAGAGTCATGTCCGTCGTCTGAGAGAGGGAAAAAGAGAGAGAGACAAACGTTTTTGTCGAGGTGAGCGAGATCGAGCGAAATAAAACGAGCAAGCTGGCTGGCCTCTCGTCCCCTCATCGCAATGCAAAAAGCCTCCCCGCGCTCGCTCCTCTCCCTTGCTCTCTCGCCCTCTCTCTCTCCTTCCGTAAAAGCCATATTTCATACCTCAAAACCAAACCAGTTGACGCCCTTCAAGTACAGGCGCCTGCCGTCGACCCGGAGCTCGGAGAAGCAGCTCTCGAAGAGGGGCATCGTCGCCCGCTTTGTTCTTCTTTTTTCGTTGAGTTTTTTTTTCTTCGGAAGAGTGCTTTTCTTTCGTCCTCTGTTTTCCTCTCCTCCCCTCTCCCTTTTTTCTTCGTCTTTCGAAACATTGCAAAGCAGGTGCCTCGCCGGGTCTTCTCGCGTCTTCTAACTCGAGAATAAATCATGCATGATTTACAGGACACGATCTCAACTCTGGCGAGTTTTATTCCCTCTCAACTCCCGCTGCCGCACCCCACGGCCGCGAGCGCGCACAGCTCCTCGGCCGTCAGTCCGCCCGTGCTCTCCCCTTCGCCCATCACCCGCTCGGCGAAACGGTCGTCCGGGGCCATCACCTCGAGGCATACGAGAGGAGAAATGCTGTCAGAGGAAACGTCGACGGCGTGGAGCTGCATCGGCAGAAAAACAGCCGCGTCGCCCGGGCTGAGAGGAAAAGAGCGGAACTTTCTGCTGCCGCCTTTTCGCTCCCCTCCCTCTCCATCGTCCTCCTCCTCCTCCTCCTCGCTCTCCCTCCTGGCCTCCTGCGCCACCCCGACGCCGCTGCCCGACAGCACAAAGAACAGCTCGTGGACCCCGCGCGCGTGGCTGTGCCGCGGCGTGATGTGCCCCGGCAGGAACACCTCAACGCCAGCCGTGAACGCGACGTTCCTCTGAGAGAAGGGGTCGAACGCGACGGCGAGGCGGTTCGTTTGGTCCTTCAGGCGGAAGGCCGGGAGGGAGGCGAGGCGCCTGGAGAGGGGGCGGCGGCGGCGGAGGGTGGTGGACGCGGGGCGAGGGGAGGAGGAAGGCGGCGGCGGCAGCGTCGGCGGCGACGGCGACGGCGGCGACGGCTGCTGCTGCTGCCGCGTCTGCTTTTTGCCCTCCCCCTGCTTCTTCTTCTGCTTTGGCGTCTTCTTCCCGCTGCAGCACGACGAGGGGGATGCATCCGAGTCGCCGCTGCCTCCCGCGTCGCGGCCCCCTCCTCCTCCTCGGAGGGAGCGGGACCTCGCCCCGGAGACCGCCGCCGCCGCGTCCGCCGCCGAGAGGGTGCCCGCGCCGCCGCCCCCCGCGCCGCGCTCGGCCCTCCGCGCGCCGCGGAGCCTCGCCGCCGCGGCGCGCACCGCGGCCTCCGCCGCCTCCGCGCTCGCGTCGCGGGGCATCGTGACCGTCAGCGTCGCCAGGCTCCACCACGGGACGACGCCTTCGGCGGGGGAGGTGCCGTTCTTGGGCCCCCTCTTCAGGTTTCCGCCGCCGCCAACGGGCCGCAGCGCGGCGCACACTGCGAACGTCGCGACCGAGTCGCCCGTGGCGACGCGCGGGCCCCGTCCCTTCCCGTCGAGGGGGCGGGACGAGAGGCGACCGCGGCCGTCGAGGACGTAGTGGAGCTCGTAGGCGAGGTCGTCTCCGGCACCGGCGCCTCCGCCCCTCCGGGCTGCGGGACGGCGAGCCGCCGCTGCCGCCGCCGCCGCCGCCGCCAGTGCCGCCCCGCCCTCCCTCGCCGGCGAGGTCCGACGACGGGAGTGGAACTCTATGTCGACGGCGATCGGGACGCCTCCGCAGCTGCTGTCCGCCGGGTCGATGAGCCTCGCGAGCGTGCGCTCCCACCTGCCGGACCCGTTGAGGTCCGGAAGGGAGTAGAGCGGGGAGCCCGCGGAGGAGGCGGCGAGGTGCGTGATGGATGGAGGGGGCGAGGTCGAGGTCGAGGTCGACGGAGGCATTGGCGAACTTGATGATGATGCCACCTCTGCTTCCTCCATCGCAGCAGCAGCAGCAGCGCTCGCCGCGCTTCGCCGCGGCTCGAAGAGCGTCTGCTGCCGTCGCCATCGCGGCGTCGCGCCGCGAAGAAGCGGTGCCGCAAGGGCGCCTCGCATCGCGCGCGAGAGGTTTTTGAGCGACGGGCAAAAAAAGAAAGCGCTCGAGTTGTGTGTGAAATTCAATCTCTTTTCCGAAACCTCGAAAAACCCGCGCTGTTCTTTCTCTCTCTCCCTCTCTATCCCTCTCTTCCAATCACGTTCCAATAAAGAGCACTGCTTTTCTCTCATCAGGTTTTATTTTTGATGCTAACAAATTCGAACGGAACAAAAGAAAGCAATAAAGATTTGGCGAAGTGGAAAAACAACAGCAAGCAGAAACAGTTTTCTTTTTTCTCTCTCTCCAACACTTCGTTCCTTTTTCTCTCCCCCCCGTCTCTCGCCCCCCACTCCCTCTCTTCGACTCTCTCTCGCTCTCCCCCTCTCTCTCCAACTCTCTCCAACTCTCTCTTTCTCTCTCTCTCTCTCTCTCTCTCTCTTTCTCTCTCTCTCTCTCTCTCTCTCTCTCTCTCAGCTACTACAGCGACGGAGCCGCCCGCGGTCAAGCTCATGCCCAGGCCCCACCTCGGTGTCTCGACGGCGCCGCGCTCCTCGCTCGAGCCGAAAGAGCCGCCGTAGCAGCAGCAGCAGCAGGACCCAGAACAGCGGACGAGGCCCCGACAGCGACAACACCACACAACCTCGACGACCTCCTGCTCGACGCCGCCGGGGTCCGGCGCCTCGCCTTGGCGCTCCGCAAGCGCTCCGAGGCCAACGCCGTCTCCAGGGCCAAGCACCCGGACGACCCCGGCGCCTTCCTGCCCAGCGAGCTCGCCCTGGACGACGCGATCCGGGCCCTGCAGCGGGTCGCGCCCTTCCCCGACCTCTTCCCGGCGCTGTTGTCGACGGACGCCGTGGACACGCTCGTCGGCCTCCTGTCGCACGACAACGCGGACATAGCGGGAGCGGTGCTCGAGGTGCTCCAGGAGCTGACCGACGTGGACGACGAAGGGGAAGACGAGGAAGGCGGCGTCGAGGCCCTGGCCGCGTCGGCGGCCTCGCTCGCGCGGTCGTTTGTCGCCGCCGGCGGAGGGGAGGCCGCGGCCGAGAGGCTTTCTTCTTTTGACGAGGCCGTGCCCGAGGAGGCAAATTTCTTGTTCGCCGGGCTCGGTGCCTTGCTTAATATGGCGGAGCTTGACGAGGGGTGCGCGAGGAGCTTCGTCGGAGCTGCGAGCTCCGGCGGCGACGGAGAGGAAAAGGCAGCTCTGACGACGAAGAAGCTCCTCCCCTGGCTCCTCCGCCGCGTCTCTTCTTCCCCCTCTTCCCCCGCCGCTTCCGAGTTCTCCTCCATCGCCCAGGCCGCCTCCGAGCTCGTCTCGACGCTGGCGCAGGCAGGCACTGCGGGCGCCCTCGCGGTCGTGTGGGCCGGCGGGGTCGACGCGCTGCTTCGGGCTCTGGCCAAGTATCGGAAGAGGGCGCCGGGGAGCGGCGACGAGCTCGAGCACGCGGCCAACCTCTTCGACGCTCTCTGCGCCCTGCTGCTGAGACCTGAGGGCAGGGAGGCGTTCGTGGAGGCAGAGGGCGTGGAGCTGCTGCTGCTGCTGGTCCGGAAGCACGGCAGCGGGAGCGGGGGCGGGGGCGGCGGCGAAAAAGAGAGAGCAGAAGCCAAAGACAGCGATGCGGCGCCGGCCAAGCTCGCAGCGGCCTCCGCGACGGCCCTGTCCTCCCAGGCCCTGCGCTGTCTCGAGTTCGCGACGACCAGCGGCGGCGACAGCGGCGGAGGAGGGAGCGGAGGAGGGGCCCCTTCCTCCGCCGCCGCCGCCGCCGCCGCCGGGAGGGTCGTCGAGGGCGGCGGGCTCGGCCCGCTCTTCGGAGGGCTCATGGGCCGCTCGCGCGTCGGCCGCGACAGCGGCCGCGGCGGCGGCAAGAGCACCAGGAAGGGCTTCAACTCGGGGACGAGGGCCTGCCTGGGCCTCGTAGTGAACCTGCTGCAGCGCCTCGACCCCGAGGGAGAAGAGGGAGAAGAAGACGCGACTCCTGCCGCCGCCGCCGACAACGACCCCGCCGCCCCTCCTCCGCCCTTTGCCCGCGTGCTCTCCAAGTTCCGCGAGGCCGGCTTCGAAAAGCTCGACCGGCTCGTCGACCTCGCCGCGGCGGCCTCGGCCGGCCTCGCAGCGCACGACGCGCGCGTCGCCGTGAGGGAGAAGCTCCGCGCCGAGGAGGCTGGAGAGGAAGACGACGAAGAAGAAGACGGGGAGGCGGCGGCGAGGAAGCAGGCCGCGAGGCTCTCGGCCGGCGGCGACGACCTCCAGCTCTGTTCACTCGCCGCGGCCTACTGCTGGAGCTCGTTCTCGGGGTCCTCCCCGTCCCTGGGCGAGGGAGAGGGCAGGGCCGCGCGGGCGCACTTTGTCCGGGCCCTGCACGCCAGGGCGATGACGCTCTCGGGCCTCCGTCGGGCGCTCGAGGAGAGGAGGGCGGCACTCGGGGGCGGAGGAGAAGAGGGTAAGAGCGCGGAGGAGCGCAGGCTGACGAGGCTGATCGCGGCGCTCGGAGGAGGGAAGGGCAAGGGCGGAGACGATTCGGAGCAGCAGCGTCCAGGGAAGCGCGCTCGCACTTGAGCTGAACTTGTGAACTGAACTTTTTTACTTTTTTCACGCCTCTCTCTCTTTCTCTCCCTATCTCTCTCTCTCTCTTTTCTCTCTCTCTCTCTCTTTTCTCTCTCTCTCTCTTTTCTCTCTCTCTCTCTTTTCTCTCTCTCTTTCTCCCCTCCTAAACTGCTCTCTGTCACGCGCCGTCCTACTTTTTCTCCGCGTCCTCCTCAACAACCTCGAAACGCATCCCTGCCCTGTTGAGCCTCTCGACCAGCACGCTGCCCCCCGCCGTCGCCGGAGTCAGGAACCCGCCCCGAAGGCACCCAGCCTCCTCGAGCTCCTGCGACTGCGTCGCCAGGGCGACGCCGATCTCCACCAGCATCCGCGACGTGCCCCAGTATCCGGGGTCGCGCTTCGGATCCTCTGCGACGGCGCGGACGACGTGCGATCTGCCGCTCGCGTCGGGCAGCGTCACGCCGACGGCGTCCATCCTCCAGCTGCCGCTCCTGCAGAGCTCGTCCGAGGGCCCCGACCCCTGCTTGGGGGCCGCGGCGCGGACCAGGGCGCGAAAGGGCCGGAGCCCGCACAGGAGGGACCCCAGGGCCATGATCGACGACACGAGGGCCGCGGCCACGGCGTTGGGCACCGCCAGTCCCTCCGTGACCCTCGGGGGCGCCCCCTCGCCGTAGAGCCGAGGCAGCAGCGCGGCGGACCTGCGCACGACGCGCTCGTTGATGAAGGCCATGACGAAGGGCGCGGTCCAGGTCCCGGCGGGCTCGACGAAGCGCGGGCGCAGGCCCCGGGGGACCGAGGAGGAGGCGGAAGGAGGAGGGGGAGGAGGAGGAGCGGAGGCAGAGGAGGCTCCGGCGCCGCCGCCCGCGCCGCTCGCCTCGGCGAGGCAGTGCAGCCCCGCGGCACGCCTCCGCGACTCCTCGCCCCCTCGGTTCTCGTAGCACGCCGTCAGCAGCGACTCGACCGTCCCTCCCGAGAACCCGCCTTTGGCCGGGCCCGCGAGCGTCCAGATCTCCCGCAGCCCCACGCCGTGCCTCCTGCGCGCCTCGCCCGCGAGCAGGAACGCCGACAGGTCCGACGGCTGCGAGTCGAAGCCCGCGGAGTGCACGACCTTGACGCCGTTGGCGATCGCGTCGCGCGAGTGCCTGTCGTGCATCGAGAGCACCCAGGGGATTTCGGCGGTCAGGTCCGCGTAGTGCGTGCCGCAGCGGACCGCCGACGCGACGACCTCGCTGCCGATCGCGGCGTAGGGCCCGGCCGCCGAGATGACGGCCCTGGCGCTGCCGACGGCGGCGTCGAGAGAGGCGGCGTCGTCGAGCGAGGCTACGAGCAGAGGGACGGCAGCGGCTGCGGGGTTGATCTTGGCGAGCTCGAGGCGGAGGGCCTCGAGTTTTGGCAGGGAGCGGCCGGCGAGCGCCCAGCGGAGAGGAGGAGCGGGAGGAGAGGCGGGAGGAGATGAGGTCGAAGAACTCGGAGGCGCTGGCAGCGGGAGGTAGGCCTCGGCCAGGTGCCTCGCGATGTACTTTCCCGTGAAGCCCGTGGAGCCCCAGACGACCAGATCGAGCGTCTTGGAGGCCGCTGCCATCTCTGTGAGCTTTACGAGAGCCGGGAGGGGGCTTTAGAGAAGGCCGCCGCTAGCAAGCAGAAGCCGTGGAGAGGGGGGGGGCAAGTTTTTGGTTTCGATGGCGATTGAACCACGACGTCAGGGAGCGAGAGCGAGTAAGTGAAGTCTTCAAGTGACCACTTTCTTCTTTCGACTTTCTCCTTCCGAATCCCTTCGCTCCTCGAGTCCCCTGCATTCCTGGATAGCGGCCATCATGCTCCTGGTGCGTGCTCTCTTTGCACCGTCCCTCTCGTTTGCCGCTCGTCAAAGTGGCGAAAGAGGAGGAGCTTCGAGACACGCCGATGCTCGTGTTCTTCGGCTTTCCTTGTGCCAGTTCCTTTCTCTCTCTCCCCAACCTCACGATCGCGCCGCCTTGTTTTTCGTCGGCGCCGCCGTGTTCGCGCCGCGTGGCGTTGCCGATGTCGCTCTCCGCGATTGGTCGCAGTTTCGTCCCTTTTCTCGCCGCTCCTTGAGACCGCGACCGCGGATCGCATCAATATCGTGCAAGCGATCGCGGAATCGAACCAGAAACACCAACAGAAAGCTCACACGAACCCCCCTGCGAATCCCCCTAACGTTGTCGAAAACAGACCGGCCGAGCGGCGACCTCCTCGCTCACCCGCTGCGCCCCGGCGCGCCGCGTCGCTGCCGCTGTCGCCGCCGCCGCCCCTCGACCCCGCAGGGCCTCCGCCCCCTCCGTCACCCGCGCCGTCCTCACCCCGACGCCGCCTCCGCCGCCTTCGAAGCCTTCGACCCTGCTCTCCGAGACTTCGATCCCAGACTCGCTGCCCGCGGACTTCTCTGCCCCCCTCTCTTCCGATGTGGAGCTCGACGGCGAGGGCGGCAACCCCTGGACCGACGAGCGGTGGCGCGGCGTGAAATGGACGGTCTACCGCGGCGTGGCCTACGATCTCACGAAATTCATCGACGCGCACCCTGCGGGCGCCTGGCTGGTCCGCCTGGCGATCGGCCGCGACGCGACCGCACTCTTCGAGAGCTACCACCTGCGGCCCGAGGTCGCGGCGGCCAGGCTGCGGAGGCTGCCCGTCCTCGAGGGCTTCCCCGTGGGCGCGGTGCCCCGCAGCCCCAGGCCCAACGACTCGGACCTCTACAACACGCTGAGGGACCGCGTGCGGCGCGAGGTGTTCCAAGGGAGGGAGGCGGAGGGCGCGCACCGCTCCGGGTCGTTCGGCGCCGCCTCGGCCGTCGTCGGCGCCGCGGCGATCGCGCTCGCGGCCTACACTGCCGCCCCTTCGCTGGCCACGGGCGCGCTGCTGGGCCTCGCGGGCGCGTGGGTCGGCCTGACGGTGCAGCACTGCGGCAACCACGGCGCGATGAGCACGTCCCCGATCGTGAACCAGCTCTTGGGCTTTGGAGACGACCTCATTGGCGGGAGCTCGCTCGCGTGGCAGTACCACCACCAGGTGAGGAGGTTTCGAAAAAGAGAAAGCGAGAGGCGTTTTTTTTTCGAGTTGCGCTTCTCTTTCTCAAGGGCCTCGCCGTGCTGCTGCTCTCGAACGCGCAGCACTCGAAACCGCGGGGAACTGAAGAAAAGCTCACTTTCCCCCGCAAATCCCCCCCCCAAAAAAAACAAAATCCTCCTCGTCTCCAGGTGAGCCACCATGTCCACTGCAACGACGACGCGTTCGACGAGGACGTCTTCTCGAGCTTCCCGCTGCTGCGCTTCGACGTGCGCCAGCCCAGGGCCTGGTACCACGCCCACCAGCACGTCTACATGTGGCTGCTCTTCCCGCTGATGCAGCTCGCGTTCCAGGCAGGAGACTGGCAGGCCATAGTGAACGGCCGCACCGCGGGCGCGACGCTGCATGGCGCGACGGCGGGGCAGCGCGCGCTGGCCGCGCTGGGGAAAGTGGCGCACTACTCCCTGCTGATCGCCAGTCCCTGGCTCACGCACGGCGTCTCCGCCGCCCTGTGGGGGGCCGCGGGATTCACCTTCGTGCAGGGGATCGTCCTGGCGGCGACGTTCGCCGTCAGCCACAACGTGCCCGAGGCCAAGCCCGCGCTCGTCGCGGCCGCCGAGGCCAGGACCGGCAAGGCTTCCTCCTCGAGCGGCGCTCCCTCTCACAACTCTCAGTCGGCGCACGCCACGCTCACGACGCCGATCGGCGAGCGCGACTGGGCCGTGCAGCAGGTGACGACGTCGGCGGACTACGGCGGCGCGATCTCCAACTTCATGACGGGAGGGCTGAGCCTCCAGGCGGTAAGAAATGTTTTTTTGAACCTCTTTTTTCTCCCTCCATCTTTTTGCCCCTTACTCTTTTTTTCCAGGAAGAGGGAGGGAAAAGTCAGACTGCAACTCATGACTCTCTGTATCCTCTCCTCCTCCTTTTCGAACGTGACACCACCGACGACTTGACAGGCCCACCACACCTTCCCCGCGATCTGCTTCGTGCACTACCCTGCCATCGCCGACATCATCACCGACGAGTGTGCTAAACGCGGGATCCCCTACGCTAGGTATGACAGCTTGCCGACGATTTTGGGGAGGTTTGTGGGGTACATGCGGGACGTGGGCAGGGCCGGAGACGTGCCGGTGGCGGAGACCGGGGACGTGGAGGGCGCCGCGGCGAGGGCGGCGGCGCTGGCGAGGCTTTAAAGAGAGAGAGAGAGGTTTGCATTTTTTCTGTTCTTTTGCCCCTCCCTGGAGCTGTTTTCTTCTTTTGGAGCCAAGGGGGAAACCAAGAATTCTTTGCTAGTCATTCTTAATGTTTTACCATTCTTTTATCATTTTTCAGAACCTCTCGTGAACCATGTGTGTAAAAAGAGAGAGAGAAAGAAAGACGGAGGACCAAAAAGAAGAGGTTTGAGGCATGTTTTTATCTTTTCATTTTGGCCGCCGCGGCTCTCTAAGTTCTCCCAATCGCCGCCGTCAGAATCCAAAAATGGACAATCTCTCCCTCGATTCGCCCGTCGTCGTCGACGTCGGGAGCCACACGATGAAGGCAGGCCTCTCAGTCAACTTCCCAAGCGACAGGGAGCCGAGCGTGGTGAGAGAGAGAGGGGAAGAGAAAATGTTTTTCTTCACATCACCGGCTCGCTCATTTCGACGTCGACCTTGAACCTCACCCCCCCCTCTCTCTCTCTCTCGGAAAAAAATAAAAAACATCCCCAGATGCTCCCGACGACACTCCGCGACGAGGCCACCGGCACCCTCCGCCACACCATGCGCGACGGCGTCGTCCAGGACTGGGACTGCCTCGAGGCCCTGCTCCACAGGACCTTCTACGGCCGCCTCGGCTGGGAGGCCGGCGCCGACGAGGGCGCCGTCCTGTTTTCGGAGCAGGTGCTGACGCCGCGCAGGGACCGCGAGCGGCTGGCCGCGCTGTGCTTCGAGCGGTTCGGGCTGGCGGGCATGTTCGTGGCCGAGGCGCCCGTGCTGGCGCTGTACTCGGTCGGGAGGAGCTCGGGGCTGGTCGCGGACGTGGGGCACGACGGCGCGTCGGTGGCCGCGGTCGTCGACGGCGCGGCAGTCGCGGCCGCGAGCAGGAGGGTGACCAGTGGCGGCGGCGGAGGGGGGGAGCCCTCGACCTCCTCCTCCTCCTCCTCCTCCTCCTCTCTCTCTGCTCCCCTCGGGGGGCTCGCGGCGGAGCGCGTCCTGCGGGCCAGGGTCGCGGCGAGGGTCGGGGATGAGAGGGCCGGCGCGATCCCGGAGGACGCGCTCAGGGCGGCGAAGCACGCCGTCTGCCGCGTCGCGGCGTCTGCCGCCGAGGCGGCCGGGAGCAGAGGCGCCGCCGCCGCCGCCGCCGCCGCCGCCGCCGCCGCCGCCGCCTCGGCTGCTGCTGCTGGCGGGACGGGCGCCCCCTCCACGGCTCCGTCCAAGCACGTCCTGCCCGACGGCACGGAGCTCGAGGTGACCGCCTCGGACGGGGCCGCGGCGGGAGAGGCGCTGGTCTCTCCTCAGTTCTTTCTTCCTCCTTCGGGCGGCGACGGTTCGGGCGGCGCGAGCGGCGGGAGCAGCGCCGACGGGGGGCGCCAGAGGCAACACCCTTCCCTCGCGGAGCTCCTCTCCCTGGCCCTCTCCTCCGTCCCGGACGCCAACAGCCGGAAGCTGGCCTCGGAGGGCCTCTTGGTCTGCGGCGGCGGAAGCAACGCTCCCGGCTTGGGGGCCCGCATCCTCGCCGAGGGAGGCGGTGCGCTTCCCCCCTCGCACCCGGCGCCGCCGCCGCTGCTGTCGGTTCCCGACTACGTTCCGGCGTCGATGGCGGCCTCGGCGGCCTGGGCCGGGGGCGCGATCCTGGCCCGCGTGGTGTTCCAGCAGCAGCAGCACGTGAGCAGGGCCGAGTACGACGAGTTCGGGCCCACGGTGGTCCACAGGAAGTCTGCGTAAAAAAAGAACAAGGGAGCGAACTTTTTTGTTTCTTTTAATTTTGGTTTGAATTCTTGAATGCTGTTTTTTTTCATTTCGATTTTTTTCAACTCTCTTTCTCTCTTCTTCCGTCTCTTCTCCTTGGTCTTCACTTCGCCCTCTTCTTCTCGTGCAAGCGCACGTAGCTCGCCCAGAAAGCCCAGAACGCCCCCGCGAGGAGGGCCATCAGCGCCGCGGCGGCCTCGACGCTGACGTCCTCCGCCGTTGCTTCCGCTGCCACCTTCGCCGCTTTCGCCGCAGCGGCCTTGGTCGCCGCGGCGGCGTCGAACAGCAAGCCCGCAGCCACCGCGCTGAAGCACTCCCCGAGCGTATACAGAGCCTGCTCCAGCGCGCACGTCCTCCCCAGCAGCGCGTCGGGGACCTCGACCTGGAGCAGCAGGGTGGAGTACGTCCACAGCACGGCGCTGCCCGCGGCCCTCGCGGCCGTCGCGGCGAGGACCGCGGCGAGCGAGGACGCCGCCGCCGCGGCGGACAGCGCGGCGTACCCGAGCGTCAGCAGGCCGAACGCGGCCGAGGCCGAGCGCAGCAGAGAGCGCGCGTCGGGGGACGTCAGGGCGTTGGAGGCCACGGAGCCGAGCATGGCCCCGACGCCGACGGCGGCGAAGATGAACCCGAGCGTCGCCGCGGAGTCGATCCCGCGGGAGGCGGGGTCCGGCCCCGCCTCCGCCGGCTCCCCGTCGCTCCTGCTCCTCAGCGCCAGCGACGGCGTGTCGGACAGCTTGACGTTCATCACGTCGGCTGCCCCCCACACCAGGGTCCCGGACAGCTTGAGCGAGGCCAGAGCCAAGACGTGGCGGTGCGACGCCGCGTAGCGGAGCCCGTCGCCGACGTCGGCGGCGGCGGCGCGCAGCGCCGCGGCCGCGAGGGCGGCGACGGCGGCGGGGGAAGAGGAGGGAGAAGGAGAAGGGGGCGCCGGCGACGGGGACGCCGGCGGCGGCGCGTTCGCTTCGGCGGCGGCGGCGTCTTTGACGCGGAGCGGCGACGACGACGAGGGCGGGTGGCGGTGCTGCTGCCTGCTCCCTCGCTCGCGGTCGGAGTCGCCGCTCTCTTCTTCCTCCTCGATCGCGTCTCTCTCCCCTCCTCCTCCGACCTCGCCCCCGAACGACGTCTTCGCCTTCCTCATCCTCGACGGCAGCTCCCTCGGGGCGGGCTCCAGCTGCTGTCCCCCAGCGCCTCCTCCTCCGCATCTCTGCACCTCCCTCGCCTTCACATGACCCCGCAGAGACAGTGCCGCCGCGGCCGCCGCGACGTACGTGAGCGAGTCCAGGAAGAAGCACCACCGGGCCCCCAGCCTCGACAGCGCGACGCCGCCGAGGCTCGCCCCCACGGAGGTCATCGTCGACCAGCACACGGTGTCGAGCGTCGTCGCCAGCACGAGGTCCTTTTCGTTGAAGTCGACGAGCGAGGGCGTGATCGCCCGCCTCGCCGGGTCGTAGAAGGCCGCGGCCGAGTACTGCACCGAGAGCAGCAGCAGGAAGAAGGGGACTCCCAGCCGGGCCTGCACGACGCCCAGCAGGGCCGCGGCGGCGGCCCCCGTGAGCGACGCCGCCGCGAGCACGTTCTCGCGCGGGAGCCGGTCCGCGACCACGCCGGCGATCGGGGACAAGAAGAAGGAGGGCAGGTAGTGGATCGCGACGACAACGCCGATGGCCGAGGCGGAGCCACTGCTGCTCTGAGGCGAAAGGGCGACGCCGCCGCCCTCTCCGGCAGCGGCACTCGCGGCGGCGGCGGCGGCGCTGGCCTCGTTGACTATCCTCAGCGTCGAGACGTAGGAGAACCACTGTCCGGCCGAGTTGAGCAGCTCGCCGGCGTAGAGCCGGGCGAAGGGCGCGTTGGTACGCAGGAGCCTGAAGTACGGGGCGAGGCCCGTGGCTGCTGCTGCTGCAGGAGAGTTTGAAGAGTTTGCTTCGCCGCCATCGTCGTCGATCTCGAGCGCCGCGACGACGCCAGTTCTCCTCTTCTCGTGCGGCAGCGGTCGGAGTGGCAGCTTTTCTGACCTTTCCAGGTCGCGCTGCTCCGGGGAAGACATCAAGGCCGCCCTCCTCCGCGGCGCTTTCCTGGAAACGAGCGCAAGGAAAACAAAACTAAATGAACCCAATTGGCCAGACGAGTTTTTTTTGTTCCATTATCTCAAAACCCTCTCCCTTGCAAAACAAAAAACAAAAAGAGCGCCACAGCTCTCCCTCCCCTCTCTACCGCAGCGCCGGCGCCTCCGCCAGCCTCCTCCCCCCTTCCCTCTCGCCGCCGACGCCGACCGCCCTGGACATCGCCACCTTGGCCTGCGCCCTCCGCATCGCCTCCTCCAGCTCGTCAAAGCTCTTCTCGCCCTCGTATATCTTGCCCCCGATCTTCCAGCTGGGGAACCCCTCGACGCCGGCGGCCAGGCACGCCGCCGCCGGCCTCGTCCCCCTCCGGAAGCCGTCGGGGTAGCACTCGACGTAGGGGAGCTCGTCCTGGGCCGCGACGCCAAATGCCTGCTTCTGCTCGAAGCAGTGCGAGCACCAGAACGCGCCAAACATCTGCGCGCCCGAGGCGCGCAGCGCCCTGGCCAGGCCGAGCGCCCTGGGCGAGGACAGGCGCGTGACCTCCGGCTCGGCGAACGGGAGGTCAAAGTCCCTGGTCTGCCCCCCGGCCGCGATGGCGGGGCCCGCGGGCCCCAGGACGAGGAGGCCCGAGAGGGTCCAGGAGAGGGCGAGGGCCGAGAGCGAGGCGGCGGCGCCCGAGAGCGCCGGCGCCGCCGCCGCGCGCCGCTCCTGCCGCGTCATCGGCGAGAACGTCGCGGCGACGATGGCGGCCGACAGGGCGGCCGAGGCGTAGCACCAGACGCACGAGGCCCCCGAGAAGGCGTCGGTGCCGTTGAGGAGGAAGACCAGAGAAAGAGAGGCGGCCCCGACGGCGCCCGCGCCCGCGGCGACGACCGAGGCGGCGAGCTTGTTCTTTGCTGCTTCCTCGTCTTCGTCGTCGTCGTCGTCTCCTCCTCCTCCTCCTCCACCGCCGCTGCTGCTCCCTCGACGCCCGCTGCTGCTCGATACCGCGAGCTTCGTCGCGGCAGCGGCGACGGCGGCATAGGCAGCGAAGCCGAGCGCCGGCAGCGGCACGGAGCCAAACAGGGTCGCAAAGGGAGAGTCGAGCACTTGGCCACAAGAAGAAGAGGCTGCTGCTCCGGCTGCTCCGGCGGCAGCGGTTGCGCCGCAAGCAGCCGCCGTGTGTGTCAGCTTGGTCGCGGTGAGGTAGGCCGTCTCCAGCGCCCCGGCGGAGGCCAGGGCGGCGACGAGGGCGTGCTGGCGCTGCTTCTTCGAGGAAGGCTTCGAGGAGGAGGTCGAGGCCTATTTTTCAAGTTTTTTTTCGTTTTTATCCGTTGGGGTGAGATCGCTGTCACCGACTTAAGCTTCTATTCTATCGACCCTCGCTCTCTCCCTCTTCCAATCACGTACCCTGTCAACTCCGCCGGTGGCGTACGCTCCCAGGCGCTGCGGTATCCCTCGCGGCGGGAGATGCAGAAAAGAAGACGGAGAAGAAGAGGAGGACCGGAGGGCCGAGATGGTGCAGCGAGGGCGGCTTCGGCGCATCAGCGTCTTTGACATCGAGGCCCGAGTGACGCCGCAGCTGTTGCTGGAGCTCGAGCTGCTGCTGCTGCTGCTGGCTGTCGCGCTCTCCAGGAGGAAGAAGGAGCTGCGGGAGGTCGCGGCGATGGCGTTCATCTCTCCTGTCTTTTGGGGAAAAGGCAGAGACGCGAGAGAGAAAGGAATCGAGTGTAAAAGTCGAGTTTTTTCCGTCTTTTTTTTGGTTTTTGCAAAAAAAAAAAAGGAAAAAAAAACTCCTCTCCAACTTTCTAAACCATTTCCACCAGCCCAAACCTTCCGACCAGCATCTCCCGGACTTTCCCAGCGGCCTGCCCCTCCCGCACGATCGAGAAGCTCCGCTGCTGCCCTTCGGCGGCGGCGAAATCGACCGAGGACAGGTCGACTATCGTCGAACCCTCCCTGCCGCTCGCCGGCACCCGCCCTCCGTCGACGACCGCGGCGCACTCGCCCGCGATCCCGGTCCCGCTGCTTCCGCTGCTTCCGCTTCCGCCGCTGCTCCCCTCGTAGCACTCGGCAGCCTCTAGCGCCGGCGGCCTCCCGGACTCGTTCGCGCTCGTCAGCGCGATGGGCCCGCCGTGGGCGCGGGCCAGAGCGCGGATGAACTCCGAGTCGAGGACGCGGACTCCCACCGTCGGCGTGCCCGGGTTGAGCGCCGCGCAGAGCCTCGAGGGGAGGCCCGCCTGCCGTCCCCCCGCCAACCCCCCCCCCCCACGCCACCCCCCCCCCCGCCCCCCACCACACCCCCCCCACCC
>Ga0114918_10002814_pt1 | contig 15471 bp, 14 predicted proteins | sample LantaG_FD_87015 | JGI IMG/M metagenome (GOLD analysis project Ga0114918, IMG submission 87015) | Deep subsurface microbial communities from Baltic Sea to uncover new lineages of life (NeLLi) - Landsort_02402 metaG | ecosystem: Environmental > Aquatic > Marine > Oceanic > Sediment | place...
CTCTCTCTCTCTCTCTCTCTCTCTCTCTCTCTCTCTCTCTCTCTCTCTCTCGCTCACCTCCTCCTCCTCCACCTCTTCCACAACTCTTTCTCTCTCTCTTCTCCTCCCCCAAAACCTCTTCCCACATCCCAATCCCCGGCCAAGAAGGCATCCACCCCGGCCAAGAAGGCCCCCACCCCTGCCAAGAAGGCCCCCACCCCTGCCAAGAAGGCCTCCTCCACCCCTTCCAAGCGCCCCGGCTCCAAGCGCACCGCCGCCGCCGCCGGCGTCGCCAAGGCAGTCGCCGCTGCCTCCCCCGTCAAGAAGGCCGCGCCCGCGCTCAAGAAGCCGGCCCCCGCCGCCAAGAAGGCTTCGGCTCCCGTCGCCAAGAAGGCCCCCTCGGCCCCGGCAGTCGCAAAGGTAAAGACCCCGGCCTCGCCGGCAAAGCTCGCGTCGCTCGAGCGGGCGCGCGCGGCCAAGGCCGTCAAGCGCGCCGCCGAGCTCAAGGCCGGCGGAGGCGCCGCCGTCGCCGGGCCAATCAAGGTCGTCAAGAAGGTGCGCGCACACGCGGGGCGCTGAGGCCGTGCTGCTTTTTTTTAGGGCTGCGGGGGGGTGTGCCCTTTCTCCCCGAAAAGAAAAAAAGCAGCTCTGGCCTTGTTTTCTGAAACACTTACGAAAATTTCAAAAATTCAACAAACAAAAAACTCAAAAACTCAAAAACAGACCCCCGCCAAGCCCGCCGGCAAGAAACCCGTCCAGCAGCCCAAGAAGTCTGCGAAGAAGACGCGATCTCGCAAGTAGGAAGCTAGAGAGGGGGAGCGAGCGATAAATGGGAGAGAGAGAGAGTTATATAAAATCAAAAAAAATGAGAGGGCGGAAAATGGAGATTTTTCTTTTCTTTTTCTTTCCTTTGTTCGTCCCGTTTTTCCTTCGTGATTGATAAATCAAAACAAAAAAAAACGCAATGAAAACAGAAATGACCAAATGACCAAAAAAAGATAGAAAGAGAGAGAGAGAGAGTGAGTGGAATGAAACAACGCGGAGAAAGAGAGAAGAGGAGGTCGAAGAGGAGGTTGAGTTTTTTTTTCTCTTCGTTTGTTCCCTACACTGCTTTTTCCTCTCTCGCTCTTTTCTTCTCTTCTCTCTCTCCCCCATTCTCTTCCCCTTGTCTCTCTTCTCGTCGCTGCTGCTCTCTTGCGCGAGCGTGCCCGCACAGAGACACGTCCTCGACGATGGTCGAGGCCGCGGCGGCGGCGGCGAAACAGCGCGGGCGAAGACGAAGGCGGCGGAAGATGGATGGAGCTTTGACGAAGAATCCCGCCGTCTCGTCGCTCGCCGCTCTCGTGCTCGCTCTCGCTCTCGCGGCGTGTGCCATCCCGCGAGCTGAGGTTCGTGCTGTTGTTGGATCGCGTTTTTTGTTTTTTGATTCTTCCGCGGCACGAGATGGATCTTCGTGCTCTCTATGACGAGCTATTCAGAATGCCAAGCAAGCGCCTGAACCCGATTCAGAATCGACGCCATTTTTCGATCGTTTTTCTTTTTCTGCTCAGTCTCCCCCGAGTTCGTGCCTTTTTCACTTCCTGACCCTCTTCTTTCTCTTTCTCTTTCTCTCTCTTTTCTCTTTCTCTTCTCTCTCTTCAGGCCGTCCTCAAGCCACCGCCGGTGACGTCGATGCCCTGCGGCACCACGTGGGAGCAGGTGAGACCGGAAAATCGGTGTCTCTTTTTATCTTTTTCATTCGCGGTCTTTTTCTCTTTGTTTTTCGACGCCGCAGCGTCGAGGTCGAAAAAAAAACTCACATTTTTCTTTCTTTTCTTTTCTCTCGCCACCCAACTCCCACTCCTCTCCCCTCATCCCATCCCCCCATAGGCCTTTGACCAGATCGAAGGGCTCAACATCAAGCGCTCCACGCTCAGGGCCCACCCGGAGATCCTCTCCTTGCTGCCAGACCCGGAGCTCCAGCCCTCGACGATGTTTGCGGTCGCGGACCGCGCGTACGTCAACCTGCTCAGCGACCCGAGCGCGCTCGTCACGGCCGAGCTCGACAACTTCGAGGCGCGGATGCCCTTGGGGAAGGCCGCCTCGATGTGGCTGTTCAGGGCCATGCCTGCCCCTTACTCGGCGGAGGACCTGCGGGGTTTGAGGACCGCACCCACCGCTCTCTCTGTCGTGACCCAGATGGGCAGATACGCGCTCGGCTTCCAGCCCATCCACATCTCGGGGGTGGACAACGTCCTCATCGACGACCTGCTGGCTACCGTGCAGGCCACGCCCGTGCTGGCCTCGTATAAAGTCTGCGCGAGCTGGCTGCACGTGATAGAGCAGTACCTCGTCCCGGCGAGCTCTTTCAACGTGTCCAAGATTCCCGACCCCGTCCCAGGGGGCCGCTACTCGCCCGAACAGAACAGCAGCGACCCGCAACCCTTACCGACCTCGGCCGAGATCTTCAACGAGCGCACGCGAGCGCAGATGCCCAAGCCGTGGGAGTGGAAGAAAAAAATCGTGATCGGGGCTGCTGTCGGCGGGTCGCTGGCCGCGGTCCTGCTCTTGGTGATCGGGTTTTGCGCCTTCAGGCACGGCAGGAGGGCCAGGGACCGGTCCCTGGAGGACGGGAGGAAGGCCGGGATCGAGCTGGGGTTGGCGGAGGCATCGAGGGCGCTGAGCCACGGGATCCCGCTGACGGGCGGGCTGTCGGGCGGGCTGCAGCTCCCTGGCTCGACCTTTCCGGGACACGCGAACGGAAATGGAGGCATCAACAACTTCAACAACAACAACAACCACCACCTCAAGCGAGATAGCAACAACAACAACAACAACCGCAACAGCAGCAGCGGCGGAGGGAACAACAACGCAATCCGGTCCCCGAGGGTGAGCAACTCGAGCGCCGCGAGCGCGGCGTCCTCTTCCGCGGCAAACGCGGGAGCTACTGGTGCCGGCGTTTCCGCCTTTGCCGCCGCTTCCTCTGACCAAAACCAGAACAACAACAGCGGCAGCCTGCGCCGCGGGTCACGCTTCCTGCGCTTCATCCGCCACAGCCCGAGGGACGGAGCCGGCGGCGGCTCGCAGCCTCCCTCGCTGCCTCCGATCAAGGGCAGCGGACACTCGTACGAGGTCACGGACGACGACGAAGGCGGGAACTGCGGCGGGAAAGGCGGAGGAACCGGGAGCGGCAGAGGAGGAAACGTCGCGAGCCCGCGCGGCACCCTGCAGCAGCACGGCTCCTCCGGCAGCGGCCATGGCGCCGCTCCCACCTCCACTTCCACCACCGCGGCCCCCGAGGCCCTCTTCCCGGACCTCTCCTCGCTGGGCACCGGGTGGGAGATCGACGGCTCCTCCGTCCGCATCCTCACCGACCCCGCGACGGGCCTGCCGCGCAAGCTGGGCGAGGGAGGGTTTGGGTCCGTTTTCTTGGCCGAGATGGACGGCGCTACTCCGGTCGCCGTAAAGATCGTCAGCAACCAGCAGCCGCGCGAGGTGCGGCGGTTCGTGCAGGAGGTCTCGATCCTGAAATCGCTCAGGCACACCAACGTGGTGCAGTTTCTGGGAGCTTTTTTCTCGACAGACAGGATCGCTCTGCTAACAGAGTTTCTGCCGCGCGGCGACCTGCACAGGCTTCTCGGGCGCGACACCTCGGGGCAGCTCGGTTGGTACCGCAGGGGCAGGGCGATAGCGCTGGATGTGGTGCGCGGGATCGTGTACATGCACTCGAGGAAGCCTCCCGTGGCGCACCTGGACCTGAAGCCGGCCAACTGCTTGCTGGGGAGGTAAGAAAATAAAGTTCTCTTTTCCATTTTTTCCTCGTTTTTTTTCTTTCATTTTTTTCATTTTTTTCTTTTTCAACCTCGGCCTTTTTTCTCACCCCCTTTTCTCTTCTCTTCTCTTACCTCCTCTTACCAACAACAACAGGGACTGGACCTGCAAGATCGCCGACGTGGGCCTCGCGAAAGTGCTCTCCCGCGAGGACACGCAGGTTTCGCTCGAAGGCACCTTCGAGTGGGCTGCCCCGGAGGTGCTCTCTGGAGAGCGCGTCTGCGAGAAGGCAGACCTGTTCGCGCTGTCGGTGATCCTCTACGAGATCGTCACGGGCGAGGCGCCGCGCAACAGGCAGCTGCGGGAGATCCGAGTGCCGGAGGAGTGCCCTGCCGAGGTTCGAGACATCATCGATCGGTGCAGGCTGCGCGACCCGCAGCAGCGGCCGACGGCGAAAGAAGTCTATGACGTCCTCTCTGCCACAGCGCCCACTGGGATCCACCACCCGATGGGAGGGAGCACGGCGATGTTCTCGCAGCAGGGGAGCGTCATCGGGGGGAGCGTCTTCGGAGGGGGCAGTGTGTTTGGAGGGAGGACGGGCGTCGCCGCTGCCGCCTTGGGAGGGAACAACAACAACAACAACAACAACAACAACAACAACAACAACAACAACAACAACAACAACAACAACAACAACAACAACAACAACAACAACAACAACAACGGCAACAGCGACAACAGCAACGATAACAACCCCGCTGCCGGGAGCCTTTGCGCCGCGACCTCCTCCGACGGCGCGGCCGCCGGCCTCGCCGAGGCGCGGTCGAGCGGGATCGCGGTGGCGGAAGCCGCTGCCGATGGAACCGGAAGCGGGGTCGGGAGCTCTCGTCCGCCGCCCGTGCCCACGACGCCCTTCTCTTCCGAGCAGGCATCGGCTGCTCCCTCTCCGGTCCCTGCCCCTCCGCGCCGCGTCCCGGCGCGCCTGCCTCCGTCAGCCTTCAGCAGCACGCCCCCGAGTTAGGGAAAGAACGAACATTTTTTAACCCAAAAACAATCATTGTAAACGTAGCATCAACGACTCGAAGAAGAAAAACGAAGGAAAACGAATAGTTCAATCACTACACACAAACACTCGAAAGAAAAAGCAATGAATAGGTAGATAGAGAAAGGGGATGTGCGTGCAACGGGTGAAGAGAGGAACAGCACGGCTGGAATCGCCGGCGTGCCCCTTCCCCGCCGCCGCTCGAAATTCTAGGAACAAAAAGAAAAAGATGAGAAAAAAACAAATCAAAAATTCAACACTTCGCGCTTCTTCCTTAGACGCCAAACATCCCGACGAGCGCCCCGCCGACCCCTCGGGGCGTCGTGGCCGGCGGCGTGCCTCCTAGCAGCAGCGCGTCGTCGCCGCCCGCGGCGGCGGCGGCGGAGGAAGGGAGGACGACGGGGGCCGGACGGAGGGTAAAGTCGTCGGCCGCGGCGGCGGCAGCGGCAGCGGCAGCAGCGGGAGCAGGAAGAGAGACCGGCGCGACCGCAGCAGCGGCAGCGGCAGCAGCGTTCTTCGACATTAGCGCCAACGACGCCCCGCCTTGGGGCTCCCTGATGCACTCCAGGAACGCCGGGTCGAGCGGGTCGAGGCCGGCGGGCTGTTCCACGAAGCCGAAGGGCGAATGGCGGTGGTGGTGCTCGAGCTGGAGGTGGTGGGGCTGGAACTGGAAAGTCGCGGAAGCGGCTGCGGCTGCTTGCGCTGCTGCTGCGGCAGCGGCGGCAGTTGCTGCGTCCTGGGCAGCAGCAAAACCATCGACAGCGGGAGAAACAGCAGCAGCAGTAGCTGTGTTCTGCTGCGCGCCGCGCCTCCTTCTCGGCGGCGACGCGGCCGCGGCGGCGGTGGCCGACTGAGGCGAAGAGGTCGAGGAAGGAAGCTGCTGCTGCTGCTGCTTCCTCGGCCTCCGCGCCTGCTGCTTCGGGCTCGTCGTCGTCGTCGTCGTCGCCTCCATTGCCGCCTCTGCGGAGAACTCGCCCTCCTCTTTGTTGGAGGCGTCCGCTGTCTCAGCCGCCGACGTAGCAGCAGTTGCTGCGCGCCGGCGCCGAGGGGCCCTCGGCGGCGTTGTCGTCGTCGCTGCTGTCGTCGTCGCTGCTCCTGCCGCTGCCGGCGATTCCGTGGCCCTGCGCTTCCCCGGCCCCCTCCTCTTCAGCGGAGAGACGCAGGTGGCATCGAAACCATCAGCGTTGGAGGCGGAGCGCCTTGGCGGGGAGCAGGGGTCCAACGGCGGCAGGGGGCCCGGCGTCGGGGGCAGGGGGGCGGCGCGCGTCGAGACCGGCATCGAGACCGCCTCGGCGCCACTGCCGCTCTCCGGCGAGGAACGGTGCTGCTGCAGGGGAGAAACCGCGGTGGCAGCGGCAGCAGCGACGGTGGTGCTGTCCCCGGGGGAGGGCGTCCCGGCGGAGACGAAGGCCGGCGCCGCGGTCTGAGGCAACACCTGTTGCTGCTGCTGCTGCTGCTGTCGCTCCGCGCTGGGCCCCAGGGAGAACGCGGCCATCGACGAGAGGTCCGAGGCCGAGCTGGGGGCCTTGGGCAGCGAGCCCAGCTGCTGCTGCTGCTGCTGCTGCTGCTTCTTAGGCTGCGACGACATATATATGTTGTTGGGGTGGAGCGGAGGGAGGTTGTTTCCCGGCGCCGCTGCCGCTGCTGCCTCGGCCGGTTCTTCCTCTTCCTGCTGCTGCTGCTGACTCCGGACGGCCATCGCCGCTGCGACCTCCGCCGTCTCCGCGGCGCTCCGCTTCGACGCGTCTCCGATCTCGGCTGCCGCTGCTGCTGCAGCTGCAGCCGCCGCCCTTCTCGCGGCGTCGGCGGCGGCCCTGGCCGCCGCCTTGGCCGCTGCCCTCACGGCCCGCTTCGCGCGCGCCTTCCGAGCCGCCGCGGCGAGCGAGGCGGCAGATGCGGGGCGAGACGACGGCGACGGCGGCGAGGGGGAGTAGGTCTGGCGCTTGGCCCGGCGGCGGAGCCCGACGCCGAAGACTTGCTGCCGCTCGGTTGTCGAGGGAGAAGAAGCAGGGCAGCAAGCAGCAGCGGCGTAGTCGTTGTTGGCGGCTGTCTCTGCTGCTGTCGAACCGTCCCCGGAGGAGGTGGCAGCAGCAGCGCCTTCTTCTGCCGTTTCTCCAGAGAGACGCGCCTCGGCCCCTCCTCCGTTCCTCGCGGCCGCGGGAAAGACCGCCGCCTTCCCTTCGGCCCTGGCCTGCGCCGCGGCGGCGGCCTCCTCCCTCGCCACCCGCGCCCGGACCCTCGACGCCAGCCTTTGGGCTTTCACGCCGCAGGCGTTGCAGAGAGTTTTAGGCCCCTTGGGACCGTTGCGCCACATCGGGGTCTTGGAGATGCCGCAGGAAAGGCAGGACTTGTCGGCGGGAGGAGGAGGGGCGGGAGGAGGAGAGAGGGAGGGAAGAGGCGCGAGAGCGGTTTTCCCTTCTTCGTCGCCGACCTCTTCCGCCGCGACGGCGACGGCGGTGAAAGCGGCGGGCTCTTCCTCCTGGATCTGCTGCTGCTGCCTCTCTGGCGCATCAAGCTTCGGCAGGGGCGTCTCGACAACAGAAGCAGGAACAGGAGCAGCGGCGAGCGCCGGCTCTTCTGCTGCTGTTGTTTCTGCTGGGAGCTCCATAGCAAGAGAGAAGAGCGGAGAGAGAGAGGAAGAGGTCTAGTGTTTTTCCCTCTCTTTTTTTTTCTCGACGCTTGCAGCTCTTTTTTTTCTTTCTTTTCGTTCGAAAACAAGGCCGTCTGTCGGTGCGGATGGAAGGAGTAAACGGATTTCTCGTGAGCTTTCCCCAATCTCAAAGAATACTAACGTGTGATTCCTGATTGTAGGCGAAGCAGAGAGGAGAATGCGGGGGCGGAAGCGCTTCAATCAAGAGGTTGCCCAATGTGATTTTTTCGATTGATTCGGGGCGACGGCGACGGCGAGAGAGAGCAAATGGCGCTGCTAGCCAAAATAAAAAAGACCTCTCCCTCTCTCTTTGAAACCCTCTCTCGCTCTCTCACTGCTCCCTCTGCTGCCTGGCTATCGCCTCATAACGATCCAATTAACTTACCCAGAATTCCTCGAAAAGGGAGGGAGGCTAAAGACGAGGACAGGGGAGCCTAACGAGGCGGGAAAGAAAAGAGGCCCCCGGCGTTGCAAAAAACGGAGATGGCAGGTGTGGAGGAAGCAGCAGTGGAGTTTTTTTTTCGTCTTCGAACGGCGGAAGCAAGGAGCGCTAACTTTGAAGAAAAAGCTCACTGCCGCCCTCGTCGCCCCCCTCTCTCCACTTTTGTTTTTGCTCTATCCTTTCTTCTTCTTCTTCTTTTTCAACTCAGAGAACGGCTTCGGTTCATCGCAAGACCGCTCCTGCGTGCCTTTTTTTATCCCTTTTGAGTACGACCGCGATGAACGCCCGAGAAGCAAGGGCCTCGGCGGCGGCCTGCTCTTCGACCTCGACCTCTCGAGCGACGACGGCTGCTGCTCTTCGATCTCGAGTGATGGCATCATCGTCGTCGTCGTCATATATACCCTCGCCGTGTCCCCTCTTCCGCGGCTCGATCGCCTCCAATTCCCATCTTACGGGCAAGAGGACGTCGCGTGCTTTCCGTCGATCTAGTATACGCGCTCTGCCGGAGCTCGCAGACGCGCTGAGCAGCCTCGCATCATCTTTATCTTCATCTTCGTCTCCAGCGGCGGCGGCGTCATCGCTCGCCGATGCCATCTCGACCTCCTCGACGACCCCGGAAGCAGCAGCCGCGGCGACGTCGCTGGCCGCCTCCATCGCGCGCTACGCCTCCGCGGCAATGCTCACGCTCGCCGAGCTGACCAACGAGGCCACGACGGCGGTCGCGGCGGAGGAGACCCGCATCGTCAGCTCTTTGGCCGAGGTCGTAAATTCTTCTTCTTCGACTTGTTCTTCGACCTTGGGCACCCCTCCTCTCGACCTCCTCGCCTCCCTGCCCGCCTCGATCTTCGAGCCGCCGCACCCGGAGCCCGCCAACGCCCTCTCGCTGCCCACCTGGGTCATCCACGTCTCGTCCGTGGCGGAGTGGGTTGTGGCTATGAACCTCTTCTGGCGGCTCGGGGAAGCGAAAGGTGGAATCCCGCAGTGGAAGGGGATGACATGGAGCATGACCCCTCTCCTGGGAGGCGCACTCTGCGCCTGCACCTTCCACTTCTTCTACAACTCGCCGACGCTGGCACCCCTGGTGGCGCTGCAGGCCGGGCTGACGGTCCTGGGCAACGCGACAATGTGGTTTGCGGCGTGGAGGGTGTTTGAGGCTACCAAGGGGAAGAGGGAGGCGGAGGACAAAGAGAAGGAGATGAAGATGAAAGAAGAGCAGCAGGCTTGAAGGTTTTGATTTGTTTTTTTCTCTCTCTCTCTCCTCTTTTTTCTTTTTTAATAGCTGTAGCAGCAGTATTGACGATGAGAAGCGAGCTTCTCCATCCCCTTTGTAGACTGATAGAATTTGAACAGCAAACGAAAACGAAAAAACAAAAGGAAAGGTTCGAGAAGAGGTCGAGGTCACAAACAAAGATCGAAAAACAAAAAATCCAAAACTTTTCTTCCCTTCGATCGCCGGTTTGTCTCTCCTCCTTCGCCTCGTCCGCCCGATGCGCGCTTGTTCGCCCACCACAAAGCTCGTTTCACGGCTAGCGTTATCTTCCCCAGCGAGGAGGACTGAGTGCGCGGATTGCAACAGCACTAGGAGCAGCTCTCGCGACCGCAATCTTTCCTTTGCAGCAACAGCGATGATGAACTCTTCTTCTCCTCCTTCCTCCTCTAAACCTCTTCCGTTTGACGGCACCGCCCGCCGTGGAGGGCTCCTACACCCTCGCTTCTCCGACCCTTCCCCGATCCCGCCCGCCGGTGAACAAGCCCCGCCCGTGCGAGCGGCGCAGCAGCGGTGCGCCAGGTGCGGCGGGGAGCTGTCCGTCTCTTGGCTCGAAGGGCGGTGGAGGCACGCCTGCGTAGGCGGCGGCGGAGGCGGGAGCTCTTCTGGCATTTCTTCTTCCTCGAACGGCAACGAGGGCGGCTGCGGCACAATCGCGTACACCAACCCGCTGCTGGTCGTCGGCGCCATCATCACCGACGTTGACGCCCTCGATACAACTCAAAAAGGCGAAAAAAAGATTAAGCCGAGGGTGCTGCTGTGCAAGCGTGCCATCGAGCCCCGGAAGGGGTCGTGGACGCTCCCTGCCGGTTACCTGGAGCTCGGGGAGTCCGCCGCCGAGGGCGCGGCGAGGGAGACGTGGGAGGAGGCGAGGGCGCGCGTGGAGATCTTCGGGCCTTACTTTCACGCGGTGAGTGGTTCGAAAAGGTTTTTTGTTTTTTTGTTGTTGTTGAGTTTTTTCGAAACTCGGGTCGAAAACTCGAAGAAAAAAGCTCAGTTCCATCGCCTCTCTCTTCTTCTTTCTCTTTCTGTCCCTTTTCCCATCAACAGGACGTCCCCGCGATCGGCCAGACCTACCTCTTGTTCCGAGGCAAGCTCGTGAGCAGCAGCAGCAGCAGCAGCAGCGAAACCGCCGCCCCCGCCTTCTCCTCGGGCCCCGAGTCGACAGACATCGCCCTCTTCTCGCTCGACGAGATCCCAAAACTCGACCTCGCCTTCTCGGCCGTCGCCACGGCCCTCAGGCTCTTCACCGAGGACGTCGAGCAGCACGGCTTCTACCACTACCACCACGGGACGATCCTCAAGCACCCGGGCGCGGCGCCGAACGCCGGGATGCTGGTGGATCACTTCGCGCTGCCGACGAGGAGTTGAACAATTTTGGTTTCTGTTTTTTTTTGTTATCTCTCCCTCTCTCTTGTTGTTTGCCTTTCTTCTTCTTCTTCTTCTTCTTCTTCTTCTTCTTCTTCTTCTTCTTCTTCTTCTTCTTCTTCTTCTTCTTCTTCTTCTTCTTCTTCTTCTTCTTCTTCTTCTTCTTCTTCTTTCGCTTTTTCTTGTGTATTTCTAAAACAAATCCAAACAATTCAGAACAGTGGACATTAAAAAAGATAGAATCGGAAGAAAGAGAGAGCGGGGAGACAAGGGAAGAGAGAAAGAAATAAACAAGGGCAACGAATGAGAGAGACAAACGTTTTTTTAGACTTGTTTTTTAGGTTTTTTTTACAATTTTTATGCTCCATTCTGGTTGAATGGTTTTATAAAAGACTTAGATACCGCGGGAGAGTTGCCCGCTTCATTGGAATTCGAGAGACCAAAGGGAAAAAAGGGAGGCTCTGGGGCAGCAGCAGCAGCAGCAGCAGCAAGCAGGCGCGTGACGAAGCAAGCGCCTCTCTCTCGCGCGCGCGGCAGAGGCAGAATCGCAAAAATTAAATCGAAAGATCAAAAACGTTTTGTAGTATTAATCGCGAGCCGAACAAAACAAAACCCCAGCAAAAGAAGGGGACTCGGTGTTATGTCTCCATCCTCTCCTCCTCCTCCTCGTCGAGCATCGTCGGGACCGAAGCGGCGGCCTCAACCCCAACTTTGCCCAGCTCAGCCAGCTTCGCCCTCAGGGCCTTCACCTCGCCCTCCCTCTCCGCGAGCTTCTCCCCGAGCTTGCGCCCTTCCCTCTGGAGCTCGTAGACCGTCACGGCCAGCGCCTGCATCTGCGCGTGCTTGCGCTCGCGGCTGACGGCCGCCGTCGCCCTGTTCTTGGCCAGGCGCCTCTCGCGGCGCCGTTCTTGGACGTCGGCGATCGACGCGAGGTCGACGGCCTTCCTCTTGCCCAGTTTTGGAGGGGGAAGCGAAGGAGGGGGGGCGCCGGCCATCGCTGCCGCAGCAGCGGCCTGGGCGACGGCGACGGCAGCGGAGGCGGGGACGGAGACCTTGGGCACGCGGCCGAAGGTGGCGGCGGCGGCGTCGAGGGCCTCTGCCGCCGGCGTCGAAGGCGCGGCGTTGGTGTTTGTCTTTTTCGGCGAAGAGGAAGAGGAAGATTTCTTGTTCTTGGAAGGAGCTCCTCCTTCCTCTTCAGTGCTGGTCCTTGCCCTGCGGCGGAGTCCCACGGAGGACAGCTTGGCGGGAAGGGGCAGGGGGGGAGCCGGGGCTGCGGTTGCGGCGACGGGGAGCTCGGGAGCTACCGTGTTGTTGTTGTTGCTCAAACGGACGGGAGGAGGGAGCAGCAGCACCGAGGCCGCCGCCGCCGTCGCCGCCGGCGGCAGAGCAGCAGCTGCGGCAGACAAGACGGGGACGACCGCGTTCGCATCTGTCGCCGTCGCCGTCTCCGTCACGGCAGGGAGCTCCGGCACCCAGTTGGCGACGCCTTCGGGGCCAAAGTCAGGGGCGTCGTCGTAGGAGGAGAAGATGCCTGGGTGGGGGGTGAGATGAAAGGGGGGAGGAGGAGTTGAGAGGGTGAGCAAATTTGTCTGGGCTCGCTCTCGCGCTCGATCTCCCAAGAAGATTGGGGGGTGGGAAAAACCATTTGTCAGCCAAATCGAGCCCTCGCCGAGGCCCTTTCCGCACCCTCGATTCCCCACTAAACATATCCAGAGCTCCGTATTCAACATCTCCAACGCACCTGTGGGCATGGCTTCCGCCAGGAAGTAGTCGATCGAGTCCGCGCGCGCCTGCTTCGCAGAGACAGCACAGGTGGCGACAAATGCGGTTTCGGCGGTCGTTGCCGCCGTCGATGATGAGAGCGGTTTCGTCGAAGCAAAGACCTTGAAGTCGATTGCGACGTTCTCGTTGTTGGTGGTGGCGGCGGGCGTCAAAGGCAGGAACTGAGGCAGCTGTGCGATCGATAAGCCCATTGTGGGGGCGGAAGGGGGGTGGAAAGAGAGCGAAACTGAGTTCGCTAGGAGAGGGGCTCTCGGCGAGCGGAGAGTTTGAAGTCCAAAGAGTTTGAGCGAAACGATGAAAATTGTGGGAAAAGGGAAGCTGCACGTCTCGAAAGCTTGTAGTTTTTTGTTTTTTCCAATAACGAGAGCTGCCAGCTGCCACTGGATTTTTGTGATAATCACGTTATGTTCGGTTTCCTAGTGAGTGAAGAAAAGAAGAAAAAGAGGAACTCGGGGGGCGCGCAGCCAGAGGTTTTTTGTGTCTCTTTCGGGTTTTTTGTTCTCGGTTTCGTTCTCTCTAGTTGGTGCTCTTTCGTGCCGGCATTCGATGAGCGAAGAATTCGCGGGCCGGCCCGCCTGCCTCTTGCTGCTGGCCCCAGCAAAGAGAGAGGGAGAGGGAGGAAGCAGGAGGGAAAGACAGCTGGCGAGAGAAGAGGCGGGAGAAAGCTCGAGAGAGAGGTCGCGGGCCCGAGAGGGCAAAGACCTCACCAAAGGTGTCCGTGCAATCAAATTTGTCATTTCAAAGCAAGGACCAGTGATCGGGAGAAAGCGAGCCCGCCTCCCTGGGCTGTGGCGGGGCGGGGAGAAGGAAAGGCAAGAAAGGTCGAGAGAGAGAAAGCGGGGAAAGAGAGAGCAGGTTGAAATTTGACTACTAGCTTCCGCTCGAGTTCTTCCCTTTTTCTTCACTTTTGCTCTCTTTTTTTCCAACTCGTTTTTCTTCTCCTCCCTTTTTCTTCTCCTTTTTTTTTCTTCCCCACCCTTCCCTTCGCAGCTGCTCTCCGCTTCACGTGATCGCATGTCTCCGCTCGCGAGCTTCCCCTTCGAGCCTCTGGCTGCGTACGGCGGAGGAGGAGCCGCGACGGCGGTGGGAGGAGGTGGAGGAAACGGTGGCTCGAATGAAGGTGAGCGCCATCGAGCATGGCGTTGTGGACGAGCGAGCAGAGGCCACGAAGTCGTGTTTCGTCCGCGGCCTTCCGCGCCCTTTGACGACATGTTCGCACCGTCGGAACCCAGCTCTCTCTCGTGCGGGTTCGCTCTAGGAGAGAGCGGGTCCGGAAGCGTGCCCCACGCGACGCTGCAGTGCGAAACGCCGTCCTCGCTTCCGGAAGCTCACTCGCTTAACCTCGCCTCCTTCTCACCAACAACAGCCTTTGCCTCCTTCGCCGCCGCGCCCCCGGTCACCACCGGCGGCGCCCTGTGGACGACGGTGCCTGCCGTGCCTGCCGCGTGCGGCGACGAGGCAGTGGTGCCCCGAGCAGTGCCCGTCTTCGAGGGCGAGCTTGACGCGTGCATCGGTGTCGGCGGCATCGGCGTCGACATCGGCGAAGAGCGGCAAGCCAAGTCGGCGAGCGCCGTGGCCGTCGACGTCTCTGCCCACCCTCCTCTCGCTCCCTCCTCGTCGCGCCCCCCGCGCCGCCGGGCAGCGCTGGCCGCGGCGCGCGTCGTCTCTGACGCCATCGGCACGACGCAGCACCGCGCCGAAAACGGAGAAGGTGTCGACGACGCGGCTAAGCGCCGCCCCTCGCTCAAGAAGAAGAAGGCGAAGACGACAAAGACGAAGCTGAAGAGGAGCTCCACCGGCGTCGTTGTTGCTGGCGAGAAGGCCTCGAAGAGGGCGCGCGACTCCGCGCCCTCGGCCTCTGCCGATGTCGTTGGCGTTAAGGAGGTCTCCCCCTGGCTGATCGTCGCCCCGCCGCCGCCGCTGCCGAGCGTGCTTGGCGGAGGAGGCGGAGACGACGGAGAAGCGGCAACGGAGGCGGCGGCGGCGACGACGACGCCGAGGGGAGCGGCGGCCAAGGGCTGCTGCCCCGCCGCCCCCTCGACGCCCGTCTCCTCCTCCGGCGCCTCCCCGGCGTCTACTGCTGCTGCTGCTGCTGCTGCTGCTGCTGCCGCCACGAAAGCCGAGGCAGAAGACAACGCCGAGGAGGAGGGGCAGAGGATGCTGCGGCTGCAGGCTCCGATCCTTGTCCTCGCCCCCCGGAGGAGCAGCAGCTCCGCCGGCGGCGGACACAAGCGAGGAGGAGAGGGAGAAGACCTCGAAGGAAACCCTCTGCAGCAACGGGCCCGAGCTCCTCTCTCCCCCTCCGCCGCTGCCGCCGTCGCCGCCCTGGCCCTCAGCCCCTTGCCCTCCCCCGCAGACGCGGCCGCGGCGGCCGCCAAGGCCGGCTTGCCCGCCCCCAGGGTGCCCCCGCTGCGCAAAGGGGTGAGGAAAGGAACAGACCTCGCAGCGATCGCGAGGATCGGCGACGCCGCCGAGCGGCGCAGGCAGCGGCGCCTGGCCAAGAACCGCGAGACGGCGGCCCTGAGCAGGGAGCGGCGCAGGGCGCAGATGCAGGAGCTGGTCGGAAGGGTGCACGCGCTGGAGAGGGAGAACGCGCGGCTGCGGGCCGCGCTGGCGGCGAGCTCAGGGAGCGGAGGTGGAAGTGGAAGCGGCACGGAGAAGAGGCCCCCCGCCGCCGCCGCCGCCGCCCCCGCTGTCGCCACCGCCCCTCCGCCGCTGCCTCCCGCTGTCGCCCCCTCCGTCGCTGCAGCTCCTTCTGCTGCCCCTTCGAGATTCGCCGCCGCGGAACCAGCGGCGGCAGCAGTTGTCGACGCGCGAGGCCTTGCACCTCCCCCTCCTGCTGCTCCTGTCGCCGCCACGCTGCAGCCCTCGACGGACCTCGCCACGCTCTTCGGTGCCGCCGGGAGGCTTCCCAGCAGCTTCGGCTCGCTGCCGGACGAGCTGCTGTTTTGAGTTCTGAGAGCGAGGGAGGGAAAGAGCAGGGCGGGAAAAGCGGCAGCAACAACAACAAAAAAAAAAAAACGAGAACTTGGCAACACTTGAGATTTCTTCTAGCACTTTCTCTTTCTTTCGATTCTTCATCAACGCCGCCCCCCCCCCCCCCCCCCCCCCCCCCCCCCCCCGCTTTTCTTGTTTTTTTTTTTTGGGCCCCACAACAAAAAAAAAAAAAAAAAAAACAAAAAAAAAAAACA
>Ga0114918_10002815_pt1 | contig 15468 bp, 13 predicted proteins | sample LantaG_FD_87015 | JGI IMG/M metagenome (GOLD analysis project Ga0114918, IMG submission 87015) | Deep subsurface microbial communities from Baltic Sea to uncover new lineages of life (NeLLi) - Landsort_02402 metaG | ecosystem: Environmental > Aquatic > Marine > Oceanic > Sediment | place...
CAACAACCTCGTAGGTTATTCGTAGGGGCACATTGCATGTGCCCGCATATAAATTTACGCGTTCGCCACCAACCTCGTAGGTTGTTCGTAGGGGCACATTGCACCTGCCCGCATATGGAAACCTATGTTGTTCGTAGGGGCACATTGCATGTGCCCGTATATAAATTTACGCGTTCGCCAACAACCTCGTAGGTTATTCGTAGGGGCACATTGCATGTGCCCGCATATAAATTTACGCGTTCGCCACCAACCTCGTAGGTTGTTCGTAGGGGCACATTGCATGTTCGCCAACAACCTCGTAGGTTATTCGTAGGGGCACATTGCATGTGCCCGTTTATGAATAATTAATGGTGTGGAGCCGCGCGGAACGGTGTATCCTGTAAGCCAAATCAAGGAGTAAAAAACCATATGGCGGAAAAAAAGAAATCTGTGAAAACAAAATCTATGAAAACTAAAGGTTCGCCGGCAAAATTTTTAGTAATTGTCGAATCTCCCGCGAAATCGAAAACCATAAATAAAATACTCGGTAAAGAGTATAAGGTGCTCGCGAGTATGGGGCATATTATTGATTTACCCGCGGATAAAATGGGGATAGATTTCGACAATGATTTCAAACCGGAATATACCGTAGTGAAAGGACGGAAAAAATATTTGACAAGTCTTAAGAAAGAAGCTAAAACTTCCACCGCCATATATCTCGCGGCGGATCCTGACAGGGAAGGGGAAGCAATCTGCTGGCATCTTAAAAATCAGCTCGCGAACAAAAAGCTGGAAGTGTACAGGGTAAGCTTTGATGAGATAACCGCCAAAGCTGTTAAAGCGGCTTTTTCGCGTCCCGGTGAGCTTAATATGAATAAGATAAACGCTCAGCAGGCACGGCGGGTATTGGATAGGCTCGTTGGATATTCTTTGAGTCCGCTTTTATGGAAAAAAATTACACGCGGGCTTAGTGCCGGGAGGGTGCAGTCGGTAGCGGTCATGATCATAGTAAAAAGAGAAGAAGAAATACGGAATTTTAAAAGCCAGGAATATTGGAGTCTTGACGCCCTTTTGGCTAAACAGAAAGTTTTGCCGCCGGAGCCGGGCGCCGCGAGCGAATTTAAAGCGCGCCTTGTAAAACATAAAGGCGAAAAAGTGAATGTGACTAAAGAAGAAGAAGCGAAAAAAATGATCTCCGAAATAGAACAAGAGAAGTTTGTTGTCGCGTCTATCAGACGCGCCGAAAAAAAAAGTTATCCCCGCGCGCCGTATACAACATCGTCCCTACAGCAGGACGCGTTTAATAGATTGAATTTTTCGGTGAATAAAACTATGCGGATAGCTCAAAGTCTTTATGAAGGTATGGAAGTGGGCTCCGAAGGGAGCGTAGGGCTTATAACGTATATGCGTACGGATTCAGTTAATATATCCCGCGACGCGATAGATGCGGTGGGCAAATATATATTGGAAACTCACGGGGAGAAATACTGCCCTAAAACGCCGCCGGTATATAAATCCAAAAAAAGGGCGCAAGAGGCGCATGAAGCGATCCGGCCGACATTGCCGCTGCGTTCTCCTGATGAGGTGAGCGCGTATCTTTCGAGCGATGAACTGAAATTGTACACTCTCATATGGAAAAGATTTGTTGCCAGCCGTATGGAGAACGCTCTTTTTTCGGTTTTAACGGTAATAATCAATGCCGGTGATTATCAGTTTCGCGCCGGCGGCAGTCAGCTTATCTTTGACGGATATCTAAAAGTGTATAAAGACGAAAAAGATACCGCGGACATCGATAATGCCATTCCCCCGCTTGAAACAGGTGAATTTCTCGACTTAAAAGAAATGCTGCCGGAACAGCACTTTACAAAACCGCCTCCGCGGTATTCGGACGCGTCTTTAGTGAAAGCTTTGGAAGAAAAAGGTATCGGCCGGCCTTCGACTTACGCGCCGACTATTAGAACCATCATCACTCGCAATTATATTAAACGTCTGAGTAAAACATTGAGACCTACGGAACTGGGGGAGTTGGTTAACGGGCTTTTGGTTGAGAATTTTCCCGATATCGTCGATGAAGAATTTACAGCGAAGATGGAAGAAGAACTGGATAATATCGAGGATGGTAAAAAAGAATGGATTTCGGTTATCAGAAATTTTTATGAGCCTTTCCTGAAGAAACTTGAAGAAGCAAAACAGCGGATGAAGAGCGTTAAAAGGCAAGCGGTTAAAACGGATGAGGTGTGTGAAGAGTGCGGAAAACCTATGGTTATAAAATGGGGCCGGCGCGGACGGTTTTTAAGCTGTTCGGATTTCCCCGTTTGCAGAAACGCCAAATCAATAACAACGGGCGTTAAGTGTCCTGAAGAAAATTGTGACGGAGAACTTGTTGAACGCAAGTCTTCCAGAGGCATGTTTTACGGATGCACAAAATATCCAAAATGCACGTATACCTCAAGAAAACTTCCCGCGCGAGAGATGCCTCAAGGAGAGATCGAAGAAGCCGTCGAAGAGGAGTAACTCCGAATGAAGCGTTTTATGGAGAAGTTTGAAAAATATCTTGATATAGAAAAGAATTATTCCGCGCATACCTTAAGAAGTTATAAGACCGATCTTAAAGAACTTGATGAGTTTGTTAAAAGTCAAGACCCGAAATTTATAACACGTCTTGATATAAGGCGTTTTTTGGCGGGACTTAAAGCCAGAGGCGTTTCAAGACGCACCATTATAAGAAAAATGGCCGCTATACGCTCTTTTTTTAAATTTCTCTTTAGAGACGGATACATTGACAATAACCCCGCCGGAAGTATTTTTATGCCGAGAGCGGATAAAAAATTGCCGGAATTTTTAGATTATGAGCGAACGATCAAATTGATCACGTCTCCCGCGGCGGACACTCTTTTGGGGCTGAGAGATAGGGCGCTTTTGGAAGTTTTGTATTCTACCGGCACGAGAGTGAGTGAGCTTTCCGGGCTTAATCTCGAAAATATTGATCTTATTGCCGGCGTGGTTAAAGTACGAGGTAAAGGTAAAAAAGAAAGAATGGCTTTACTTGGAGGCGAGGCGCAAAAAAGCCTTCGGAGCTATTTGAAAGAGATTCGCCCTTCGCGAAAAAAAGATTCAAGGGCCGTGTTTCTCAATAAATGTGGGACGAGGATTTCAGACAGAAGCATCAGGCGTCTTATCGATAAATATGTCAAAAAGTGCGGAATGAAACAAAAAATATCGCCGCATTCAATCCGTCATTCTTTCGCTACGCATTTAATAAACAACGGCGCGGATCTCAGAAGTGTGCAGGAATTGTTGGGGCATAAGAATTTAGCGACAACTCAGATCTATACGCATCTCGGGTCGGAACGAATAAAAAAAATGTATTCTAAAGCGCATCCGAGATCATAGAATTATACCAAAAAACTTAAGATGAGAATTTTGTACGATATAGCATTTATTATTTTCGGGATTATCTATTTCCCATATTTAGCGGTGAAAGGGAAGACGCATAAAAATTTTATGCAGAAATTCGCTTTCCTTCCGAAAAAGATTACGGATTTAAAAAAACCGGTTTGGATACACGGAGTGAGTGTAGGGGAAGCGGTCTTGGCGGTTAAACTTGCCCGTGCCGTAAAAAAGAAATTCCCCGAAACGCGAATAATTATTTCAACCACCACCGAAACCGGGATGGATATAATTTCACGGCATGGTGCCGGGGTGGTGGACGGAGTGTTTTATTATCCGTTTGATCTAAGTGTGATTGTTCGCCGCGCCGCGCGTCTTATAGATCCTCAGGCGTATATAATGATCGAAACGGAGATATGGCCGAATCTTTTAGTGTGTCTCGCGAAAAAAAACGTTCCGGCCATTATTGTTAACGGAAGAATATCGGACAATTCGTTTAAGAATTACCGGAAAATAAAGTTCGTTACCCGCCGCGTTTTCAGAAACATAACTTATTTTTGTATGCAGACCGAACGTGACGTCGAGAGAATAAGGGAACTCGGCGCGAATGAGAATTCGACGTGCGTAAGCGGAAATATGAAGTTTGACGGTGAGATGTTTATTCTCTCAGACGCGAAGTTTAATCGGCAAAAGCTTGGATATAAGGCGGATGAGAGTATTGTGGTTGCCGGGAGCACTCATTTTCCGGAGGAAAAAAACATAATTGATATCTATAAGAGATTAAAACGAGAAAACGAAAATCTGAGAATCATCCTGGTCCCTCGACACATTAACAGGTGTTCTGAAATAAGAGAGTATATTGAAAAAAGCGACTTAAACTTTTGTAACTTCTCAGATATGTTAAGAGAAAACTATTCACTTTTAGCTCGAGGTGACGTGCTTTTAGTTGATACAATAGGTCATCTGAAAGATATTTACAGCTTAGCGGATGTGGTTTTCATAGGAGGAAGCATGGCAGACAAAGGAGGCCAGAATCCCATAGAGCCAGCTATGTGGGGAAAGGCGGTTGTTTTTGGACCTAATATGTTTAACTTCAGGAAAATCGCGGATATATTCATGGAGAATAGCGCGGCGGTTTGTGTGAATAATTATACCGAGCTTGAAAAATCGATAGAAATGTTATTGAAAAATTCCGCCAGAAGAGAGCAATTGGCGGAAAACGCGTTTCGGGTTGTTAAAGAAAATAGAGGCGCGTTAAATAGAACAGTAGAGAAATTGAAAAAATATATCGGGTGATGTTAACGTATCGTATAATAAGTCTTAAAGCAGAAAAAAAAACAGGTTCTTCGCCTTTTTCAAAAGATAAGATTAGGCGGGTTTTATTCAACGCGGATATTTTAAAATGCCTCTGGAGCAGATATGTTTTTATTGAAAAAATACATACTTTCGCTCATGAAAGATAAACGCGGTAGATTTTATGACGTTGTTATAAAGGGGGTTTTGCGTTTATTGTCATGGGGATATCTCGCGGCCGTGAGCGTTATTGACGAGGCCTATAAAAAAGGCGTTAAACGAAAATATAAGGCGGATGTGCCGGTCGTGAGTGTGGGGAATATTACTTTAGGCGGAACGGGAAAAACACCTTTTGTTGTATTGTTGGCCGATTATTTTATTTCGATCGGGAAAAAACCCGCGATACTCATAAGAGGATATGGCCGGGATGAGAGCGGAATGCTTAAAAATGAACTGCCGCTTGTTCCGGTTTTTGTCGGAGGGGACAGAGTAAAAACCGCGCGTTTGGCTGTTCAGGAGGGAAGGGACGTTATTATTCTTGATGACGGATTTCAACATCGGAGGATAGAACGGGACCTTAATATTCTTATGATCGACGGCGTGAATTTTTTCGGGAACAAATCGATTTTTCCGCGCGGAGTTTTAAGAGAGCCTGTTTCGGCACTCGAAAGGGCGGATCTTTTTGTTCTGACAAAAGTTGATAGCGCTTCCGAAAACCGGATAAAAGAAATTCGGGGTTTTCTCGGAGAAAAAGCGCCGGGAAAGGCAATTGTTGAAACGCGTCATAAACCTTCTTTTTTGACTGATGTTACCGGCGCGGCTTACGCGCTCGAGTGTTTCAAAGGGAAAAGGATATTTGTCCTCAGCGGAATAGGCGATCCGGATTATTTCGCTTTTTTGATGAAGTCGGAAGGCGCGGAAATCGTAGAGAGATATGATTTTATGGATCACTACGCGTATCGGCAAAAAGATGTTGACCGTATTTACCGTGACTCTGTTCTGAAAAAGATCAATGGCATAATTATAACGGCGAAAGACTATATTAAAATTAAAGAACTGGACATATCTCAAGTAGAGGAAAAAATTTTTGTTCTGAACGTCAAAATTGATATTACCAAAGAAAAGGAGAGTTTAATTGCTGGACTTAATAGCGTCATTACTGGTTAGAGGGCTTAACATGGTTTTGCATGTGACGCCGATGGGGTTTAATTTATGGATTGGCCGAAAGATCGGCGCGGTCGTATATCTTTTCAGCGCTAAAAGATCAGCTGTCGCGTACTCAAACATTAAAGCGGCGTATTGTTTAAGCACTAAAACTTCTTCCGAAAAGAAAACGCCCCAAGAGATAAACCGCCTTGTAAAAATGACCTATGAGAATATGTGTGAGACTTTTGTGGAAATTCTTTCCATGACCAAGGTCAATAAAGAGTATATAAATAAGTATGTCACGGTGCGCGGTATGGAAAGAATAGAACGCGCGGCGAAAAATCCGAACGGAATGATTCTTGTCTCCGCGCATTTTGGAAATTGGGAACTCAGCACGGCAACAAGCGCGGCCAAAGGCTATCCGTTACATGTTTTGACCCGCGACCAAAAAATGAAACGGTTGAATGAGCTTTTAAATATGATCAGGGAAATGATGGGAAACACTGTGATACGCAAAGGCGCGGACGTTAGAACACTGTTTAAGGCGCTTAAGTCCGGAAAGGGGATCGGCCTTCTCGCGGATCAAAATGGCGGAGCGCACGGCATTATATCTGATTTTTTCTCCCGCCCGGCTTCAACTGTCATCGGACCTTATCGTCTGGCGCAAAATAGCGGAGCATGCGTACTTCCGGCATTTATTCATAGAACCCGGGGACCGTATCAGGAACTTGTGCTTGAGGAGCCGATGTTTATCGGCAGAAAAGAGGATATAACTCCGTATCTTGAAAAGTATAACCAGCTTTTGGAAAAAAATATCAGAAGGTCTCCGAGTCGGTGGCTTTGGATGCACAAAAGGTGGAAGATGACGCCTGTGAAATATGTTATGGTTTTGGATGACGGGAAAAAGGGTCACTTAAAACAAAGTTTGCAGGCGGTGCGGCAGATCGAGCGATACCGGAAAGACGAAGGTTTCCGCCGGGAACATCTAAAAGTTGAAATTTTGCGGGTTCGGTTTAAAAATAAAACAGCTAAAACGATATTTGATCTATCGAATTTGTTTTTTTCGGGCTCTCGAAAAAAAGGTTTGAAAAGTTTAGAAAAAGCGCTCGAAAAAGAAAACTATAAACTTCTTTCAACAAGATACGCGGATGTTATTGTAAGTACCGGCTCGGCTATGGCTCCGGTCAACCTGATATTAAAAGCGGAGAATTATTGCCGGAATCTTACGATATTGGATCCGGGATTTTTGAGGAGGAATAAGTTTGATCTTGTAGTGGTGCCGCGGCATGATTATGCCGGAAGGAGATTTGATCCCGAGAGAACGATAGTAACGGAACTCGCGCCAAACCTTATTGTAAGCGGCCAAACGCGCGCGCCAAAACAAGCGGGGGAATCGGCGTGTGTCGGGCTTTTGTTCGGGGGAGATAATCGTTATTTTAGTTTTGACGCCGGTCTGACAAAAAGCGTCGCGCGGGAACTTGTAAAAATAAGCGGCGCTATCGGCGCGGAATTACGCGTTACCACTTCGCGAAGAACTTCGCCGGCGTCGGAAGATACACTGCGAGAAACCTTGAAAAACAGCCGCGGGAAGTTACAATTCGTCTCAGGAAAAGAAGATACGGACGAACATACCGTTCAGAAAATTCTCGGAGCGAGTGACGTTGTGATCGTTTCGGGGGAAAGCATTTCAATGGTCTCAGAAGCGGTTACCTCCGGAAAATCAGTAATTGTATTTATGCCGCGAAAGAAGACGCGTAGACTTACTAAATATGAAAAATTCGTGAATAATCTCGAAGAAAAAGGATACATTGAAACCGCGCGTCCTGAAGACATATCAGAAAAAGTTCTCGGCATTATGCCGGATGTTTTAAACGGCAGAAAAAAAGCTCCGATCCTTGACGATAATGAACGAATATACAAAAAAATTTACAAACTGTTCTAAAAAAATAACGAATTACCTATTGGATACCCGCCCGGCAATCTCGTAGAGGCACATTGCGTGTGCCCGCGCATGAATTGTGAGGGTACACGCAGGCCGCGTAGCGTAGGGGCACATTGCATGTGCCCGCTTGCAGAACCTACGAGGTTGTTGGTGTGAATAAGGCCGCATGGCGTAGGGGCACATTGCATGTGCCCGCCTGCAGAACCTACGAGGTTGTTGGTGTGAATAAGGCCGCGTAGCGTAGGGGCACATTGCATGTGCCCGCTTGCAGAACCTACGAGGTTGTTGGTGTAGGTTGTTGGTGTGAATAAGACGAACGATAAAATATTAGCAAAAGACTCAAAAACAAAGGCTGACAACAGTATATGAATATATTACAGCTCATTCCAAAATTAAATGTAGGCGGAGTGGAAAAAGGTACCGTTGATGTGGCGCGTCATTTAGTGCTTACCGGGCATAAAGCGGTTGTTGTCTCAGGCGGCGGGAGTTTGGAAAAAAACCTCGCGGCTATCGGCGCGAGGCATTATAAATTGCCCATAGGCAGAAAGAACCCTCTTTTGATGCTTTATTGCTACTTCAAACTAAAGCATATTATCAGGAAAGAAAATATCAATATTGTGCATGCCAGAAGCAGGATACCCGCGCTTATTGGATATTTCGCGGCCAGGCGAAGCGGCAGAATCTTTATTACCACCGCCCACGGGCAGTATAAAAAACATCTAATAAGCAGGGTAATGGGCTGGGGTAAGATTGTTATTGTCGCGAATGAAACTATGGCCAGGTATATGAAAGATAATTTTGGCGTTTCATTACATAAAATTGTTGTTGTGCCCCGAGGTGTCGATTTTAAAAAGTTTTTATTTAAAATGCCGTCAAGGCACATCGGGAAAACTTTTCGGATAGGCATGATATCTCGTTTTACACCTCTAAAAGGCCATCTTGATTTTCTGCAGGCCGCGTCATATGTTTCAAGAAGAATGCCGAATATCGAAGTTGTTATGATGGGGGACAAACTTTCCGCGAAAGAAGAATACATAAAAAAAATCGAGCTGACAATTCGGCGTCTTACTTTGGATCGTATTGTCAAGTTTGTGACGAGTTCCGAAGACGTTTCCCAAGTGATGAGGGGGCTTGATGTGTTTGTTTCCGCGAATCGGGAGCAGGAAGCATTCGGAAGGTCTATTATTGAAGCGCAGGCAAGCGGCATTCCCGTAGTCGCGACCAAAGTTGGAGGAGTAGTTGAAAATGTAACGCCCGGTGAAACCGGACTCCTCGCGGAGCCGGGAAATCCGAAGGATATAGCCGAGAAGATATTGATGTATGTTAACGATTTAGCTCTTCGGCAGAAAATAGCGCTTTCAGCAAGGAAACATGTGGAAGAAAATTATTCATTGGAACGAACGATGGCGATGACAATGTCCGCGTATGACCGCGCGAAAAAAGAGAAAAAGATACTTATTTTTAAAATGAGTTCACTCGGAGACATTATCTTGTCAACGCCGTCACTTCGGGCGATAAAGGAAAGATATCCTGAAAAGCCCTGTATAAAGGTTCTTGTTGACGTCAGATTCAGAAATGTATTAAATAACTGTCCGTATATCGACGAAGTGATTACCTGCGATTTTAAAGAGAGAGATAAAGGAGCCGGATTCTTAAAATTGGCCGCGAAACTGCGTTCAGAAGATTTTGATATGTCAATAGATCTTCAAAACAGCAAAAAAAGCCATCTTTTAGCTTTTTTGGCCGCTATCCCGGAAAGATACGGGTACGATAACGGAAAAATGAGTTTTTTGATCAACCGAAAAATAGGTCTTCCGAAGAAAGCCATCTTACCTGTTGAACATCAGGCATATGTTCTGGGGCTGATGGGAATTACACGCGTAGAGAATAAACTTGAGCTTTGGACGGAAAAATCAGATGAAGAATGGGTGGAACAATTTCTGAAAAGCAACTGGCTGAAAGAAGGCCAAAAACTTGCCGCTTTCAGTATTTCCGCCAGCCGGAAATGGCAGACAAAGAATTGGGGTGTTTCATCTATGGCGGAAGTCGCGGGAACGCTCGCGCGGGAAAAAGGTATAAGAGTCGTACTTTTAGGCGCAAAAGAAGATAGTGAATTTGGCGCTTTGTTTATGAAGAAAACAAAAGCAAAACCGATCAATGCCATAGGCAAAACCAATATACCGCGTCTCATTGCTCTAATTCGCAGATGTGATGTTCTTCTTACCGGAGACAGCGCTCCCATGCATATTGCCGCGGCCGTAGAAACCCCGTTCGTCACTATTTTCGGTCCCACGAATCCCGAGAGACACGTTCCTCCGTTTAATAAGAAAAAGGTGTTATATAGAAAACAAACGTGTTCGCCATGCTACGAATCAATATGCCCCAAAAAAATGAAATGCATGACAGCAATTAAACCCGCGGAAGTGTATAACGCGCTGATTGAATTGGTGAACGGTGAATGATTACGATAATGGTCATTCGTAGGGACGGATCTATTGACAGAGGAAATGAGAACGTATGTGTATCCTCAACTTAGAGAACAGCCTTACTATGGAAGTAATATAAAAAAGCTCAAGGACTATAGTCCTGAAACATGGGGATATCGGATAGGGGATTACAGATTTTTTTATGAGATTGATGCCGCGAAAAAAGTGGTGTTTATGGTTTCAGCGGATTATCGGGGAAATGACTACTGATGTACGATAGACGAATGGATGAGAAGTGAAAATATTGCTTTTAACTACACATATCAATGTGGGAGGAATCGGGTTTTATACGGTAAATCTCGCGAAATATCTTAAAAAGATGGCTCTTGAAGTTTCTGTGGTCTCTTCGGGAGGTGATCTTGAAGGGTTGTTAAAAGAATCAGGTGTTTTCCATATTCGTATGGATTTAAAAACAAAAGCGGAATTCGGCATTAAGGTTATTAAGGCAGTACGTCCATTAGTTCGTTTGATACGAAAAGAACAATTTGACGTTATCCACGCTCAAACGCGTGTCGCGCAGGTTCTATCCGGGATGGTCTCAAAGATTACAGGTATTGCGGTTGTTTCGACCTGCCATGGTTTTTTTAAACATAAAAGACTTTCCCGGAAACTTTTCCCGTGTTGGGGAAAAAAAGTTATCGCCATAAGCGAAAGTGTGAGAGAACATCTTTTAAAAGATTTTCATGTTCCGGAAGAAAAAATTACCGTAGTTTATAACGGAATAGAGATTGACCGGTTTTTGAAGAAAAACGGCGAAATAGACCTCAAGATGAGAGATAAAATGTCTTTAGCGCGGGATTTAATAATTGTGGGCGCGATCGGCCGGCTTTCTTCAGTCAAAGGCTTTATCTATCTTGCCCGAGCGTTCAAAAAAGTCGCCGAACAAAACGAGAACGCGCGGCTTCTGATCGTAGGGGAGGGCGGAGAAAAACAAGTTTTGGAAAAAGAAGTGAAAGACTCAGAATTAGCGGATAAAGTTATATTCAAGTCAAAAAACATGGCGACTGAAGATTATTTATCGGTTATGGATATATTTTGTTTGCCGTCCGTAAAGGAAGGCTTGGGTTTAGCTCTTATCGAAGCGATGGCCTCCGGAAGAGCGTGTATAGCAAGTAACGTCGGCGGTATTCCTGAAATAATAGACGACAAAATTGACGGAATCCTTGTCCCCTCCCGGAACCCGTCAGCGCTGGCAGAGGCAATAAACCGTTTAGCGCGGAACGCCGAGCTTAGGCAAACATTCTCCCGCCGCGCCGCCCAAAAAGCCGCGGATAAATTTTCCATCGAAGAGACCGCGAAAAAAACAGCAAAAGTATACAAAGAAGCCCGTCCGCCACAAACAGGAACACGCCACAACAAACAGGGACAGACACCTATTTAACCCGGATATTGCATTAGCAAAGAAGCGGATAGAAACAGGCCTTCCGAGTTTCTATTCTTCCTCGACCATTATGTCATCGCTATTAAAATCGATTTTGATTTGTTTTTTATATGGAAGGCCGGATAACGTCAGTCCAAAGCTGTTATCGGATCTTCTCGTGAGGGAGTCTATGTATTTTTTTCCGCATACTATTGCCGGTTCTTTTTTAATAGCTTTTTTCGAGTTGATACCAAATTCGCCGTTGGCAAAAAGAAAGCCTTCATTTGTTATTGCTAAAATACTGGAATAAGGTGTGTTTTGTGAAACCGAGTGGCTTAATTCGGGCGGAAGCATGTGAAAGGCGAAAAGCGCCAAAGCGGAAGCAACCATAAGTTCCGCTATAAACTCCATAAAAATGTAGAAAAGACTTGGATGTCTTTTTAAAAAACTATTTTGCCATTCTGAAAATTTTGAGATGGATTTGGTTTTAGACATTTTGTTCATTTTTTATCTCCCTTTTTTCGGGTTAAACAGATGGGATATATTTTTTGCGAATTTTTTCCCATAACGGCTATTATTCGGCATATACTTTTTTTTGGTAACGTCAGCAGTTTAAGCTTAGTATCGCATAATTTTCGAGGATTAGTCAAGATATCTTGACTAATCCTGCTTTTCTTTTACAATACTAGTGTAAAAGGCGGTGAGAGACATTCATTGTTTAGAAATTAAATAGGGACGTCTCCCATTTAATTGAGGGGTCAGGGAGTTTTTCCCCGATTCCTCAATTAAAAATGGGTAACGTCCTCCTAATGGCATGAAACAGATGAAGATGGAACGGATACTTATTTTTGAATTGAACTGGTTGGGGGATATACTTTTTTCTTTTCCGGTTATTAAGGCTTTGAGGCGGGCGTTTCCTTCCGCGCGTATCGCGGCGGCGGTTGTTCCAAGGTATGCTGAGCTTCTCAAGGGGAATCAGTGTATTGATAGGGTGCATATACTTTCAGACAAGAGGGGCGCGGGGGCTTTTTTTGAAAAGGTAAGATTCCTGAGTGAAATCGCTAAGGAAAAATATGACACGTGTTTTTTTCTGAAGCCTTCCGGAACGAAAGGGTTTATGGCGCTTTTGTCGGGGATTTGTACTCGGATCGGGTTTAGCGGCAAAAAGATGTTTCTTACTCATGAGGTAAAGACACCTTCGGAGGATGTTCATAGAGTTAAGCGTTTATTGGCTTTGGCTGAGGCGGCGGGGGTTTCCGCTGAGAACGATACGTATGAATATTTAGTGACGGAGGATAATTTAAAAAAAACTGATGAGGCGGTTCGCGTAGTGATGGAATCTTCTCGCGAAATTATCGCGCTTAATCCCGGAGGTAATTGGGATGCTAAAAGATGGCCGGTGGAGAATTTTACGCGTTTGGCTGTAGAAATTTTAAAAAGATTAAAAGATGTTGAAATAGTTATTACAGGCGCGGAAAAAGATAAACTTTTAGCGGAGAAAATTGTTTCGGAAGTTCATAGTGAAAGGTGCCGTACTGTCGCGGGCAAGACGGATTTAAGGCAGACGGCGGCGTTATATAAAAAATGTGTTCTTGTGGTAAGCGCCGATTCGGGGCCGATTCATCTGGCTTCCGCGGTAGGCGTGACTACGATAGGTATTTTCGGGCCTACGGATCCTGAGATCACGGGACCCAGAGGTATTGGGAGAAGTGTTATTGTTCGCGGACGGGTTACTTGCAAAATACCTTGTTATGAGGAGACTTGCGAGAAAAATTATCTTTGTATGAAGAATGTGACCGTTCGAAGAGTTCTTGACGAGGTTTTGAAAGAATTGGGCGGCGGGTAATATTTTTGCTGTTAATCTCGGAGAGTGAAGGCGACCCAGCTCCTTTTTTTAAAAAAAAGGGGGGGAGAGAGTTAGCGGGATGAAAATAGATAGAGAAAAAGTTAAGTCAATTTTGTTTATCACTTTGAACAATTTGGGGGATATTGTTTTGACGACGCCTGTGTTCTTGGCGCTTCAAAAAAATTTTCCGGCGGCTGTCATTGATGTTGTTACCGGAGACGCCGGGAGAGAAATATTTGTTTCCGACGCGCGAGTAAGAAGGGTTGATATTCATCGGAGGCGTCTTTCTGTCATAGAAAGACTGTTTGCGGCGCGGGAGCTTAAAAAGCGGCGGTATGATTTGGTTATAGATCTAAAAAATTCTCTTATGCCGAATATTATAGGAGCGCGATATCACAGAAGTTTAATAAGTTTAGCGATGGAATTTATCCGGCGAAAAAGTCGGTGCCACAAAAAAGAAGAACATTTAGCGCATTTGACGGATTTGGGGATAAGTGTGCCCGCTTGTTCCGATTTTTATATTCCGGAGACAGAAGAAGACGAAAAATATGTTTCTGAAATAATAAGAGCCGGTGAAAAAAGTGTTATAATTAACCCGGGGTCGAAAAGTCATCTTAAAAGATGGCCGGCGGTAAAGTTTGCCGAGCTTGCGGATAGGTTGAGTTTGGAGTTTGGCCATAAGATATTTCTTATCGGAAACGAGTTGGATAAAGAGGTTGTCGCGCGTGTGAAGGAACATATGAAAGCGCCTTTTACGGATTTGTGTTGCAGGACGTCAATAGCGCGTCTTTTTTCTATTATGCGCCGGAGCTCTCTTATTGTAACAGGGGATAGCGCGCCGCTTCATATCGCGAGCGCGGCGGGTCTTCCGGCGGTCGCGATTTTTGCTTCTACAGATGAAGTAAAGTATGGACCTTTGTCTATAGGGAGCAGAGTTGTTAAGGCTGATGTGTCTTGCAGACCGTGTAATTCGGCGAATTGTGCTTTGGGGTATGAAGACGGATGTATTGCGAATATAGAAACAGATAAAGTTTTTTTGGCGGCGAAGCGGGTTTTAGAGTTTATCACACCAACAACCTCGTAGGTTGGTAGTAAAGGGCACTACCAACCTACGAGGTTGTTGGTGCAGGTTGTTGGTGCAGAAGGTGGTTTTTTGTGCGAAAGAGGGAATGGAATGGGTAGGATTGTTATTAAGTTGGGGGATATTACTGAGGAAAATGTGGATGTGATTGTGAACGCGGCTAATACGGCTCTTCGCGGCGGCGGCGGGGTAGATGGGGCTATTCATCGAGCGGGTGGGCCTTCTATTATGGCGGCATGCAGGGAAATTGGCGGATGTCGGGCGGGATCGGCTGTTATAACGACTGCGGGTGAATTAAAGGCAAAAAAGATCATTCATACTCCGGGGCCGGTTTGGAAAGGCGGCGAAAAGGGGGAAGCGGAGCTTTTAACAAGTTGTTATCGAAATTGTTTTCGACTCGCGAAAGAAAACTTATTGAAAACAATAGCTTTTCCGGCTATAAGCGCGGGAGTGTATGGATATCCAATTGCGCAAGGCGCCAAAATCGCGCTTTGTGAAGGGATTCGGAGTATTGATGATTTTGATGAAGTGCGGTATGTATGTTTTTCGAAAAGGGATTATCGAGTGTATGTTGAGGTGTATGAGATAATGACTAAGTAATCCCGCCGCTAACCTTGTGGGTTCATAAACGGGCACATGCAATGTGCCCCTACGGATAACTTATATAAACGGGCATATGCAATGTGCACCTATGGATAATTTACGTAAACGGGCATATGCAATGTGCCCCTACGGATAACTTACATAAACGGGCACATGCAATGTGACCCTATGGATAATTTACGTAAACGGGCATATGCAATGTGCACCTATGGATAACTTACATAAACGGGCACATGCAATGTGCCCCTACGGATAACTTATATAAACGGGCATATGCAATGTGCACCTACGGATAACTTATATAAACGGGCATATGCAATGTGCACCTACGGATAACTTATA
>Ga0114918_10002816_pt1 | contig 15468 bp, 12 predicted proteins | sample LantaG_FD_87015 | JGI IMG/M metagenome (GOLD analysis project Ga0114918, IMG submission 87015) | Deep subsurface microbial communities from Baltic Sea to uncover new lineages of life (NeLLi) - Landsort_02402 metaG | ecosystem: Environmental > Aquatic > Marine > Oceanic > Sediment | place...
CCTATTGCCCAAATAATAAATGCGCCTAAAAAAGCAAATACTGCGCTTTCAGAAAGATTTCCTATATAAAGGTCGTATATGAGTTTCGCTATACCGCCACAGAAAAAAGCCGCTCCCAAGGGCAGGAATACTTTTAAAGGATTAAAATAAACAATGGTCCGTAAGATCAACAGAAGGAAGTAGTAGGCGTCTACAGGCCGAATCTTCGACTTGCCTACGCGTTTATAATATTCAATTGGATGATAATATACTAAGTAGTCATTGCACAGTAATGCTAAAGTTATAGTCGTTGTGAAAGAAAATCCTGATGGCAAAATATTATAAAACTGAGCAACAATAGATTTTCTCATAACACGAAGACCTGAATTAAGGTCAGCAATTTTTTCCCCTGCCAGGTAACTTGCCAGTTTTTGAAGGAACCATTTTGCTGGCTTCCGAATAAAAGGCACGTGAACATTACCATCCGTCCTTGCTCCGACTACCATATCGTAATCATTGGCCTTTTCAATCAATGCAGGTATAGCTTCAGAAGGATAAGTTCGGTCTGCATCAATAATCACGATTAGCTCACCCTTTGCCACATTAATACCGGTTTTTAACGCTGCACCATACCCGCGATTCAGCGGCTTAGAAATAAGTTTCACGTCTTCCCCAGCTATTTTTTTCTCCGTATCATCTGTGGAACCGTCGTTAACGACAATAATTTCATAAACCTTCTCTGTTTGCGCCATTACATTGTGAATAGCCCTTATCTGGGCAGCAATGGAATCCTCCTCATTATAAGCCGGAATAACTATAGAAACGTCTAAACGAGGATATGCATCACGATTTCTAATACTATCTTTTTCATCATTTGATGGAATAAGAGGCTTATTTGTCATTATTGGGGTATCCTCTAATAAACTCTAAAGACTACGATGTGCGTTTGGGGGATAATAAAATATAACTTAACTCTCGTGCAGAAGGGATGGTTTGGACTTACACACAAAAAGAGATCCTCCTCCTAATGTGCCGGGAAACTCTTTAATAAGGGTGAAACCTTCTTGAATAACAGATAACATTCCAGGATAGAATGCTTCCATATGGTCTGGGAACGAATAAATCAACCATATGGATCTATTTTGAGAAACGATCTGCCGCATTTCATCAATCGTTTCCACGGCTTTTAGATGAGGAGCATAGTAGTTCTTATAGGGATAACTTGTATGGCCTGTTGTTATAATGATATCATCTGTATTACGATTTTTCTCTACATAGTTTAGAGCACCTAAATAATCTTGCTTAGGATAGCGATAGTTATGATACAGAGATAAGGTAGAGGCAATAATGATCATGCCTGTTAAGACTGTTTGTGTTATACGGCTTAGATTGGGCAGGGATATCATATTCTTCATCTTCATGGAAAGAAAATTAGCGATCACAGTACATCCACGTGTAAGTATTAGTACACCCATACCCAGTTCGAAAAAAAAGAATCGTGGATAAAAGTGGCGATGGAGTGCTACAAGGGTAGTTGCTCCCATAATCACAGGAATTACAAAAAGAGCGATAACAACAGTATTCGTTTTGGCATAGCTAACGAATCCGCATATGAAAATTAGAAAGGCAATTCCCACAGCCAGAAATGAACCAAATCCGATCCGTAATCCTCGGATTACTTCGATTAATGCCCAAATAGGATTAGTCCAGGCTTCTACACGGCCTCCACCTACCTGAACTTGAAATGAGTTAATAACCTGAGGAACAATGAACGCATACAACTGGAATGTAAATAAGGCTACAAGAATAAATGACACTAATGGTAACCAGATGAAAGGAGGAAAATTTTTAGCGGATTTTTTATATTTTAATACGTGAAAAGAGTAAATTATGACATGGCTTGCCAAAATAAATATTGTTGTTAGATGTGTATACATGCCTAAAGCCACGGATGCAGCATAAGCAATCCAAATGGAAAGCGTATTTTTCCGAGAGCCTTTCATAAAGAGCCATGTACTGAGCAGTCCCCAGAATAATAGACCTGTGTACCCCCTGGCATTTTGAGAGAACCAAACGTGATGGTAGGATACTGCCATTAAGATTGTGGCCAATATAGCTTCCCTTTTATCGGTGACGACTCGGCCTAAAAGAAAAAGGGCCCATAGACTGGCTAAGCCAAATAAAAGTGCAGGTAATCGAAGAGTCCAAGCACTCTCCCCAAATAACTGTACGCTGATATGTGCCATTAGGGAGAAGAGAGGGTGATTGTTTTGATCTGCATAGGTTGTAATAAGTTGATGAATAGGAAGCCTTACAAACTCTACGAGGGTAACCACTTCATCATACCAAAGGCATGAATTCAAGCCGTATGCCCTTAATGCGATAGCAACCGCCAATATCATCGCCAATGGTATCCAATTCTTAAATCTCTGCTTTTCCTTTACTTCTTTATTTTCCTGCAATAAAAATGATGTACTCCCCGAGGTTGGTGAATAAAAAGCTCCGATAGCTACTGCCATTAATCCATTCAATATTAAGCCTACTCTAAAAAGCAGAGCACCTTTCACAACATCCTGATAATTAGATGCTGAACTCCCCACTAACATGATGGCAATCCTTTCGGAGGACTGTATAATGCCATATGCAAAAAGCGTGATCCCAAGTAAACAAAGAATTATGTTAGTCGTCCTTATTTTTCTACTTCTCATTTGAAGAAACGTCACTGCGTTGCTCATAATTCCATGTAGCTGCTGAGGGGCACTTGGAAAAGCAGTTCATATCTTTATTTTTTAGCGATTTTTTCCAGGGCAACAGGATCTTGTAAAAAGGAATCAGTTCCGATCCCAGTTTGATGAGATGCTTTAGAAAGTAAGGATTCTTCAAGGTAAAGATTGTAGTATCCCACATAAAACGGGGATTGAAATAAAATGAACGGGTAGCTCGCTTCTGCCATGATTCGGTATCGAAGCCCGGAATATGAAGCGCTCCCTTGCTTGTCCATCCCCAGCGTTTTTCAAATGCAGAATGGTGTTTTGGATCCCAAACATTATTAGCCCACCAGTGAGGTTCAACAGTTCCATCCTTTATGGCTTGCTCATACATGGCTGTTCCTGGATAAGCCACAGCAACAAAAAACATTGCCAAGCTTGGTCGAATTTTTTTAGCCAATTTAATTGTAGCAAGCATTGTTTCTTCTGTCTCTCCAGGGCTACCCACCAAAAAGGTTGAATATGTCCTGATGCCATGTTTGCGAGTCAATTCATGCGCCTTCTCTATCTTCTCTATATCCACTTCTTTTCTGAGATTCTTAAGGATCTTTGGATGCCCTGACTCCACTCCAAAGTTGATAATGAAACATCCAGCACGTTTCATTATTCTCAGCAATTCGTCATTGACCGTGTCGACACGTGCATTACATCTCCAATTGATCTTGAGGCCCGATCTGATCACAGCTTCACAGAATTCAAAAACCCACTTTTTGTTTGCGGTAAAAGTACTATCCTTAAATACAAAATTTCTTACTCCATATTTTCTGTAATTGAAATTGATCTCATCAATAGTTAGTTCCTTTGAGCGTAAACGGAGCTTTCTCCCCATGGTCATAGGAGCATCACAAAATATGCACTTAAACGGACAACCTCGCGTGATGACCATGGAAATAACATAACGTCCGGCCATTGTTGGAATTCCATACTTAGTGATATCTACCATTTCATAGTCGATACGTGGCAATGAGTCGAGATCCATAATAAATTGACGGGATTGATTCTTAATAATTTCTCCATCGCTGTTCCTATAAATCACACCAGGGATATCATGCAGACAGTCCGGAAAGCTGCCTTGTTCGATTTTCTTACATATGTCTATCATCGTTAGTTCGCCTTCTCCGTAAACGGCGAAATCGAAAGAGTCAGATAATGAGAAGGTTTCCTCGAAAGTAGAACTTATCTGCGCGCCGCCTAATACGATCGGTAAAGAAGGTCGGGCTTCTTTTATTATGGCGGATGCCTCCAAAGCTGAAATAAGCTGAGGGGTCATGATACTAAATCCCACCAAATCCGGATTTGCTGCCAAGATCCTACTGACCATCTCGTCAATAGTAAGACCATCTATGTCCGCATCTAAAATCACGATATCGATTCCATGTGCCTTTAACATGCTACCAATATGTAAAATTCCTAATGGCTGTAATCCGTAATTTGGCTTCTGGCCTGGAAGCATGGATGGATAACATAGTACAACCTTCATAATATCTTCCCCTTAATAAAAAATATCACCTTGATCCCGACTATTTGCCTCTCAAGAACCGCAATATGCTTCTAATTTTAACGAAACAGGAAAAACGGAATGTCCCAATAAGTCTAAAAAACATATTGTTAGAGAAATAGAACATATCGATTCTCGGCAGTTCATAAATGTTGCTGTGCATGCTTACAGAGTCCATGTGGGTACCACAGGCTCCGTGAAATTCCGCCTGAACCACCGGTTTGATCTCCTGATTCGTGATTCCGTATGGGTAGCAAAAAATAGTGACATCGTGATTGATGTGTTCCTCAATTGCCGATTTGGATTTGATAATTTCTTGACGGGACTCTTCAAAAGACAGTTTCGCCAAATCCTCATGGGTCATACTATGGGCACCGAAATCAATACCTTTGTTTGCCATCTCCTTGATCTGGCCCCACTCAAGCAAATCTAACACAGGCATTCCTCTCAAGGTTGTGTTCCATTTGGTTGTTTTCCCAATGTATCCGGGGACCAAAAAGACGGTGGCGCTAAATCCAAATTCCTGCAAAATGGGATACGCCTTTAGGTAAAAATTCTTGAAACCATCATCAAAAGTAATGACGACTGTCTTGCTGGGAAGAGGCTGCCTATTACGTATTAAGTTTATAAGGTTATTCAATGAAATGATGTTGAATCGTCTATCTTGTAGAATCTGCATCTGGTCTCGAAATTTATGGGGAGGTGTAGAAAGAACGGAACCACTATCGTCAATCGAGTGATATGTGAGGATCGGAATCCTGTTACTCATTTCAGGATTTTTCTTCTAAAATGCTCTATGATGATTTCCAGTGTTTCCCTTAACGTTGTTTTCGGCGTATAGCCAATCTTCTTGGAAATCTTCTCCAGGTTTGGCATTCTACGCATCATGTCATCGAAGGGTTTTCCATACGCCTGCTCATAAGGGACATACTGTATTTGAGAATCACTGCCAGTCATCTCAATGATCATAGTCGCGAGGTTTTCAATAGTCACCTCTTCAGTTGCTCCTACATTATACACATTGCCGTAAGCCGTAGGATCGTTTGCTAATGCAAGCAAGCCGTCTATGACGTCGCCAACATAAGCAAAGCATCTTGTCTGTTTTCCATCGCCGTAAACCGTCAACGGTTTTCCTAAGAGCGCGGCTTGCACAAACCTTGGAATCACCATGCCATATTGCCCCGTTTGTCTTTCTCCCACCGTATTGAAGAGACGTAATAAGACAACGGGTAAGTCATACTGTCTGTGGTAAGCGAGGCCTAAGAATTCATCAATAGCCTTTGAACAAGCATAGCTCCAACGGCTGTAAGTTGTTGCCCCAAGCACACAGTCTTGATCTTCCCTGAACGATTCCATTTCACTTTTGCCATAAACTTCAGAAGTACTTGTGATGAGAACCTTTTTCCTGAACTTTTGTGCGATCTCCAGAACAACCTCTGTGCCTCTAATATTCGTTTCTATTGTTCTGACCGGTTCGTCTACTATTAATTGAACGCCGACTGCGCCTGCGAGATGATAAACCATATCGGCCTTATCAATAAGGGTGTACATCATCATTCTATCTAAGATAGTATCATTGACGAAAGTAAAATTCTTGTTTGAAGTCAAATGATAGACATTTTCTAGGCGTCCGGTTGAAAGGTCATCAATAACATCTACACGGTGTCCGTCCTTTAGTAATCTTTCACAAAGGTGACTACCGATAAAACCTGCACCACCTGTCACTAATGCTCTCATGTAAATCCTTTCGAAGAACTTCGCTATACGTAAAGAAAAATAATCGTCAGTGAATTATCAACATCAAATATGTATATAGTTCAAGTAAATCTGCTTAGACTCCGTCCCCGTCGGTTGCGTCGAAAAGCAAATGCAACCCCACTGTCATATCCGACCTTTCGGCGGAAACTGTGTATTAGCAGTCGCACACTCGCACCAATCAAGTGGGAACGTAGTTCGTATTCGCATTCGACTGGTTCGGGCTGACTAACAGTCATTCTATACCATGAGTATCGACAAATAAAGAACAGAGCTTAAGCTGTGCTGTAGGACGTATGAAAGTAATATAAGTCATTTATCCTATTAATTTTACAGAGGATTAGTCTTCATGGAAAAAATAAACGATAGAATGCCGATTTGAAGTACAGTAGCAGAAAATTCGTAAAGAGGCTGAGGTAAAACCACGGGTGTCCAAAGGCATGCTGAAACGGCTGGAGAAATTCTCTGAACCATTCATAGCCGGCCTGAGAAGATCGGAAGCCGTGGGAAGATGCTCAGGGCCATATCGGGGCGCTGTTATCCACTTAGCTGCCCGCTCGAAGTCCGACGGCCTGATGCGTAGAACTGCACGGTTCCAGCGATGAAGGACACGCCACAACAGCCAAAATACAACCAGTGAAACGGTAATGACTTCGCCGCGAACCACAGACCGCGACGGGACGCGAAGAAACGATAGAGTTTGATGTTCAATAGCGTCACTGCGATTGCGGCCGCAGCAGCGCCGATCAGCGCCCACGGCCACCAGATCGCCGCAACGAAAAGGGCACAGGCGACAAAGACCAGTCCAACGCTCAGCCGCTGCGATCCGGTCACGTTGAGGGTCTTGACGGCCTTGCCGCTGCGCAGCATCAGGTCAATCCAGGGTATGCCTCGTTGGCATACGTCGGTCTTGATCATATTGGCGAACGACCAGCGTTTCAGATGTTTGCACTGGATCGTCTGGTCGAGTACGATCCGGCCGCCATCGGCCGCGATCCAGGTCCCCAACTCGATGTCCTCGATCGCCGGGCGGCGATAGCGTTGCTCGTCAAATCCGCCATATTTGATGAAAACGTCGCGTCGCATCGCCCCGCAACCGGACCAGAAGGTCGTAACCTGCCCAGCGGATTGGCAATGCGTGTAGTGATGAAACATGTTCCGATACTGCGATAAGAAGCTGGGATCTGCCGGGGTGTCGTCATATGTACCGATGACAGCGGCGAGGTCCGGGTCACCGGCGAAGTTCTGCATGATCCGCTCAACAGTATCCAAATGAACGCACACATCCGCATCGATGAAAATCACGTAATCGGTCGTCGTTTGCTCGACGCCCCTGTTCCGCGCTCGACCCGGCCCGCCAGGTCCGTCGATCCGAAGATACCGGTAGCCGAAGCGGTCCACCAACGGCTTGATGGGCTTGGTAGAGCCATCATCGACGACCAGCACATCAAAGTGCGTATACGTCGAACGAGTCAGAGCCTCGAGACAATACTCGAGGTCCATCCCGGGATTATATACTGGCACGATTACCGTTAACCTGGCCGACTCCGCGGGGGCGGAGCGGTCGGACCATCCAATCGCCGATAGGATTGTTTTACGGTTGAATCCCATTTGATCGCTAAGGAGTCCTCACTGTTGAAACCGAGCGCCGGGATGCGCCTTGATCGGCTTTCGCCGCCTCAATGGAGCCCAATGTTACTATCCCCTGCATCTGTCTTCTCTGTAGCGTCATCCGAATACGGAACGTAGAGGTCTGCGTAGATTCCGCGTGCCTCTACGCGGACCAGCCGACGGTGACCGCTCAAGGGGGCCGTCACTCTCGTCGGAGGTGGGAGTCCCTCGAAGCCCAGCACCCATACGCGAGCGTGAGGTGACTTCGACAGGATCTGAGTATGATCACGGGCTACAAACGTGTGCTGGTCTGGATCAAGGTAGTAGAAGATTGGTGTTGTGCACCAATGTCGAAAGATAAACCAAAGGTCTCCCGGTTGCGCCTTCGGTGCGACTTGGGCCGCCAGTGCCGAGTAGTCGGTGGGAGAATGCGGCTGCTCGCGATACTCTATAAACCCAGCGGTATTGAGCGAGAGCAAGAGCACGATGGCCAGTCCGCGCACAAGGCGCGCCTGGCACAGGCGGATAGCACCCACACTGACGGTCAACATCAGGTAAGGCGCGAATATGGAAACCGTTCGGTCCGCTATGAGGGGAATGGCCATTGAGACTAAGGCCAGCAGGCCCACCGGAACGACGGCCAGGAAGGTAACCAGCCAAATTTGACCAAGAGGCGCACCAATGCGTGACTCAAGCCATCGGGCGCAAAGGCCTCGTCGAGTAACGAAATCAGCAACCAGTACCAGGAGCGGAATAATTCCACATGTGACAATCGCGCCAGTTCGTGGCGCCAGCCAGGTGAATTCGCTCTGCCTTTGGTGAGTGATCCAGGCAAAAGCCTCAATCGACACGAATGCCAGTACCGCAGTTGCGTATAACAACCATCTTGGACAGCCTGTAGTACTCTGGTCAACTGTCCCAGCCTGTCGACGCGTCCGAAGCACGCCAACGACCAACAGCAGAACGCAGCCAAGGCTCACCAGCCCGCCAAGCCAAGAAGGAACCTTGAGGGTTTCGCTGCTATACCACACGTACAACAGGCGGAAATAGGCCTGTACGGACAGCCAAATGTCGGGCGAGAGGTAGCTGGGCCTGCCAGACTGGAATACGGCAACAGCAATTAACGGACTGGCTAGTGCCATCGCAAATAACTGCCATTGCGCCTGAGGCGCTGCTCTATGATTAAAGGGGGTCGGCCCGAACTGAACGTACAGCATGTGGGCTATCAAGACCGGCCAGAAGAAGTGAGACGTCGACAGACCGGCCAGGATTACAATGACGTAAGCACCGAGTACATGCCGCTGGTGAGAACGATCATCCCGATACGATTCGACAAGCAAAATCGTCGCCAGAACTCCGAGAAAGCACACAAGCGAGTACATCCTTGCTTCCTGAGCCATATAGATCGGGAAGCCAGCCGTCGCCCACAGGAAGCTGCCGAGCACGCCGACCGTCCGAAGGCCTAGACGTGCACCAAGCAGGTAGATCAACAGAATCGTAGCAACATCTATGACGGCAGATGGCAGCCGGATGGCCAGTGGGCTGGTTCCAAAACATCTTGTCCATGGCAGCATGAGCAGATAATATCCGGGTGGGTGGCATTCGATGGCTATGGTAGAGGTAATCGTCCCAGAGAGAGTCAGTCGGGGCCCGGGTATCGACATATCCTCGGGCAGCCGTATTCCTGGCACATAGATCTCATTGTGATCGACAGTATGGTCGCACAATCCACTAAGCCGCAATCCGGCACCCAAGACCATCGCGATGAAGACCAGAATCGGAGCGATTCGGATGAAGTTGCTTGGTTTCACTGCGACGTCCTCATCCGGCATGAGAACCGCCTGCCTTAGCTCTGTGGAGTACAACGTGCGTGTTTTATCCTTCATGCATCCGCCTCCACTGTACAGAGAACTCGCTTCGCGGCCAAAAGCTGGCGTACCGCGGCAAAATAGTGTTGAAGGAATGGCCCTTCACCAAACTCTGCGTCATAAGCGGCGCGGCCCTGCTGACCGAGACGGTCGCGCAGTTTCCTGTTTCCTGCTGCCAACGGCCGTTTACACTTTTCAGGATGATCTCTGTTTTTCTTAATATCCTGAATGTCATTAAAAATGTAAAAAACGCTTGCCCATAGGCTGAACAAAATAAATCCAGCAAGGACCTTTGCCAGTAGATCGACATTAAAAAGGTTAAGTGAAAAGATCAGCCCTGCAAAAATGAATAAGTTCTCAATCCACTGCTGAGGTCGCATGGCTACTATTATATATTTGAATTGAAATATCATTTTTTTGGCATTAAAACCTATACTTATAATACAAAGAACAGAGTGAATCTATCACGTTGTCAACTCTTTTTTTTATTTACTGATATATAAGTACTTAGTACATTCTTGGTAACATGAACTTCAATCAATGATTTTATCCTCATAGCACCTTAGAGCAGCAAGAATGGTCTTGTCTATATCGTAATATGAATAGTCTCCAAGACGGCCCCCAATAATAACTTTTTTTTCTTTTTCAGATAGGTCTTTATACTTTTGAAACAACTCATTATTTCTCTTTGTTCCAACTGGATAAAATGGTGTTTCGCCATCTGAGCTTGCAGTCTCAAAAAATATGACAGATTTCTCAATCTTATTTTTTCTTTCAGGATGTAAATGCTTCGGTTCATGAATTCGTGTAAATTTCGCTTCTATTTCAGCATAATTCATGACCGATGTCCCTTGGTAATCATCTACATTAACAATTTCTTTTTCCAAAGAAATGCTTCTCCATTCCAATTTTCCGTATTTATAATCGTAATATTGATCTATAGGTCCTGTGTAAATAACTTTCTCTCGTATATCGAAGTTATTTCTATTTTCAAAGTAATCACAATTCAATTCAATATGAATATCAGGAGAGTCTAACAAACTATTAAAGACAGCCGTATAGCCTTTTAGGGGTATACCTTGCCACTTGGCATCCACAAAATAGTCTTCATTGTAATCATATCTTACAGGCAGCCGGGTTATAATGTTTGGTGACAATTCTTTAGGATCTTTATCCCATTGTTTGATCGTATATCCTTTGATAAATGCTTCATAAAGAGGTTTTCCAATCAAAGATATTGCCTTCTCCTCAAGATTTTTAGGCTCCTTAAACCCTTCCTTGGATATTTCATTCTTGATGAATTCTTTAGCTTCACAAGGCCTCAGATTAAGATTATAGAATGAGTTAATTGTCTCAAGATTGATAGGCATCTGGTACACTTTATTCTTGTAAGTGGTTAAAACTTGATGATGATAAGAGTTAAATTCAGTAAATTTAGTTATATAATCCCATACTTTCTTCGAAGAAGTATGAAAAATATGCGTCCCATATCTATGGATCTCTACCCCTGTCTCTGGTTCAATTTCTGAATAGCAATTGCCGCCAATATGGAGCCGCTTGTCAATGACCAGAACTTTAGATCCCAAATCATTGGCTATCCGCTCAGCAATTACACTTCCAAAAAATCCTGCCCCTACAATAAGATAGTCATACGTCATGCTTAACCTTTAGATAACCTGGGAAGTATGCTTGGTATGTTCTGTTCAACTCTGGCATCCTAAAGTGTAGAAATGCAATTAATATTTTTCTATACATAAACATTTGATAAACATATGCATAAACCAAATTCTTAATGAGGTGTTCGTTTTCTATCGATTTCAGTATAAGAACACCCGACAGCGCCCAATTAATCTTCAGGCATCAAGCCCAGCTCAATAAATTGGGCGGCCAGACGCTTAGCGACATAAGCTCCAGCCTCAGCGTTAGGATGACTGTCTTTGGGTAAGCGCATATATTGCCAGCCATCCGGGTGTTGGGCGCAGAGATCGACCAATGGAAACGAGATATCATCAAACACCGGATAGGCGGAGGCCGCGTCGTCTTCCCAAAAACTCCAATAAACAACAATAAATGCTGCTCCGGCCGCTTCTACTTCCTGTCCCATCGCATTGATGAGTGCATGAGACAACTCAAGACGGGGCTGCGGCCCCCAATTCAACCATCTCCGCTGTACATGCACCCATAGCCGTAGATAATTATAATCTTCAAGCCGAGCTGGCTTTTTTTTCAGACAAACCGAACCGTCACGCTTCAGCCCAAATAAGGGTTTTGTTCCTACCATCCTAACGCCTGGAAAAAGTACACGGCGGTCATAGTTCATGTTACGATTTACATGGGCTGGAATCATTGTATAGACAACGGCAATTGTATTAAAATCGTACATGTATCGCTGTAATCTGAGCCAAGCCTGATCTGTTCCATAGGCTTCGACACCCAGATTGACAACCTGATAAGGGAAGTTGGGATATTCAGCCAACTGGCCGATAAAGGTATCTTCAAAGGGCAAGCCATAGCCCATTGTATAAGAGCCACCGACAAAGATCACCGTGGGACGATTTGGGTCTAACCGAGTGCCAGGCGTCGGCACACGAATCCCTTGCTCGTTAGTGTGTACGGGCACTGATGGCTGGCTTTTGACAAAGGTCTGCATCACTGATGTGCTTGGGATATAAGTCCAACCCAGTATGGGATCATACTTAGCCCGCTTATGATCAGCCGGTTCCCAGGTAACACGCAAAGGATCACGAAATAAACGTAAACCTAATTCCATCGCGGCTAAACATAAAAAAGTCGAGACACTCAGTGCAATAAGAGCAAATATGAGCGTTTTGCCCGAAGGCACATATTTGGAAAACCACCTATTAACCTGTCGCCAGCCTATAAAAATAAGTACTGCTATGATGGCCATTAACAACTGGCTACCATATGCGACTGGGTGCATATCACATATTTTCCAATTTAGCGAGATGAACTGCTCGAGCAGGGGCGGCCAGAGCAAAATGGCCAGTCCCAGACAGACTAGTGATAGCCATAACGCTGAGCTTTTAGTACTTAAGGGAGAATCATCCATAATTAATATTTCCTGTATAAATTTCTATATCATTACAGCAGATCTAAGTACTTCGATAATCAACATTTCTAATAGTAGCCCAGCAAAATAAGGTTTGCCAAAACGCCTTTGTTGCTGATTTCCAGAGCTTCCATTTGACTATAGAAACTTTTCCTGTAACACGATTTTCATGAAAGACAGGAAGTTCAAATATGCGCAAACCAAATTTACAAATAATTCCGGAAATAATGACATTTGGAGCAAACGTATTGACAGGAATGTATTGTACGATCCGCCCCAAAACTTTAGATCTAATGAGACGATATGGGGTATTCACGTCAGTAACACCAGCACCGAAGAGTAAACGAATAATAATGCGAGAGAAAGAACTAATAAATTTACGAGCAAAATTTTGGTTTCGCTTTACTCGAATACCAAATAGAGCATCAAATCTTTCCCGATTTTCCCAAAGCGTCAGGAAGGAATCGGGCTTCATTTCATCATCGCTGTCACACTGAAAAGTCCAATCCGCAAGTTTTACTGATTTTTTATAACCAATTAGGATTGTTGGGCCGTGCCCACTGTTTGTTTTATTGATAACCTCGATTCGGTTGTCATTATTAAATACTTGCAGTGCCTCCTGTGTACCATCAGAAGATCCATCATTCAAAACAATAATCTGGAACTTCATGCCAAGGTCAGACAAAACATTGAGCCAAGATTCAAGAACCTTGACAATGCATTCTTCCTCATTGTATACCGGCATGACAACTGCCAAATCAATTGTCAATTTGTTCTCCTTGAGGTACGAAAAAGACTTATGACATTGCTATCCGGTTGCTTCATTTGAAATATGCCGTGACAACTTCAATATTGTTAAGTTAAAAGCCAAGTATTGTCAAAACTCTCAATTCAATTCTTTTCTTTTGTAATCTCGTAAAGCCATAAGCCATTTGCAGGGTAATAGAGACACTGGCGATACTCAGGTTGGCCGGGATAAGCGGCTTCACGTACTATAATTGGTTCTGTATGATATCCCAGTTTTTCAAAATCTTCCTCCAAGGTAGGCCACCATAGAGAACCTTTTATGGACCAATGTGGTGAGATGAGGAAGAAAGGTGGTTCCGGCAATATGTCATGTTCATAATCAAGGTTTTGCGCTTCAATGTCGGGATAGTCACGCAGTATATATCTGATCGTATCCCCGCACCCGCCGTCTCCGTAGAATCCGAGCTTCCCGTGTACTTCCCAAGCATTCACAAGATCTTGTGCAGTATAGGGGAAGACTCTTTCCTTATAAAAATGGGGCAAGTTGATGGCCCATAAAACAAGATAGCTTATTACCAAAACACCGGTAATAGCTTTGCCCAATCGCCACCTGATAAGAGCACAAAATCCCAGAGCAGTAAAAGTATATATAAAGGGGCTCATGAACAAGGTTTGGCGTACACCTCCAAAAGGATACTTTTCTAAAAGCGATAACAGGGCTGTGAGTAATAAGGTAATCGTTCCAAAAAGTGATAGATGTTTCGCGATCTGGCCAAATCTCCCCCTGGCTGAACAGATCCATCCAATAATACATATAATGATCAGAGGCAGCAGAACTGGGTTGACTCTCCTTGGCCAGTAGAGTGCTCCATTGTAGAACAGGTTCAGATTGTATGTCAGAAGGTCATACGCCCGTGACAAAAGGAAGGGAATAGCACGGAGATTGAGTGGATGGTAATAAGGCGCCAAATAAAATCGATAACCAGATTGAGTGTGAATTGCATTTCCGACCCATGCCAGGAACACGGCCAAAAAGGTTAATGTCAAAACACCAAAGACTGAAACTTTCTTGTCCTTATCCAGATTTGAAACTCGAACACAAGTCCAGACAAGCAAAAGGAATGACGAGGCGAGTATCATGGTAAGACTCAGGTGTAAGTACACTGAAAATCCACAGATCAGGACATAGAGAATACACCATGAGATGAGCTTCTCTATAGGCAGCGTATCCTCTCCGACGATGCGAACAATTTTCAAATGGATCATGATTATTAGTGTTGCCAGGAAAGGGACTGCTCCATAGGGAATAATACGCTGGGAAAACTCCATCTGAACGACAGACACGGCTGCCAAGATGGCAGCGATGAAGGCTGGAGCAAAATACCTTTCATCGTCGTTCGGTTGAACGAGGCGATGCACCAGCCAAAAGATACAGAGGATGGCTGCAGAGCCAAAAAACACCGATGGCATTCTCCCAACCACCACTACACCTCCAAAAATCTTGCATGTAACCGCTATGATAATAGACCATGCAGGGCCAAGTGTAAGCTCCTGGGCCTCTGCTGCTGCATATCTGCGCAATGATGTTGACATATGATCGAAAATCTGCTCGTCAAAATTATCCGTTTCGTCATTCCATAAAAATATGTCACCAAGAAAAATCAGACGAAGGCCTATACCCATTAATAATATACACACCAACATTATTAATTGTTGCCAGCTTAGATGGTTTCGAAATCGTTGGGCAATTGTATTAGTAATGAGTTTCATAACTATTTCTTTAAAAATGGGATTGAATCTATGCTATTTACGTTAAACTTGGCCAGAATGCAATCACCCGCTCCCCAGCTTCCTCCCGTTTTTCTTATATCGCCTCCACTTTTAAAATAATCTTGATAGACATTCTTTGTAGGCCAGCCATTACCATCAGATGAACCTGTGATATACAAGTGCCCATAACGATATAGAAAACCCTCACGGCCATTATCGTATGCACTGCCACCCATTATGTCAAATAAAGAAGCTATTTGAAATCTGCTGATAGCATCACTATAACTGCCTGTGTCTCTTGTCCTTCAAGAGTCCGCCTCCACTGTACATGGAACTCGCTTCGCGGCCAAAAGCTGGCGTACCGCGGCCAAATAGTGTTGAAGGAATGGCTCTTCACCAAAC
>Ga0114918_10002819_pt1 | contig 15452 bp, 16 predicted proteins | sample LantaG_FD_87015 | JGI IMG/M metagenome (GOLD analysis project Ga0114918, IMG submission 87015) | Deep subsurface microbial communities from Baltic Sea to uncover new lineages of life (NeLLi) - Landsort_02402 metaG | ecosystem: Environmental > Aquatic > Marine > Oceanic > Sediment | place...
AGAGTTTCGCAGTTTCTCATTTGACGGTCCGCCGCGCGTTGTTATATGGTTCACCAATTTTTGACTAGCATTGCGGCATCTTCTCGATTGTTGACGTGAATACTAGACATCTGCCGAGTCCACTGCAGTAAGCGCCAGAGTTTGACGTGAAAGGTTACTAACGCCAACTTCTTAAGGTAACATACTAGATTTCGGTCGCTATTATTAATATCTATACGCACGAAGAGATACCCATACGCCATAAATAATGTCCACGCATATACAAACGGTAAATACAGTCCACTTAATACAGCCGGCAACAAGAAATCCCTCAGATTATAGATCGTCAGGAATCCGTCAGGGTCATAAATAGCCCTATAAATCGCTATACCGATCACTCCTGCTACCGTGAAGGCCAACACATAGCTTAGCAGACTGTTAACTACTCTATAACTTGATTCAGCCTTGATCTTGAACTCTGAGACTGTCTTTAGCATCATAATAAATGTCAGAAATGATACTAGCAGTAATTCAATCCAGAGACTAAACGTATAGACATTTAAAATAAACTCCAGCACTGCAATCAGCTTGAGGTTGTCCAGCATTGCGTTCCTGAAGAAGCCTTCCACTTTATCCACCTTAGTGGCACGAAACATCATTATCGAAGCAAAACCAAGCATCCAAAGCACTGTATCCTTCGTCATCGAAACATTCCAGAATCCAATAGCGCTTAGTCCAACAACTATAAGCACCACATATGCAATCATCGCCAGGAGTGGTAATAGGATTTTCCATTTCATAAAAGCATTAATAACACCCTGGAACGAAGCTCTCACTCTACTATTTATAATCCCCCAAATTACGAACAGCAGCAAGCATATTACACTTGCTATTTCACGATTATTAAAAATGTTGTGTTCCATGCTATTTATCTTACCGTATAACGTTCTTCTTTAAACTTATTCTATGATTGGTCATGGGGTGTCTCCGTTTTTAGTACCACCTACAATGAGAGACTTCCTGTTTTTGAACTTGCCCCTTTTTCGATACCAAATTGTAGGGATGAACTCTTAAGATTCTCTGAGAGACAGCCAATTCATTGATGGCGTTGAATCAGATGCTCTTCGCCTGTCCCATTAATTCGACAATGTCATCAAAAATGCGCTCGAATCGTTTTACCTTGGCGCTCTCCCAATCCGCTCTGAAGTCTTCCTTTAGGATGTAGATGCCATCAAGCTCATGCTCTGAGATTATCCTGTCCCTGCTCCTGCCATTGAAACGCTTTTTACTATCTCCAACGTTGAAGTCGTTATCATTATCTGCAGTGGCAAGGAATACACGGATGCCTTTCTGGACATCGGAGGATACGAGTTTCAGCTTCCAGTAACAAGCCTGTGCTATTCTTTCCCTTAAGCTGGTCTTACACGATATGATGGCCAGTATTTTTGATTCCCACTTTTGCGCAGGATCAATCCACACTATAGCAGAATCAACATCTGGAAGCAGTAGAAAATCACCATACCTGATAGCCAGCTTTCGCATAATCACCTCATTGTGACTAGCTTCTCCCTCAGTAAGAACTTCAAGTCCTCTGAAATCCTGGCTTTGGGTCTTCAGCTTCTCAATATAAACTTTAAGGATTGCATGAATGATACTTTGAAACCTATGGCCGATAAATGAGTTCCAGGATTGCTGCCCTAATTGTTCAACATACCTCTCCTTTAACTTCTTAATTTGCCCCCATGCCTGATCAGGTAGCAATGTTCCATTTTCAATATCAGCAATCAAATTCAAAATCATCTGTTTTGAGTCTGCCATAATCACCCCCTCTGATAATAAGCCCACTCGACTTTACGAGGTTCATCCGATTCGGACCTGCGGGCTGTTTTTCTCATGATTATGAGGTACTTGAAACCACGCAGGTAAAAGTTGAACCTTCTAGCTCTATTGTGCCACGCATTTGTGTTTGATGACTGCCCTCTCCTGGAGATGCAAACGACATCCAACGGTTCAAAATACCTGTTCATCCTGTCGTATATCTTGAATCCAACCGGCGTAAATTTATGTTTCACCCACTGGTCTCCTATAAGCCAGCCTATTACTTTACCTTCTTTCAGGACCCGGTGACTCTCCTGCATCACTTTCTCCAGCTCATCATAGAATTCCTCTGACTCACTGGAAATATGGCCAATATTATCGGGGTGATTGTTATATCTGAGATTGTCACCATAAGGTGAGTCGATGAATACCATATCTACAGAGGAATCTTCAAGAGGAAGATGCCGGGCATCATTCGCAATCACATCCGGTCTTGTGGACGATATGTCATACCCTATAGCCTTTCTCTTCTCCTCCCTGCATACATCCAGAGTCGTCCCGCTACCGCACATGGGGTCAAGCACGAGGTCTCCTGGCTCAGTGTATCTCCACACCATGTTGTAGATTATCAGGGCAGGAGTAACCCCTGCGTATTTGTTATTGCCCTTGGGGGTGGGGCCATAACTCTGCCTGGGAAAATCCCAGAAGGTTGTAGATTCAATAAGAGGTATTTCCTCCTCGATGTCTATGGGTTGTCTATCATTTGAAATCCTCTGCATCAGCCCTGCTATCGCCTCTTCTGAAATGACGTTCTGGACATTTTGTAGAGATTCGCCATGCTCATATGCATGTAGAAATTCCTTCAGAAGGGCAATCAATTTACCCTTGAAGATAGGCGTATTCCTCTTAATCCCCATCCTTTGGAGCACTCTCCTGGCAGCACCAAGCGCTCTTGCCTCTCCCAGAGGTTCTACCTTCACCTGATATGGATATCTACCGCCGAAGGCTGCTGGTTCTATGTTGGTAGTACCATTAGAGACAGCCTGAAATACTCCATGGAGCATATCCGTATCCATGTTGTTCAAGAAGAGAAGATCTCCCTCCCTGATCCTTGCAACTATGGGGCCATACACCTTATCTGTGGCAAACAAAGACCTCTCCAGACATTCAGCCTCAGACTTCTCTGTACAGGCAAAAATAAACCCGCGAATTAACTGTGTCTTCTCTTTTTCATCCATTACAACTGCCTTCTTCCTGTTCCTGCTCTACCAGGCAACCTCTCCCTGGGAGCCATGATACTACTGCTATTATAACGCACGGGGCTCTGCTCCGGTAAGTGCCCATGGGGGCTAAAATGTTAAGGTATTCTCCGAGAACCACACAGTAATCTTACCCCAACGAATGGTTCCCCCGACGAGTGCACGTTTCAGTTTGAGGTCAGAAGCAATAAAGGAAGCAGGAATTCTTTTACAACTTCACGGTCAAGCATACTTCGGCCTCCGCACATTTGAAATTTGCTTTTAACATAATGCCAGGGCATTCTTTATCAAATTGAAGGTAGCTTCGTGTACGCCCTCTGCCAGCGCATCTTTACAGTTCATAGCATCTTGTAGCCTGTAGAGCTCCCCCTGGCCTATCAAAACCAGTTCTCGCCGCCTCATTTCAGCTTCCGGGATTGCATGTTCCAGGCTTGCATTTACGCTGGGCCAGCGTTCCATTTCCCCGTAAATTTCCTTGAGCTCTATTCTTATTTCCCTGTCTGTCATGGTATTTTATCTCTCATCGCTTGGATGTCCTTTCCTATTCCTGCTCCACCAGGCAACTTCCCTCCGGGGAATCCATGATTTTGCTGTTATTATAGCGCATGGGGCTTCGTTCCGGTAAGTGCCCATGGGGGCTAACATGTTAAGGTATTCTCAGAGAATCACACAGTAATCTTATGTCAATGAATGGCTTCCTCGATGAGGGCACATTTTAGTTTGAGGTCAGTCGCAATAAAGGAAATTGAATATACCGTACAACAATCGCTTAACTCAGCAAATTGGGGGCAAAAAGGAGTAACACGCCCAGGACAAGTAGTATCGCTCCACCTGCTGGTTTAGAATATTTTACATATCGATCGCCCACACTTGAAGCCACAGCAAATGCAGCCAGGCTAAAGATAACAACATCATCCAGACAGAGAGAATCTAGTTATTATACAGGTAATAAACAAGGCAGAAAGCATGTCGAGAGTCATGTTTACGGAGCTGAAGAATAGCCATGAGTGTAATAGAATGGACTTCTTTTAGATATTGAATCAAATAACCAGTGAAATCAGCAAGAGAATAGAGCACGGTCAATTTTCCCTGGAGGAGTATTCCACAGTAAAGCTTGTCTTGAATCTCTTCAAGCTCCACGGGTTTGAAAAAGTGAGTATTAATGACATCGCTCAGAAAGCACACGTTTCCCATGTCACTATTTACAATCACTTTGGTACTAAAGAAGAACTAGTGCGTAAAATCATCAAAACACTATTGCTAGATATGCTGGAGAAATACAGGGCAATCACAAAAGGAGGAGGGCCATTCCCTGAAAAATTTGAAACAATTGTTTTCGACAAGACTAAGATAGCGAGTCAGTATCAAGGAGAACTACTTCAATCAGCAGTTCGAAGTGACCCCACCATACAGCACTATATTGAGTCTTTATGGCAAAAGGAAATTAACCAACTTACGTTGGATTTTATTGAAGAAGGCCAAAGACTGGACTATATCAACCAGGAACTGTCCCACGAAGCTATTCTGGCCTATTTCGAGATATTGCGTAAAGGCATATTTGCTATCTCGGGTCTATTAGAAAATACAGCGCACAACGTAGAGTTTGCTCGTGATTTGGTATATCTAATTCACTACGGGCTGATGGGAAAACCAAAAAGAAGCGGAATATTGACTGCTAAGTGAATAGTAAACCGTCCAGAAATTCAAACTCGTACAAAACTGCCGCTATACTTTTTGCAATTAGCGGGCTCCTATTCATTATAGTCAATGTAGTAAGTGTAGTTAGCGGTAAAATTGGAGTTTTCCTGCCGGTTGGAATCGCGTTAGTCATTATCAGCATTGTTTTTTGGCAACATAGTAGAAATGTATAATACGGAATGGACTACTGTGGAGCCAGGTAACAAAATGAGTATTTGTTGGATTGCGTCTCAGTTGCCAGCCAAGCATCGGCGCTTTGATGACACAGATGGGACAAGAGTGACAAGTGTTTAGTCCTCTGTTGGGGGTTTGCTAGCCACCCATTTTGGGGTGACTCCTCAAGTTGGTGATTATCTGGATGATAAAAAGACAGAGCATAACGAGGCCCCATAGTAAAGAGGTTCGCCACGGCATTACCACAAATCCGTAGTTCATCGCGTAATAGAGGCTCAAATAGGGCACTATCCACTTCCAGTTCTCCTTCCAATTCTCGCGAAAATTGATCTTCAAAACGAAGTCAAATAGCCACTCCAAGAATATAAAGGCTAAGAATATCCCCAGAAAGATGCCGTATCGCACTGTTTTCTGCTCCTGTACGACCAGTAAGATTCCATAGATAGCCGGAATCGCCAAGAGCAAATACACGCGCCCGATTCGTTGCAAGAGTACCAATCTGTTTTTTCGAATGAGAAAGATCAGAATCAAGAAAGCACTATTCACAATTCCAAGAATGAAGAAGAAGAGTTCCAACATGGTGAGTCACCTCCTTCGATGGCTCGATCTAAATGGAAATATTTGATCTGGCCACCTGCTATTATACCTGACGGCCACAGCGACTCTCAAGGTTGTGTGCTGGCTAACATGTTAAGGTATTCTCAGAGAATCACACAGCAACCTTATCTCAACAAATGGCTTCCTCGATGAGTGCACGTTTCAGTTTGAGGTCAGTCGCAATAAAGGAAATTGAATTTACCCGCACACCATCGCTTAACTCAGCAAATTGGGGGCAAAAAGGAGTAACACACCCAGAACAAGTAGTATCGCTCCACCTGCTGGTTTAGAATATTTTACATACCGATCACCCACACTTGAAGTCACGGCAAATGCAGCCAGGCTAAAGATAACAACATCATCCAGCATGAAAAAGAAATCATATAGCAGGATATAGGCATAATACTTAAAGGTTGCAAGATTGCGCAATGACAGAACATGGGTAAAAATTGCCGGAAGTGCCGAGGAGCAGAGGAACTCAATAGAATTTACCACAAAGGCAAGGCCTACAATCCCCGCTATTGTGGCTAGTGTCAATGGGGAAAATACAATTCTCTCCATCCTGGACATGGTTTTCTTCCTGGATTCTTCATCACCCAGCTCACAAACAACGACTCCTTTTGCTTTTATGAATTCCCTCACATTCAATATTCCTCCACCCAGAGCTGCTAGCCCAATCACTATCGTCACCGGCCTGGAGTATCCAATGAGCAAGAAGGCATTAAGCCACGCCGTCATGAAAAGGAAATACAACACTCCAGAGGCAAAAACAAAGGAGCCGACAAGCAACCATATTTTTCTCCTATCTCTTAAAGTCGCAATTAAGGATATGAGATAGACAAGTACCCACATGGCACAAGGATTACAACCATCGATAATCCCCAAAATTACAGCTAAACTGGGAAGAGAATAAGTAGAAAGTTTTACTTCCCCTATGAAGGGCAATGTTACTTCGTCTCCAGGTTTTCCTGTCTCCACTTCAGGGCAATTCCCCGCCAGGCATTGTTCCAGAGCCATTTCAATCTTTTTGCCTGTCGTTTCCTCTGATTCCCAGCCATCGAAAACCACCCCACTAAAGATTGTTACAGGAAATTCCGGCTCGCCCTCTATTCCCTCACTGGCAAGCATCTCTGATAACAGGGCAGCCCCTTCTGGCTTAGTGGCATCGTGATAAACAAAATTAACTAAAGGATATTTGACGACTAGCTTCTCATTAAATGGTTTTTGGTCATCGCAATGTGAACAGCCTGGAAGATAGAAGAAATTAACCTCAAAGCCTTCGCTGGCAATTGGCTTCGTTGCTTCATGTCCTGTGAATAGAAGGGCTACGCCAATGACCACCAGAGATATGACCAGGTATCTCTTGAAACGGTCGTGGTAAAATTTTCTCCAAAAATTAATCAACTCGTTATCCAGCGGTAAATAGCATCTCGCTCCTGCATTTCAGCTCAGTATCTAGAGAGTAGCCATCCTTTGCAAAGCGATAGCGAGACGTTTGAGACATTTATCCTTGCCCAACGTCACCATAGTTTCGAATAGAGGTGGTGCAGCAGTACGGCCAGTAGTGGCTATTCGCAGTAAGCCAAAGAATTTCCCCGTGCTCAAATTTAACTCCGCAGCTAACGGACGCAGGACACCTTCAAGTAAACTAACATCCCACGTTTTTGCTGTCTCTAAGCTTTGCAAAACAATTTCAATAGCATGGATAGCTGATTTAGCATCCAGTCCACTACTAAGAAGCAGCCTGGCATCGTACTCTATCTCATCGAAGAAGAGAAAATCGCCAAGTTGGGTAACCTCGGATAAAGTCTTAGCGCGCTCTTGAAGCAAAGGCATGACCTGGCGAACATAGCTACTGGACAACGGTCGCTTTACCGAAGATGGCAAATCCCTATCCAAAAATGGAGTCCCTTGCCGGGCAAATTCCTCCGGGCTCAGTTGTCGCAGGTAAACCCCATTCATCCATTCCAATTTACGCTTATTAAAGACAGCAGCAGTTTTGCTCACCCTTCCCAGAGAGAAATATTTTATTAATTCCTCCCGGCTCAGCAGCTCGGTTTTATCATCCAGCGACCAGCCTAACAATGCCATGAAGTTAATCATCGCCTGGGGAAGATAGCCCTGTTCCCTGTAATCAATGATATTAGTAGCACCATGCCGCTTGGAGAGCTTAGCTTTGTCAGGGCCAAGTATCATGGGCAAGTGGGCAAACTGTGGAGGAGTCCAATTTAGAGCTTGATAAAGCAATATATGGCGAGGGGTGCTGGAAAGCCACTCATCAGCTCTAAGAACATGGGAAATAGTCATTAAATGGTCATCCACTATGTTTGCCAGGTGATATGTTGGATAACCGTCGGATTTGAGCAAGACGTAATCGCCCAGGATGCTGTTTTTAAACGTCACTTCACCGCGAATTAAATCATGTAAAGCAGTCTCACCCTCCAGCGGCATTTTAAAACGGACTACGGGCGCAATACCGCTTGCCTCAAGCTGGTTTTTCTCCTGTTCCGTTAGATGTCGACAGTGGCCATCATACATTGGCGGTTGCTTTCGTTTCATCTGCTCCTGGCGCATTATCTCCAATCGCTCTCGAGAGCAGTAGCACCTATAGGCAAAACCATCCTCAATCAGTTTATTTGCGATTTCCTGGTAATAGTGTAATCTCTGTGATTGAAAATAGGGGCCCTCGTCCCAATCCAACCCAAGCCATCTCAGACTATCCAGTATGACATCCACAGCCCCCTCTACTTTACGGGCGACATCGGTGTCTTCGATACGCAAGAGAAATTTACCGCCATGATGGCGAGCGAAAAGCCAGCTAAATAGAGCAGTCCTGATATTGCCTAAATGTGGATAGCCCGTGGGGCTGGGAGCGAAACGAACTCTGACTGGTGTCTCTGATTTCATAACTGCACATTATAATATGCCTCCTGAGGGGTGTTCCATAATGCTTACCCCGTTACTAGAAGGGCACAGGCTTTAAAAATTGCTATTTGGAAAGAACCCTTTGCAAATCTTTCAGCTGCCCCAGGTGCTTTTTAAGCCTTTGCGCAAGCTGTTCAACCTCTATCAGGGCACTTTCAGTATCTTCCATATCAGTAATTACCTTGAACAAAATCTCGCTTCGGCGTTCACCCGTCTCAGTCTCAAAATTAGCCAGTCTTCCTATCTGGCCTGCCTCCATCAGATAAGACAAGGCATCACTTTCCCTTTGTACTTGCTCATTACTAATCTCTCCAAAAGATCTCACTTCACTAATCCCTTTCTATCATAATTTCGCATTTGAATGTATAGCATATCATAATTCTTTAGGCAAGCATTTCAATGAGTCGCAGGTAAAAAACTCTAAAGCTTGCTCTAAATCCGGCGGCAAAGGGCTGGTGAATTCTTGATATTCGCTGCTCGACGGCAGGCAGAAACCAAGGCGGTAAGCATGAATAAACTGCCTCTTAACATGAGGCGATTTTACTCCATAAACGAGGTCGCCAACCACAGGATAGTCAATGGCTGACAAATGCACCCTGATTTGATGGGTACGGCCAGTCCGAGGCGCAACATCAAGCAAAGTATAGTCGCCTAAATATTTTTTAACTTTATATTGCGTGCTGGCTTCTTTCCCCGACTCTACTATTGCCATGCGCTTGCGATTGCGAGGGTCACGTCCAATTGGCGCCTCGATTATCCCTTGCTCCGGGGATAAGCTTCCTTTAACCAGAACAATGTAGCCTTTCGATACGGCATGACTTTTGAATTGATCAATTAAGCATTGTCGCGCATGCTCATTTTTGGCAATAACCATAAGCCCTGATGTGTCCTTATCCAATCGATGGATTATGCCAGGACGTATTAAATCGTTACCCTCAGCTAAAGTGGGGCAGTGGGCCAGGATAGCATTGACTAAAGTATGATCAGGATGTCCCGGAGCCGGGTGAACCACCAACCCTGCAGGTTTGTCTACAACTACAACATCTTTATCTTCATAAATTATAGCCAGAGAATCAGGTTCAGCCACAGGATAAACAGGAGGAATAATTTTAATCGTTATTTCATCGTTTTCATCCAACTTTTGGCTCGCCTTTGCCTTTTGCCCGTTAACTAAAACGAGGCTCTGCTCAATTAGCTTCTGCACACGATTCCGAGAGAATTGAGGAACAGCTTCAGCTACGTACTTATCTAAACGAGCCACTGGCGCATGAACAGTAAGCCGAAGCGTCTTAGTTTTCGTCTTTGCTGTTACGATCATAAATTTCTTTAAATAACCCCGCTCGAATCAGAGCATAAATCAGTGCACAGGTACCCACCACTATAGATGAATCAGCAAAATTAAAAGCTGGCCAGTGAAAATTGTCCCACAGACGAATATCGATAAAGTCAGTTACATATCCAAGACGCAGGCGATCTATCAAATTACCAACGGCGCCGCCCAAAATTAAACCAAGACATATACAGCACAAACCAGTCATGGAAAAGTGACAATGCGCAGGTAAGTAGTAGAAAAAAAACGGGATAATCAACAAGATAGCCAGAATAGGAAGAATTAGTAGCAAAACCTGGTTGCCAGGCAAACCAAAAATAAAACCCGGATTCATCACATGGGTTAGCCGTAAGAAATCAGCCTCTGGCAGTGACTCTCCCTGTAGCAGGTTAGCTCTAATCCAGAGTTTGCTCAGTTGGTCAAGGGTAACAACAAGAATAGCAGCAACCAGGGACAACCATTTCCATTTGACCTTTACTTTGTCTCCTTCACACCATTTGCCTGACTTGTTTTGCATTCCAAACACAAATTTGCCCAAGGCAGCGCTTCAAGGCGAGCCATTTCTATTGGCCGACCACAGGAATCACATAATCCATAAGTACCTGCTTCATATTTTTCCAGAGCGCAGCCTATTCCAGTGAGAGTATTCCTCAACTTTTCCTCCAGAGCCAATCCCTTCTCCAGTTCAAACGCATCGTTTGCCTCCTCCTCTCTCTTACCAAAAGGACTACCTTCTCGCCCCCCAGGTGAGCGTCTATCATCTGCCCATTGCTCCAACCTTTCAGCTAGCTGCTTTTTCTCTTTCTTTAAATGCTTGTAGAATTTGCTGTAATCAACCATCTCAACAATTACCCCCGCTAATATAGTCAACTAATCCTAATCTATAATATATTTCAAAATAAGTTAATGGTGTGAGGCATCCAGGATATGCTGTATATCATATAGTATAGTCTCCATACACTTCCGTCAAGCGGCAAGATTGATTACAAGCACATATATACATTATGAGTTTAGAGGGCTATGGCAAATATTGATTTAAATCGACATCGGCGGGGCTTTTAGCAACATCGTTTTCTTATCTGCAGGCTCCCTCCACCTCCAGCTTTCAATATGCTATACTGGGCTAACCGGAAGGAGAAGATAAGTAATAAGTTGGACGGGTAACAGATGAGATGTTAAAACGCTTTTCCTTGAAAAAATACCTCCTGATGGCGGGCATATCTGCCAGGGACTTCTTTACCTTTGAACAAAATGCCAGGGGCAGAAGAAAGCGAAAAGAGGTACTTATACTGGCAGGAATATTCTGCGCCCTGCTGGTCAGCGCTATTGTCATCGGCATTAGCGATAACATACCTGGCCTGATTCTATGCTATCTGGCAGCAGTTACACTAATCGTTGCACCGGTACGCGCTTGGAGAAAAACAAGGAAATTTTTGATTCTGCTGGGTGCGTCAGCGCTGGCATTCTTTGTCTTTGTTTTTCTACATAACGCCTTTTATGCTCTAACCATAGTTACCAGCCACATTGCCGTATTAAGCCATCTAATGGAAGCCTTTAATGTAATATTCTTCATTATTGCTGTTTTACTGTGCCCAGCCGCTTTCCTGGTAGGAATCGCAGGCAGCATAATCTGCGCCATCAAATCACACCACACCATGTCCATGGCATAATGCTAAAATAGGTATATGCCAGCAAATTTACCACCACAATACTTTGAAGCTGAGAAGAGATACAGGTCAGCAAAAGACCCGGATGAAAAAATTGAGGCCCTGGAAGCAATGCTTGCTATTATGCCCAAGCATAAGGGCACAGATAAACTCTATGGTGGGCTAAGGCGAAAGATTGCCAGGTTATCACAGGAAGCGGAAAGAAAAAATACTACAGCCAGGAGAGCTGGCTTTTACGTTCGGAAGGAAGGCGCCGGCCAGGTACTCCTGGTGGGAGTGACCAACGTGGGGAAATCACAGCTGCTAGCAGCAGTCAGCGAAGCATCTTCCGAAATAGCCCCATATCCATTTACCACCCAAACGCTTATCCCGGGAATGATGAAGTTTGAAAATATTCAGATTCAACTGGTTGACACACCACCTTTAGGGCACAGGAACGTGCGGATATTGTTAGCCAACACGCTCAGAATTGCTGACATCATTGCCATTGTAATAAGCCTGGAAAACGAGCCAGTAAGCCAGGTGAAAGCCACTCTCCAAAAACTGGAAGAAGCAAAGATAGAACCTGCCACAGATAATGCCAAAAAAACAGATTCAGGAAACTACCAGAAGAAAATGTTGATCATCGGCAATAAGAACGATGCGCAAGGTTCGAATAATAACTGGGCGAAATTAAATTCTCAATATAATACCCTGTTCCCTGTAATTTCGGTGTCTGCTAGAAAAGGAACCGGGCTGGATGAACTGCGCGAAGCAATTTATAAAACTTTGAACATCATCCGGGTCCACACTAAAAGTCCCGGGAGCAAAGTGGATTTATCTAACCCTGTAATTTTGAAGAGAGGCAGTACTGTGCAGGAAGCTGCCGAATCCATTCACAAAGACTTCAAAGACAAATTAAAATACACTCTGGTTTGGGGTTCAGGAAAATATGATGGGCAGAGAGTACGCAAAGAACATGTGCTCCGTGATGGCGATATAGTTGAGTTTCACATACAAACCAGATCCTCCACTTCCAGTATTGTAGTGAAATAGAGTTACAGGCGCTAATCCGTCAATGTCTCATAACAGACTATCTCTTCAAGAGATTTACGTGTTTTCACCTTCATCTCTCCTCTGGGAAAGCCTAAAGTAAGAAGGGCAACTACCCGATATTTGTCAGGAATTTTAAGAATTTCCTTTACTCTCTGCTGAGAAAAAGCACCCAGCCAACAAGTCCCCAACCCCTCATCCACAGCAGCCAGAATCATATGGGTCACGGCTATAGACAGATCCACAGCATAGCTTGGAACTCCACAACCCATAATATGTTCTGTTTCGGTAGCTACAGCAGCAATAAGTACAGGCGCTTTAGCAACAAAGCCCTGGTTATTTGCCGCCCGGGCTAATTCCTGACGTCGCTTGCCTTCCCTCACCACCACAAACTTCCATGATTGATTGTTATGCGCTGAGGGAGCTAAACGGGCTGCTTCCAGAATATTTCTCAAACTCTCTTCGGGCACAGGCCTGTCCTCATATGCACGAACACTTCGCCTGTTTGCGATAATTTCCTTCAATTCCATTTTATTTAGCTCCTCCGTTTAATTTAATAACACTTCTGTTCTCTTAATCCCGGTTATCCTCTATTTAACAATCCTTTCAACCTGCAATAAAGAAATTCAGCAGCAAGTATGCTAACATTTTACTCTATTCTAAATCAAAGAATTACAAATTGGATACTGGTTGAGCTAATGAATTCTACCTCCTATTGCGTTATTGTCCATTTCCCACATGGGAGTAAGCTGAAAATCATCCTTTTCACGTAAGTAGATAGAAGATGGCTGAAATAAAACTGAAGGAAACTACCAAACGCTTAGGCGATGCGCCATTGGGAAAACTGCTACTCAGTTTGAGCCTGCCTGGCATAGCATCAATGACAACCCTGGCTCTATATAATATCATTGACACTTTCTGGGTAGCCCGCCTGGGGTATCAAGCCATCGCTGCGCTGACCGTTGTAATGCCTTATCATGTATTAGTTATTGCCATAGGAGAGGGCACAGGCATCGGCGTAAGCGCCCTTGCGTCACGGCGTTTTGGAGAGGGAAACATCGAGGCCACTAACCATGTCGCTGGTCAGATTTTCCCGCTGGCCGTTATGCTCGGCAGTATTCTCCTGACGATTGTAGTTTTCTTTTCCCACACTATCCTGACTATTTGTGGTGCGACTCCGGACATTATGGACTATGCCACACAATATCTGGTAATCATCGGCTTTGGAGCCCCTTTCCTGATTTTTTCTACCACTGCCAGCAACCTGCTGCGTGGTTCAGGGGATGCCATAAGGCCCATGGCCTTTATGATTATTGCTTCGGTTCTTAACATTATCCTCGACCCACTGATGATTTTCGGCATCGGTCCTTTCCCCGAAATGGGCGTTCGCGGAGCCGCTCTGGCTACAACTATCTCCATAGCATGCAGTGCTGGGCTCTGCTTTTTCTACATAGTCGCCCACAAATCCACTTACCGCATAAAACTAGCTCAGCTCAGGCTTAATCTCCCAATACTACGCGATATCTACCGTGTCGGCTTCCCCGCAATGATAATGGAAACTACAGAAAGCATAACTTTCGCGCTGTTCATCTATGTTATTTCGGCATTTGGGTCATTAGCCATTGCCGCCGCTGGACTTGCTATACGCATTTGCGACCTGGCATTCATGCCCATGTTTGGTGTGGCAGAAGGGCTTTTGCCCATTGTGGGCTTTAACTTCGGAGCTAAGCTCTGGGATCGCGTATGGCGAGCTATCAAGTTAGCCTCCATCGGACTTGCTTTAACCATGGGTGTTGCCACGGTGATATTGGTAATTTTTACTCCACAGGCCGTCGGTGTCTTTAGCGACGACCCTGAATTAATGACACTCGCTGTGCCCGCGATGCGAATTACCCTGTCATCGCTCGTCATCGTTGGCCCAACAATTTTGTTCGGCACCGCTTTTCAAGGCTTATCCATGGGCAAAGAAGCTCTGGCCATTGCACTAATTCGCCAATTTCTGTTTTTCGTTCCCTTATTACTGTTACTGCCTCGAATTTGGGGCCTAAACGGAGTCTGGCTCGCATGGCCCAGTTCGGACGCCCTGTCTTTCATTGTAGCAGGGCTATGGCTTTTCAGGGTTTATAAATTACAGCAGCAGAAAAGCTTGTAACCTGGTGCATGTGCCCCAACCAGGCCTGAGCTATCAGAAATAGCTAGCCATTCAACAAGTTAGCCACGCAGCGATAAGCTCCCACCCACGTTTAAAACCAGTTGGATTACGTTAATGTATATCCGCCATCAACAAGAATACAGGAGCCGGTGGTAAAACTGGAAGCCTGAGAGGCAAGGTAAATCGCTACCCCTTTAAGCTCGCTTGCATCTCCTGGCCGCTTCATGGGTATGCGTCTTATGTCCTCTTTGCCTTCTCGTGTAGCAAGGTGCTCATGAATCATAGGAGTATCAATAATACCAGGGGCTATGCAATTTACCTGGATATTATAGCGCGCCAGGTCCAGGGCCATCCCCTTCGTCAATTGAAGCACAGCGCCTTTGCTTGCACAGTACTCAGCCGAGTTGTTCATCACAACAAAAGCGCATACCGAGGCTATGTTTATTATTTTGCCACTCCTCTGTTTCTTCATTTCCATGGCCACTGCGCGAGAGCATAAAAACGCCCCTTTCGCATTTATATTCATAACTCTGTCCCAATCATCAGTAGTTATTTTAGTGACAGGTTCCCCACGCTCACCTACCCCTGCATCGTTGACCAGAATATCCACCTTGCCAAATTCCTTCATAACAGTATCAACCATGCTGTTTACATCATTAGCATTACTGACGTCACACTTAATGGGCAATGCCCTAACCCCCAATTTCTCTATCTCGGCGCAAGCTTTCTGGCACAAAGCAAAGCGCCTGGCACAAATAACAACGTCAGCCCCTGCTTCAGCTATACCCTCAGCAATCGCCTTGCCGATGGCGCTGTTACCT
>Ga0114918_10002820_pt1 | contig 15448 bp, 16 predicted proteins | sample LantaG_FD_87015 | JGI IMG/M metagenome (GOLD analysis project Ga0114918, IMG submission 87015) | Deep subsurface microbial communities from Baltic Sea to uncover new lineages of life (NeLLi) - Landsort_02402 metaG | ecosystem: Environmental > Aquatic > Marine > Oceanic > Sediment | place...
GGGGGAGGGGGGGGTGGGGCGGGCAGGTGTTCCAGGGGGGGGGGGGGATGGGGAAGGGGAAAGGGGGGAGGGGGGGTTGGGGTTGGGGTTTTTTTAAAGGTTTTTTTTAAAGGTTTTTTTTTTTTTTTTTTCGCGCGCAAGTCAAGAAGAGAAAACCGAAAAATAAAACCTTTTCTCATTTTCCCTCTCCCTTTCAAAACCTTCCCCACTCTTCTTCTTACCCCCAGGTCTCGGCGTGCCCTTCAACGTCGCCTCCTACGCCTTGCTGACCCGCATGATCGCGCACGTCTGCGGCCTTCGCCCCGGGGAGTTCGTCCACACTTTGGGCGACGCGCACGTCTATGCAAACCATGTCGACCCTCTGCGCGAGCAGCTGCTCAACAGGCCGCGCCCTTTCCCGACGCTGCAGATCAAGGTCAAGGAGGGCGAGAGGGCGATCGATGGGTTCGAGGCCGAGGATTTCGAGCTCGAGGGCTACGCCCCTCACAAGAAGATCGACATGGTCATGGCCGTTTAGAAAAAGAGGATTTTGTTTTTTTAGAGTTTAATTTCTGTCCACTTTGCGCGTGGAATCAACGAATGAGAATGAGATAGCGAGAGAGAGGGGACAGAGAGGCGTGGTTTAATGAAAAGAAACGAGAGAAATGGAGGCGGGGAACCTTGGGGAAGAGAGGGAGAGAGAGGAAGAGAGAAAGCACAAAATGCAAACGATAACGAAAACGAAAAACTTTTTTTTTTCTCTCTTCTCTTTTCTTCAAAACGACTTTTTTTTGCGATACTAGTGGTAACAGAGAAGAAAAATCGAAAACAGCAAGATGGGGCGTCGGAAAACAAAGAGGTCGTTTGGTTGTGTTTGTTGTTGTTGGTTGTCGTTCTTTCTCTCTCTCTCTCTCTCTCTTCGAAAATCAACTCTTTTCTCTCTCTCAAAAAAAAAAGAAAACTTTTTCTCTTCTCTTACTCCCCGAGCTCCGCCGCGAGCTCGGCGCGCAGCTCCTGGTCCAGCAGCGCCTCCTCCTTGGTCATCTCGTGCTTCGGAGGGGCGCCAGCAGCAGCGCCAGCTCCGGCAGCAGTATGCGCCAGGTCCTTCTTGAGAGCCTCCTCGATCTTCTCCCTGTCGGCCTTCTCGGCCTCGGCCTCCCTCGCCTCGAGCAGCTCTTCCTCGCGGATCTCCTCCTCGAACTGGAGCTCCTCCTCGAGCTCCTGCTCGAGCTCGCGCTCGATCTCGGCCTCGGCGTCGGACTTCTTCTCGGCCGGGGTCTGCTCGTGTTGGTGCTGGTGGGGAGGGGTGACGGGGACAGCGGCGGCGGAAGCAGCGGCAGCAGCGGCAGCGGCAGGCTCGTGCTTCTTCGCAGCCTGCTCCGCCTCGTGCCTCAGCTCCTCCTTCATCTCCGCGGCCTCGAGTCTCTCCTCGGCCACCTCCTCGGCGTCGGCGCGCTTCGACGCGTCGGCCAGCTCCTCGGCCAGCTCCGCCGCGGCCTCCTCGGCCTCGCGCGCGCCCTCCTTGTCTCCCGCGAGAGCAGCGGCGACGGCCTCTTCCTCGGCGATCTCTTCAGCCTCGGCGAGCAGCGACTCTTCCTGCGCGGCAGACAGCCCGAAGCGAGTCGCCCAGAGCCGGTCCGAGGTCTTGCGGGCCGCGGCGGCCCACGCGGGGGCCCCGCCACCGACGTTGGCCTTGTGGGCCGCGAAGGTCGAGAGCGAGGCGACGCCCAGGACGGCGAGCGTCGACAGCGCGCAGATCTTGCGGGCCCTCGCCGAGCGCGCGCGCTGCGTTGCCGAGGCGGCGGACGAGGGGTTGAGGCCTCCGTTGGCCCCGGCGGAGGAGCCGCGGCTGCGGCCCCCGACGCCGATCTTCTCGACGTCGAGGGACTTCATGCGGCCGGCGGCGGCCTGGGTTGGTTGGAGAGGAGTTGGAGGTTGCAGAGAGGGAAGAGAAGGAGGAGAAGAAGAGAGAAGAGAAGAGGAGGTTGAGTTTTTTTTGTTATGGGTAGGGGAGGAAGTGACGACCTTTTTTGCTCCGCAGCGAGGGAAGAAAAAAAAAATTTGAAATTTTGGGTCGCTCGTCGTCGACGCTCTCCTCTCGATCATCGTCGCCTTCGCGTTCTCCGCTCTTTCTATCCACTCGTTCTCTCTCTCCTCTCCCCTCCTCGGAAGGGAAAAGACGCGAACGATCGGCCCCTCCAGACCGCTCACCTTGTCGACCACGTTGAGCTGGTCCTCGATGAGCTTGGAGAGTTCAGATGCCATTTTTTCTTTCTTCTTCTTTTGAGAATCGCGCGGGTGGTCGCTGCTTCTTTTTCGTTCTGCGTGCGCGTGGACAAGGGCCCGGGGAAAGCTTCTTTTCTGCTGTGTTTGATCGCGTGGAGGGGTCCAGGCGATAACGGCGCTTCTCTCGGGGGAGAGAGAAGAGGGAGAGAAAGGGTGGTTGGGGGAGAGATGGGAGCACCGCTTGGGAGAGATGAAGAGAGACAAGCGATGGAAGAAGAAGTGACCGAGAGGCTGCCTCTCGATTTTCTTCTCGTTTTGCTCTCTCGACCTCCTCTCCCTTCTCTCTCTCTCTCCGCCTCTTCTCAAAACAAACGCCACCGCCGTGCGCCCCTTATCTCTTGTTACAGGTTTTCAATTCGAACTAAAAGAACTCTCAACTCTCCATTTTCCACTTCACATCTCCCCGCACTCTGTGATGACGACGGGAAGCGACGGCCTGTTGCCCGCGCCGGCCGTCGCGACTGCCTCGATCTTCCGCACCACCAGCAGCGAGTCCCCCAGCACTTTGCCGAACACCACGTGCTTGTTGTCGAGCCAGTCTGCCTTGGCGCAGGTCAGGAAGAACTGGCAGCCGTTGGTGTTGGGACCGGAGTTAGCAGAAGAGAGCAAGCCCGGCCCGGTGTGCTTTGCGATGAAAGGCTCGTCGTCGAACTTTGAGCCGTAGATCGACACCGATCCGGTCCCGTCCCCTTTGACGAAGTCCCCACCCTGCGCCATGAACCCTCGGATGACGCGGTGGAACTGCGAGCCCTTGTAGCCCTGGGGAAGGCCGTCCCGAGGGCGGAACTCTCCGGTGCAGAGCTGGCGGAAGTTCTCGGCCGTGCGGGGAGCGACGTCGGCGAAGAGCTCCATGGTGATCCTACCCGCGGGGAGGTTGCCGATCGAGATGTCTGGGGAATTCGAGTGTTTGGTTGGGTGTAAGTGAGTGGAGGTGGAGGTGGAGGTGGAGGTGGAGGTGGAGGTGGAGGTGGAGGTGGAGGTGGAGGTGGAGGTGGCGGTGGAGGTGGAGGGAAGAAGGCGGAAGGAGGAGGAGGTCGAGAAGGAAGAAACAAGTTTGACGGCAGAACGGCGACGGCTGATTGTCTTCTCTTTCTCTTCTCTCTCCTGCCTCCCGTTCCCTCGTTCCACCTCTCGACTCACCGAAGAAGACGACCGGGTTGGACGCCACGGGGAGGCGCGTGTGCCACTGCTCCTCAGGGCTCGCCATGGTGAAGCGCCGGAGAGGAAGATTATGATTTGAAGAAATTGACGACGACGAAGAAAAAAAAACGAAAACTGATATCTTGTCTCACTTTCTCTTCGAGCATTGTTTCTCTCATTTCCTTTTTGCTCGCCTTTTTCGTATCGCTTCCCGTCTCTTTTTCGTTTATCTTACCCATCAGGTACGGAGATGTAGACAGCTTCTCGGCATCAGAGGAAATAAGACGGCAAATGGTGCACGTCTTCTTCAGTTCCAGCCCGCTCGATCGACAAGTGGCGGCGGCCGTTGATGGATGGGCATTCAATTGCCGTCTTTTTGAAAGAGCTCCTTTTGTCTCCGTCTCTCTTCTTCTCCGCGCCCTTTTAGATCGATTTCAATCCACATTGAGATGCTTGACGATCACAGCAAGCTGCTTACAAAGTTTGAACGCAACCGGAAACCCGGAACATGCCTGGCGAGACGCCTCAGACAATCGCACCTCCAACGCAACGGAGGCGCGCCCTGACCGGGACAGACGAAAAAAAAAACATGAAAACTCTCAACCTCCTCCTCCGCTTCCTTTCAACTCTCCCTCAATCAAAACGCATAGCCATGCTGCTCCACTTAGGGTGTAGCGCCCCTGCCCTCGGGATGACTTCTCCTGCCCCGAGGAGGGAGATCGGAACGAGGAGGAGCCGGCAGCAGCAACGCCACAGACCAACCTCTTCTTCTCTCTCCGCAGTCGCGACCAGGGCGGCGGCCCGCCCCCCTTCGCTCGCCGGCGACTGGCGCGACCTCCGCATCCGCCACGTCGTCGAGTCCCAGCAGTTCTCCCGCGAGTGCATGGACCTGGTCTTCGAGACCGCCAGGGAGATGGAGCAGGTCGAAGTCGGGACCGCGGCGGCCAGGCAGCTCGAGGGGAGGGTGATGGCGACTCTTTTCTATGAGCCGTCGACGAGGACGAGGCTGTCGTTCGAGAGCGCGATGGCGAGGCTCGGGGGCACGGTGCTGAGCACGGAGAGCGCCGGGGAGTACTCTTCCGCCGCCAAGGGGGAGACGCTCGAAGGTGAGGAAGAAGAGAAAAGAGAGAGAGAGAGAAGCAGAGAAGAAAGAAGAGAGAGAGGCAAGTCGAGGTCGAGAAAAAAAAAGTGAAGAAAAACTTTGCTCACCTATTTCTTTTCTCGTCTCCCCAAACCCCCCAAAGACACCATCCGCACCGTCGAGGGCTACTGCGACTGCATCGTCCTCCGCCACTTCCAGGCTGGCTCGGCCCGCGCCGCGGCCTCCGTCTCCGCCGTCCCCTTACTCAACGCGGGCGACGGCCCCGGGCAGCACCCGACACAAGCCTTGCTCGACGTCTACACCATCAAGCGCGAGCTGGGCGACCTGGAGGGCGTGCGGGTCGCGCTGGTGGGCGACCTGGCCAACGGGAGGACCGCCCGGTCCCTGGCCTACCTGCTGTCTTCGTTCCCCAAAGTCTCGTTCGTCTTCGTCGCTCCTCCAGTGGTGAGGATGGGCGACGACATCAAGGAGTTCCTCGACGAGAGGTCGATCCCGTGGTCCGAGTCCTCGGACCTGGCTTCGGTCTCTTCCCAGGTCGACGTGCTGTACCAGACGCGCATCCAGAAGGAGCGGTTCAAGGACAAGCCGCAGGACTACGAGGCGGCGAAGGGGAAATTCATCGTGAATTCGGAAATCATGAACGCTTTGCCGAAAAAGTCGATCGTGATGCACCCGCTGCCCCGCGTCGACGAGATCGTCGCCGCCGAGGTGGACTCGGACCCGCGGGCGGCCTACTTCAGGCAGGCGAAGAACGGGCTGTTCGTGAGGATGGCGCTGCTGAAGCTGGCGCTGCTCAAGTGATTTGTTTTTTTTGGGGGAAAGGGTCGAGGGTCGGGGTTTTTTGAGAGAGATAAAGCGAGAGAGAGAGAGAAACGAACGACACTTGCCTTTTATTTTTTTAGTCTCGGTTCCTTTTCAATCCAGAGATATTTGACACTGTTCGCGTTTGCGGGGGAGATGCGCAGAAGGGGAGAAGAGAGAGCGCAGGCTAGACTGTTATCAATTTTTCTCTTTTTGTCAAAGAGGTCGAAGAAGAAGAAGAAAAAAAACATCGTTCTCGTCAATCTTCACTCTCTCTTTTCTCAAATTCTGCTTCTTCTTGTTCTTCCTCAATTCATCGAGAGAGCCATGCCCCCGCACCAGCTCGACGAGGCCTCCGTGCCCTCCTTCCACGACCAGCTCGACATCGTCATCCCGACCATCCGCTCGCTGGCCTTCCTGGAGAGCTGGAGGCCCTTTTTCGAGCCCTACCACCTGATTATCATCCAGGACGGCGACCCGGACGCGGCGCCCGTCGAGGTGCCGCCAGGCTTCGACTTCGAGCGGCACACGCGGCGCGACGTGGAGGAGAAACTGGGGAAGGAGAGGGCGCGCAAGTGCATCTCATTCAGGGACAGCGCGTGCCGGTGCTTCGGGTTCCTGGTGCGTGGAGAGAGGATGGGAGGAGAGAGCGCGCGCGAGAGAGAGGGAAAGGAGCAAGCCATGCATGGCGGCAAGCAAAAAGCGGAGCGGCGTCAAAAACGAAGAAAAAACTCATCATCCCTTCTCTTCTCTCTCTTTCCATCCGCCCAGGTCTCCAAGAAGCGCTACATCTTCACGATCGACGACGACTGCTTCGTGGCTCAGACGCCCTCGGGTGAGGGAGAACGACGGATAGAGAGCGGAGAGAGGGAGAGAGCCGATGCGTTACAAGAAGATGAATTTCGCGGTGGCGAGCTGAGAGAGAGCAAGCGCCGAAGCAAGGAAAAAAAAAAAACTCGACCTCGACCTCGACCTCGACCTCTCCTCAAAACCAAAAAAAAAAAACAGGAACCGCCATCAACGCCCTCCGCCAGCACATCCGCAACCTCTGCACCCCTTCCACGCCCCATTACTTCAACACCCTCTACGACCCTTTCCAGCCCGGGGCGGACTTCGTGCGCGGCTTCCCGTTCTCGATGAGGTCCGGGGTCCCGACGGCGATCTCGCACGGTAAGAGGAGAGATTTTTCGTTTTTTTTCTTTCGTTTTTTTCTTCCTCTTTTCCGCCTCGGAACCTCGCGGATTCTCACACCCAGCTTCTCCAAAACGACGCAAAACTAAAACATTCCAAAAACATCTCAGGCCTGTGGCTCAACGTCCCTGACTACGACGCACCGACGCAGCTGGCAAAGCCCTTGGAGCGCAATTTCAATCATGTCGACTGCGTCCTCACCGTCCCTTCGGGCTCGCTGTTCCCGATGTGCGGCATGAACCTCGCGTTCGACCGCACCCTGATAGGACCGGCGATGTGGTTTGGCCTGATGGGAGCGGGCCAGCCGCTCGGGAGGTACGACGACATGTGGGCCGGGTGGTGCTCGAAAGTCGTCTGCGATCACTTGGATCTGGGGGTGAAAACGGGCAAGCCTTACATCTGGCACTCGAAGGCGTCTGACCCGCTCGTGAACCTCGAGAAAGAATTCAAGGGGATCCTCTGGCAGGAGCACATGGTGGATTTCTTCCGCAGAGTCAAGCTCCCCAAGGAGGCAGACACGGCGAGCAGGGCCTATGCGGCGCTGGCGTCGGAGCTGAAGAAATCCAACTTGCCCAAAATCGACCCTTACTTCTCGAAAGTGGCGGAAGGGATGGAGACTTGGCTCGAGGTGTGGGCAGAGTTCAATCCCGAAGAAGAGGGAAAAGGAGAGAAGGAGAAGAAGGGGAGAAGCAGAATGGTCTTGAGCGAAGGGGAGAAGACGTCGGCGTCGGCGAGGGGGCCAGCCTCGGCCGCGGCGGTGCTCGCCGCCGCTTCGGTTTCTTCTTCCTCTTCCTCTTCTTCTTCAAAATCCGACGACGACGGCGCCGACCAAGAGAACGCGGCACCCTTCACGCCGCAGCAGGCTCTGGACGGGAAGGCTGCTCCTGCTCCTGCTGCTTCCGCTGCCGCCGCCGCCGAGGAGGGAGAACTCGCGGGCTTGTTCGCGAGCAAGGCCGCCGTCTGAACGTTTTCGTTTTTTTGTGTTTCTGTTTTCTGTTTCGGTTTTCGCTTCCCCCCTTTTTTTTCGTCCACCTGCTCTTCCGCGCTGCCGCGTTCCGTTTCTGCTGCTTTCCTGTTCCGCTTCTCCGCCCCCATTCTAAAACTTGTAAACGCACTCAACAATTCATTCTTTACATAATTTTTTCTTCTGTTTTTGCCTTTTTTTTTTTTGCTTCCTCGTCACCGTCATCGGTCGAGGTCGAAGAAAAAAAAGAGAGAGAGAGAGAGAAAAAAAAACTTTCCTTCTTCTTCTTCCTTCTAAGACCCTCCACCGGCCATCGTCCTCGCCAGCATCCTCCCGGCAGCCTCGTCCACCCAGCTCCCACTGAAAACATCAGACCTCCTCATCCCGGCACCCCCGAGAGCGCCGGCCCGCGCCGCGGCGGGGCCCCTCGCGGCCCGGAGCTCCCTTGCCTGCACGGCGCCCAGGGCGCGGACGAAGGCTGCCGGGTCCGCCGCGAAGCCCAGCAGGAAGGCGCGGCGCCGCGAGTGCTCCCGCAGGCGCCGCAAGGCCGAGGACAGGGCCGCGTCGGCCGCCTCGACGGCTGGGTCGCCGCGGCCGCCGGCCAGCAGCCGGTCCGCGAGCGCGGGGAGAGAAGAAGGGGCGTTCTCGCTCGAAGGAGGAGCCGGGGAAGGGTTGTCCGCGTGGGCGACGGCGCTCGCGGCGGCCGCGGCGGGCGACGCAGAGGTGTCGAGCTCGAAGTCGTGAACCACCGTCACGGGCACGGCCCGGATCGAGCTGGAGCCGCCGGACTGCGCCCGGGCGACCTGCTCCAGGGGGCGGACTTTCACGACGAACGAAGGCGGAGGGACCGCGCGAGCGTGCGCGGCGACGGCGGCGGGAACGGCCCCGGCCCCGACCCTGGTGGCCGCGCCGCCAAAAACCGCAGCCAGCGGCGTGCCCGGGTCCAGCGAGACCGTGTTGGGCTCGTCACGCGCGTAGAGGCCCTGCTGCGCGATCGAGGCCCACAAAGAACGCAGCAGATTCGCGCGCGTGTCCGGCGTTTTGGTCGAAACGCCGGCGGCTGCGGCGAGCAAGGCGTCTGGCAAAACTCTTTCGGCGACGCCGTCAACTTCCAAAGTCACGACCGCGTCGACGTCCCCGCCCCCGGCACGCCGCAAGGTCACTTTGTCCTTGAGGTCGCGGGGCCCTCCCTCGTGGGAGGTGCGGGCCCAGGTGACGACGGAGGGAGGGGAAGAGGAAGAGGAAGGTTTGGAGTTTGCGTTTGCCTTGCCCGTTGCCGTCGCATCAGCTTCGCCACCGCCTCCTCCCGCTGCCTCTCCCTCCGCATCGCCGCGGCCGCTCTTCCTCAGCTCGATCTTCAGCTTGCGCACGTGCGCCAAAAAGGGCTTCAGCCTGGGCATGGGGGCGGCGGCAGCTCCGACGGCGAGGAAAGGGTCGTTGTCGTTGTCATTCGCTCCTCCTCCTCCTCCTCCCCCTCCTCCTCCTTCGAGCCCCTCGGCCTCGGCGACCGAGAGCACGCGCCCCCACAGAGACAGCACCCACCGAGCTGGGTTCGCCTGCGCCGTCTGTTCTTCCCCGTCTTCCTGCCCCTCTTCATCCCTCTTTTTGTCCCCCGGCTCGACGTCGACGCGGGCGTAGACGCGGAGCCTCCTCGTGCCCTGCGCCGAAGAAGACGAAGCAGAAGAAAGAGAGGTGGAAGCTTGGAGCGCGTCCCGCAGCAGACCGGCCCTCGAGGCCAGCGCCGCGTCCAGCCTCCTCTCGACCTCCTTCAGCGACCTGAACAGCTCCGACTCCGGCAAGGTGCCCCCGTTGGGAGGGGCCGAGCCAGGGTCGCCGCTGCCTGGCAGGCGCCGCCTCTTCTGCCTGCGGAGCGCCGGGCCCGAGGCCTCGAGGGCCCGCGTCGGCTGCGAGGGGGCTGAGTAGGGCTGGAGGCGGAACGGGGCCTTTGCGGGTTGCTGAGGCTGCTGCTGAGGTTGAGGCTGCTGCTGCTGCGGCGGCGGCGGCGGCGGCGGCGGCGGCGGGTTGGGGTTGTTGGAGGCGGCGACCGTGGCCTGGAAGTTGAAAGAAGAAGAAGAGGTCGAGGTTGAGTTTTTTTTCCTTCTTTTTTTCGACGGAAAATCGGACGACGGCTAGCGGCGATGATGATGATGATGATATCCATAACCTCTTTCTCCCCTCTCTCCTTCTCCACGCCTCACCTCGAGCTGCCGCAGCCTGGCCGCGTTCTCGGCCGTCGCCACCACCGGGTTGGTGTTCATCGCGTGGCGCAGCGACGCCGCGGCGTGCTTCACCTGCGCGATGGCGACGGCCTGCTGGTGCCGCTGCATCTGCTGCTCGTGCTGGGCCTGCTGTTGCTGCTGTTGCTGCTGCTGCTGTTGCTGCTGAGGCGGGTAGTATCCCGGTGGCGGCGGGGCGCCTGCCATGGTCTCTGAAAGAAGCGCGAGCGAGCGAGCGAGCGAGAGCGAGAGAGAGAAGAAGAGAGAAGAAGAAAAGTGAAGAAAAAATGAAGGGGAAAAATCCGATGTCGTTTCGGCTTACTATTTCACTCGCACGCTCTTTCGAAAATGACGGCCCCCGTCGAGCCCTCTGCGGTGCCCGCCGCCGCCGCGCCGACGCTCTTCGCCGACCCCTTGATCCCGACGGCGTCGTGCCAGCTCGTGGCGCAGGGGGCGGAAGCCGTGAGTCCTATGGGGGGGGGGGGGAAACTGGGAGTTGATTGAGAGTCGAAAGAGGGGCATTCGATCGGGCCGCCGAAACTCGAAAAAACCTCATCCTTCCAACTCACACCATTTCCTTCCTTCCTTCCACCTCCTCCTCCACCTCCACAAAAAAAACAACAATCCAGCGTGTCTGGTCCACCGAATCCTTCCTGGGAAGACCGGCCATCCTCAAGCAGCGCTTCTCCAAGAGCTACAGGCACCCGACTTTGGACTCGAGGCTGACTCTAATGAGGGTCCGCGCCGAGGCGCGCTCGACCGCGAGGGCGAGGAGGCTAGGGATCCGCGCGCCGGCGCTCTTCCACGTCGATGTCGACTCTTCCACGATCGTGATGGAGAGGCTGAGAGGTAAGCCCCTGAGGGATGTGCTGCGGGACCTGCAGAGGGAAGCGATGACGGAGGAGGGGAAAAAGAAAAGCGAGAGCGAGAACGGGAACGGGAGCAAAGCGGCGGCCGACGCAGCCGTCGAAGCGACGACGTTCCCCGCGACGGCAGAGAGGGTCCAGGCCCTGATGCGCGCCGTGGGGAGGGCCGTGGCGAGGCTCCACGACGGAGGACTCGTGCATGGGGACCTCACGACGCTGAACCTGTTCGTGATGGAGGAAGAAGACGAAGAGCAAGGAGGAGGAAAAGAAGAGGAGAAGAAGAAGAGATCGAGGAACCTCGACCCCGAGGTCGCGGTCATCGACTTTGGCCTCTCCTCCAACTCGACCCTGCCAGAGGACCGGGGCGTCGACCTCTACGTCCTGGAGCGCGCCCTGGGAGCGGCACACGCGGCCTCGGGCCCGCTGTTCGAGCCCGTGGAGGCCGCCTACAGGCAGCACTCGAAAGGCTGGGCCGCGGCGCTGGCTCGTTTTCGAGAAGTGCGGCTGCGCGGGCGGAAGCGGGCGATGATCGGCTGATTTCTTTTCGCGCTCTTTTTCCCCCTTTTTTACTTCCCTCTTTCCGCTCTTTTTCTCTTTTGAGGGACTTGACCGATCGAAAGAGACCGAGGAGAGGGTTTGGATGAGTACAGAAAATGTCAAGCATTATACACTATTAACAGTTTTGTTTTTTCTGAAAAAAATGGTTCCGTTTTTTTCTTCTCTCTCTTTCTCTCTATTCTTTCATTCACCGCGCCGCCGCTGCCCCGAGCCCGTCTCCCTCCTGCTCCTCCTCGGCGAGCTCGATCGACACCCGCAGAGCCTCGGAAGCGGCGGCGAAAGCCTTCCGTTCTCCTTCGTCGGCCGAAGAAGCTTCGGCGAGAGCAGCATCAGCGTTCGAGAGCGCCTCGGCGGTCGAGCTCGCGAGCGCACAGCAGCGAGATTCCGAGAGCGACGGCGACGGCGAAAGCAGCAGCGCCGCGGCAGAGGCGAGCTGAGCAGCCGCGATCGCCCTGGGCACGCTCTTGGTCGCGCCTCGCGAGATCGCGCGAGAGGCCCAGGCGGGAGGGCGGAGGCGGAGGCTGGAGAGAGCAGAGCGGGCTTCCGCTGCTGCTGCTGCTGCTGAGGCTGCGGTCGGTTTCGCTTCTCCTCCTCCTCCTCCTCCTCCTCCTCCTCCCTGTTCTCGCTCTTTTTCGCTCTCGCTCTCGCTACTATCGCTCTCGCTGCTGTCGCTGTCTCTGCCTTCGTCATCATCAGAAGACGACGGAGAAGAAGAAGACCTCCCGGCCTTGGAGAAAGAGCCGAGCTTCTCGAGAGCCCGGAGCGACCTCTTCGCCTTGTCGCTCTGAGGCGCGGCGGCGACGGCAGCAGCGGCGAGCGCAGCCAGCGCCAGCGCCAGCGCCGCAGCAGCCGCGCGGCAGGCGCGCGCCCTCTGCTTCTTCTTCTTCTTCGCCTTCTCCTTCTTCGTATCAAGGCAGGCGTCCAGGAACAGCGAACACCCGAGGGCGCGCAGGCGAGCGGCGAAGAGCTGATTTGGTTTCGTTTTCGTCTTCGCCTTCGTCGCAGACAGCAGCGTCGCAAGGGCCCTCCCGCTCCTCGGCGCCGCATTGAGCAGCGAGAGCGCCAGCAGAGCTCGTTTCTTCGTGTTTTCTTTCTTCGTGGAGGAGGAAGGATCTCCGGAGGCGAGGGAGAGCGACAGAGAGAGAGCGAGAGCGTCCGCGTCCGACGAGCAAGGAGAGAACGGAGAAGAAGAAGACGGCGGAGAAGGATTGAGGGGGAGGAGGAGCTCGGCCGCCCTCGACGCGGACCCCGACAGCGCCAGCCGCAGCTGCACCCCCGCGTACAGGAGCTCCGCGTCATCGCTGCTGCTGCTGCCGCTGTGCTCCAAGACGGCGGCCAGCGCCCTCTCCACCTCGGCGGACGCCTCTCGGGCGAGCGCCGCGGAAGCTGCACCAGCAGAAGAGGAGCTGGGATTTGTCGCGCCCCCCAAGCCCAGCAGCCCCCTCGTCTGCAGCCACTGCGCGTGCCTGGCGAGGGCCAGGGCCCGCAGCAGCGCGGGCTGATGGAGGATCAGAAGCGCGTGATGGTCGGATGAGGCGGAAGCGGAGGCGGAGGCGGAAGCGGCGGCGGAAGCAAGGGCCGCAGAGAGGACGTCGGCGGCCTGCGGCCCGTCGCCCGCGACGATTAATTCCTCGGCCAAATTAAGCGTCGCTTGCGCCGCCGCGCGCCTCGCCTCGAGGTGCAGCAGCGACGAGGAGGAAGAGACATGCGGGAACGAAGAAAAAGAATGCGAAGAAGACGACGCCGCCGCAGCAGCAGCGACGGACGCGGCGGCGACGGCGGCGCGGAGCGAGCGGCGGAGGAGCGGCGCGGTGTTTGCTGCTGAAGAAGAAGAACGATTCGAGCTCGGGAGCCAGCGGAGGGCCTCCACCGCTTCCAGCAGCAGCTCTGCGCGCTCGAGCTCGCGCCTGCCCTGGGAGGAGAAGGGCATCGCCGAAGAGGAGGTCGAAGGAAGGGAAGAAACAGCGGGAACAGCAGCAGAAGTGGAAGAGGCACCACCCCCTCCTCCTCCTCCTCCTCCCGCAGTCCTCAGCAGCGGCGCCGCGGCCTCCGCCGCCCTCCTCCAGTCGTTCGCCGCCAGCGCCCTGCGCAACACTCCACGCAGAAGCTCCCAGTGCGCGTGCCTGGCGTTCTCGTGCGTGCAGAAGGCGTGGACCGTCGAGGGCGTGGGGCCCAGCGGGCGGTCGTCGAGGGGGAGGAGAGAAGAAGAAGTTTTCGTCGAGCGGCGACTGCGGCGACGGCGACGAAAGGCATCATCGTGATAATCGTCGTCATCGCCGCCGTTGGCTGCTGCTGCTGTCGCCCGATCTCGCTTTCGAGCTTCGGTCCTTTGAGCATCACCGGCGGCTTCTTGCTGTCCCTGCCCGTGATCGGCGGGCGCGTCGGAGGCCTGCTGAAGCAGCAGGGGCGACTCTGCAATCATCGTCGTCATCCGTTCAGAGGCGGCGGCGGTGGCATGTGGCGCTCGCCGCGGCGGCGGCGGAGGCCTGAGCTCCGCGCTGGGAGCAGGAGGAGAGCTCGACATTTGCGATTTTTTCTTCTGCCTAGCGGCGGCGGCGTCAAGGCTTCATGCTAGGTGGCATAGAGGCGCGGGAGAGAGAGAGAGAGAGAGAGAGAGAGAGAGAGACCTGGGGGAGAGATGCGGGTGGAAGGGAGCAAGACAAAAAGAGAGAGAAAAAAGAAGGAAAGTAATTGGACTTGTTGCTATCCTCTCTCTGATTTTTTTTTCAAACTCTTCTCTCTCTTCTCTTCTCGATCTCGACCACCTCTCATCAAGGTCCCTTCGTTTATTTATTTCCCTTTCCCTAACTACCTACCTAAAACCCTCTCCTCTCCTCTCCTTCTTCACGCGTTCTTCTCCGCAAACTCCTTCATGAAAGCGATCAGAGCGTCGACGCCCTTCCTCGGCACCGAGTTGTAGATCGAAGCGCGCATCCCTCCGACCGACCTGTGACCCTTCAGCTCCTTCATCCCAGCCTTTGTCGCCTCGGCAACGAAGCTCTTCTCGGCCTCTTCTCCTTTCGAAGGGATCACGAAGGGGACGTTCATCTTGGACCTGCAGGAGACATCGACGGGGGCCACAAAAAAGCCGCCGACGGAGTTGTCGATGGCTTCGTAAAGAGCAGCGGCCTTGGACGCGTTGGCCGCGGCGATCGCCTCGATGCCTCCCATCGCGAGCATGTGCTTGAAGACCAAACCACAAATGTAGATGGACCAGCAGGGCGGGGTGTTGTAGAGCGAGCCCTCCATGACCTTGTAGTCGAGGATCGCCGGAGTCTCGGGCCTGGCCTTGCCGACCAAGTCGTCGCGGACGATGACGACGGTGACTCCGGCGGGCCCGATGTTTTTTTGGGCGCCGGCGTAGATGAGGCCGTAACGGGAGACGTCGACCTTCTTCGAGCAGAAGTTGGAGCTCATGTCGGCGACGAGCAAAGTTCCCTCGGGGACCTCGGGGACGCCTTTGAAAGAGAGAGGAGGGGGGGTGGAGGGTGGGGAGTGGGAGAAGAAGAGAAAAGGTTGAGTTTGTTTCGCGTGCGTGACGAAAGTGGAAGAAAAAAAGAAAAACCCGAAATCAAAAAAACAAAACAAAAGAAAAAGAAAAACTCCTCACCCTGAAACTCCACCCCCTGGATCGTCTCGTTGTCGCAGTAGTGCAGGTACGCCGCGTCGGCGCTGAGCTTCCACGAACCCGGGTCCGGGATCGACTTGTTGTCCCCTTTCGCGACGACGTTGACCGTCGCGTATTTGGCCGCTTCCTCCGCTGCCTTTTTCGACCAGGAGCCCGTCACCAGATAGTCGACGACGGTCTCTTTCGTCGGGGTCAGGTTCAGAGGGATGGCGGCGAACTGTGCCGAGGCCCCGCCCTGCAGGAACAGCACCCTGTAGTTGTCCGGGATCTCCAAGAGGGCCCTGAGGTCTGCCTCCGCGTCCTCGATGATTTTCGTAAACTCCTTCGAGCGGTGGCTGAGCTCCATGACTGAGATGCCGCACCCCTTGAAGTTGAGGGTGTCTCTGGCGGCTTCCTCCAAGACGGGGACGGGGAGGGCGCCGGGGCCGGCGGAGAAGTTGAAGACGCGGTCGTGGGGTTGGGCGGGAGCCATTTTGTTTGTTTTGGTTGGGGTTGAAAAAGGGAAGCGGAAGGGGCGCGACGGTGGCGGCGGCTTTTCGAATGGGATTGAATAAAAAAAACGGCTCTCTTTTCCTTCAAGGAAAGCGGCTGTTTTCGGTCGGAATTCGGATCGGGCTCTTGCGAGGCCGAAGCGAAATTGACGAGGCGCGTGCTCCGGGGGGGGGGGGGGGGGGAAGAAGAGGGGGGGGGGGGCAGAGGGGGGCGGAGGGGGGGGGA
>Ga0114918_10002821_pt1 | contig 15441 bp, 30 predicted proteins | sample LantaG_FD_87015 | JGI IMG/M metagenome (GOLD analysis project Ga0114918, IMG submission 87015) | Deep subsurface microbial communities from Baltic Sea to uncover new lineages of life (NeLLi) - Landsort_02402 metaG | ecosystem: Environmental > Aquatic > Marine > Oceanic > Sediment | place...
TTAAGCTTAAATAATACTTTAAAATCCATTATGCTCCTATACGTTTCTGTATTTCTTTAAGCATCTTAAACATCATATCATAATAAAATGGGATATCACTTACCCCGCTATTCCAGGCAACAAATATCTGCATTAAATCACGCATATCCTTATATTTCATTTCGTCAAGATCTGATAGTTCAAAAGTGATTTCTTTTTTATCTTTATTTTTGTGAAAAACAAACGTTATCCCATCTCCATCAGTTCTAATCAGCTGAATACTCCATATTTTTTCTCTTTTTTTCTCCATTTTCACCTCAACAATAAAGTTATTTTAGATTTTTTATTAATTTCTTTTTCATATTTCTTTAAAACGCTAAAACATTCCTCACATAATATTTTATCTTGATATATTAATAAAACATCTTCACTATTATCTGATTGACACCTATCGCAAATATCTATTGTTCCATTCCTCATCTTTTTCTTTTTCCTTCTCTTTCTCTTTTCACATTTTCTTTAACAACAAAAACGGAAGAAAGAAAATAGAAATGAATAATTAGTAATGATATTCAGTATGCCATATGGCATATATTGTATATGAAAAACGCAAAATTTAAAAATTATATTTTTCAAAAGTATCACTTTTTTTTAAGAAAACAATTCTTTGTTATTCAAGTCTACAGGGATTTTCAGGATTAGGGTTTATTTTCCTATATTTTCCCTCAATTTTGTAAGCCCTCTTTTAACAATCATAAGAGAGAAGTTATCATTGGTTTTCTTAAAATATTCAATATCTTCTTCCAACATTTTTTCTGTATCTGCATCTATGATCTTAAATTTATTTCCAAATTTTGCAATGTTTCCTTTTCTCACATCATTAAGTCCGAATTTTAAACCAATTTCTTTGAGTCTTTTGATTTCTTCTTTTGGTACTTCAGATTCATGATCACCAAATTCTTGTAGCATTACATATTTCGTATTCCAATATATTTTAGCAAAATCTTTTCCAACCATTTTATAAATCTTGGCTTCACCTTTTATTTTTCGGTTCTGTGCAATTTTAATAACTAGATCTCTTTTTCCATTTCTTGAAGTTATATAAAAAACATCTTTATGCCAGCCGCCGCCTTCAAATTCACAATTTGGAAATACTTTTTTAGCGAGTTCTTGTACCTTTTTCCTAGGAAACCTGGAAGTTTTGATCTTACCAAGCCCTTTATCGAGTTCTCTAGCTTTTGTTTTTAAAGTTTTATGTCTTATTCTTTTCATTGTCTTAAAAATACCATAAATTTGTTGAGATCATTAACTTTTGGCTTATCAATCAATTTTATAATCTTTTTACCTTTTACTCCTGAAAAAAAATTAGGATTATCCTTAGGAAATAAAAATTTTATAAATATTTCCTGGATCTGTATAGGCAACGTGAAAAGATTCATTTTTTTTGCTTTTTCCATATCTTCAGCACTGATCTTCATATCATTATCTTCATACATATAGAATTTCTTTTTACTTTTAGCTCCAAATACAACGATTTTTCTTTTTTTGCCCTTTTCACAAATACAGATGGATTCCATTGGAAAACCTTTTGGATCTTCATCATAAATAGCTTTTATTAAGCACTTGCTTTTACTCATCTTCATCATCTTTAAATATCACACTAAATTTATTTTTAGGTAATATTTGTTTAGGTTTAAAACTAACTCTTACTCTATCTCCATTCAAAGTCTCAACATTTAAATGAATGTTTTTCTTTTTATAAGAAAATTCCTCATTTTTTAAGCTGAACTTTACACCAAATCTTATTAAATTAACGCTTATACCATCAACATTATCTGGACTATGGTCGACTTGGATATCATCAATCGGCCATTGATCTACATCAACGATTTTTGTGTACCTTCTCATAACGTTTACTCTATTCCTATAATCTCCAATACTTGATTGAGGGTTTTCTCAGTCCAACCTTTCCCATCACACATATGACATGTTGATAATTGTTTTTCACGGTCAGGAAAATGATATTGAATTATTTGTTTGCATTTACCTTTGCCTTTACACCGATTGCAGACAAATTTAATTTTCACTTTTTTAGGATTTTTTTCTACGGATCTTCCCTTTTTAACTTCATTCAATATCTTATTCATTGTCCTTACCACAGCACTCTCTTTGCATTTTGCACATTCAACATACGGAATATGAATACCCGCAGCATTAAACATGAACTGCATAGTCTTATGTGGTCGATATCCACATAAAGGTAATTTTCCCCTGACTATATGCACTTTTGAACTGCATGCTTTGTGACCATCTTCAGATGCTCTTGCAAAATAACCAGTATTATATTCACTATCATCAAACATTCATTCCTCCTCGCTTATTCTCCATAAATTGAATTAAATTGATTTAATTATTATCCCTATGTTTTTTGGTTTCTCCTCTCAATCGATTCATTGCCTCAATTTTCATATCCATTAAAATGACTTGCTTCTTAACTTCATCATTTGCAAGAACATCTTTGATATCACTGAGAATTTCTTTTACGTTTTCTGTTTCTCCACTATCAATATTTTCTTGAATTCTCTTGATGAGATTTATCATACCCATATTTCCATGATGATAAAATGGAACATTTCCAAAATATTTCTTAGCTAGATCTTTTCTTTGTTTACCCATTTCATTCACCTTCTTTAAGAATTTGTTTAATAGCTGTAAGGGTACTCATTCTACATTTTGTAAACTTTCCATCTTGTGAAAAAAGTTCTACAACAAAATCTTCTACATCCCTGTCATAGTAGAGGATTGCGCATTTATCATAATGCTCTTCTATACCAGGAACGTTCAAAACTTTTGGAAAAGTTATTTCAAACTTAATACCTTTCAGCTTTAAAAGCTTTATCCTTGTTGTTGATGTCATTACTTCAATCATCTTGTTCCTCCTGTGTCTAATTTTTCCATTTTCAGTTTTATCGATTTCTTACATATAAAATTCTTTCATTATAAAATTCTTTTAGCTTGATATATTCTTCTTCTGAAAAATCTTTTCTTTTAAACTTCATAAAAATTTCCTTTCCATGGAGTTTAAAAACCATTTCAATAGTATCACAAAAAATATCTATCATTTCTATATGTTTCTTATGTATAAAAAACCCGTTTTTAGCAAATTTTATCGTTTTTTCAATCATGATGTCTATTTTTCCAAACTCCTTCATGAATAACTTGTTCTAATTTTTCCATTTCTTCTTTATTTTCGTAAATTATTTCGATACCGTTTTCTATTGTATAACGTGTATTATTATCAACTTCAAAAACAACTTCTTGGAGTTCATTGTCCCAATAAAAATTAACAGCTTCTACTTTAGAATCCATTTTTATTTTCATATATCCATCCTATTAAAATAAATTTTATTTATCCTTCCACAATATTTACATTCCCATTCCCACATTTCTTTTTCAATGAGCTCAGCATTATCAACTGCATAATCAACATCAACATTTTTTCTGCCTTCAAAACCTTCTTTGTGACAACTATCACATTTAAGATTATTTTTAAATTCACTTATGCTCATCGAAACATCTCCTGAAATGTAAATTTTGGTGTAAAATTATTATTTCTTAAATAACCATTCCAATGTTCATATACTCTTTTAAGATCACATGAACATATTGTATTTTGCCCATATTTTCCACCACTCATTTCGAAAAGTTTTGTGTTTGGATTGTAATGCAAATCAATTGACATTTTACCATCTGTTACTCCGCCCATGTATCTCTTTCTCATATAAAAACTCCTGCAGCTGTGTCAATATAATGTTCTTTATCATTCATTATTAATTTCCATTTCTCTTTATCTTCAGTAATTTGTATCTCATTTGTAGGGCCATCATTATCCGTAAATTCGACAACAGTTTTTTTGTCGTCAGACAATATAAATATCCTCTCAACATCTTGATGTTTTTTTCTTCTATCAATTTTTTTCACATATCCTTTAATTTTCATGATCTCAATCTTTTAACTGCTTCTTCCAATTTCTTTACATATTTATTGCTCATTTCTATCTTTTCAAGAACTCTACCATGTTTCACTCCAAGATCATATGCTCTATCAAACATTTTCATATTTTCATGTACTTCATCTACAACATTGTTTTTATGTATTTTCTTCTTCATTGTTTTTCCTCAATTATATAATACGAAAAAGTCATGAAAGTTTCTTTTCTTTTTTTCATTTTACCATCTCCAAAAATTCTTTTTCATTTATGATCTCAATACCAAGTTCATTAGCTTTACGATTTTTTGCACTCCCACTTCCAGTATCATTTGTTACGAGATATGTCAGTCCTTTTTTAACACTACCAATTCTTCCACCTTTTGAAGCAACAAGTTTTTCAGCTTCTTTTCTTTTCATTGTCTCCAATGCACCGGTGAAGCAATAACTTTTACCATTCAAATCTCCACCAACTTCATCATCTTTTTTAATTTCAACTCCTGCATCAAGAATATCTTGGATCAATTTGATCATTCTCGGTAAATGTCTTTTCAAAGTTTCATATCTTACTGTTCCAAAATTCTCAAGATTTAATTTCTGCAATTCATTAACATCAAGTGCCTTAAGATTTTCAAAAGTTCCAACTTTATCTGCGATCTCATTTGAAGCACTTGTTCCAACATTTGGGATGCATGTCAGATCAAGTAAAGTTCCAAGGGAGAGCTTTCTTTTTCCATCAATGTTATCCAATATCTTCTTTACTGAAGTATCACCAGCACCATCCAGATTAACCAGAGAGTTATACTGGTCTTTTAGTCTAAATACATCAGAAATATTCTTTACATATCCTTCATCAATAAATTTATTAACCCAAGAATGACCTAAACTATCAATTTCTAGAATTTCAACTTGATGACAAATTGTCTTATATATCTTTGCTTCGCAATTAGGATTTTCACAAATCAAAAATACACCATCAAAAATAATTTCTTCTTTACAAGAAGGACAATGTGTCGGTGCTTCTGAAATTCCCTTTTCTCCAATAACACCCTCAACCTGAGGGATAACGTCGCCTCTTCTCGAAACAATTATTTCACATCCAGGAGTTAATCCTAAATCCAAAACTCTCTTCCAGTTGTGAAGCGTGGGACTTTTAACAATTACTCCACCAAGTTCTATCGGTTCAATTATAGCAACAGGAGTGATCTTACCAGTCCAACCAACTTGGAATTTAAATCCTTTAAAGAAAGAATTTTTTTCAGCAGCTTTAAATTTAAAAGCAACAGAATACTTGGGATTTCTTTTCCCATTATCATCATGTCCGAGTTCTTTTTGTAAATCTAAGGAATTGGATTTAATTACCATACCATCAATTTCATAATCAGCAACACCGCGTTTTTCCTCAGATTTTTCTAAGAAAATTTTAAGGTCAGAAATATTTGTAATTCTTTTACTTGGAACAACTGGAATACCAAGTTTTTCAAGTTCATTCAATTTTTCTTCTTCAATTTTAACATTGAAAATATTCTGACAATCATGAGCCCAAAAGCTTAAATTTCTTCTTCTAACAATTTTTGCATCATGTTGTTTAATACTTCCAGAAGCAAGATTTCTAGGATTGGAATAACCTTGTCCTTCAGGAGTTTGAATGAGTTTGTTGAATTCTGATATTTTTAAAAAGATTTCACCACGAATTGCAATATCAACATCTTCTTTTAATCTTTTTGGAATTGATTTGATAAGTTGGGCATTTACTGTCATATTATCTTTTCCTCTTGTGACAGCTCGTTTTAAAATACCGCTTTCATAAACTAATTCAACTGAACAGCCATCCATTTTTGGCGTTACACAAACATCTTCATTAAATTTCTTAAACCATTTTTCTAAATCTGTATAACCACCGTTTTCTTCGTCATATTTTGTTTTGTCAAGACTTGACATGATCATAACTGGCTCAACTTTTTCAAATCCATTAACTGAAGTTTCTACAACATCAAAAAAATCAGAACCAGGATTAATATCAAGAAAATGAGCTTCTAGAATATCATAATCAGCATCACTGATTATTGCGTTACCATCATCATAAGTTTTCTTTGCTTCCTTTAAAGCATCATAAATTTCTTTTACATCACTTTTTTTAATCAATTCATTTATATTCATATTTATATCTCCCATATATATAATACGAAAAGTTAAGGAAAGTTTACTAGAAAATTACGAAATATGACTATTTTTTTGTCATATTTTTATGGATAATTTGGCTGTTGATACAACCAATTAAATTAGCACATCCACTACTTAAGTCTGCCAATTCTTCAACAGACATGTCATTCAACGGAATTTCTATTATTTTTTTGCCAAATATTATTGACGGATGTCCTGTATGCGTATTACTTATTGATATCCTCATTATTTTTCTCCTTTATTTTAAATTTTAGGTAAATATCCACAACCTTCAAGCGTATCTTTATTACCTTGTTTTCTCAATTCAGATTTTATTTTATCTTCTTCAACAGAACAATCCATACATATTGTTTCTGTAGTAAACCAACTCATAATTCTTGCTGTTAATTCTTTACGACATCTATCACAATTTTTTTTATTAAAAAATATATCATTCATAATTTTCCTCCAAATTCTTTTTCTTTCTATCATATATGGTTTTGGGATTGATGACTTTATTTCTAAACTCACCTTTCTTTTGAATGTTTCTTTTAAACATTTCCCTAGGCTTAATCTTTTTCTTCATTAACAAATTTCCTTATTTTAAGAAAATCAATATTCTTACCATAGTACTTTTCATTTTTCTTTCTCAACATGTATGCTTTAGGTATTATTTTTTCCTTAAGTCTAACGGACCAAAATTCCTTATCTTCAATCTTAGCTTCTTTATAAAATTTTTCATATATTTTTTGATCAATCTTAAAAGTTGCATTTAAATAATTTCCATCATCATAGCTTTCTCGCTGTATTTTTGTTAAAGAAATAACGTACTTACTTTTTTTGAAGTGATTATACAAACAAACTAAATCATAATCTTCATCAGTAAAATCTGAACTTGAAGAAGCAATAGGAATACTGATTGGAGTTTCATCAGCATCAAAAAGTATATGGCCAGAAAAATAAAGAAAGTATATGTCTTCTTTTTTAATTTTATCAAGATCATACTTATCAAGATCTACTTGAAATTCTTTCCAACATGCAGAATAAAATGGATTATTTTTTTCAATATACTTTTTGAAACCACGTTTCAAGATTGTTGGATGCATTTCCTTATTTTTCTTATGTACTAAACTTTTAGTAACTTTTTTACCAGTAGTCTTAACGACAAGAACTATATTCTCATTAACTTCATATCTTTCGGTTACTTCTTTAACAACTCTTCTACTTAGTTTTTTCATGTTTCACTCCTCAAATGTTAATAGAATATATTTTGCTAAGAGATATTTATCTCTCATACTTTTACTCATTTTTCCAGAACAACTTAAATTATGATTTATGTCAGCAATTTTTATTGTTCTACCAATCCTATTTTCTTTTGCTCTTAAAATAAAATCTAAATATGTTTCATCATTTCTTTTTGATACACTATCAACAGCATCTACTATTTCTTTTGGAAAACCATTACCCAAAAGAAGATCAAGGGTCGCATCAGTATCTTCAACTGTATCATGAAGCCATGCAACAATTTTACTTTTTATATTAGATACGGAATTTGCAACAGCTTCAGGATGGATTATATAAGGTTCTCTACCCCATCTTTTTTGGTCTTTATGAGCAAGTGTTGCAAGTGATTTTGCTTTTTCTAAAAGTTTATTATAATCTTTCATATTACTCCATCTCGATTTTCTGGTTCAACATACTTTATTTTAAGGATATCATAAAGTTCTTTTTCATTTTTATCTCCACCAATCTTTTTACCATCAACCCAATATCCTTTCTCATTAACTTTTATTCCAAGCTTTATTGCTCTAGCTCTAATTGCTATATTATGATCTTTAGGTCCAGTAAAATGATTTAATGCTGCTCCCCACTCATCTTCTGGAACAATAAGGACATCAATTCTTATTCCATTACTGAAAAAATGGAGCATTCTTTTTTGCCCTTCCAATCCACTTCCATCTTTATAATTTGATAGATGTTTAAATACTTCATCCGGATTATTTGAACAAACTAAAATATCAATATCCTTAACTGTTTCTTTTTTTCTTCTTAAACTTCCACCAAAATCTGTTTTAAATTTCTTTTTTAAATAATTAAGAATAGGTGTTCCTATCTTAATGGCTTCATTTAAAAGCATTCTTGATCCTTTATTCTGTTTATAAGCTTTATAACCTTCAACTTGACCACTTGTTAAAATAACTTTTCCATTTTCAATAGCTTTATCAAGATCTTCTATCGTAACAATTCCACTTTTCCAAAAACCATTAATCGTGACTGGACCAATATTATTTATTTTTAAAATTTCTAACAATGATTCAGGAATTTCTTTTTTTAGATTTTCATAAAACTCACATTTTCCTGTAGCTTTAATTTCTTGTATCTTTTCAGCAATACTTTTACCAATACCTCGAATTTCTGTGGGATCATCCATGTCGAGAATATCTGGCGTCTCATTTAAAAGAGCTACGGTTCTAGAGTATGCTGCCAATCTAAATTTATCAGATGCAGATTTTCTTATTTGTAAAAGTTTAGAAATATTATTAAAGATTTCAATGATTTTCATAATGTTTATCCAATAATATAATACTAAAATGAATGAAAAGTTTCCTAATTCATCACTTTATCAATCATCCATTTTTCAGCTTCTGTCTCACTTACTTTTCTACCAATTTGCTTCTCAAGATTTCTCCATTCTAACTTAATTTGACTAAGTCTTACTTGTACAGCTCTTCCATATATTTCACCATCACAAGTAAGATTTTCAGGACTAAGTCTTCCAACAAGACTAATGAACTTTTCTTTTATTTCTATATTCAAAGTAGTTGTTACATTTCCAGCCAGTTTTGGAGTATATGTTTTCAAATTGGAAATGACATCATCAGCTCTGAATTTATATATACGGCCATCTTTAGAATTTTTAGCAAGTATCGGATATTTGTGAGATCTTGATGCTATACCACAAATTTGATATGTTCCATTAAGATTACTGAATTTTTTACCAAAATCTTCTTTGCTCAATCCAAAAGATCTTGCATGACGATCAAAGTTAATTTTTCCAGGATCAACAGTTTCTCCACCTTTTTTCGTCAAATAAGCTTCGATCTTAGAACGAAAATGATCATCAGTAAAACTAATTCCTCCTAACTTAAACGTTATTCCGTGTTTTTCTTCAACACTTTTCAATGCTTTAGCAATTTCGTCTCTTAAGACTGGCAAATTTTTTCTATTAAAATTTTCCATATTCTCTCCTTGTTATTTTATTAATCTCAAAATTCCTTGGATGTTTCTGAAAACATCGATTCCAATTAAAACACATGTAAAGTTAATAAGGAAACGAGCATATTTCGTAATACCTTTTTCAACGATAATATTTTTTACTTTCGCTTCCATCTTATTTTTAATTTTTAATTTCAGTTTTCCCATATTATTCTCTCATAGTTATAATACAGGCAGTTAAGAAAAGTTTCCACCTGTTTATATAAAAGGGTCTATAAAAGATAAAAGTGTAAAGAGAAAGAAACCTAGAAATTTTGAATTATTCTTTGAATTTTTTTATAGCAGCTTCATCAGGAAATCCAGTCATAAGCTTAGACTGGCCATCAGCAGCAATATGAATTTCATATGGAGTTTCATTTAATATGTTATAATCTATTTTATTACTAAAATAATGTAAAGTTTGATTATTACTGCCTTTCCATTTCTTATAAGCTAAGTTTGTCTCATTTTGATACAATGGTCCCGCTATTAATAAATGAATATACTTCACAATATGCGAATCCGCTGATCTTACTACGCCATAGGTAAATCCAGAAAAAAGGACTATACTTTTATTAGGTTCTCTTACGTTATAATTAAAAAGAAAACACTTTAAAGCTTCCATCTGAAGCAGCGGTTCACCACCAGTAATTGCAATACCTTCTATATCGTTTGGAATTTCATCGATTAAATCGTTAACTTCTATTTCATATCCACCGTTCTTATCCCAAGTATCTGTAGAAAAACACCCAGGACATTCTTTTTCACAACCCTGAAGCCATACGACGAATCTTTTTCCAGGACCATTTACATACGAATACTTAATAAATCTATTCATTCTTATCTTCATAATTTTATAATACGAAATCTAATCAGAAGTTTCCTCTACCAAAAAATTAAATTTAGTTCTTTTCGATAGCTCTTCTTCTGCTAGTTTTCTCCTCCTGTCGTTTTCTTTTTTTTGTTTTTCAAAATCTAAGTGAGCTCTATACGAACCAGTTCCACCACCATTATAAGATCCGGTTCCGTAATGATTATATCCTATAGGTCCGACAATTCCAGTTGGCATTAGAATAACATTGAAAATTTGTTTTTTGTTCTCACTTCTACAATTTCATCTTCTTCATAATATACTTTATACTCATAATTCATTTTACAATTCATTTTACACCTCCATAAATTCTTTTGAAAATATTAAACAACCCGATGATGTATTTACAATATTTAAAACTTTAACTTTAATTGTTTGACCAATTTTATTTTCTCCATTATTTACTACAACCATTTGGCCGGTCTCTGAATAACCGATTGCTTGATTTTTATCTTTTCCCTTTTTAATCAGGTCTACCTTTATTATATCACCAATTTTTATATTTGAAGTAATTGATCTTATAATATCTTCAAAATAAATTACTTGTAAAGAATATGTTTTAGCTAGATCAATAAGAGCTTTATCATTTGATACAAGGATAAGGCTGTTATCTTTGCAAATATCAATAAGTTCTAAGTCTATTCTTTTCTTTTTATCTACTCGTATTATTTCTAAATTTAATCTATTATCATCTAAAACATCTTTTATATTTTTAAGTCCACGTTGGGCCCTACTCTTTTTAATTATGTCATTTGTTTCAGAAAGAAGATGTATTTCTTCTCCAATAAAATTAGGTATGATTATTTTACCATCAAAAATACCAAGTCTAAAAAATTCAAATATTCTTCCATCAATTATAACGTTTGTATCTAAACAATATTGTTTTTTACGAAACAACCTTGTTCCACCTTTTGATCTTAATTCTCTATTTACTTTTTCTTTTTCTAATTCAAGATAAATCTTAAACATTGATCGTTCAAAAACAAAGAAAAATGCTAAAAGAATCAAATAAATATTGAGATTATTATTATTTGTAGAAATAAAAAAGAAATTGAGACCAACAAAAAATATTATGCATCCTATTACTAATAAAATCAATCTTTTCATATTCTTTCCTTTATATATAGTTTTAATTTTTTGACACCATATTTTCCAATAAAGGAATCAGGGTCATCTTCATCTGGTAAAAATATTTTTTTAACTTTTACGTATTTCTTTAAAATCTCTTCAGCTTTTTTTGCAGCTTCTTTTCCAGCATTATCGCCATCATATAAAATAATAACCTTATTGACGTATCTTCTAAGAATTCTAACCTGTTCTTCGGTACAAGCTGTTCCCATGGAACAGACAACATTTCTAAAATCATATTTAAAAAGAGCAATTACATCTAAAAATCCTTCAGCCAGAAAGACAAATTTTGTTTTTAATAATAAATCATAATTTAAATTAAGCGCATACAAAATTCTTTTTTTAGAAAATATTTTTGAAGATTGACTATTAATATATTTATAATCTTCAATTCCATCAATTCTTCTACCGCTAAAAGCAACGCATTTTCCATATTGATCAAAAATAGGAAAAATCAATCTATTATAAAAAAATGGATAAATTGAACCAGAATCTTTAGATTTTTTTAATATTCCTAATTCTAATAGATCTTTTTCTAAAAATCCATTTTCTTCTATAAAACTATTAGTTAAATTTTTATCACAATAGCCTAAATTAAATTGATTTAATTCTTTTAATTCTAATCCTCTTTTCTTGAGATATCTTAGAGGATCTTTAGATTGTTTGCTCTTCAGGGTCTTGTGAAAAAATTCACAAAATACTGAATTAATACTTATCAATTTATTATTCATTCCATTTTACTTATTATATAAATTTTTTGGAAAATTTAAAAATTATTTAATAAACGATATTATCATTTATTACTTTCCGAGCTCTATCCTTTACCGCTTCTAAGAGAAAATGATTCGGGACAACAAAACAATAAATAGGTTTTTTGTATTCTTTAGGACTATCTTCAGGAATTTTCTTATAAATTAGATATGTTGTTTCCTTTACACAAGAATAACTTCTTTCAATTTCAAATTTGCCATCAAGATCATAAATTTCATTTGTCATAGCTACCGGTGTACCTACATTTTGGATATCCGGAACATCCAACAAATTTTCCAGTAGGACCATTCCTTAATACCAATTCTTTTTTGCATTTGGGACATTTCTCTTTAAGTTTTTTAGCTGTTTTCTTTTTTATAAAATTTCCATCAGCATCAGCCAACTGTTTACAATTAGGAAATCCTTCACATCCATAAAATATTGTCCCATCTTTTTTGCTCTTTCTTTTTATTAATTTTTTACCACATTTTGGGCAAGGATCTGGAAGATATTCTTTTTTAGGTTTTAAAATTACAGCACCACCCTCATCAAATGCATATTTTATATCACATTCCTTATCTTCACAAGCTGGAAACTTTCCCCATCTTCCATATTTTAATAAGATCTTTTTTCCACATTTGCATAATTTATTTGTATCTTCAGATTTCTTTACTTTCCCTATCTTATCCAATAAATCATTATACATTTGTCTTAAAACATCTACCCAATCAGAATTTCCTGATTCTATTTTATCAAGTAATTCTTCCATATCAGCCGTATATTTAATATCCATTATATTTTCGCCAAAAAATTTAGTAAGAAATTCTTCTACCAACATTCCAATTTGTGTTGGTTCAAAAGCTTTACCCTCTTTTTTGATATATTCTCTTTTCAAAAGCGTAGTTAAAATTGATGCATAAGTGGATGGTCTGCCAACTTCATTCTTTTCTAATTCTTTTACTAATGAAGCACTATTAAATCGTGGAGGTGGTTTTGTTTCGTGTCCTTGATAAAAAATATCTAAGACATTTAGTTTTTCACCTTTTTGCAATTCTGGTAATTGTTTTTCCTCGACTTCATAATAATCCCATATCTTTAAATAACCATCAAAAACTAACTTCTGACCACCTACCGAAAATAATGCTTTATCAACTTTAATATCAACAGATATTTTTTCAAATATCGCTTGTTCTATTTGGGAAGCCACAAATCTTTTTGATACAAGCTGTAACAACCTATCTTGATCTCCGGTATAACCGGTTTGTTTCTGAGTGATTTTATTGGCCATTTCTATAGCATCTATTACATTTGTTGGTCTTATACACTCATGTGCTTCCTGTGCACCTTTAGCACTTTTGAAAAAATGTGGCTTATTCGGAAGATATTCATTGCCAAAATTGCTTTTAATTAATTTTCTGGTTTCTGCTAAAGCGTCCTGTGAAATTTTTGCACTATCTGATCTATGATAAGTTATCAAACCTTCTTCATAAAGTTTTTGAGCAACCTTCATAGTTTTATCATTATCAAAACCCAAAAGACTAAAAGCAGATTGTTGAAGCAAAGAAGTCGTAAAAACTGAAAGCGGGAATCTTTTCTCCTGTTTTACAATAATATCTGAAACTATAAAATCTTTATCTTTAAAATATTCAACTAAATTCTTGGCTTTATTCTCAGACGTCAATGATAATTTATCTTTTATTGACATTTGCGCTTCAAACTCTTCACCTTTAGAATTTGAAAGCTTTGCATGAATCGTATAATATTTTAACTTAGAAAATTTATCGATCAATCTCTGCCTGTCAGCTATTATTTTTAATCCAATGGATTGAACTCTTCCAGCAGATAAAGATTTTTTAGAAACAATATTATTCCACAACAGCGGAGAAACTTTGTAACCAACTATTTTATCTATAATTTGACGGGCTTTTTGAGCATTGACCTTATTTTCATTTATTTCAGTAGGGTTTGAAATGGCATTAACAACGGCTTTTTGCGTTATTTCATTAAAAATACCCCTCTTTATTTTGGAAGGAGCATTAATAAGTTTAGCTATATGAGCTCCAATAGCTTCACCTTCACGATCATTATCTGTACAAACAAACACTTCATCACAAGTTTTTGAAACGTCTACTATTTGTTTTATTCGATCTTTTTTATTTTTATCAATCTTATAAAACGGTTCGAAATTATTCTTTACATCAATTCCAAACATGCCCTTACCATCATTCAATTCTAAGAAATGGCCACATGTCGCCATTACGATATAATCATTTCCGACGAACGACTTGATTTTCTTTATTTTATTAGGAGACTCAACTATGATTAATTTCTTCATATTGCTATTATATTAAAACCTAACAAAAAAAGAAAATAAAAAAGGTGGCAATATTTCATGCCACCTTAATTAAATTGATTTAATTCTACTTACTTATTTTTCTTCTCTTTATTACGTCTCTCTCTTAAGAAATCTACAGCAGCATTTTCAAGTTCCTGTAGTAATAAACTCTTCTTAGATTCAAATTCTTCTCTTTTAGACATTGAATATGTTCTATTAATTTCATATTCAACTTTAGAAAGTTCATTACGATAGTAATTACATGTTAGATCAATACCATTATCAGAAGATTTTAATCCAAAACCATCAAGAACAGAATCTATTTGTCTATCAGCTTCTTTACCATAAAACTCATTCAACGCACTCTGAGTTACGGACTTTTCTTCTTTTTCAGTTTTGTCTGGCTTGCTTGTATCAATAACAATAGTTGACTGCTCGATTTCTCCGTCCCATTTTGTGAACTCTTTTTTAAAAGATGATGTTGTTGTTTCTTTTTTGTTTTGTCCGGGTGCTCCTGTATGATCATGGTTATCATCTCCATATCCTTCACCAGGTCTATCTTCAATTGGATCATCATTTCCATCATCACCGTTACCATTACCATTTCCGTTACCACCGCTATTTCCACCACCATTTCCGTTACCATTTCCATTTCCGTTACCGTTTTCATTAGCTTCAGCTTGAGGAATAACATCGATCGTTTTAGAATCTTCTGCAGTTCTTCCATCAGAAGTTTCTGTTTTAACAGTTATAGTATGCTGTGATGCACTCTGAAAAGCGTAAAGTAATGAAAGTGAACTTGAACTAATAGGACTTCCATCAATAAACCATGAAACAGTTTTAGTTGTTTCACTCGGATCAGCAGTCGCAGTAAATTGTGTGTATTGATCAACACTACTTGGTGCTGATAATTCAACGGTTAGATCTGGTAGAACAACATCAATCAATGCAGCTGTTAAATAATACATAGTAA
>Ga0114918_10002823_pt1 | contig 15436 bp, 15 predicted proteins | sample LantaG_FD_87015 | JGI IMG/M metagenome (GOLD analysis project Ga0114918, IMG submission 87015) | Deep subsurface microbial communities from Baltic Sea to uncover new lineages of life (NeLLi) - Landsort_02402 metaG | ecosystem: Environmental > Aquatic > Marine > Oceanic > Sediment | place...
ACAAAATATAAACCTCGCTCTCTTTTTTTTTTTCTCTCTTTTTTTTCTCTCCCCCCTCTCTCTCTCCCCTGCTCTCCCCCCCCCCCCCCCCTCTCTCTCTCTCTCTCTCTCTCTCTCTCTCTCTCTCTCTCTCTCTCTCTCTTTATCACGCGCCTCTCTCCCCCACCAAAGCAAGCAAAGCAAAACGCGAATCAAAACACACAAAATAAAAAGAATCCCTCCTTCCTCTCTTCTAAGCAGAGGAGAACGACGGCTGCCTCCCCTTGAGCCCGCCGCGCTGCTTCCACTCGGCGGCCGTCAGCTGCCCGCCGACCACGGCCTCGCCGCTCACCGACTCGCCGCTCAACAACGCCGAGCCCGTCTTCTGGTTCTTCAGGTAGGAGTCGACCGCTGTGGCGGCCCCGCGCCCCTCGGCGATGGCCCAGACCACCAGCGACTGCCCTCGACGGCAGTCACCCGCTGCGAAGACTCCAGGGACCGTCGTGGCGAAACGACCAAACTCGGCCTTGAAGTTGGAGCGCTCGTCGACGTCGAGGCCCAATGCCGAGGCAAGCGTCGCCTCGGGACCCAAGAAGCCCATCGCCAGCAGGGCCAAATCGCAGGGGATGATTTCTTCGCTTCCTTTCACCTCTTCAAAGGGTCCCGGGGGTCCGCCGGGGGTCTTCGGAGGAGCCCACTTGACCTCAACCACCTCGATGCCGGTCAGGGCCTCGGTCTTTTCGTCGACCAGAAAGCGCTTGGCCAAAACGTGGTACCGCCGCGGGTCCTGGCCGTAGGCGTGCGCAGCCTCGGCGTGGCCGTAGTCCACCTTGAAGACGCGAGGCCACGACGGCCACGGGTTGCCCTCGGCGCGAACGGCGGGGGGCTGGTCCATCAGCTCGAGGTTGATGACGGAGGTTGCTCCGTGCCTGACAGAGGTGCCGATGCAGTCGGTGCCCGTGTCCCCTCCGCCGATCACGACCACGCGCTTTCCTGCCGCGGAGATTAAGTCCCCGTCGGCGAGCTGGGAATCCAGTAAAGAACGCGTGTTGGCCGTCAGGAACTCCATGGCGAAGTGGACGCCCGAGGCCGTGTCGCGCCCCGGGATGGGGAGGTCCCGCGGGCGGGTCGCCCCCGCCGCGAGCACGACCGCGTCTGCCGACTCGAGGAGGTCCCGCGCGTCGACGGCGGAGACGCGCGAAGGGGCGACGCCGCCGGGGACGGCGCCGCCGCCGCCGACGTCGGCGCAGGTGACGAAGGTGATTCCCTGTTTTGGGAGGAGGGTAGAGGTGAAAAGAGAAAGAGAGAAAGAGAGAAAAGGGAAAAAGGTGAGTTGTTTTTTTCCCCGAAATCGAAGAAAAACTTGAAAAGAAAAGAAAAACTCCAAAACTTCTTCTTCTCCTCTCTCTCTCTCTTCTCTCCTTACCTCCGCCGCCATCAGGTCGACGCGGTGCTGGACGACGTCGGTCTTGGCGGCCTTCATGTTGGGCACGCCATACATCATCAGCCCGCCTAGGAGGAAATAGTTTGAGTTTTTTTCAGGAAAAAAGAAGAAGAGAAAGGGTGAGCTTTGTTTTGCTTTCTTTCGACCTCCCTCGACGAAAAAAGAAGGAAAAAAAAACCCGGCTTTCAAAAAAAAAAAAAAACTCCCTCACCAACTCGGTCAGCCCTCTCGAGCACCGTCACCTCGTGCCCCGCCTTGTTCAGCTGGTCGGCCGCGGCCAGGCCCGCAGGGCCCGAGCCCACGACGGCGACGCGCTTGCCCGTGCGGAAGGCAGGGGGGCGAGGGACCATCCAGCTGTTTTTTTTTTTAATTTCGGAAAGAGGAAGAGTGATGAGTTTTTTTCCCCCTTCGAAAGTTCCGACGACGGCGACAAAAAAAAACTTCCAACTTTTTCCCCTCTCTCTCTCACCCTTCCTCGAAGGCCCTGTCGATGATCGACACCTCCATCGTCTTGATCGTCACGGGCGGCTCGTTGATCCCCAGCACGCAGGAACCCTCGCAGGGGGCCGGGCACACGCGGCCCGTGAACTCGGGGAAGTTGTTGGTCTCGAGCAGGCGGTCGAGCGCGTCGCGCCACTGGCCCGCGGCGACCAGCGCGTTGAACTCTGGCACCTTGTTCCCCAGGGGGCAGCCCGTCGCGGTCTGGTGGCAGAAGGGCGTGCCGCAGTTCATGCAGCGGGCGGACTGGGTCGCGAGCTGGTCTGCGTCCTCGGCGCCGGGGAGGCGGGCCTGGCGAGTTGGAAAAGGAAAGGGAAAGGAAAAGGAAAGGAAAGTGAGTTTTCGTTTCTTTTTCCGTTCGAGTTTTTTGTTCTTCTTCTCTCTTCTCTCTCTCTCTCTCTCTCCCAACTCCACTCCCTCTCTTCCCCTCTTACCTGCACCTCATCCCAGTCCTGGACCCTCTCCGCCACGGCGCGGTAAGGCAGAGGGTTCCTGCGGTAGTCGATGAACCCGCGCCTCTTGACCGCTGTCCCTGCCTTCACCGCCACGGGCCTCGAGTCCTCCTACGTGGGAGCACGGCCGGCGACGGGCCTGCCGTCGAGCGCGTCTTCCCTGAGACGGGCGAGGTCGACCGAGAAGTTGCCCGTGGGCTGCGGGGGAGCCGGGAGGCCCTCCCCGCGGGCCATCACGTCCATCCCGAGCCTCTTGAGGGCGTCGAAGGCGGACTCGCCCGGGAGCAAGAGAGCGCGGGCCAGGGCCAGGTCGGCGGCCTCGCGGGCCTTGGCGGCGTCGACCTCGGGGCCGAGTGCCGCCAGCTTCGAGGCCTCGGCCTCTTTCTCGGCCCTCTCCTTGGCCGCCGCGGCCTCGGCCTCGGCCAGCGCCCTCCGGTACTCGTGCGGGAACACTTTCACGAACCGCGACTTGGCGGCCTGCCAGTCTGCCAGGATCGCGCGAGCGACCGTCGAGCCGGTGTACTTCACGTGCCTTTGTAATAACGACACTAAGGCGGGCTCGTCGCGCGCCGGGTCGAGCGGGCAGAGGTCTCCGGCGACGTCCTCGTTGCAGACGCGCGGGAGGCGGCCGTCGAAGTCGTAGACGTACGCGAGGCCTCCTGACATTCCCGCGCCGAAGTTCTTGCCCGTGCGGCCCAGCACGACGACGGTGCCGCCTAAGGGAGGAGGAAGAGAGAAGGAGGGAGGTGGTTGAGTTGAGTTTTTTTCCTCCCGAAGTGAGCGAAAAAGGAAACGAAAAACGAAAGAAAGAAATACGCAGATCAAGTCGAAAAACGACGAAAAGAAACTCATTCTGCTCCTCTCTCTCCCCCCTCTCTCGTCTTCATCAAGCAGATGAAAGGGAAGAAGCAGAACGAGGAAGAAAAAGAATAAGAAAAAACAGGGAAACAAAAAACTCAAACTCGCTTACCGGTCATGTACTCGAGCGCGTGGTCGCCGACGCCCTCGACGACCGCGCTCGCGCCCGAGTTGCGCACCGCGAACCTCTCGGCCGCCACGCCTCGGAAGTAGGCCTCTCCCGCGGTGGCGCCGTAGAGGCAGACGTTACCCACCACGATGTTGTCCTCGGCCGCGAAGTCGCACTCGGCGGGGGGGTACACGGCGACGACGCCACCAGAGAGGCCCTTGCCGACGTAGTCGTTGGCGTCGCCGGCGAGCTCGAGGGTCACCCCGCCGCACAGGAAGGCGCCCAGGCTCTGACCCGCGTGGCCCGAGAGCTTGACGTGGATGGTGTCCCGAGGAAGGCCGTGCTCCCCGTACCTCTTGGAGACCTCATGGGACAAGGTAGCACCGACGGCGCGGTGGGTGTTGATGACCTCCGCCTCGATGTAAACGGGTTGAGGGATCCCGACGGCGCAGATTCCGGCGTCCTTGGCCGGGTCGAGCGCCGCGGAGCAGGCCGCGATCAGCTGCGCGTCCAGGCCCGTCTCCAGCCCGTGGTCCTGGGCCTGCACACAGGTCTGCGCCGCACCGGGCCGTAAGGTCGCGGCCGGCGTCAGCAGCTTCGACAGGTCCATCCCGGACAGCTTTGGGTTTTTCGCCGCGGCTTCGGGGTCGGCCTCGAGCATCTCCGCGTGGCCCACCATCTCTTGGACGGTCGCGAAGCCCAGGGACGCCATGTGGCCGCGGAGGTCCTCGGCGACGGCGAAGAGGTAGTTGATGACGTGCTCGGGCTCGCCGGCGAACTTGGCGCGGAGCTCCGGGTCCTGTTTGAGTTTTTTTTTTGAAAAAAGAAAAAGTTTTTGTGAGTTTTTTCGCCGTCGTCGTTGGGAATAAAAAAACTCTTTCTCTTCTCTTCTTTCTCCAGCCCCCCCCTCCCCCCAAAAAAAAACAACCCCCCTCCCCCGTCTTCCTTACCTGCGTCGCGATCCCCACGGGGCACGTGTTGGTGTGGCACTTGCGCATCATGATGCACCCGATCGCGATCAGTGGAGCGGTCGCGAACCCAAACTCCTCGGCCCCGAGCAAGGCCGCGACGGCCAGGTCCCTCCCGGTCCGCAGCTGCCCGTCGACCTGCACCGTCGCGCGGCCCCTCAGGTCGTTGGCCACCAGCGTCTGGTGCGTCTCGGCCAGGCCCAGCTCCCAGGGCAAGCCGCACGACTTGATCGAGGTCCACTTGGCGGCTCCGGTGCCTCCGTCGTGGCCGGAGACCAAGACGTGGTCTGCGTGCCCCTTCACCACGCCGGCGGCGACGACGCCGACGCCGTTCTCCGAGACCAGCTTGACCGAAACGCGCGCCGAAGGGTTGGATGATTTGAGGTCGTAGATCAGCTGCGCCAGGTCCTCGATCGAGTAGATGTCGTGGTGCGGCGGAGGGGAGATCAGGCCTACTCCGGGCGTGGCGCGGCGTGTGCGGGCGATGTCTCCTGCGACTTTGCCTCCGGGGAGTTCTCCACCTTCGCCCGGTTTCGCGCCCTGCGCGATCTTGATCTGGAGCTCGTCGGCATTCGTGAGATAGTGCGCGGTGACACCGAAGCGGCCCGAGGCCACCTGCTTGATCGCCGAGCGCATCGCGTTGGGCGTGCCGTCGGGCGAAGGGACCAGGCGGCGCGCGTTCTCGCCGCCCTCTCCCGTGTTGGACTTGCCTCCGAGGCGGTTCATCGCCATCGCCAGGGTCGTGTGGGCCTCGAGAGAGATGGAGCCGTAGGACATGGCGCCGGTGACGAACCTGGGAGTGGATTGGAGGGGTGGAGGGAGGTGGGAGTTGAAAGGGAAAAAGAAAGAAAATGAGTTAGTTTTTTTTTGCTCTTGTGAGAGTCGGGTTTTTTTTCTCTCTCCTTCTCTCTCTTTCCTTACCTCTTCACGATCGAAGACGCCGGCTCCACCTGCTCGATCGAGATCGCGCCCTTCTTCGGCTTCTTGAACCTCAGCAGCCCTCGCAACGAGATCTGCGAGTTCAGGTCGTCGGTCTTGGCCGCGAACCGAGCGTACGCCGCTTTCCCGCCGTCGGCGCCGTCGCCGCGCGCCGCGGCCTGCAGGTCGGCGATCGCCATCGGGTCGTTCAGGTGCACCTCCGCCACGCCCGGACCCCCGGCCCTGAACGCGTAGTCCCCAGGGTTGGGCAGAGCGCCGGCGTCGGCGCCACCGAGAGGTAAGGCGCTCTCGGACCAGCCGGAGGCGTGCAGCGCCAGCGCGTCGGCGCCGAGGCCGTCAAAGCCGCGCCCGCCGACGCGGGAGGGCGTTCCCGAGAAGCAGACGTCAACGACCTCGGGAGCGAGGCCGAGGGCCTCGAAGATCTGCGCGCCCTTGTAGGAGGCCAGGGTGGAGATGCCCATCTTGGCCATGACCTATGACAAAAAGAGAGAGAGGGTTTTTGAAGAGAAGAAAGAAAGGTTAGTTTTTTCCCCCCTAATTTTTCTTCGCCGCCGCCGTCGTAACTCCTCTTCTTCTCTCTCTTTTCTCCCTTCCAATTCCCCTAAACCCTTCTCTCACCTTGAGCACCCCGGCGTTGATCGCCTTGATGTACTTCGCCACGATCTCCTCCCCGGAGTCCTTGGGCAGCGTGCGGCCGTCGGCCTTGAGAGCAGACAGCGCCTCGAGTGCCAGCGACGGGCAGACGGCGTCCGCGCCGTACCCCAGCAGGCAGCAGAAGTGGTGCACCTCCCGCGGCTCCGCAGCGTCGACGATCAGCCCCACGCGGGACCTCTTCTGTAAACCAACCAAATGGTGGTGGACCGCGCCCAGGGCCGCCAGAGGCGGGATCGCGACGCGCTCGGGCCCGGCCTCGCGGTCCGACAGCACCACGAAGGCCGCGCCGTCGTCGGCGGCGGCGCTCGCGGCCTGGCAGAGCCTCGCCAGCGCCGGCTGCAGGCCCGCGGCGCCGTCGGCGGCGGGCCAGGTGGCGTCGAGCAGGGCGGTGGTCCAGCCGCGCATCGATGGGTGCAAGGGGCCGGCGGCGTTGTCGTTGGACATTGCCACGAACGCCTCGAGCTCTCCGCGGGTGAGCACGGGCTGCCTGAGCTCGAGGCGGCGCGCGGTGGCCTCGTCGCCTGGTTTGGTGGGGGGAGTGGTAGAGAGAGAGAGAGAGAGAAGAGGAAGAGAGAAGAGTAAGAGTAAGAGGTGAGTTTTTCTTGTTGTTGAACTTTTCGACCTCGGCCTCGCGCGTGCGCGAGAAAAAAAAACCCGACTTCGAAGAAAAAAAGAAAAAAGGCTCCAACTTTTATCTCTCGAACTCACCAGGGCTCGTCACGTCCCCCTCGGGCCCGATCATGCACCTCGTCGACGTCACCACCTTCTCCCTCAGCGGGTCCAGCGGCGGGTTGGTCACCTGAGCGAACAGCTGCTTGAAGTATTCGGGCAGCAGCTTCGGCCTCCTGGACAGCGGGGCCAGCGGCGCGTCGTTGCCCATCGAGCCGAGCGCCTCGGCGCCGTCGGTGGCCATCGGCAGCAGCAGCAGGTCGAAGGTCTCGCGGGTGTAGCCCGCGGCCTTGAGGGGCGAGAGGAGGCGTCGGACGGCGGTGGAAGTGACGGCGGGGGCGGCAGCGGAGGCGCCGTTGCCGTTGCCTCCTCCGGAGGAAGCGCCGCCGTCTCTTCCGGCGCGAATGGGAGGAGTCGAAGTCGAAGTCGACCCAGCGACCGAGATCGGGGGAGGCAGCGCCTTCCCGCCAGCGGCGGCCACCACGTCCTTGAGCGTCACCGTCTGCCTCTTGATCCACTCCCCGTAGGGCCGAGCCCCGCTGTACTTCTCCTTCATCTCCTCGTCCTTGATGACGCGCCCTGCCTCGAAGTCGACCAGGAAGATGTTGCCAGGCATCAGCCGCCCTTTCGCCGAGATCTCCCTGTCGGGCACGTCGACGACGCCGACCTCGGAGGCCATCACCACTCGCCCGCCCTTGGTCAGGTAGTACCTCCCCGGCCTCAGGCCGTTGCGGTCGAGCGTCGCGCCGATGAAGCGCCCGTCGGTGAACGCGACGAGAGCGGGCCCGTCCCACGGCTCCATGATCGCGGAACCGTACCGGTAGAAGTCCTTCTTGGCCTGCGGCATCAGCGCGTCGTTCTGCCAGGCCTCGGGGATCATCAGCATCATCGCCTCGGGCAGGTCACGCCCGCAGCGAACCAATAACTCCAGGACGGCGTCAAAGGAGCCGGAGTCGGAGGTGCGGGAGGGCACGACGGGCAGAAGACGGCGCAAGACGTCCTTGGGGACCCCCAAGCCGGCGGCGGCGATCGAGCCCTGGCGCGCTCTCATCCAGTTCTTGTTCCGCGGAGGGTGTTGATCTCGCCATTGTGGCCGAGCATGCGCATGGGCTGTTGAGTTGGGGTAGGGTGCGTGAGAGAGAAGAAGAGGAGAAAGAGAGAAGAGGAAGAGGGAGAGGTGAGTGAAAGAACGAAATTAGAAGAATCGGTCGAGCGACGAAAAAAGTCAAAAAAAACCTTTTCTTTTCTCTTTTCTCCTTACCTGCGCCCTGCCCCAGCTCGGGAACGTGTTGGTCGAGAACCGCGAGTGCACCAGCGCCATGTAGGACTCGAAATCAGAAGCAGCCAAGTCCGGGAAGTATTGAGGGACCTGCGACGGTAGCAGCTGTCCTTTGTAGACGATCGTCCGGCTCGACAGCGAGCACACGAACGCGGAGTCGTCCCCGACCCCTTTCATCGCGAGCTCGTACTCGATCAGCTTGCGCATGATAAAGTACTGGGCCTCGGGGTCCGTGGAGGTCGTCACGGGCTTCTCCGATTTCGCGAAGAAGCACTGCTCGACTCGGGGCTCGGTGGACTTGGCGCCGTCGCCCAGCGTCGCCGCGTCGGTCGGCACTGCCCTCCAGCCCAAAACGGCGTGCCCGAGCTCCTTGGCGACCCTGTCGATCGCCGCCTTGGCCGTCTTCCTCTGCCCGGCGTCCGAAGGCAGGAAGAACATGCCGATGGCGTAGTCCCCGGCCGCTGGCAGCTCAGCAAAGCCAAACTTGCCGTTGCTCTCCTTCACGACGCGCTGGAAGAAGGCGTGCGGGATCGCGACGAGGCAGCCCGCTCCGTCGCCCGTGTTGTACTCGCAGCCGCAGGCCCCGCGGTGCGTCATCCGGACCAGCATCTCGAGCGCGTCGGCGACGCAGGCGCGCGTGGGCACGCACGACAGCTCCCCGACAAAGCCGACGCCGCAAGCGTCCTTGTCGTCTGCCGGGTCGTAGAGGCCTCTCGCCGGCGGCGTGGCGTCGTGCCCGGCGCGGGCGACGAAGGAGGGGAGGTTGCCCCGTCCGGGGAGGAGGGGGAGCCAGGGGGAGGAGGCGGGGGCGGGGGTGCGGAGCTGTTGGTGGAAGGAGGTGGTGGAAGGGAAGAAGAGAGGGGAAAGATGGAAATTTAGGTTTGGTTTTTCTCGTTTTCGTTTTTGGCGCTTTGGTCGAGGTCGAGCAAAAATCAAAGAGAGGCATGCGAAACGAACGAGCTCTCGCTTCTCTCGCTCCTCTTCCCAATCGCGCGCTCTCGCTCGCGTGCTTCCGAAGCTCCGGTCGCGCATCTTGCTGCCACTAACGTGTAACGGATGTCTCATCGACGATCTCTGCACGCGGAATCGAGGTCAAGCGCCCTTCTTCCCGCTTTCGGCGGCTCGTTTCCGAAAGCAAGCAAGAAGAAAAAAAGGGCGGCGGCGGCAGCGGCGAGCGAAAAGGGGCATTCGTCGTTCGTTCCTCGTCGAGGGCGACGGCTTCTGATGCTGCTCTCTGGGGCAAACGCTCCCGTGCTCTGTGTCGCGCTCTCTGTCTCCTCCTCATTCTCGGGACGTGGTGCATCGACCGCGACTCTGCGTTCGAGGAGGCGGAAAGAGAGAAAGCGCGTCCCCTTTGCGCGGGGGGAACGGACGCATGCACTTTCAATGGCATCAGAATGAGAGAGAGAAAAAAACAGAAACAATCTCCCGCATCTCAAGATCACCCTTCTTCCTCCTCCACTCCAACAAACTCACCCTGAGCCCGCGGAGGGCCGGAGACGACGCGGAAGACACTCTCGGCAGCGCCCCCGCGCGGCGCGGGGCGCGGGCGGCCACCGGGGCGCGGCGGAGGCGGATGAGCGCCGAAGAGGCCGGGGCCGCGGCGACCGCGACCGTGGCGGCGGCAGCGGAAGAAGAGTTCATCTCGTTCCGGCTGCTTTGTTGCTTGTTTCTGTTCCGGAGGAGCGACTGGCCTTGCTAACACGCGCAAATACACACGAAGAGCTCTCTCCTAGCGGGAGCTAAAGGTGTGTGCGGGCGGAGCAAGGGCGAGGGGGCCACTGGAAGAGAGAAGAGCGAAGGGAGAAAAGATAGATAGAAAAGAATAGGAAAAAAGGGCGAGTTGTGAAACACTTTTTCGAGGTTTTTCGGTCGGGAAAGCGACAACTCAACTCTTCGCTCATTCTCTTTTCTTCTTGCCCCGTCGAGCCGCCCTCTTCGATCCATTCGCGCATCCTCACGGATTCCTTGAGACCTCGTGAGCAATGCAGCCAAAGTAACAAAAGTCTGAAACAAAAGCAAAACTCGGAAAGAGAGAGAGAGGGAGAGAGGACGAGATGGGAAGAGCCATCGACATGCTCATCAGATCGCTTGTCGCTCTCAACCTCCTCCTCCTGCTCCTCTTCGCCTTTGCCTCTGTCTCTTCCACCCCGCCGGAGGCAGCCAAGCCCCCTTCCTGCGCGGCCTGCCTCTCGACATCCCGTGCTTTGGACCGTGCGCTGCAGAAGGAGATGAACAAGAACTTGCAGCAGCAGCAACAGCCTCACTCTTCCTCCCGGCGCGGCCGATCGCTTCCGTCGTTCACGACAGAACCCGCCGTCGCTGCCGCGCTCGCGCTCCCGTGCAAAGAGGTTAGTCTTTTTCTTTTTCCTTACCCATTCCTTCTCGAGAAACACAGAGAGTAAGAACTTTGTCTTATAAAGATGAAAAAACAAACAAAAAAACAAAGCAACAGGTCCCACGACGGCACCGCCGAGGCTGCCTCTCTCTGCTCGCGGCGCACTCTCCTGAGCTCACCGACTTTTTCCTCAACGCGCCCTCTTCTTCGTCGTCGTTGTCCTCTTGGTCTTCCTCTTCTTCTTATACGCTCCCTTCCTGCGCGGAGGAGCTCTGCGTGCGACTGAGCGGTGCCTGCAGGCCGCACGAGCTCTCTGGCGAGCTGTGAAGAAGAAGGAAGCAAAAAAGCGTTTTCTTCAGCGAAACGTCACGCCGGCGAGCGCAAAGTCGAGCGCTGCTTCCCTCGCGGCGACCGCGGCGGCCTCGCGCGCGGCCCTGGAGGCTGCGGCGCGCTCCTCGGCCTCGGCTGCCTCGCGCTTGGATCGGATTTGAGCCTGGAGTTGGGGTTGGTTTTGTTTTGGTGTTTGAAGAGGGTGAGAAAAAAAACTGCAAAAAACTGAAAAACGAATTGAAAAAAATAATAAAAACTCACCTCGATCTCTGCCCTCCGCGCCGCCTGCTCCCCGAATCGCCGCTGCCTCGCCTCCTGCTCCTCCCTTGCTGCCGCTCGAGCCTCCTCGTCGACTTTGCTCCTTTCGGAGCGCGTCGAGGCCGCAACCTTCGCGCTCTCCGCCGCCCTCGCCGCGACGGCCCCGGCGCGCGACGCGGCGGCGTCGGCCGCCAGCGCGAGGCGCGCGGCCCTCAGCCTCGCGGCCTCCAGCGCCTTCGTGGCCTCCCTGGCCGCGGCGTCGGCATCCACAGAAGCCTGCAGGCGCGCCTGTTCCTGCTGGTGGGCTTTCTTGGAGAGCTCGGAGGCTCTCAGGTCGGCCTGCACGGAGGCGCGGAGGGCGGCGCAGACCTCTGCCGCTCTTGCAGCAGCCGCTGCTTGGGCCCCGGCCTCGGCGGCGGCCGCCGTAGCCAGGGAGAGCCTCTCGGCCTCTCTAGCCAGCCTGTCGGCCTCTTTGGAGTCCTCTCGCAGCCTCAGGGAGTCGCGAGCGGCGGCGCGGCGCTCTGACGCCGCCGCCCTCTCGGCGGCCTCTGCCGCTGCCGCCGCCGCCGCGTCGGCCGCCACGAAAGCTCTCTCGGCGGCCAAGCGTTGCTCCCGCTGCGCTCGCTTCTCTGTTGCCTCCTCCGCCGCTGCCTTGGCAAGAGCCTCTGCCGCGTTGCGAGACGCTTCTCTGCGAGCCAAAGAAACGGCAGATTCTTTGATGTCTGCTTCTATCTCTCTTTCGACTTGCTCCCTTGCGCGCTGCCTCTCGGCCTCTCTCGCTTCGGCTCTGGCTCCGAGCGCAGCTGCTGCTTGCGCCTCCTGGACGCGCGCCGCCTCCCTCCCGGCGTGCGCAGCCACCGCCGCTCGGAGCCTCCCGTCGGCCTCGACGGCGGCCCTCAGCGAGGCCTCGTTGGCCCTCTCGCGGGCCAGGGCGCGCTCCCGGTCCTCGCGGGCTCGGGCGAGCGCCAGGGCGGCGGCGCGGCGGGCAGCGGGCGCCGCGGCTGCCGCGGCATCTGCCGCCTCTGCCTCCGCTACGGCCGCGGCGGCGCGCCCCTCCGCCGCTCTCCTTTTGGCCTCGAGCAGGGCTTCCTTCTGTTGTGCCTCGGCATGCTCTTTCAGCTTCTGGGCGGCGGAGCGTTCCCTGACGGCGTCTGCGCGGATCGTGCTCGAGGTGTGCCAGCCGGCGACGGAGGCCGCCGCGGCAGAGGCGGCGTTGAAGGCCGCCGCGGAGGCCGCTGCCGCGTCCCTTTGCGCGGCGGCCTGCTGCCTGCGCTCGTAGAAAGAGGAGGAGGCGGTGGTGGAGGGCATGGTAAGAGCCAAGGAGGGGAGAGGGAAGAAGAAGGAAGAGAGAGGTCAACGCTGAAACTCTTTCTATTTTTGGGTGGGAGGTGAAGGGGTTTCGTTCATTCGTTTTGTTTTTTGTTTAAATTTTTTGTGGACAAAAAAAAGAAAAGAAAAAAAACGACTTTGACGTCCGCCATTTGAGAGACCCCTCATCTCAAAATGCGGGTATTATATAAGCAGTGAAATATCGCTCAGGGCGCCAAGATGCCGCTGCGGAGGACCTGCCGGAACTTTTCCCGGAGCGAAGGCGCGGCGGCGGCGCCTCTGGCGTTATCTGAAGCCGAGGCGAGAGCGGAAGAAGCGGCGGTGGAAGCGCAGGAAGCGGTGGCGGCGGCGGCCGTTCCGCTTCTCAAGAACGACCAAGACGTCCGCAAGACCCCCAAGGAGATGACGAAGAGGAAGGCGCGGCGCTCGCGTAAGAGGCGCCGCGACGGCTGTTGCTGTTGCGCTCGGCTGCTGCTGCTTCGTCTTCGCCGCCGCCGTTTTCGCTCCTCTTCCTCTTCTTCTTCTTCCTCTTCTTCCTCTCGCCGCCTTGCCTGCGGAGGCTTGGTCCCGAAGGCCACCAGCACGAGCGCGGCGACCACCAGGAACAGCGTCATCACGGACACGCACGCGTCGACCTCGCACTGCAACGGCGAGGGAGAGGAAGCGGAGGCGGAGGGGGTCGAGGACTTGCCGCCAAAGACGGACGAGAGGAGGAGGCCCGACGACGACGGCGACAGCGACGACGACGACAAAGGCGGACCTTCCTTCACGTTCACAGCGCTCACCAGGAAGCCCGACGCCCGGAAGACGCCGTCGAGCAGCTCCTGGGTCCTCAGGTAGTACCGGCCGATGCCGCGATAGCCGACGACGATCGCAGAGCACGCGTCCCTCTGGGAACGATACAGCAAGAAAGTCTGCGCGGCGGCGAGCAAAACGGCCGCGGGCCGCGAGTCGAGGCGCGCGGTGAGGCCGAGGAAGAGCGTCAGCACGACGGTGGTCCTGCCCGCGACGAAGCGCGGCCACGAGTCGACGACCATCGGGAAGCGCCTCTCGCCGCTGACGATGACGTTGCAGACGGCGGCGTAGAGCAGGCGGAAGCACACCGCCAGCGCGCCGCGCCGCCTCGAGTAGAGCGACGACGACGACGACGACGGCGACGACGAAGAAGAAGAGAGCGCCGTCGCGGCCGCGAAGGCGGCGACGCACGCGCAGCCAAAGGCCAGCGACAGCAGCCTGGAGCTCTGCTGCTGCATCGAGAAGACCGAGCAGACCGAGACGAGCGCGAAGGCGAGGAAGCCCGCCTGGTCGGTCTGCGCGATCCACCGGCTGTCTCCTGCCGGAAGAAGGGCAGACGAAGAGGTCGAGGAGGTCAGCGCTGGCGGCGGCGGCGTCCACAGAGGTCGAGCAATCTCGGCCGCTGTCCCGATCGCGCCTCGCGAGGGCGAGATAACGCCGCTTCGCCTCCTGCCGGCCCTCCCGGGAGCCTCCATCGAGTTCATGCGCTTGCTTCACGGATTGGAATTGGCGGCGCTCCTCTTCACCGCAGCGGGAACGGAGGTGCGAGCAAGATCCAGCGCATGTGTTTCGTCCTTCAAAAGTCGAAAAAAGGGGAAAAAGTGCAAAAATCCCAGTCTTTTCAAAAAAATTGCAGCCTCGAGCTGTACCCACGCGGTTTTCAAAAGCTTCTCTTTCTTCTCTCTGTGCACGGGGACAGAGAAGAAGAGGAAGAAGAAGAAGAAGAGGAAGGAAAACCATGAGCACGAACGACGAGTGAGGGAGCGAAAGAGAAAGAGAGAGAGAGAGGAAAAGAGGTTTATTTCTTCTTCTCTTCCTCTCTCTTTTTCTTTTCAGCTGCCGCCGCCGCCGCCGCAGGCGACGCCCTCCCTCGTCCTCAAAAACGCCCAAACCACGCGCAGCACGCCCAGCGACAGGACGCCGAACAAAGCCCTCCCGTGGAAGAGGCGCCTGCGCCGCCGCTCGCGCTCCCGGAGCCTCTGGTGCCGGAGACGCTGCGCCTGCCACCGCCCTTTTTTGCCGCCGCCGCCGCCGCCGCCGTCCTTTCCTTCTTCTTCTTCTTTTTGGGCCTCAACCTGTCGCCGCGTCCCAAAGGCGACCATCACCAGCGCTGCCACCACCTGAAGCTCCGTCATCACCGCCACGCACGCCCTGGCTTCCGCTTCAAAGCTGGAAGAAGGAGAAGGAGAAGAAGAAAGAGCAGAAGAAGGAAGAGCAGAAGAGGAGATGGAAAGGAGGGAAGACTTTGCCGCCGCTGCCGCTGCTCTTAGCCCTCCTCCTCCTCCTGGACTTGCACTTCCAACCCCGCTCCCTCCTTCCACCGCCACCGCCGCCTGCAGCCACCCGCTCGCCGACAGCAGCCCGTCGATCGCGCGCTGCGTCCGCACGTAGTAGGACCCGCTCCCGACGTAGCCCACGATGACGGCGTCGCACGCCCGCCGCTGCGCCCGGAACAGCAGCAGCGTTTGTGCCAAAGCGACAAACCCGCCGAGCGTGGGGGGAAGCCTCGAGGTCAAACCCAGCACCGTCGTGCCGAAAAGCACCGTCCTCCCCGTCACGAACTGCGCCCAGGAGCCCACGACCACGGGGTGGCGGCGCCCGCCGGACATCATGGGGTTGATGGCCGCGGCGAGCAGGACGCGGGAGGCCGCCGCGAGCAGGTCTCGGCGGCGTGCGTAGGCGCTTGGCGCGAGCGCCGCAGCGGCGGCGAGCAGCGACAGCGCGGCCGCGACGGCGAGCGAGAGCAGCCTCGCGCGGAGCGCCCTGGTCGCCAGAAAGTTCATGAACATGATGCAGGCGAAGCTGGAGTAGCAGCCGAGGTCGAGGTCGACGAGCCAGCGGAGGTCGGTGGTGGTCGTCGTCGAGGAGGGAGAGCGGGGAGAGGAGGAAGAGGAGGTCGAGGTCGAGGTCGAGGTCGAGGCGGCCGAGATCGAGCGAAAGGAAGCCACAGGGACTTGCGAAGCAGCGACGCATTTTCCTTTCGCCTCCCTCGACAGCGAGCTTTTCCGGGGCTCGATTTCGCTCCGTGGCCGTATCGACATCGCAGCCTCGTCGCCTGTCCGAAACTCGGGGTGGGTTGGCGCTGGGGAAGTTTACGAACCAATTCGCATGCTTCTTTTTTTGCTAGCGAAAATTCTTTCGACGCTTTTTTTGTGGAAGTTTCATTGCCCCTTCTCTCTCGCTCGCAAGTTTTTTTTTTTTTTTTTTTTTTTTTTACGAAACCACGGGGTTTTCAACGAGTTTCCTTTCTATTGAAAAAAAAAGGGGAAGGGGAGGGGGGCCAAATCTTTTTGCTATGAAAAAAAAACAGAAAAAAA
>Ga0114918_10002824_pt1 | contig 15432 bp, 10 predicted proteins | sample LantaG_FD_87015 | JGI IMG/M metagenome (GOLD analysis project Ga0114918, IMG submission 87015) | Deep subsurface microbial communities from Baltic Sea to uncover new lineages of life (NeLLi) - Landsort_02402 metaG | ecosystem: Environmental > Aquatic > Marine > Oceanic > Sediment | place...
CCGTCACCGGCCTGCCCCGGCCGCAGCCGCGCACAAAGGCTCGGCACTTCGAGACCAAAGCCGGCAAAGGCATCACGTCCGTCTACACGCCCGCGACGGCCAACAGCTGGAAGGCGCTCGTGGCGATCGCCGCCCACGCACACCCCGACTTCCCGGCCGCACCGTGGACCGGGCCCGTCGCGCTCTACGTCAGCACCTACCTGCCCCGGCCCAAACGGCTGTTCCGAAAAAGGGATCCCGATGGCCCGCTCTGGGCGCCGACTTCGGGCCGCAACGATGTCGACAACCTGCTCAAGTCCGTCATGGACGCACTCACCGATGGTGGGCTCTGGCAGGACGACGGACAGGTCTGCGTCGGGCTCGAAACCAAGATGTACCACGCGAAAGACAACGGCCCGCGCGCGGTCATCGACGTTGCGGAACTCGACTCCGACCCCATACGACGGGAAGACTAGAAAAGGAGAAATGAGATGAGCAAGAAATCGACGCGAGACCACTGGCTCGAGCACGAGGCGTTCGTCGAGGCGTTCGTCGAGGCGTTCGTCGAGGCGGCGGTTTCGGCCATCCGACGGTACGCGCCGCCATTCACCAGTGATTGTGTCCGTGAACACGTTGCCATGGACGCCGCCCTGGCGCTGCTGCCCGCCGAGGAGAAACAGAAGCGAACCCCGGAGTTCGACAATCTGCTCAAGACCGTCTCCAAGGACATCAGGAGCCTTGAGACCGTTGAGCTCGGCGAGGCCACGCGCCCGACGCTGTGCCTCGTGCTCAGGCGCATGCTCGCCCTCATCATCGCCAATCGAGAGGACGCATGAAGGCAGAAGCGGCCACGATCTGGGACGGATGCTACGACGGCGTCTGGCAGGGGCTGATCTCGCCCGATAGCTTCCGCCATCCGGCGAAGATGGCCTGCGGCCTGCTGACCCGCATCATCGATCAGGGGCTCGCCCGCGGCTGGTGGGTCCTGGGCGACGTCATCGGCGATCCGTTCGGCGGCGTCGGCACCACCGGCCTCATCTGTTCCTACAGGGGCCTGCGCTCTGTCAGCGTCGAGCTCGAGCCGAAGTTCGTCGGCTTCTCATACGACAACTTCTACCGTCATCTCCGGAGCTGGCAGGAGCTCGGCAATCCGCTGCCGGTTTATCTGCAGGGCGACTCCCGCCGGTTCGCTGAGATCGTCTATGGCGTCGGCGGCGTTGTGACGAGCCCGCCGTACTCGAACAGCCTGACGCGGGGCGACAAGCTTCCGGACAGCGAGAACTCGGCGCGTATGCGCGAGATGGGCGGCCGGATGGAGTACGGCGAGGCGGGCGGTCAGATCGGCGAGCTGCCCGAAGGCTCCGTGGATGGGGCCGTCACCAGTCCGCCGTATGCCGAGAGCTTGCAGCGGCCGGGCGGTTCGCGGCTGGCGGAGCACTTCAACGTCGGGAAGAGCACGCCGGGCTTCAAGCCGGCGGGTCTAAATTCGCAGGCATTCCACGACAGCTACGGTGCGAGCGACGGACAGATCGGCAGTGAGGGCGGCGAGACTTACTGGCAGGCGATGGCGGCCGTCTACGCGCAGTGCCGGCTGGCCCTGAAGCCCGGCGGGGTGATGGCGGTGGTCGTCAAGGATTATGTGAAGAAGGGCAAACGGGTACCGCTGTGCGACCAGACGCTCGAGCTGCTTGAGCGGCTCGGCTTCCGGCCGGTCGACTGCCCGTACGTGAAGGACGACCCCGACTACAAGGGCCCGCGCGAAGCCACAGCCGCCGAACTCCGCGCACGAATGGAGAGTAAGCTGTGACCCGACCCCGCGTAGGACCCAAAGTCTGCGCCCTCGAGGGATGCGACCGGCTCGTCCCCTCGGGCCGGCACAAATACTGCTGCCTCGAACACTCGGGAGAGCAAAACCGAATCAATAGTCGCGAGCGCGCCAGGTCACTAAAGCCGACACACCCCAGCCACCAGCCAGCCGTCAGAAGGTGCTTGAAGTGCGGCCGACCGTTCGACTCCGACGGGCCGTGGAACCGAATCTGCGGGAAGCCGGATTGCAAGTCTGCCAACACGACCGCCCCCGGATCCGCACACCGCGTCAGTGAGCCCGGCGACGACGACGACGACGAGCTCGAGTACCCCCCTACTTCTTAACCTTCCCCTTGGGCCTCATCAGCAACCTGTACATCTCGGTCATAACCTGCCAGTCGTCCCTCGACCATTTCGTCGGGTCGTTGGAATAACTGTCGGCGGCGTTCTCGTACTTCGCTCCGAGCAACGGGCGTACCAAGCGACGTTCCTTGTCCGTCGCGACCGTGTAGACATTGAGAGCCTCTACGATCGTCAGCCGCTTGAACTGCTGGGCGAACGCCGGGAGCCTCGCCTCTCTTCGCACGGCCGCAATCTCCGCCGGCCGCAGATGCTTCTCCGCCTCGAGGTCCTCGATCGGCTTACCCAGACGTAGCCGGTTCTTGAGCATCCCCCGTAACTTCGACTTGTCGTACGCGGCCCTCGTGCGTGTCCCACGCGGCATTCGGCTCACGACGTACCGCTGCATCAGCTTCTGAGCCGCCGTCTTTGTCACGTAGGTCGGTGCCGCGGTGATGCCCGTCGCCGAGACGAATGCCGCCTGTGTCTTCGACGCGCCGGCCTCTCGCATCCGCGTCCAGTTCCGCATCGAGAACGTCGTAAACTGCTTGCCGACATGCTTCGCGACGTCCACCAACTGCTGCACCACGGGATCGTCGGGATGCCGAATCTCCGTCCCGTAAAAGTCCGCGTTCTGCAGCGTGTCCGCGATGACCCCCAGGATCGGGTGCAACTTGTTCTTCGCCGTCTGCACCGGGCGAGTACCCCAGCCGGCCAAATCCTTTGCATACGTGGGCAGTGACAGCCGCTCCTCGCTGCCGTCCGGATTCAAGCGGCCCGTCTTCGGGAAGAAGTAGTCCTTGGGCTCCTCGGGCGGCTTCCCGGTCACGACGTAGTTCATCACGGCGCCCAGAACACCAAGGAAGACAACCGTGCCGCCGAGTTCCGTCATCCGCAACGAGATCAAAGCATCGCCCCGCTTCATGCGCCCAACCGTTGTCGCAACGTCCACCACCGGGCCAACGGCGTACTCGCGAATGAAGCCCAGGTTCCAGCCAACGGATCGCACCGAGAGCATCAGAAGGTCCTTGAAGGTCTTGTTCCAAAACAGGTTGTCGTAGATGAGCTGGCCCAGCCGGTTGTCGACACTGTCCGCGACCTCGCTGAGGCGCTGATGCAACACGTCGTCGGTCACGTCCTGGTTCTTCAGTCGCACCATCTCATCCTTCGCCAGCATCGCGAACATCCCGAACTTCTGGTGGGGCACGAGCCACTTGAGGATCGGCGTCATCATGGCCTCGATCCCAGCCTTGAACAGCCGCACGGGCATCGCAACTCCCGCCCTCACGCGTTCGCCCGGCGTTCCCTTGAACAGGTCACCCATCGTCGTGACCAGTCTGTCGGCGGCCTGGTTGAAATAGAACGCGTCGGCCTCGCCGCGCATGCCGCCGGTGACCGCTGCCTCGACCATAAGCCGCATGTGCGGGTCCGTGATCTCGTCAAGCGGGGTCCGGTACGCCTTCATCAGTTTGCTGCCCCGCCACAGGTTCACAGGCAGGGCCACAGGCGCGGTGAGGAGCTGGACGGCTCCGTGTGCCCACAGTTTCGGGTTCAACGTCCCAATGTTGCGGCCGCCCTGCCCCACTTGTGACGCCATCACGGATACGCTCGTGAACAGCGCGTGAAACCCCGAGGCCGCCAACTGCACCTGGTTCAGTGTGTTGCCGGCCTGCCGCAACAGGTCGTACCCGCCGGCGACGATCTGATTCGTGCTGTCGCGAAGGCCCGGGGCAAGGTGATTGTTGAGAAGAGTGGCCGTCATCTCCGGAGCCGCGTAGTGGCCGAGCGTAGTGATTCCAGGAACCTTCAGCGTGCCTGTGGCCGTGCCGAGCACGAGCGACGGCTGGATGTCAAGGAGCGGGCGCAACTCAGAATGCTCGTTGAGGAACTGCTTGAACAACTCAGCGACCTTCGGGGCGATCTGCTCCATCTTCTCGGGCGCGTGCAGCAACGCTTCGAGCAACACCGCCTCCTTCTCCTGCTGCTTGCGGAGATACTTGGCAAAGCCGGGCGTTGTCTCGACTCCTTCAGCTCGAGTGTCCGCCAAGGCTCGCCACTGCTCGTTCACGACCTTGCGATGCTCGACCGCCGCCTCCGACGGAACAAACTTCTGCTCACCCTTCCGCTTGCCGCGCGTGATCGTCTTCCACTCGCCCTCCGCCGACCGAAGCATCCAGTCGAACAGCTTGTACTGAAACCCAAGATGATGTCCGATCTCGTGGATCAGGACCGACTCCGGACCCGCGAACTTCGTGATGACCTCGCCGGTCACTCGGTTCGCCGAACCCCAGATTCGGCCGCGCATCTTCATCAGCCGCTTCGTACTCACCCCAATACTACTCGCGAAGGCTATCAAGTCCTCGACAAGGATCTGGTCGTACGCCTCCTTCACGCTGATGTCCGGGGGCGCGATGACCGTGAACATCTTGTCGTTGAGCCGCACGTAACCATCGGGGGTCTTGCTCCGCGCGTAGACGAACCGGACCAGGCCCTTGGGCGTCAGGTCCCGGATCAAATGCTGCGCCGCGATGTACCGCTGCATCTCGAACGCCTTCAAGAGGATCAGGTCGACCGGATTCCAGGACACCGGACTCAGCCCGCGCTCAACGCCCTCGCGTGTCGTCGGGATAGTCCGCTTCTTCAGGAACCCCTTCGATCCCTCGAGCGGGCGTCGACCGAGGATCTCAGCAAGCACCTGGCTCGCCTTCGACGGGCTCGACCAGATGTGCGGGAAGTAATTCTCGATGACGTTCTCGAGTTGCCCCTTGCCGAGCGCGCGTACCTGGTCCGCCAATCCCTCAATCAGTTGGCCCGCCTGCTTGGCGATCTTGTCGAGTTTCGGGTCCACCTGCTCTTTGCCCTGCTCGACGTTGTCCATGAAATTGAGCTGCTCTTCGCGGCTCATGAACCAGAATGCCCTGCGTAGGCTCTTGAAAGTGTTGTACGTCACAACCTTCTCGTGGGCCAGTTCAGCGCGGTTCTTCCGGATAATGCGGGCGGAGAGTCGAGCCTGCTCGCCCCGCGCCGATGGGGCAACCATCTTGAGGACGGCATCCAAAGCTCCCCGGATCGGGCCCATTGCGAGTTCCGCGACGGCCGCGGCTGGGCTCTTTTCCTGAGCCGCGGGAACAGGCTTCGAAGCATCCGGGCCCGCAGCCGCATCGATCACTCCGTAGGCGCCGCCCGTCGCGGCAGCGGCCATCCCACCGGCGGCCGCGCCCTTGGCAGGTGGGGCTAGACCTTCCCCTGGCGGCGTTGGCTTCTTCGGTTCACCAGCGACGACACCGCCAGCACCTTCGTCAGGGGGCTCGACTTCTTCTTTCGCACCAGGCTCTTCAGCTCGCGGCTCGAAAAGACCCTTTGTTCCCTTTCCTTGCTCACGGGACATAGCCTCCAAAAGTTCGCCGACCGTCCGGAACCCAGCCTCACCGCCAAAGATGCTCTCGCCCGACACTGTGCGGTCGGCGATCCTCACATACTCAAGAAAGAAATCGACCACCGCCTTCTGCGACCGCGCCTCGATGAGCTCGCCGAACAGAAGCCGTTGTTCAGTCGTCATCTCCCCGCCAAACATCGTCGTCTGTCGAGCCCAATCGCTCGGGCTCACCTTCTTGCCACTGGTGACAGCTCTCTTATACTCGATCAGGTTCTGAATTGCAACCGCAAGATGCGGGCTCACGTCGAGCTTGGGCGTCTCGCCGGCCACTCGCAGCAACTCGCCGCCCACGGTCATCACCCCGTCCAGTTGACGCCGTACGCCCAACTCCTCGGCCTGCTCGACCGCCTGCCGCACAATGTTCCGGGCCCCCTCGGTGTTCCCCAGGATCGCCGCCAGCATCGCACGTCGCACCCGGTTCGCGATCGCACCGCCGAAGGTGCCGTCCGACTTCCGCAGGCTTTCGTCCCCGGTCTCCTGAACGAACGCATTGAGGAAGTCCCGGTTCGATGCCGCCATCAGGTCACCGGACGCACTCGGCGCGTACAACGCCAGCAGGCCCTTTTCCAGGATCGTCTTCGCGTCCGCCTCGGCCTGCTCCGCCTCGGTGCGTTGGAGTTTCATCGAACGGTTGGCGAGCTCGGCAACCTCCTTCATGCTGAGCTTGCCGGTGTCCGTGATGCGGCGAATAAGCACGGGGTTCTCGAGCCCGGAGATGTCCAGCCCGAGCCGCTTGGCTTCGGCTTCGACAAAGGCCCGGTAAGCGTCTCCCTTGCCCGAACGATACGCCTCCTGGATCGCCATCATCCGAGCGTTCCCACTGACGATCTGCGCGTGCATGTCGGCGGCGGGCGCGCCCCTGTCCACAACGGCGCTCGTTCCAAGCTGGGCCGGGTCCAAGTGAGCCGCGTACTCGGCAACTTGCTCGATGCTCGCTCGAGTGCCGCGGTCCCGAGGCTGCAGCTTCTCGTCATAGCCCTTGTCCGACGATACGAGTACGTCCCCAGCGTCGACGACGACCAAGTCGCCCTTGATCCGCGCCTTCGATTGCGGCAGAGCCACGTCGAACTCGCCGCCGGCCGGAACGTCACGCAGGACCTCGGGCTTAGGCTTCGCCGCCGGCTCTTGCTTGGCATTGGCGTTCTCCCAAAACTCTTCGAGTTGAGCCCTTGCGCCTGGGTCAAGTTGTGCTCGGACTGGCAACCCTTCAATCTGGCGAGTCATCCGCGCCAGTTCCTGCTCGACAAACTGCGCCTTGCTTATGCTCGCAGCCAACACTTCCCTGTCCGTCAATTCATCCTCTGCTCCAGCCTCTGCCTCCTTCCCTCGTTCCCCCAACATCTTCACGGCTTCCTCGGGCGTGATCTCAGGGGCGGCGGGGGCTGGCTGTTCTGTAGTTGGGGGCGTTACTTCGCCCGCTTCAATAGGTCGTCCAGCCCCCTCGGCCGCCAGTTCTGGGTAGTCCGCCAAGACCTCGGCCGGTACGGGCTTGCCCGATTGCGCCGCACGGTCTATCACGGCCCTGTCCAAATCCAACAACGCCCCCGAGAGTTGGTTGTCTATGTCCGCTTCGGACAAAGATTCTGTTGCACGACGAAACGCCGCATCGTTCTCCAACAACCAGTCGTGAGCCGTCTCAAACTCTGCTGTTTCCCTGATGGTCTCAACGGCATCGCGTTGTCCTTGAATGGCCGCATCGACACGGTTCTGGTCACGCTGCCTGTCGCGCCTAGCGAGTATCTTTTCCACGCCAGGGATGTCCTTGTGGCGCTCTAACACCTCCGTTGCCACACGCTTGCCCTCTGCAATGGCTTGGCGAACCCCATCCGCTTCGGCCGCAGGCTCGGCCTCTGGAGCCTCTGCGACAGGTTCCGCCTCCCTAGCCGCACGCTCGACATCCTTCTCGGTGATGACACCTTTGCTGCCTGTCCCCTCCACGTCGTCAAGCATGATTCCACGCCGTCTGGCGAGCGCCCGCGCTTGCTTCGTCACTTTGATGACTGGGGCCTGCTTCGTCTCCACTGGCGTCTCTACAGCAGCCGCTGTGGGCTCCATCTGGGCCGCTGTAGGCTCTATCTCTCCTTCAGCCGGTGGTTGCCCCCCTTCAACCTTGTCAATCGCTTCAGCGGCGTCAGCCTCGGCTTTTTCCAAGCCTGCTATAAGGGCCAACGTAAGCTCATAGCCGTCCTTGAGCTGTTTGTCCGTGGGAACGGCCTCGCCCTCGGGCAGGTTGGCCAGAAGACGCTCCTGGTAGTTCTTATAGGACCGGATCTCAGCACCGAATTGCTGAATCCCGCCGACGACGTGTCCGCCGCCCATCATCCACGGTATCGCAATGGCCGCGTGCGCCACAAGCAGCCTGATGTCCTCGATCTCGGCCGTCCAGTTGATCGGGCTGGTCTTGACGTCCGCCATCGAAGCGAGCCACGCCGCCAACGCCTTCCCGCCCAGCCGCACGCCGGCCTGGACGCCCTCCTCACCGACTTCCTGGATGTACTTCTTCGTGTAGTTCCAGAAGAAGCGCTGAGCGGCCTTCCGCAGACCCACCACGCCGCCCAGCTTCGGCGTCAACTGCTTTACCTGCAACACCTCGATTGCCGCCTCCGGGATGGCGATGAGGATAGCGCCCAGCCGCGAGGCGTTCGGCGGCAGTCCCATCCGCCGCAAGTCGCCGAAGGCGTCAGGCGCAATCTGAGTGGCCCAGAACGCGGTCATCACCCAAGGATTGCCCAACATCGCCGATGTGATCATCGGCGGCGCCATCTGGGCCGCACCAAGTATGCCCGAAGTGAACAGGTTCCCGCCCTCGACCGGGTCCTGCGCGTACAGAATCGCCTGGCTCTGCTGCCGTGCGAGAAGACCCTTCTCCTCCGCGCCCACGACCACCGGGAAATCCCGGAACCCGCCAGCCATTGCCTCGACACCGCGGTCCAGCCTCGTGAGCACCTTCTCGAGAAAGTTGCGGTCTGCATTCTGGGCGTTGGATGGGTGACTTAGAAATTGAAGGAATTTTTGCCGCTCCTCCGGCTCCATTGCGTCGATCTCGTCCCTCAACCGCCAATTAGTAATGCGAAACATGTTTGGCTTGAGCTTCCCGGGGTCGCGGAACAACTTGGTCTCTTCGACCGTCAGGAACATCCCTCTGCCTGGCGCTTCTTTCCCAACATCGAAGTGGGCCTCTAGGCTGCCTGCCTTGGCCATCCGCGCGGCGAGTTTCCACAACCGCACGTTCTCGGGGTCACTCCAGAACGCCGTGCGCTGGAGGAACGCCAGTTGCTTCTCGGCCGGCGCCTTGGCGATGTTGTTTTCCGCCGCCACCTGTGACCACGTCTTGCCCTCGTCGACCAACCCGCGGCGCGCGGCCTCATCCATGACCGTAAGCGGAGTGTCGGGGTCGGCCATCAGTTCGCCAGCGCTAGCCAACTCCGCTCGCCGCCGGTTCGTGCGCATCTGAGTACGCTTTGCGGCCGTGAGCGTCTTCTCCCACGGCTCGACTGGTTGCGTCCTCGCCGCCTTCTCCCGCTCAAACTCGCGGATCAGGTGCTCTGTGACGGCGTCCCGTGGCTCGCCGATACGCTGAACCCAGTCAGGAGGGGGCGGTACGGGCTCGATGGCGGGTTCAGCGCCAGGTTCTTTGGTCCGCGCCCAATCGTCGTAGGCTTTGTCGAACGCATCGGCACCGGACTCAGCAGGCGTGGCGCGGGCCGGCGCCGTCGTCGGCTGCGCGGGCTTCTTCCGCGCCTTCCACTTGTCGTACTCGAGATCGAAGGGGTCTACCGTCTTGGTCGTCAGATCGCTCATATATCGAAGCCCTGTTCGCGCAGAAGTTCTCGAGCCTCTTGCTTGCTCTTCGTCGCCTCAAACGCCTCTCTCATCTGTTCGGGTGTGGGTTTGGGCTTACCCCCCGCCCTGCCCTCCGCCGCCGCAGCCTTGCCCGCCGCCTGGGCGCCTGCGTCACTGGCCCCCCGCCGCTCGACCGTCGCCTCGGCCGTGTCGGCCAGCTTGGCATCCGCCCACTCCTTGCCGGTGTGGCCCTTCCACTGCTGCCAGACTTCCGCCAGGTCGCCGCGGCCGGCCTCATGGAGAGTCCTGAGCCAAGCCTTCTTCGTCTCGACCGGGCTCCACCCGGTCGCCCACTTCTCGAAGTCCTTATAGCGTCTGAGAAGGCCGGGATACGCGGCGGTCTCGCCCTTGCTGGGCACCTTCCCCTCGAGCGTCGAGCCGAGCATGATCACGTTTCGCGCAGCGACGTCGTCTGTGACCGAGGGGTACGTGTCGATGAACTCCTTGCGCGTGGCGAACTCGACCGCCCGGCGCTCGGCCGCTGGGCCCCACTCGAACGACTGCTTGCCGCCCTCGAGAAACTTGCGAGCCATCCCCCGGCCCTGCACGATCGACACGTCCTCGACGCCCGCCTTCGTCTTCCCCATCCTCGGGATCCGGACCTCGGTGCGCCACTCTGCGGGCATGTCTTTGGTAAGCGTTGTGAACGCGTCGTCGCGTGCCTTTGCAGTCTTGAACTTGCCCTGAGTCATCTGGCCGGTGAGCGTTCGCTCCACCTTTGCGACCTTGGGCTCCCATGTGCGCGCCGACAACGTTTCGTCGCTCGGGGCCAGAAGGCCCGCTCGCTCGAGCTGGTCCGCGGTCGCCGGAATGCCTCTTGCGGCGAGGCCGCCGATGGCGTCCTGAACGATCTTGTCGCGCTGCTCGGCTGTCGTGGCCTGCTTGAACTTCCTGTTGCTGACAGAGATTATCCGCGTCACTGTTGCGCGGTCGTTCTTTTCGATCTGGTCCAGCTCGAGCCTCGCCGTCTTTGCATCCTTCCCCGCCTGCTTTGCAGTCGTTCGGTCGAGGATCTGCCGGTTAATCGTCATAGCCTCGTCCTGCCCGCGCCCCTCCGAGCTCTGTAGGTACAGGTCGCCGTACTTCTCAATGAAATGCTCGTGCAGGAGCACCTTGGCCTCGAGAGTACTGGCTGCCGCTTTCTCAGCCTTGATCTCACGCAACTCTTTCGCCGACAGCGGATTCGTTCGCGCCGCCGCAGGAGCGCCGCCGGCGGGTGCTGCGCCCGCTGCCGCGGCCTCCGGCCTCTCCGGGCCCGTGAGGACCATCCGCCCGTCCTTCATCGTCACCGCCGATTCCCCAAACTGCTCGCCCGGCACCGGGGGCTTCCCTCTGCTCATGTCGGCCTCCGTCGCCCGCGGCCCGATGATTACCGTCCGACCCGACAGCGCATCCTTGTATTGAAGTGACCCCCCGGGCATGACCGAAATGTCCGGAACGGTCCCCGGACCCGCCGGGCCAGGGCCAACAGGCGTCGCTTGAGGCCCGCCCCCTTGACCGTCCGGACCAAAGAACATCTTCCACAACCTGCTCTGCGCGATCTTGTCGATTGGGCCCCGTTTCGTCTCCTGCGGAGTCGTTGGGCGCAAAGGCTTCGGCGCCAACCCGCCCGTCATCGGACCTGGCTCCTGCCGTGCGACCGCGGCCGCTGGGTTCGCCTTCGGCAACGCGCCCGGCTGCGGCTTCGGCTTCGTCTGCGGCTTCGGCGCCCGGCCGCGGGTACCGATGTACTGGTCGTGCCCGCTCGTGATGTCGACCGAGCGCACCATGCCGGGCAGATTGCGCCGGCGTTCTCGTCTGCGAGATGGAGGCATCCCTCTTCTCCTATCTGAACCCTGAGTTCAGTGTTCCTTCCTTAGTCCGCCTGTGCCGCTACGGTTGCCGTGCCGGACGCCCCCCCTCCAGGCCCATATGCGGCAACCAATCCACCGCCGCCGGATGCCCAACCGAGCCCTGCCGTGTCGCCTAAAGCCGCTGTTATCCACCATCCGCTCATCGCGTCTTCGTAAAATATCCAGTACTTCCCGTCGATTCGCTCGAACGCGGGATTGCCGTTGAGTTGCCCGTTCCGCACATAGACGCCGGTGGCGTCGGGCGTTATCGCGCCCGTCACGACGTAGGCGGATTGCTCCTCGAAGAACACCGTCACCACGACCTCGGCACGCACGTAGACACACGGCCCGCCGGTAAGCCACTTGCCCTGAATGAACACGGCGTCGTCTGCTGTAACGGCCACCGCTTGCGTGTCCATTACAGCGTCCTCATCCTCTGAGGCCAGGACAACCGTCGCATCGGTCGTCTCCGTAGTCGTGACATTTATCAACCGAAACTGGCCGTTCCCGGCGGTATGCCCGGCACCTGTGTCCTCGATGTAGTTCAGTGTGAATCCGGTAATCCTCCCCGTATACGGCACCTCGATAACGCCAGCGTTGGCCGCGCCGGTCAGTGTGTGGTAACCCATCTTGGCGTCAACATCGGCATACGCGGGAGTCGTCCCGTTTTGGCCGTCCCATCGGAATGACCGGGTGATGGAATACTCCCGGCTCGGTATCCGGCCGACGAGCACGTCGTTCATCACAGCAACGCCCGTGCCAGCCTCGACGGTTTGCAGCAACTCAGGGCGGCGCGGCGGCTCGTACCCGGCCTCGTCAGGCTTGCTCATGTCCTCCGGCCACTTCTCCGCATCGAACGGGCGGTCTGCGTCCGCGTCAAGGCCAATCCACTCCGGTTGCGGCACGCTGGCAAGTATTTGATCGAGTTCCGCAGTCGATACCGGCGGTGCCTCAACCGGCGCGGCCTCCGGCTGCGACGCCTCGACGGGCGCGGCCTCCGGCTGCGACGCCTCGACGGGCGCGGCCTCCGGCTGCGACGCCTCGACGGGCGCGGCCTCCGGTTGGACAGGCGCGACAATTAGCTCGGCTGGCTGCTCGGCCTCGACGGGCGCGGCCTCCGGCTGGACAGGCGCGACAATTAGCTCGGCTGGCTGCTCGGCCTCGACGGGCGGGGCCTCCGCCGCATCGACGGGCGGGGAAACGTCGCCATCCGCAACGGGATCGCCGGTGCGCGGAGCGTCTACCGGCCCCTCCTTCGGCTCTTCCTTCGCCGCCTCAGCTTCCGAGGCGAGCTTCGGTTCCGAGTCTTCCGGCTGTTTGTTTTCGTCGCTCATAGTTACCACGCTGTCAAGCCATTCAGGCCAAAGTCCGTCATTGATTCCACGGGGCGCACTTTCCGCGCAGCCGTTGCGGCCGACGCCTCAATCGCGCCGGGGATAGTGACCGTGTTCAGTTGCTTGCCAGGCATGTATACCAACTTTGTCCGCGTCGTCGCGGGAACAAGGAGCGCTTCGGCGGCGTCGTGTACCGGCTGCTGGATGGGAACCCACACGCCACGTCGAACCTGGCACTCGTTCGCCCACCCGGCGGCGCTATACGCGAAGAAGTACGATACGTCCGTGATGCCGCCGAACCGCTCACGCGACGTAATCGCGCCCATAAACCACAACTTTCCCGCCGCAATGGCTGTAATGCCCGGCAGCTTCACTTCGTCGTCACTCACGCAGTCCCAATGCGAATGCATCGTCGTGTACGGCACATCGCCAGCGCCATAAGACGTGTCCACGCGCAGGATCGAGTGCGTCCGCGTCACGACGTTGCTGCCCTTCACCACCTGCCACTCGTGTACCCCGTCCTGCTCGAAACCCTCGACAACCGACGTTATCGGCGGGCCGCCATCATACACGCCTTCCTTGCCCGCCACGAACATCCGCTTGAACCGCTCGGACACGTCCTTCGTGTGCAGTCGCCCGAACCCAACGCCCGTCGATTCGTAGAACGCGAAGACCATCGCCAAGTCAACAACCCCGCCCGGATCGTAGATGATCCGCGTCTTCGAGCATTGAGGCGGCGACGCGGCGATAGGCCCTGCAAGGCCCCACCATGATACGCCTGCTGCAAGAGAGGGGAACGTCCCCGGAAAGTCATCGCCCTGCATGTTGTGGGCGTCGCTTATGCCGCTTGTGCTCGTGATGAACGTGCGAATCCCGCGCCAATAGAACGGGCGCAGCTCCTCGATCTCACGGCGTTGCCGTATCTCATAGAGCGCCATAACCTGCCCCTAACTCGCGTCCTCGGCAAGTGCCAGGCTGGCCCATACGCCGGTCGCAGGCGTGCCCGCCGCAGTCGTGAAGTCCTGAACAACGGTGTATACGTCGCCGTCAACGCCGCCTGCGGTGCTAATCGTGCCCGCCACCTTCGCATACGCGGCGTCCCCTTCGTCGAGTGTCACCGCAGCACTCAGCACGGTCGTCCCGTTTTTCTTCAGGTCTATCGTGCAGGAGTCGCCGACGAACGCCGTCACGACGCCGACCTCGAAGTTCAGCAGCGTACAGGTCGCCCCGTGAACGACGTGGATCACCTTCGTCTCGTCCGCGCTGCTCCCGGCCTGCGCATACGTCTTGTTGTGCTTGTGCACCACCTTCGTGTACGCGATCGCCGCCGCCGCCGCTACGGCTGCGTTGTTCACCGTCAGAGCAGGTATCGACAGCGTGGCGGTTGATAGCGTACCCGTGATGTGCAGGTCACCCTCGTGCCGGGATGGTTGTGTTCCCATGTCCAGCCTCCTTTCTTATGCGTAAGTGACAAACCCTTAGGTATTGGTCTGTGTGAAGCCAAATGCCTGGTATCACCTCCGGCGTGACCTTGGCGCGCATGCAGACTTTACCAGTCTTGCCGGAGTCGCCGGTATAGTAGTCACCCGCGTCCGCGCCGCCCGCGCCGTCGTCCGACACGCCCAGGATAACGCCGGTCGTAATCTTGCCTTCAGCCGTTGTCTCGCGGCTGCCCTTGATTTCTGCATACGACATGTTCAGTCTCCTTCCTTATGCGTAAGCCACGAAGCCTTGATACTGCTCCGTGTGCAGGTAGATGCCCGGTATGACTTCGGGCGTGATTTTGGCACGTACCAGTTTCCGACCCGTCGCGGTCGTTTCGGTCAGGTAGTCGTCGCCCGCAGCCGCGCCGCCTGTCCCGGTCGTCGAAACCAGCAACTTCACCGCAGTTGCGATCTTGCCTTCCGCAGTCGTTTCCCTCGATCCCTTAATTTCGGTGATCGCCATGTCAATTCACCTCCTATCCTTCGTAACTACTGGCACAAATCAGGTGCAGCACCAGCAGCCTGCACCCCTCCTGGTCGCCATGGTCTTTGATGTCCTTGACGCGCGCCAGCAACAAGTCGCGTTGCTTGGCCGCTTCCAACTCATCGCCGCTCATCGTCGCCTCGTCGGCCTCGAACTCGACGCCCGGCTGCAAGTCGCCCTTCGCCGGCACAAGGCCGAGCTTGTCGAACGGCACCTTGTAGACCGCGGCCCACTGTTGCCCGAACTCGATTGGCCGGCCCGTGAACGGGTTGGGGATGGTCGCCGCAACCGTCCGGCTGCGTCTGGCCTTCACTTCATACTCGGCAATGTTCTCTTTCATGCGTATTCCCTCATAGCGATCCACACGGAATGCACGACGATCAGGCCCGGATACTTCTGGTCATCGAGCGATACGCGGTCGCATCGCGCCGTCATCAGTGCGTCAACACCGTCAAGTTGGTCGCCGCGTGCCGGGAGGCCAGCAGAGTCCGTCGCAAGGGCAATCCCGTATACGTCGTAGAACACCCGCAGATTGCGGTCTTCCTTGATCCGCCGCGTCTCCGCATAGTCGTCTGTCCAGCCCTTGTTGCTGATCTCGATGTACGTGACGATCATCCACACCGAGTCGGGCGCCCCGTCGACAGGCTCCTGCAGCACGCGCGCCACGATCTGGTTTGCATCGTCGTAGTACTCATCGCCGACCGCAGGCTTCAGCGTGTCCCACTGCCGCAGTTGTATCTGATACCATCGTTCCCAAGTGTCGGCCTGTAACGTCCGAATGTGGCGCTGCCGCTTGTCCTTCCAGTACCCTTTTGCAAGCGTCTGCGTGGCGATTGTCCCGCCGTCCGTGACCTTGAACCGCTCGACCGGCGCGGCCAACCCGTAACTGCCCTCC
>Ga0114918_10002825_pt1 | contig 15429 bp, 9 predicted proteins | sample LantaG_FD_87015 | JGI IMG/M metagenome (GOLD analysis project Ga0114918, IMG submission 87015) | Deep subsurface microbial communities from Baltic Sea to uncover new lineages of life (NeLLi) - Landsort_02402 metaG | ecosystem: Environmental > Aquatic > Marine > Oceanic > Sediment | place: Baltic...
GAGAGAGAGAGAGAGAGAGAGAGAGAGAGAGAGAGAGAGAGAGAGAGAGAGAGAGAGAGAGAGATAAAGAGAACAGAAGAAGAAGGGTGAGATTTTTTTTGAGACGTTTTTTTTCCGCGGGACCTCGAGGAAAAAAACCCAAAAAACTCAAAACACATCAAAAACCGAAAAGAAAAACACTTACCAGTCGGCGTCGGGGTAGTCCTCGAAGCACTTGAGGATCCAGCCGATCTTGTTCCACATGTTGTGCAGCATGGGGTCGGCGAGGCGCGTGGCGACGACGATGGGGTAGTTGTGGAGCCTTTTGAGATTTTTTTTTTAAGTGGAAGAAGAAAAAAGTGAGGTTTTTGGAGTTCAGGGAAGAATTTCGGCAACAAAAGCGCTCCTCCTCTAGTTGAAGAGAAAAAACTTCAAAATCCTGCTTGTTCAGGAGTACACAAAATCCTCACCTCGCGTAGTCCTGCTTGTTCAGGATTGAGACCAGGTTCAGATAGTCCCCGTTCGGGTATCGGCACGGCTTGTCGTGCAGCGCCGTGATCATCACGACGCGCGGCTGCTTCTTGACGCCGACGGCGACAGCGGTGCCGGCAAAGTGGCGGCTGAGGTTATAAAGTTGAGGGGGATGGGGAAAGGAGGTGGGTAAGATGAGGTCCAAGGCGAGGGTCACTGTCTCTCTCTCTATCCTCCGGGGAGAGGGGAAGAGATCTCCCTCCGCGGAGGAGAGAGAGAAAAAGAGAAAGAGAGAACCCGAACGAGAAAGAAAAAACAAGAGGGAAAAAAAAAAAAGAGGGGCGGCGAAAATCATCGAGGCGCTCCTCCCTCGGCTTGTCGGCCTCTCTCGGCCCTCTCGTTTTGCCTCTCGGACTTTCGGAGCAATTTCCTAGACTAAAGACAAAACTTCCGCTCTTACCTCGCGCCGTCAAAGAGCATCCACGAGATTCCGGCATAGAAAGCGATGCACACGGCCAGCTCGATCAGCCTCGAAGGGCGGAGGAAAGAGCCGGGCGGAGGCGCCATAGCGAGGGACGAAAAACGACGGCCTGTTGAGTTTTTTGTGGGGAGAGAGAGCCGATCGATGCGAAGCGAGAAACAAGAAAAGTGAGCTCCCTCAATCCGCTACGTTGTAATCCCTTTTTCTCCTTGTAAAATGCACATCGCGCAATAGAAAAGAGTAAAATCGTGATCACGAGAGATGCCGGGAAGTTAAAGGTGCCCCCTCGGGGGCACGCGACAGCTCGCAACAAATCAGGACTCTCGAGTGCAAGTGGGCGCTAGAGAGGGAGGTGCACTCGAGCGCTGCCTTTTTTTGCAAATCGGCCAACTGTCTTCCGAGGCCCTGGGCTCTCTCCGCCTCCCTTCTTGTGCTCGGCACTCGCACCTTGGCCTCAGCGTCGCATCGAGATAAAAAAGAGGGACAAAGCGAGAGCTTGGACGGGCGCAAAGAGGGCACGAATTGCTTTTGTTAGTCTAGAGGGCCGACTTGGTTCGTCGCACGAGAGGCGACTATCGAACGAAGGCTCTCTGAAGAAGCGTTCCAAATAATCAATCAAAGCGAGGCTCTCGTCCCTTCCCACTCCAACCAACCGCGCGCCGACTAACTAGATCGGTACCAGACGAACGCACCTCTCGAACGTGAAGAAGAAGCCTGAAGAACGAGAAGAGGCGAAAAAAAGCACGAAAGCCTTTTCTCCGCGTCCCTCGACTCTCGATTGAAAGGGGAAAAAGTGGAGAGAAAACGGGAGAGAGGCCGGCGAGCGAGTTTTTTTTGTTCTTTTCTTTTCTTGCAAGTCACACGTGCGCCCACCCTTCCAGCGCCACCGCGGCTCCCCCGACGACAAGCACCCTCTGCTTGCTTTGGAGGAAGCAGACGGACAGCTCCCCTCCCCGCGCGCTCAGCTGCCTCGCGCGCCAGAAGGGCGGCGCCGTCGACCCGTCGGCGGCGCTCGAGGTCCCGCCGCCGCCGCCGCCGCCGCCGCCGCCGCTGCGCGGCCCCTCGCGACTCCCTTGGCCCCGGCGGAGGAGGTCGCCGGCCCACAAGGGTGCCACCACGGCGTGCGCGGACCCCGTCGCAGGGTCCTCGTCGATGCCCATCCAGGGCGCGAAGAAGCGGGACACGATCGTTCTCCCGTCGGTGGCGGCGAGCGACGTCACGATGACGCCGGAGACGCTGCCACCGCTTCCTCCTCTTCCGCCGCTTCCTCCCCCGCTGCTGCTGACGCCCTCCTCCGCCAGGAGGACCGCCTCCCGGAGAGCGCGCGGATTCGGGTCAAGGCCCCCGATCATCTCCTCGGATGAGACGATGTCGCCGCCCGGCTCCAGAGCGACCACGAGGTAGCCCAGCTCGGCGTTGAAGGAGATGCCCCGGAGCCGCCGGAGGAGGAGCGGCGGGGGGGGCTCGTCGCCGCCGTCGCCGCCGCCGTCGCGGCGGCGCTCGAGGGCCCGAAGCAGGGCCAACGTCGCCGAGGTCGGGCCTGAGGGACTCCCTTCGTCCTCGGCGGCGAGGGACCGCGGCCGCCGGAGCCCGCGCGGCGGCGGGTCGGTCGGGGCCCTGCTCGGGAGGTCGAGCTCAAACGTCGGTGCGGGAGCGGAGGCCGAGGAGGGAGGGGGCGAGGACGATGGAGCGGGGAACCGCACCCTGACCCTGAGGAGGCCGCTGGAGACAGTCTCGAAGCAGTAGGTCGCCGTCGTCGCCTCGCCGCCTCCGCCTCCTCCCCCTCCTCCTCCTTCCTCGTCGCTGCCTTTCACCCCCTCGGCAACGAGCGCCGCCGCGGCTGCGAGCGTGGCGTGCCCGCAGAGCGGGACCTCCGTCGTCGGAGTGAACCACCGCAGCAGGAACGTGCTGCTGCTGCCTCCTTTTGGGCCGCAGCGCTCGACGAATGCCGTCTCGGTCTGGCGGAGCTCGGCGGCGAGGCGCTGCCTGGCGGCGTCGTCGAGCGAGAAGGGGGGTGCCGCTCCGGTTTCGTCGTCGTCGGCGTCGTTGGAGGTCATGGTCGACGCCGGAGGACGGTTCGATTGCGAATACCTCGTTACCGACGGGAGCAAAACGACGCCTGCGGCGTTGCCCGTTCCCGACTGGCCGCCCACCACGAATGCATCGACGATGTACGTCCGCAATCGCATGAGAGCGAAAGAGGGGAAGGCGAGCCCCGTGGACGCGCGGGAAAAAGAGGTGCGATTCAAGCAGTTTAGTGAATAGTTTTTCATGGTCTCTTTTCGTTACAAGTTTTTTTGAGGAAAGCCTCGAAAGCAGGGGCGTCGTGCGTGAATGTCGTGCGTTCTCTTGTGTTGTCGGTAGAGGGACGGAGGGTGGGGATTACGATACTAAAAGAAAAGGGCACAAGAAGGGGGGTGGGGTGGGGGGGGAAGAATCAATTTCTACGTGTCGCAGGTCGAGAGGAAAAAGGCCACTGCCTTTCCCCTCTCTTTCTCTCTCTCCCTCTCTCTCTCTTTAGACGAGACTAGGGCGCTGCAGCAAGGACGCGGAAGGAGGAGGAGAAGAAGAAGATATGGAAGAGAGCATCGGGCCGGCTGGGGCGCTCAGGCTCGTCGCCAGAGGGGACGCCGCCTTAGCCCCCGCCGCCGCCCCCGCCGCCGCCGCCGCGGCGGCGCTCCGCTCGGCGCTCCGCTCGGCGGCGACGCTCCCGGGCTGTCCCGGCTCAAGGAAGCCCGTCTGCCGCAGCACGTCGCACCGGAACCTCGCCGCGGCGGCTCCCGTCAGCTTCCTCCCGGCCCCGAACTGCACGGAGCAGGAGAGTGGCGGGGCGGCGCCTCCTCCTCCGCCGGCTATGGCGGAGGAGCTGACAAACGCGGCGGCGGCGGCCGAGAACGACGACGCGAGGGTGCCGGAGGAGGGCGGCGGCGAAGATCTGGCCGCGAAGGGGCTCCTGCTGCCCGCGAACGCCGAGGAGGACAGCGGCAAGCCGCTTCCGAGGGCCTGCCTCTCGACCAGAAGGTGGGGTGGCACGAAGAGCTCCTGGGAGCCTGCCCCGAAGAAGAGGGGCGCTCGCCCTCCGCCTCTGCCCCCTCCTCCCCTTGCGCCTCCGTCCGAGGTCTCGGCGCCAGAGGAGGAGGCGTCCGCTTCGTCGTCGTCGGCGGACTGCGGCGTGCCGCCGCCCGCGTCCAGCGACGAGAGCGAAGCGGGGGAGGAGGGGGCTTCCGCTGCTGCCCCCGCAGCGGCGGCCTCCCTCCTCCTCCTGCTGCTGCTGCCGCCGCTGCCGCCGCCGCCGCCGCCGCCGACGACGGCGCGCGAAGACTTTCTCCTCTCACTCCCGTTGCCGGTTCCGTTGCCGTTTCCTGCTCCTCCTCTGTGGTGATAAGAGGGCCGGCCCGCGGAGTGCAGCCAGGCCCCGACGGAGCGCGGGGCCCAGGTCGAAGAGGCTGCCGCTGCCGCGGACGCCGACGCGGCGATGGGGAGGTTGGCGCTGTGTTTTTTTTTGGGTTTTTGGTTCGAGGTGGAAAGAGACGAGGGCGGGGAGGGGGTATGAGAGGGAAAGGAGTTTGCGTTGCTTTGCTCCTTTTTGATGCGATGGGCGTTGGAGGCCATCGAAACGTTCTTGCGCTCGAGTCGAGCTCATCCGTCGCTCATTCCCGGAGCCGATGGATAACACAAGTAGGTAATCGCGGATTCCTTCTCCGCGCGCGCGATTGGATCGCATCCCCCGCGCTCTCACCTCCTCGCGAAGGACCGGCCGAGAACAGAGCTCGCCGCCGCCGCCGTGGACGGCGCTGCATTGAGCGGGCGCCCCCCTGCTCCTGCGCTCACTGGGCTCTGCGGCCTCTGCTGCTCGGCCAGGTGAGAGCTGAGAGCGCTCCGAGCGGCCATGTTTTTTTGTTTGGAAGAGGTTCGCACTGGCGTGCGAGCCAGCGAGAGAGAGGGAGAAAAAGAAGAAGAAGGAAAAAGAAGAGGTGGGAGCTCTCCTCAACAGACGAAAGGTGGTTTTGACCGCGAAAAATTTCTGAAAATCAGAAAATCAAGAACGCTCCGAGAGTTGCTCCTTCCTTATTCGTCTATCTCGCGTTTCGTTTCTTCATTCTCCAACGATGTCCGCCCTCGCGTCCTCCCGCGTCTCGGCCGTGCGCCCCATCGCCGCCGTCAGGCAGTCATCGCAGTCGCAGCGCGTGAGTCGCACATTCTGTTTGAAACAGGGGAAAGTAGAAGATGAATTACTTGAGGCTAGCGTCGACCGTTTTTCGATCGCTCCCTCTCTCTCAAACTTTCGACGAGCTCCAGTTCGCACTTCCCGCCTTGCTCCACCCCCCCCCGTTGCACCTCGAGAACGTGCATTGTCTCTATATCTCATCGCTCACCTGAATTTCGATCAAGACAACCCACCGAATAGGCGCCCCGGGCGACCGTCGACGTGTCGGCGTTTGCGGCGACGACGACGCAGCAGCAGCGCCTTCGGACCTCGGTCGCCGCGCCGCTCCGCTCGGCCATCCCTTCCTCCTCCGTTGCTCGCGCCACCCGCAGCTCTTCCCTGGTCGTTAGGGCTGCTGGAGGCACCGTGAGGGTGAGTTGTATTTTTTTTGCTGGAGTAGTTGACTAGAGAGGCAAGAAAAAACACAAGGCAATCGAAGAGAAAAAGAAATCAGCTTTCCTTTCCTTCTCAACCACTTCTTCTTCTCAACCTCTTTCTCTCAAAATCGAACGCCCACTCCCCACTCCCCACTCCCACTCCCTCCAGGTCGAGGTCGACAAGCCCCTCGCCCTCCAGCTCGCCCCCTCCAAGGCCGCGGAGGGAGGCCTCGTCGTCAAGGGCGTCAAGGGCAACGCCGCCGCCGCGGGCATCTCCGTCGGCGACACCATCGTCTACACTTCCTCGTTCTTCGGCGACGAGCTCTGGCCGTCTGACAACCTCGCGTTCACCCGCTCGGCGCTCGCCAACGCTCCCAGCCCCGTCTGCATCGAGTTCATCAAGGGCGAGAACAGCAGCGTCAACGTCAAGAGGCTGCCCAAGAAGCCCGCCCCTCAGAGGTTTGGCCGCAAGCTGACGGCAGCGCAGAAGGCCTTGGCCACCAACATTTGCGTCGACTGCGGGTACATCTACGCCCTGAAGACGCCGTTCTCGGAGACGGAGAGCGACTACAGGTGCCCGCAGGTAAGATGATGGATGCGTGGGCGTGGGGGAAGGAGGAGGAGGGGAAAAAAGAGAAAGGAAGAAAAGTCTTTTCTCTCCTCTCACTCACTCTCGCTCTCTTGACCCCCCGAAAAACAAAATGAAACACAACAAAACAAACAGTGCAACGCCCCCAAGAAGCGCTTCGCCCTGTACGACGCCGAGACGGGAAAGACCAAGGGCGGCAACCCGGGAGCCCTGGCCACGCAGGCGACGGTGATCGGAGGGCTGCTCGGCGTCGGCGTGCTCGCGTACCTGGGCCTGTCGCTCTAGAGAGAAGAAAGATAGATTTTTTTTGTTCCTTTCGAACGGAGTCCTTTTTTGCCCCCTGTTGTTCTGCTTTCTCTCGGCCGTGAGCTCGAGTACAATGCACCCTTTGAGGGAAAAAGTAAAAGAGAGAGGAAAACAATTTTGTTAGCCTTTTTATGTTCATCAAATTCTCTTCACGTCTTTCCTTTCCGCTCTTCTTCATTTCTCGTTCGCCTATCCGTTGTCTCTCTCTCTCTGTCTGTGACTGCCTCGGCTTCTGATCTGCTGTGAATCTCGAAGAAAACGAGAGCCAGCGTGAATTGGACGTGTTTGACAAAAATTGACAAAAAAAAGAGAAAGGTTTGGTTAAAAATTAAGTTGTTTGTTTAAAGTTTAGGGTTGGTTTAATTTCTCCTCAATGTTTTATTATCCCTGCGCGCCCTTTTAGACATTGCTGACTTTCTCTTCCCTTTTTGATTGCGCACACAGAGCTCTTTATAATCAGACAGACATCATCAGATTGCACGAGAAAAAGGGAGGAGAACAAAAACGGAGAAAGTACATGAAAGGAGCATGAAAAAGGCAAACCGTTTCTCTCGACTCTTTCTCTCTTCTTTCTCCTCCTCCTCCTCCTCCTCCTCTTCGTTCTCCTTCTCCTCGACTTCAACACCCCTCCTCTTTCTCCGCTTGCTCTCGGAGGATCACGGGAACGCTAGTGGGCGGCATCGGGCCCAATTCGGTAATCACCGCGGAGATGAACTCGGCGGGACAGACGTCGACCTTTTTTTTTTTAGTTCAGAAGACTTGAGAGTGAGTTTTTGGTCTTTTTTCCCTCAGCAACGCTTTCTCTGTCTCTTGTCACTTCCTCCTTCTCTCTCTCTTTCTAAAAAAAAACCCCGCTTACCCCGATGTTGAGCAGCGAGAGGTTGGGGGAGCACGAGGCCCAGGCTGTGTCGCCGGCGTCGAGCTCGCCGAACTCGCCCGCGCCGCCGCCGGCGAGGCTCGCGTCCGGCGCCGCCGCCCCTCCTTTCCCGCCCCCCTTGCCGCCCTTGCCGCCGCTGCCGCCGCTCCCCGCAGAAGCAGCGCCCCCTTCCGACGCCGCAGACCTCACGCAGCCCCCGAGCCTCCCGGGTACCCTCGCCAGGGCGAGCGGGTCCCGCAGCTCGTTGTCGGTGATCGAGTCCAGCTGCACGCCCTTGTTGAACTTGTGCGTCTCGCAGCAGACAAGCACGGGCACGCTGCTCCCGCCGCCGCCGAACCCGGCCGCGGCCATGGCGACGGCGGCGCTGCCGGCTCTTGCGACCACGACGCCGTTGGAAAGGATCGCGGAGCAGCCGAGCAGCACCTTGGTGGCCTCGGGCAGCGCGTAGCTCAGCGCCGACAGCAGGACGTAGGTGCAGGGGATCCCCGCCTCGAGCAGCCTCGGGAGCAGCTTCTCCTTCGCGGAGAGGTCGGGCCTGCCGTCGACGACGATGACGCGGAAGGCGCCGACGGAGGGAGAGGAGGAGGAAGAGGAGGAGGAGGCGGGAGAGGGGGCGTTGCCGCTGCTTTCGCCGCCGCCGCCGCCGCCGCCAAAGAGCGCCCGCCGCCTCCTTCGGAGCCTGCGGTCGGCCTCGAGCAGCGACGCCAGCACCGCGCCGGAGTGCCCGTACGTCAGGACCACGTCGCCCTCCTCGACGTAGCCCGCGGCCCTCTCGGCGACGGCCGCGAGCGCGAACTCGACCTTCTCCGCCCTGTACGCGTCGACGAGCGCCACCAGCGCGCCCCTGGCCTCGGCCGGCCTCAGGTCGGCGCTCGACCTCGCGACCTGGCTCTTGACGAACTTGACGGCAGAGCCCATTGACGCCGAGAGCGGGCGGCACTCGACGAGGAAGCCGATGGACGTGTTGACCACCGCGTACAGGTCCCGAGACAGCACCTTGCCCTCGGGGACGGCGTAGTCGGCGACGAGCCTGCGCAGCGCGGCGAGGAGGGCGTCCGCGCGCGCGGAGCCGCCGGCGACGCTGCCGTCGCTGTAGGCGAGGCCGAGGCGGAGGATGGCCGGGTGCAAGGGGCGGCCTCCTTGTGTGGGGTTTGGTGGCGGTGGGGTTTTTGGAGGAGGGAGGGGGAAAACAAAGGAACGGAAGTGAGTCGAGTTTTTTCCCCCTCCTCTCGAAGTTTTTTTCCCCCTCTTTCGTTCGATGGTCATCCAGAAAAAAAACAAAAAAAAACCGCCACAATAAAAAAACTGCCTCACCCATGGCGTTCCTCGCGGCAGCCGCCGCGGCCAGGACGGACTCTGGCGAGTTCGTCTTGGGCCGCGGGAGGTGAGCGAAGATGGAGTCGGCGTTCTTCTTCTCGAGGGCGGCGAGAGCTGCTGCTGCTGCTGCAGCGGCGGAGGAAGGGCCGCCACCTCCGCCGCCGCGAGCAGAGGCCTTGCCGCCTCCGGCTGCCTTCCCTCCCGTTTTGACGTTGCCGCCCACCTTGCCTCCTCCTTGCTGGTGCTGCTGCTGCTGCTTCCCTGCAAAGCTCGCGTTCGAAGAAGCCTTTCGGCTCTGCTGCTGCTGCTGCCTCTGATGCTGCTGCTTCCCTCCGCCGCCGCCGCCGCTCGCGCTGCTCATCCCGCCGCCGCTCTCGAACGAGGCCGCCCTGAAGCTCCCGACGCCTCCTCCTCCCCCCGAAGCAGCAGCTCCCCCGGAAGTCCTCCTGTTGCCTAGGGAGGGAACGTCGAACCCATCGGAGGAAGGGACCGCTCCCGCTCCCGCTCCCTCCGCGACAGAAGCAGAAAAGCGCGGCGACGAGGCCGACGACGACGGCTGCGGAGCAGGGGCTGCAGAAGCCGCGGCTGAAGCGGAGGCCATCGCCGCCGCCGTCGTCGCCGCGGCGGAGGCCGCCGCCGCGGCGACGGCGGGGGGCAGCAGCGGCTGCGAGGGGTCCCGGGGCGGCGAGAGCGCGAGCGCCGCCGTCGCCGCCCGGAGGCCCTCGACCGCCGGGTCGACGGCGTCCGAGCGCCGCGCTGCGGCGACGACGGAAGAAGCTTTCTGCGTTTGCTGCTGCTGCTGCTGGTCCAGCTGCTGCTGCTGCTGCTGCTGCTGCGTCTGCTGCAATGCTGCAGCAGCCCCTGCGCGCGGGGAAACGGGCGCCGAGGTCTCGGAGACGGGGGCCAAGCGCTCCTGGTGAAGAAAAGTTTTTTTTTGAGTTTTTGGTGAGTTTTTCCCCCCCCGTTTTCCTTTGGTCCGATCGGCGCCTTGCAATTTCTCTCTCGCTCTTTTCCTCCTCCCTCCCAACTGCTCTTACCGGCTCTCTCTCCGTCCTCACGACTGTATTAAACGTCGGGGGGATCAGCACGGGGTTCGGAGAGGAGGAGACCCGCGCGCCCCCGGACTCGGCGGAGGGGTCAGCGGCGTGCGACAGAAGCCCCTGCCGATTGTCGGCCGGCGACGCCGCGACCCCCTCGACGTGGAATCCGACGACTTGGCGGATCGGGGGGCCCCGGGTCGAGGACGCGTTGGTGCCCGAGGGGTTGCCGTCGAGGGACATAGAGCGCCTGGCGCTCAGCGGGGGGCGGCCAGAGGTGGGAGGCGGAGGCTGAGGAGGCGGGGGAGCATCGTCCATGTTTTTTCCCCTTGTTCGATCACGGCTTTCTGTCCCCGGAGCTTGTCCGCTCTCTCTCTTTCTTTCTCTCTCCTTCTGAGCGAGGGAGCGAGGAAAAATCAAGGAGAGCACTGAGAGCACAAAAGGCAAGCTTAAAAGGGAACGGGAAAGCCCCTAGCGAGGTTCAGAGAGAGAGAGAGAGAGCGTTCGAATAAAGAAAAGGGAAAAAAAGAAAATGAAAAGAACTCCCCTCTTTTCGGCGACTCGTCCAGTCACTTTTTTCCCCAGGCGACGCCTCCCTTTTCCCCAAAGCCGGCGAGGAGGAGCAAAACATAGACGCAATGCCGCTCCGCTGCCGGCAGTGGAGGGTCCTCTCCTTGCTCCTCAGCGGGCGTCCTCTCGATCCGGCGTCACTGGACGACGCAGCTGGGGCGCCCGCGGAGCTCTTGGGCGGCGCTGAGAGCGGCCGCGTCGGCGCTGGCGTCGTCGCCGGCGGCGGCGGCGAAGGCATCGCCGCCGCCGCCGACGCTGGCCACCCCCCCCTCCCTCCCCCTCCGGTCGTCCTCACCCTCCGCGGCGGCGACGCCCTCGAGCGTGCCCTCGCCTCCCGCGCCGTGCGACGCCTGAGGCCCAACGTCATCTACGTCTGCGCCGGCGTCCTCAGGCCGAGGAGCACCCTCGGGGGCGGGGGCGGAAGCGGCGGCGGGGGCGGCGGGGCGGCGGCGGCGGCGGCGGCGGCGGCGGGACCGCAGCCGCAGGCGACGCCGCTCGTCGCGCCGCTGCCGGCCGGGACCGTCGAGGGGCTCGAGGCCCTGCTGCGCTCGCTGGCCGCCGACGCCGACGTCGACTTCCTCTACCTTGACGCTCCCTGCGAGCGCGCCGACGTCGAGAGGCTGAGGAAGGGGAGGGTCGGGGAGGGGGGGCGGGGGAGCGGGCGCGAGGGCGAGCGCGGCGGCGCGGGCGGGGGGCGGCCCCCGCGGGTCAGGCACTGCCTGTTTTGGCCCGCGGCCGCCGACGTCCTCCCTCCCTCGCCGCCGGCGCCGCGCCCGCGCTCCTCCCGCCGGGGGAGCCCCTCCCCCGCCGCCGCCTCCGCTCCCGCTCCTCCCGCGCTCGCCTGCCCGCCCGTCCCCGCCTCGTGCGCGGCGCTGATGGGCCACGCCGTCTTCGCGGCGATGCGGCCGCGCGCGGCGTCGGTGCCAGAGGCGGTCGCCGTCGCGCTGTGCTGCCTGCAGGCGAGCAGCGAGGCCGGCGGGCCCGCGCCGCGGTTCAGGAGGACGAAGGCGGCCGGGAGCGCCGCCGCCGCCGCCGCCGCCGCCGCCGGCGCTGCCGCGGCGGCGCCTCCGGGAGGGGCAGGCAGCGGCGGGAAGAGGCCTCCCGTCTTCGTCATCAAGATACCGCAGCCTGCCTCTGGCGGCGGCCAACAGCAGCGCCGAAGTCCGACGCCGGCCCCCGCCGCCGCCCTCGCCGCCGCCGCCGCCCCGCAGTCCCCCCAGTCCGCCTTTCCGGACTCCCCGCAGGCCCGCGCGCGGCTGGGCCTCCCTTCCTTCTCCTCCGACCACGCCCCGGCGCTCCCCTCGATAGACTCCGTCGCGATGCCCGTCGGCGAGGTGCTCGACGCCGTCGTGGCGTCCCCCGCGGCCGACGGGTCCGCCGCGGCGTCGGCGTCGGCGTCGGCGTCGGCGTCGGCGTCGGCGTCGGCTCGCCGCGCCCTCGCGCTCGCGCTCGCGCGCTCGCTGGCGTCGCTGAGCGAGCTCGGGAGGGGCGCTCCGGGCGCGGAGGTGAGCGTCCCCGCGGTCCCGTTCGACGGGGGGCCTCCCTCGGAGGAGGCCTCTCCCTCTCCCTCTCCCTCCTCTGCCGCTGCGCCGCGCGCCTCCCTCGAGGCGCTCGTGCGGGGCTACCGCTCCCTGCGCGTCCTCTCGTGGCCCGAAGGAGGAGGGGCCGACCCGAAGTCGCAGGAGAGGGGCATCGACATCTCGATCGCCACGGGGGCGCGGCACGTTTCCCTGAGGCGCCAGGGCATGCTCGGCGAGGCGCTCCGCGCCGCGCTGAGCGTCGCCGGGAGGGAGGCCTCCCTGGCCGCGCTCACCGTGGTTGATGGCGGCCTCGCGGACGAGGATGCCGCCGCCTCCCTTGCCGCCGCTGCCGCCGCCGCCCTGGGGAGGGCGCCTCCGCCTCGCCCGCCGGCGCGCGAGCGCGAAGGCGACGGCGGCGACGGCGGCGAGGGCCCCGTCGCGCTCGCGCTCTGCCGTGTCCGCACCCGCGACGGCTTTGAGGAGGACGTCGCCGTGGCCGGCCTCGCCGGGTTCCTCCGCGCCGCCGCCGCCGCTTCCGCCTCTGTTGCTGCTGCTGCCGCCTCTGCCGCCGCTGCCGCCGATGCTGCCGCCGCCGCTGCTGCTTCCACGGTCAGGGGGGGGCGAGAAGGGAAAAGACCCGCCGCCGCCGCCTCCGCCGCGCCGCCCCCTCCTCCTCCGTCGTCCCCAAAGCTGCCGCTGCTCGCTCCCGCGGCGGCCCTCGCCCTGCTCGAGTTCGCGGTGCGGCAGGCCCTCGTCGCCGACGCGGTCTCCTGCACGCAGATGCGGTGCTTCCCGCGCGGCGGCGGCGCTGTCCCGCTGGTCGCACCGCCTCCCAACTCCGCGGCGGGGAGCGTCGAGGAGTTTGGGCGGCGGAGGGACAGGAGGAGGGAGAGCAGCAGGCGGCGGGGGCGGCGGGGGCAAAGGAGCGGGAAGGAGGCCAAGAGGGCCAAGAGGGGGCCCTCTGCTGCCGGAGAGGGAGGTGGCGACGACAGCCAAGAAGGCGAGGAAGAGGAGGAGGAAGAGGAGGACGGGGAAGACACGGGGGAGGAAGAGAGCGGCGGCGGAGGGCCCGCCGACCACGGCGACAGCGAGAGCGAACCCGACGCCGCCAGGGCAGGCGACGGCGGCGGCGGCGACGGCGACGGCGACGACGACGACGACGTTCCTGACCGTCCCAAGTCCGTGGGCCTCCGCCCGACGGGCGTCCTCGTCAGCCGCTGGGGCGCGGCCTACCTGAGGTTCGCCGCCGCCGCCGCCGCGGCGCCTTCTGCTGCCGCGGGAGGCGGCGGCGGCGGCGGCGGCGGCGGGTCGCCTTCGCCCCTCCTTGCGCTCGCGTCGCTCGCGGCGGTCGACGGCTCCGCCGTCCGCGGCTTCTCGCCCTGGCACGCTGCTCTGTTCCGCGCGCTGGGCTCGGAGCCCGCTCCGGTCATGCCGCGGGGGTGGCAGCAGCCATCTTGGGCCTCGGCCCCGAGGACGCCGCCGCCGTTTGGAGGGGGAGGAGAAGGAGACGAGGGGGAGGAGGAGGAGGAGGAGGACCATGAGGAGGAAGAGGCCGAACGCGACGAGTCTGGTCGCGGGCGCCGCGGAGTGGGCGCCTCTTCTTCCGCGCTCGCTTCCGCTCTCGCTTCCGCTTCCGCTTCCGCTTTCCCGCTCGACCTCTGCTTGAACGGGGTCCCGCTTGACGCGGTCGTCCTCGAGGAGGCTGCGAGGGCCGCTGGCGGGGCCGAGGCGCTGCTGCCTCTGCCGCGAAAGTCGCGGAGGAGGAGCGCGAGCGAGACCGAGACTGAAGCAGAAGGCGAAGGAGAAGAAGAGAACGCCGCCGCCGCCGACGACTACGACGACGAAACGGCTTCTCTTTGGGCTCGCCGAGTGCTTCCTTTGCTCCCAGGGGCCGGGTGTGCGGCGAGGGACCCCATCGCAGACGGAAGAGCGCTCGCGAGGGTTTACGAGAGGCTGTTGCTGGCACAGAAGGAGGAGGCCGAGAAGAAGACTAAGAAAAAATGAAAAACCTTTGAGAGTGGAAATTTACTGCAAACAAGAATCACACTCTTCTTTTCTTTGCCTTATCTTCCCTTGCCTTTTTCCCCGCCCTCGAAAGTCCCCTTCTCCTACCCCTCCGAAAGACACACACACACAAAATGGTCGACAAAATTGCTGAGAAGATCGCTCGAGAGAGGTACCAGAAGGTGAGGATACGTTATTGCTTTTTTGAGAAAGGCGGAGACAGGAGAGGAGAGAGAGGAGAGAAGGAGGGAGAGGAGAGAGGAAGCACGCCCGCCGTCGCGCACCGTGGAGGAGGAAAAGGAGCTCAAAAACAGCTCGCCGCCTTCTTTCTGCGGCCTCTCTCGGCAAAAAGAGAGCCTTCTCATGGCAAGCATCGCGGATAAAAACGACTCTTTAAGCGCCGAGCGAGGCCGAAAGCGGACGGGGACGCGCGGCTGCGACGAGAGAGAGAAACATATACAAGAGCGAGGCCGGTCTATTTTTGGAAAAATGTGTTTTTGTACCCCTTTCGGGGTGCCTCTTCGCAAAAGTTTTGATCCCCTCTCTTTCTCTTTGTCGTCTTTCTTTCTCCACTCTTACAAAAAAAACAGGAGTACTCCGAGCTCAACAAGGCCCAGAAGAGGAAGGTCAACGGCTACCGCCTCGCCGAGTTCCGCAAGACGCAGGGCGTTGGCAAGGCGTCGTCGAAGAAGAAGTAGAGAAAGAACGCGTGGAAAAACGCCGGGTTTTTTCTTGAGCAAAACAATTTAAAAAACAACAACACCAATCTTTCTTCCGCCTGCTGTCGCCCTTTTTTGAGCGCGCGCGGAGAAGATGATTCGAAAAGAGCAAATAACGATTCGTTTATTTGCGTGAAAAATATGATTTTGAGAGAGAAAAAGAAAGACGAGAGATGAGGGTGAGGAGGTGAGGAGAGAGTGAGCAAAAAAAACGGAGCGAGCGAGCGATTTCTTCTTCTCTTGTTTCTCTTCCATCTTTGTAGTCTATTTTCCGCGCCACCACCCCTTTTCGGTCGATCTCGATCTCGATATTTTTATGTGTTTGCTTTGGGAGAAAAATAGTGGATGGAGAGAGAGAGAAGAGAGAGAGAGAGAGAGGGTTGGAAAAGAGAGAAGAAAAAGAAAGAGAGGAGAGGTCGAGGTCAAAAAGAAAAAGGAAAAAGGGAAAATAAGCTGTCGAGCTTCACACCTCTTCCTCAACGCACACTCTTTTCGCGCCCCAAAACAGCCCCAAAACAGCACCCTCCGCTCATCTCCTTTCGTCTCCACCAAGCATACCACTATGCCGATCTCGGACGAGGTACGTCTGTTCGTTTTATGGCCTGGTGAAAAGAGCGCGGGTGCTTGAGGGGAGAGAGAACGGGGAGAGAGGAAAAGAGGCTCTCTTTGCCTTGCTGTTCGTTGCGCTTCTTTGCTTGTGTTTGGTTTCGTTTCTCGCCGCCTCTGCCCGCCGCTGCCGGCTCCGCGCGGGAGAGAAACCGCGAAGAGGGCGCCCAGAGCAAAAAAAAGAGCGAGAAAAGAGAGCGGAGAGAAGGAAAGAGGACGGAGAAGAAAAGGAGAAGAGTTCGAGGGAAGAAGAGAAGAAGAGTTCCGTCGGCGCCTACTCTGCCGCTTTGCGCGTCTTCTCGACCTCGCCCCTCTAAAAAAAAGAAAAAAAACAACAAAACTCCCCCCCTCCCTCCCCCCCCCTCCCCC
>Ga0114918_10002826_pt1 | contig 15428 bp, 10 predicted proteins | sample LantaG_FD_87015 | JGI IMG/M metagenome (GOLD analysis project Ga0114918, IMG submission 87015) | Deep subsurface microbial communities from Baltic Sea to uncover new lineages of life (NeLLi) - Landsort_02402 metaG | ecosystem: Environmental > Aquatic > Marine > Oceanic > Sediment | place...
AACAAAAAAAAAAAACCCCACCCCCCTTCCTCCCCCACAAAACCCCCTTCTTTCCCCCCCCCCCCCCCCCCCCCGCAGGCCCGTCCTCGATGCTCACCCCACCGCCCACCAAGGCCAAGACGGCGACAGAACCACAACAGCAGCAGCAGCCAAACCTGGGTGAGGCCCTGTCGGAGCTGCACCTGGGGGCGAGGATCGCCCCTCGCTCTCCGACGCGGCACCCCGCCGCCTCCGCTCCTTCTGCTGCCGCTGCCATCGCTCCTTCCGTCTCGTTTGCCGAAGGGGCAACGCCACCACCGCCCCCTGCTCTGGACCTGGGCGAACCGTGCACGGCTCCCGCTGCTCTGGCGAACAACAGGAAGACGGCGGCGGCGCTGAGGCCGAAGACGAGGGCCGCTCTCGCGAAGGCGGTGGCGACCTCTCTTCCTCCGTCGTCGTCGCAATCGCAGTCGTCGGAGGCAGGGAGCGATGGCAGCGGCAGCGACGCCGGGGGAGGAGGGAGTGGAGGCGCAGCTGATGCCGCTGCGATGCGAAGGACGAGGCGCGCCGCTGCGGCTGCCGCGGCTGCTGCTGCGACTGCTTCTGGCTCGCAGGACTCTTCTTCTTCGCGGCTGAGACCAAGAGCGACGGCTCCGGAGGCGACGGAAGAAAGCGCCGCCGCAGCTGCTGCTGCTGTTCCTGCCGCTGCTTCCGTCCCCGCAGAGCTTGCTGCCTCTGCCTCTGTTGTTGTCCCCGAAGCAGCAGCAGCCGAACCCGAGGACGAGGTGCGGCGGAAGAAGAAGGAAGCCTCCACAACAACAACGACAGCCTCTGCTTCCGCTTCCACTTCCGCTTCCGAAACAGCCTTCGACGCCTCCATCATCATCCCTCGCCCCCCACCGGAAACGCGCCTCTCCCTTGCCCCCACCAGGCCCTCCCTCTCCGACCAGCCGGTGGGCCTCTGCTACGACCCTGGCATGGAGCTCCACGTGCCTCCGGGCCCGCACGTCGAGCGGCCCGCGCGGACGGCGACGCTCGCTGCCTTGCTGGTCAAGCTGGGGATCGCAGAGAGGTGCCGCGCTGTTCACCCCAGGCCGGCGAGAGACTCCGAGCTGGTCAGGGCGCACTCGGCGGAGCACATTAAGAAAGTCGACGGATACTTTGAGTCGGTGGCCCGAAAGATGAGGGATGCCAACGCTGCGGCCCTTACCAGAGCGCAGGCGGCGAGAGGCGGGTTGAGTTCTTCTTCCAATTCTACTTCCACTTCTACTTCTGAGGGTCTCATCCCCTTCGAGTCTGGGGACATGTTCTGGTCCCCGGGCACGGCCTCGGCGGCGAGGCTCGCGGCAGGGTGCGTCACGCAGGCCGCTCTCTCCGTCCTGAGCGGAGAAGCCCGCAGGGCGTTTGCCGTTGTCCGTCCGCCGGGCCACCACGCCGAGTGCTCCCGCGCGCAGGGGTTCTGCTTCTACAACAACGTCGCACTGGCTGCGCTGGCGGCGATCGAGTCGGGAGGGGCCAAGAGGGTGCTGGTGGTGGACTGGGACGTGCACCACGGTGAGAAGAAGAAGGGAAAGAGAGAAGAAAGAAAGAGTTTTTTTATCTGTTTTTTTATCTGTTTTTCTTCGACCTCGACAAACACAAAAAAACCAACTTTTCCAACAACAAAAAACCCTCTTTCTCTCCTATCTCTTTTTCCAGGAAATGGCATCCAGGACATCACCTTACACCGCGAGGACATCCTCTACGTCTCCTTACACCGAGGCAACGGCTTCTATCCGGGCACGGGCCGGGCCAGCGAGGTCGGGGATTTCGACAAAAACCCCCGCTCGATGGGCAGCAACGCCAACGTCGCGTGGCCCCGCGGTGGATTAGGGGACGCGGAATACGACGCGGCCTTTGATTTGGTTCTCTTACCTTTAGCCCGAGCCTTCGACCCTGACCTGGTGATCATCGCTGCGGGCTTCGACGCGGCTGCCGGGGACCCTCTCGGTGGAATGAGCGTGACTCCAAGAGGGTACCGCCACATGACGCGTCGGCTTTTGACATTAGCGAAAGGAAAGGCGGTGCTGGCCCTGGAAGGAGGGTATAACGTGGGGGCGACCGCCGCTGCCGCCGCGGCGTGCGTCGAGGTGCTGCTGTCGGACAGGGCGGACGCGAGCTCGAGCTCGAGTGGTGGTGGGGCGGCTGCGGCGGCGGCTCCTTCTTCTGCCTCTGCGGCTTCCGCTTCAACGGTCGCCGGCAAAGCGACGACGAGGAGCGGCAGCAGCGAGGAGGAAGAAAGCGGAGCTGCTGCTGCTTCCGCTGCCGCTGTTGTTGAGACCGAAGGAAAGGGGAGTTCTGACGACGAAGAAGAAGATAACGAAAGCGGCTCTGACGATTCGGACTCGGAAGAGGAAGAGGAAGACGGCTTTGTCCTGGGAAGGGCCGTCGCTCGCCCGTCTCGCGACGCCGCGCCAGCGCTCGCGGCGACGGCCGCCGCCCTGGCTCCTCACTGGCCTCTTTCGGAAGAGCTCGCCAAGATTGGTACCCCGGCGGGCTTCTCCGCCGCGTGGAGGGACTATTGCCTGAAGGCCAAGCCGGCTCGGCTGACCAGGAGCAGCAGGAGGAAGAGCTTGTAAGGGAAAGAGAAAGTTGAATAACAAAAATTGAAACATTTTTTTTTTCACACACAAATTTTTTTCTCTCTCTCTCTCGATCTCTCTCTCGTCGGACGCGCGAACTTTCTTGTTTTTTTATCTCTCTTTAGGTCGGCGTCATCTTTCAAAACAAAACAAACAAAAAATCAAAAGACCCCATCTAGGCCTTGCGCGCGCGCCACGCGGCGATCCACGCCCTCGCCTCGGCGGCGTTCTTCTCCGGCGACGAAGACGAAGGGCCGCCACCTCCTCCTCCACCCGAAGTGCTCTTCTTCGCGGCGGCGGGGGTGATCTTGATCACCTCTCCCGGGGCGGACGCGAACAGCGTCACGGCGGCGACCAGCGCGAGGGCGCCGGCGGACCCCAGGAAGGTCCTGAGGGGCGACGCCTCGGTGGTGGGCCTCGAGACGGTGATCCCCGGGGTCGGGGCGAGGATGACAGCAGCCGGGCGGGGAGCAGCGGCGGCAGTGGGAGCAGCAGCAGCAGCGGCAGCGGGGGCAGCAGCCTTCACGGCAGGAGCAGGGGCAGCCTTCGCGGCAGGAGCGGGGGCAGCCTTGACGGGAGCAGGGGCAGCGGCCTTGACGGGAGCAGCGGGCTTGGGCGCGGCCTTGGGCGCGGCAGCGGCGACGACCGGCGCCGGCTTGGCCGCGGCAGGGGCGGCGACGGGAGCAGAGAACACGGGCGCTGCGTCAGCCTTCTTCTCCACGGCCTTGGGCTTCTCGGCAGCTTTCTCAGCAGGAGCAGCAGAAGGAGCAGCAGAAGGAGCGGCAGTCACGACGGGCCTCGGGAGCACGGCGGCGACCTCGGCCTTGATCGCCGGCTCGGCCTTCGGCAGCTCGATCGGCGACGCCTGCGTTTCATTTTTTTTTGCGACGGGGGCCTCGAGCTTGAAGACGTTCTCGGGGGTCTTGACCGGGGGAGGGCGGACGTAGCCCTCCTCGCCAGACTCCTGGAGGATCGATTTCTTGGGCTGTTGGTTGGTTGGAAAAGGGGGGAAAGGGAAGGGAAGAGAGGTGAGACTTTTTTTCCCTTTCTTTCTTTCGTTTCTTTCCTTCTTTCTTCAAAAAAAAGAAGGGAAAAAAACTCCACTCCACTCTTACCGCACTCTCGACCTTGACCGAGGGCAGGCCGCCGCGGGCCTTGAGGATGGCCTCGAGCTCGGCCTCGGCGGCGCGGGAGCGGTCGACGGTGCGGTTGGCGAGGGCCGGGGCCGGGGTCAGGGCCTGAGGGGGAGTTTTGGAGAGAGGGGAGAGAAGGAGAAGAGGTTGTCGAGGTCGAAGGGAGGTGAGCGAAAGAAGAGAGAACAAGAAAGAAAAAGAAGAAGAAAAAAGCGACGACGACGACGACGACGGCTATCTCTCAGCCAACCGCAAAGAAAAGAAAGAAGAAAAAAAGGGGTCGCACTCGCAAGCCGATTGCGAGCTTTTCCGGTCTTTTTCATGGCCCTCTTTCACTCTCATGGCGTCTTTTCGAATGCACTGCATCGCAATGCACCAAGACCAAGGACAATTAGAGCTCGGAAGGTGGAGAAAAGACTGGAAGAGAAAGATAGAGCAGCAGCATGCGAAAGAAGAACGATCGCAAGCGTCTTTTTTTTCTTCCACTCCCAAATTGAAAAGCTCGCGCCTTTCCACCGGCGATCGAGCTCGCAATGCTCCCGGCCAAGGTGGAGGAACGCGCTCTCTGAAGCCCCATTCACACTCTAACGCACCAGGATGGCGGCGGCGGCGAAGGCGGCGAAGGCCGGGGCGACGGCGACCGAGGAGGCATCGTTGCTGCTGCTGCGCTTGGAAGCGCAGGCGGCGACCGAGCGAGCAGAGGGGCGGGCCGTGGAGGCGCGGGCGCCGGCGAGGCGGGCCTGCGAGGGGGCTGCGGCGAGGGACTGCATTGTTGGTTCGTTGGTTGTGGGAGAGGGAGGTCGAGGGCCTGAAGAGACGGGCGGAGAGGAAAGAAGGAGAGAGAGATGGAAGAGGATAGAACTAAGGGAGTGAAGTAGAGAGAGCAAGCAAGCAAGCCCTTGCCATTTTTTTTTACAGTTTTTTTCAAGCAAAGTCCACGGTCAGCGGCTCCTCCTCGCCTTCCTCCTCCTCGGACGCACCAGCAGAAGGATTCAACGCAGTGCCGGCTGCGACGCCGTTGCTGCTGCTGCTGCTGTTGCGCAGGCAGGTCAGCACGGGCCTCATCCTCGCCCCGAGCCTGGCAAGGGCGTCGAGCTCTCCTCCCGCTGCTCCGTTTTCGTTTTCGTCTCGACCTCCTCCACTTCCTCCTCCACTTCCTCCTCCGCTTCCTCCTCCGGCGACCCGCAGCGCCTCCTCGACGCCCGAGACGAGGTCGAGTAGCGCGGCCCGCAGCCTCGCCGCGGCGTCGTCGACCGAGCGGGAGACTGTGGAAGACGAGGAGGAAGAAGCGTTCGCGGCGGCGCTCTCCAGGGAGGCCGCGGCGGCGGAGGCCCTGGCCGCGCGCGCCGCTGCGCCGCCGTCGATGGCGTCGTCGTCGCCGCCGCCGTTTGCGGCAGCAGCTGAGGAAGAAGGACCGCCGTCGAGGCTCGGAGAGAGGAGCAAGGAGGCGTCGATGGCGAGCCCGCCGACGGAAGCCCTGCGCGAAGAAGACGAAGGCGTCATCGAAGCAGTGGCAGCAGCGCCGAACGAGGAGCGGCGGCGGGAGGAGTAGCGGGGCGACGGAGGCACTTCCTCGCCCTCATCGTCCTCGTCCATTTCCATCCTCTCTCCTCCCTCTCCTCCAAACACCGCCGCCTCGGCCACCAGCGCCTCCACGGCCCCGGCCAGCACGCTCGCCGCGGCCTTGATCTCCCCGACGGCCCGCAGCAGCTTCGCCCTGCGGGAGAGCAGCACGCCCCTGGTCGCGGCGTCGAGGAAGCGGGCGTGGGCACGAGCCGCCTCCTCGACCGTGAGGAGGTTGTTTGACGCCGACGACGGCAACGAAAAAGACGACGACGACGGCGACGACGACGACGAAAAAGACGACGACGAGAACGAAAAGGAAGAAGAACTGTTGTTAAGCCCCTCCGCTTCCCTCAGGTCGCTCCGCAGCTGCCTCAGCGCCGGGGAGAGGACGTCGTCGACCGCGTGCGCGTGCAGGGCGCGCAGGGCTGAGGCAACGCAGGCCCTCTGGAACAGGATCCGGGAGAGCAGCGGCGAAGACGACGAAGAAGAGTTTGCGTCTGACGTTCGACCTCTTGCTGCTGCTGCTCTCCTCCTCATCGGCTTTGCCAGCGCCAGCCAGGCCCCGGCGAGCCTCGCCTCGGCGCACCCGAGGTCGCTCACGTGCCTCGCCAGGGCGGCGTAGGCGTCCGTCGCGGCCCGCGGCACGACGATGGACAGCGGCCAGGGCGCGCTGAGGGAGAGGCTCAGGGCCTCGGCGGCGCTCCGCGAGCGGAGCAGCAGCTCGGCCGAGGCTTTCTTTTCCCTTTTTCGGGATTTCTCCACCAAAACAGTAGCAGCAGCAGCAGCAGCAGCAGCAGCAGCAGCAGCAGCAGAAGAAGAAGAAGAAGAAGAAGAAGAAGAAGAAGAAGAAGAAGAAGAAGAAGAACCAATCCTCGTCTCCTCCTCTCTCAGGTCCCGGAGCATGTTCAGCAGCGAGCGCCCGTCGAGCCTGAGCCTCAGCGGCAGGGCGGCGGCGGCGTCCCCCGAGCAGCCGCAGGCAGAGAGGGCGCGCTCGAGCAGGGCCCCCCTCGCCCGAGGGCCGCGCGCCGCGAGCGCCGATGCCGGGACCGAGGACAACGGAAGGAAGCACGGGCCTTCGTCGTTTTCGACTCCTCCCCCCATCGAGCCGCCGTTCTCGGACCAGAGGCCCTCCGCCGCGACGTCGGCCAGGGCCAGGGCGACGTCCCCGCGCTCGAGCAGGAGGTAGCGGCGGGCGGCGGAGAGAGCAGTGGGCAGCGAGAGGGGGAGAATAGCAGGAGGAGGAGAGGAAGACTTTTCGTCGTTTTTCTTCGTCGTCGCCGTCATCATGACCTCGAGCAGGGCGGCCGAGGCCCTCCTCGCCGCCGTCGCCAACGTCCTCCTGAAGGCCCCCGCGGCGTCGTACTCGACCCTGGTGCCCGGAGGCAGAGGAAAGAAGGACGAGAAGGAAGAAGAAGAAGAAAAAGAAGACGACGAAAAAGAAGAAGAAGAAGTCGACGAGAGCACCGCTCGGAGCGCGGCGACCGCCCTCCCGGCAACCAGGGCGTCCCCCGCGGCCCTGGCCCCCAGGCAGGCAGGCGCGTCCACCACGACGGACCCGTAATCTCCTTTCTTGAGCTTTAAAGTGTATTTCCTGGTCCAGAAGGCGTCGGAACCGTCGGGGGCGACGTCGCCGGGGAGCACCGAGGGGTCTTCCGAGATCGGGAGCTCGTTGTTGCTGCTCGAAGAACAAGTGAAATCCTCATCTTCGTCTTCGTCGTCGTCTTCCTCGCCGCTTCTCTTCCTGCTGCCGCTGTTCGCCCCTCCGGTGAGCTCCCCTCGGGTCACCCACGAGTGCAGCGCCGCGAAGTAAGGGGCGGCCGCGGCGGAGAGCAAGGCCGCGGCGGCGGCGGCTCGAGCGGGGTCGCCCCTCGCCGCCGCGCTCCTCCTCGCCAGGAGGTCGAGGAGCTTCCCCCCGGTCGCGGAGAGGGCTGCTGCCTCCCTGGCTGCAGCCGCGGTCTCCAGCAGGGCGACGACGGCCGGGCAGTCGTGGGAAAAGGCCAGGGACAGCTGCTGCAGTCCCATCCCCGCTCGGGAGCTGCTGCTGCTGTTTCGGTTTCCAACTCCTCCAACTCCGCCTCCTACTATCCCTCTGCCGACCCCCGTGCAGAGCGACGCGTGCTCCACTCTGGCCACGTGCCCCCTCCACGCGCAGAGCACCCGCGCGGCTTCCGCCCCGCAGCCGGCGGCCACGGCCCCGGCCCTGCGGCGGCGGGAGACGTGGGCGAAGCGGGCGACGTCCGAGGCGGCCGAGGCCAGAGGCAGGAGCCTCGACGCCAGCTCGGAGACGCCCGGGTCGGCTCCGGGGCACAGCTCGAAGCGCGCCGCCGGGTTGCCGAACTCGTCCAAGAGCGCGGGGGGGAGCGGGGGCAGGGAAGAGGAAGCAGAAGAAGCGTCGAAAGAGACGGGTCTGACAAAGTCTCCGTCGTCGAGGGCGCCGGCGAAGGCCGTGAGGAGCCCCTCGACGACGCCGCGCTCCTGGGCGTCTAAAGGTAAATTCCTCATGGACTCGAGGCGCGGGCGCTGGAGAGTGGAGGAAGACGAGTTCGAGCTCGAAAGAGAAGAAGAACTCGAGGGAGCGAAGCAGCCGCCAAAGGCGAGCCGCGGCCTCGCGTCGAGCCAGAGGGGGTCCGCGGAGGCGTCGGCGACCCCCAACCGAGAAGTCGAAGACGAAGAAGAAGAAGAAGAAGCCGTGTCGATGGAGTAGAGCGGGCCAAAGGCGCGGGGAGGGAGGCGGCGGCGAGAGCGCTGCTGCTGCTGCTGCTGGGCTCCTTCCTCTTCATCGTCGTCAAAGTCTTCAAACTCCTCTTCTTCTCCCTCTTCCACCTCTTCCCCGCCGCCTCCGAAGCTCATCCTCTCGACCCCGCGCGCCAGAGCTTCCTCGTCGGTCACGCCGGCCGTGGAAGAGGTTCTCCTGCGGTTGGTTCTGGAGGCCGGAAGGGGCTGCGCGAGCTGGGGCTGCAGCGGAGGAGGGGGGACGACGGAAGCGTCCTCTTCTTCTTCGCCGCCGTTGCTGCCCCCTTCTCTCCTTCGCTCCGCCTCCTCCGACAAAGCCTCTCGAACGGCCGGGGCGGCGGCGACGGAGCGGAACGTGACGAGGAACTCGTCCAGGAGCGGGACTCTGTTTATTTTTTGGAGGTTTGGATTTGTGAGAGAAGAGAAAGAGGTGTCAGAAAGAAAGAAGAAAGAGGAAAGAAAAAGAGGGGGAGACGAGCGGTCTCGCCCTTTCCGAGAGAGAGAAAAAAAGTCTCCTCTTCCTCCTCCCAGTTAAAAACTTCTCTCCCTTTACCTCTGTTCCCTCAGTCTGTCGCAGAGCTCCAAGAAGGCCGTCCCGTCGGGCGCCGAGGTGGAGGCGAGCTCGTCGCGGGCGGCGTCGGCCTCCTGTTGTTGAGTTTTTGAGTTTTTTCGGAGTTGAGGAGGTTGAGGTTGAGACCGACGTGTCAATCGAAGAGAGAGAGGAGAGTTTTTCAAGTGAGCACGATGAGGGGCGCGCGGAGGCTTTAAAAGCTCGTTTCGAGCCGTTTCAACGTTGAGCCACAAAAGGCACGTCGCGCCCTTGCTCCAGGGATCCGAATTGGACCGGAAGAAGCGGAGGCGAGCCAGCGAGAGAGGCGGAAAAGGCCGAGAGCGAGCATCCAAAACATCGACGACGTCGAACAAAATGCATTCTTCTTCTCCTTACCTTTCTCCACCTCCCTGGCGCCGCACTCCCGCCGCTTCCGCTTCCGCCTCCGCCTCCGCCTCCGCCTCCGCGGCTCAGCACGGACACGGCCGCGGCGCGGAGCTTGGCCGAGGGAGGGGCTGGTGCAGCAGAGGAGAAGGAGAAGGAGGGAGAAAGCGAGGGAGCAAAGGTCGACGTCAATGTCGATGAAGAAGGAAACGCGAGCTCTCCGGCGAGCGCGTCCACTGCGGCCTCGATGGCGCTGGGTGCTGCTGCTGCCGCCGAGGGCGACGATGACGCGAACATGGCTGCTGACGCTTGCTGTCGTCTCGTGGAGAGTGGAGGCGCGCAGAAGAGAGAAGAGAGGGTGAAGAGAGAGGCGAGAGCGGCGCGGTCTCTTTCTTCTCTTTTTGAAAAGAAAAAAAACGAGAAACTGAAAAAGAGTCAAAGTTCGTCGAACTCCTCAATTTTTTGCTTCTCTTGTTCTTTTGCCGCATTCGAGGCTTGCTTGTTCTTTCTCGCACCTCTTCGCGTCCTCCCCTCTCCCTCTCTCTCTCTAATAAACTAGAGCGCGATCCACCAGTTCCAGATGAAGCCTTCGGACCTGGGCCGCGTGTCGGGCCCGCCCACGCCGCTCAGGCCCGTCGTCACGAGGCCGGCGAGCGGGAAGAAGAAGGAGCATGCCGCCGCCGCTGACGGAGCCCCCGCTCCGCTCGGCGACGACGCCCACAGGCTGCTTAACAACGCTTCCCCTTCCGCCTCCTCGACGCCCCTCGGGGCCACGCCCACCTGCCTGTCCGTGCCCCCGCTGCCTCCCACGCACATCTCCGACCTCGGGGACGACCTGCTCCGCGAGATTTTGGCGAGGACGGGCGTGCTCGACAGGGCCGTCTCGGCGAGAATGGTTTCGCGGCAGTGGCGCGTCGCATTGGCCCCGGCGCCCGACGCCAACGCGGCCGTCACGGGCAAGGGGCTGTGCAAGGACGTAGACGTGACGACGGAGCCGAGGCTCCTGTGCAGGGTGAGTGGAGTGTGTAGAGGGTGGGGTGGGAGGGGCGCGCGGAAGAGAGAAGAGGCGTTGGAGAAATCTAAGCGAGATTGCACCTCGAGGGCTTTTTCTTCGTTCGTCGTTGTTTGCTTTTTTCTCTTTCTCTTACCTTCAACAACAACAACGACAAAAACAAAACAACAAAAACAAAAAACAGCTCGACACCGACCTCCTCCTCCGCCTGCTCTGGCTCTCCTCATGGGGCGGCAACCCCAGGGCCGCCGACGTCCCCTCGTGGGGCTCCTCCTTCCCCTGGCTGCGGTCCCTGCGCGTCGCCGGCGCCAGGTGGCGGCCGACGGCGGCGCACAGAGTACCCAGCCTTAGGCGCGTGCTGGGGGCCTGCCCGGGGGTGCTGAGGATCGACGCCACGGCCCTGCGGGTGCTGGTGCCCCTTGGCGGGATCGGCGGAGGGAATAATGAAGAAGCCTCCGAAGGAGGAGACGACCTCTTCTTCAACGCAACAGAGGCGCAGCTCCTGGCTTCGAGCGCGCTCCACCACGGGTGCATTCGGGAATTGGAGCTCGACGTCGCAGTGAGGCTGAACTTGGATGACGCCGCCGAGCCTCCGCTGCCTGAGGAGGAAGAGGAAGAAGGGGAAGGCGAAATGGAGGGACCTCGGAGGGGCGTTTGGGAGAGCGAAGAGGCGGCCACGGCGATGGAAATCGAAGGAGGAGAAGAAGAGTCTTTCTCTTCCTCTTCTTCTTTTTCCTCCCTGCGCCTGCTTCCCAGATCCGCGATCGCCGCCGACCCTTCGGCGGCGCACACGGCCGCCGTAGACGTCGCCGAGGTCGTCCTGGCTGCGAGAACCCCGCTGCGAGTCCGAAGGCTGAGCCTCTCGACGCCGCCGACGGCGACTTGCTGCTCTTCTTCGACTTTTTCAAATTCTTCGACTTCAACTCCCTTGCCTCTCGCCGGAGAGAGGGCGGTGCTCGCCGCCCGCTGCCTCCGTCTGGGCAGGGCCGCGGCCCTCGGAGGAGAGCTCAGGACGCTGACCCTTGACAGGCTGACTCCCGAGGAGGCGGCAGCCGCCGTGGCGGGGGCGCTTTCTTGTTCGGGCGAAGAAAGGCAGAAGAAGGGCAAGCTCGAGCGCATCGAGTTCCGCGGCGTCGGCGGCGGGGCCCCCTGCTCCTGGAGCGAGGGCGTCGCCGCTGCCGTCGCCGGGGCGCTTTCCTCTTCTTCCACTACCACTACTGCTCTCCGCGAGATCGTCTTCGAGGGCGACGCGGGAGGGAGGGACCCCGAGACCAGGAGAAGAGTCGAGGCCTCTGTGCTGAGAGCCCTCGGAGCAGAAGCAAGCAAAAAGGTTTCCGTCCGGTTCTGCGAAGAGTCCGCCGCGAGGAGGGCGAGCGGCGCCGCTTACGCCGCCAGGGCTGCTGCTTCGGCGGCATTCGCTGCTGCGAACGCTGCGGCGAATGCGGCTGCGGCGAATGCTGCTGCTGCTGCTGCTGCTGCTGCCCGCCCGCAGGATGTTGTTGCTCCTCCTCTGCCCGCGGCCGTTGCCGCCGTTTGAAAGAGAAGAGAGACTTTTCTTTCTCTCTCTTCGACTTTTTTTCTTTGCATTCTTCCCCCTTTCTCTTCCCTCCGCGCCCCGCAGCTTTTTCAGAAAACTATCGCATTGTAAAATCATCAACCAGCGACTCCTTTCTTTCGAGAGTGGAAGCTACTCGATCAATAAAGTAAAGTAAAAGGCTCAAATTTTTTGCAAGTTTTCTCTCTCTCTCTCTCTCTCTTTCTCTCTTCTCTTCTCCTTTCAAGCAACGGGCGAGCAGCACAGCCACTCGTCCGGGTCGTTGTCCTCGTCGTCGTTGTCATCCCTTTTAACGTCCTCCTTCCCCTCAGCAATAAGAGAAGCAACGGCGCGAGGGAACAGCCACGCGCCCGTTTTGGGAACCCGCTGAGAGCACTCGGAGAACGGCGGCGGAAGGATCAGCTTGGCAGTCACGCCGGTGCCTCCACCGTTGTGACCATTCTGGTAGCTGCTGCTGCTGCTGCTGCTGTAGAGAGCGGCGGCGCCCAAGTGATAGTTGCCGAAGAAGGTGTACCTCGCCTGGTGCCTGTCCTTCCACCTCGCAGCAAACCTCGGGCTCAGCAGCTGGAAGACGTGGTCTCGCATCTCGTCGTTCGAGACCATTAAACCTTTAGAGCCCGCCGCCACGGCTGCGTGCAGCCAGTACCAGTCGTCGTTGGAGCCGTGAGGGGCGGCGTAGAGCATCACCTGAGGAGGGAGGGAGGGATCGGTCGTCGTAGCCGAAGTCGAAGCGAACGAGTTCAGCACCCTTCGGCCGTCGAAATCCCTCGCAGGGGGAGCCCCGAGCCTCGACCGGTGCAGCACCACCAGCGTCTTCGACCCCGGCCCTAACCTCCTCTTCAGCTCCTCGACCACCGCCTCGAGCTGCGCGAACGAGAAATCGCCGTGGCTCCAGTTCTGGCCGTAAAGAGCGACGTTGGCTCCGTCGACGACGGCGTCAAAGGGGCCGTTGGCATCACACCACTCGACGAACAGGTCGAAGTCTCCCTGCGGGGAGCGCTCTCGGTTGCGGGCCAGGGCCGCGACCCCTTCGGAAAAGGCGGACCACTCGTGGGGCTCGAGGTCGACGGGACCCAGGCAGTCCTGGGTGAAAGAAATGGAAGAAGAAGGAGCAGAAGAAGAGGAAGAAGTCGAAGAGGTCGAAATGGGGACTTGGACGTTCCCCGTCCTCGGGTCCACTCTCGCTCGCCCGACGCTCCACTTCTTCTTCTTCTTCCCTCCGCTCCCGCCGCCGCCGCCGCTTCCCGCTCCACCCCCCTGCAGCGACGCGAAGTAGGCCTCCAGCGCCGCGATCGTCTCCCTCTGGAGCCTGCCGTGCTCCCGGGTCAGCACCGAGAAGACGACAGATTCCACTGTCTCGAAAGGGACTCTGAGATCTGACGAAGAAGAAGAAACAGAAGGAGGAGCAGCACTTTCCTCGGCAGCAGCAGCAGAGTTCGCCGCCGCTGCCGCCGCAGCCAAAAAGCCCAGCTCGGGTTCCGTCATCTCCAGCCCGTGCTCCTCTCGTGCTTCCTTCTCCACGGCAAAAGCGGATTTCGCGTCCCCCTGCACAGAGAAAGCCAGGATAGCCGGGGAGAAGCACCGGAGCCTGGCCGGGTAGCCGCGCGAGACAGCCTCCCTCGCCGCGCGCAGGGAACCCTCGGGGTCGCGCGCGCGGGCTGCCATGCGGGCGAGGGCGGTGTAGGCCATCTCGCCGTCGCTGGAGAGCTGCTGGTGCTGGTGCTGCGGAGGGGGGTTGGTTTTGTCGTCGTCGCCGCCGTCGTCGTCGTTGTTTTCGTTTTCGTTTTCAACGGCAGGAGCTCCAGCTCCACCGCTGCTCACGCCGCCGCCCCTCCTCAGCGGCCTCTCGACGTCCGCCATGCAGTTGGTCGTGCGATCGAAGATCTCGCGCCCCCTCCGGGCGAGCTCCTCGGCGGTCAAGGGAGGGAGAAGAGGAGCGGAAGGAGCAGCAGCAGAAGGAGCAGCAGAAGCAGAAGCGGAGGCGTTTTTAACTCCGCTTCCGTTTCCGTTTCCTCCGCTTCCTCCGTTTCCGCTTCCGCCTCCAGCAACCACCGCCGCCGCGGACCCGCTCCCGGCCCTCCTTCTCGCCTTGGCCTCGGGACCGGCCAGCTCGGAGTCCCATGCGTCGCCCCCGGCGCAAAGATAAAGCAGCGAGTTGCGGACGTCAGAGGGGAGGTGCACGAGCGAGGTCGCCGGGTCCCAGAGCGGGGAGTGGTAGTAGGGCGTGGGCTCTTCTTCTTGCTCCTCCTCTGCTGCTGCTGTTGCTGCTGCTCCGACGTTCCTGTTTCCTGCTGCTGCCGCGGAAGAAGGAGGAGCAGAAGAAGAAGCAGAAGGAGCTCCTTTCTTGCCACTATTGGCCTTCTCGTGCTCGCTCCTCAGCAGCTCGAGGTAGGAGTCCAGCGCCGCCAGCGCAGCCCCGGCGTCCTGCCTCCTGGCCGAGGCGTGGACCTCCTTCCGCAGGAGCATCTCCGGCGTGAGGGGCTTCTTGCTGCGGCGGCGCTTGCCCCTGCCAAAGAGGTTGCCGTCGTCGCCGTCGTTGGTGTCGAGGTCGGCAGCGGTGGTGGTGGCGTTGTTCCGCTGCTGCTGCTGCTGCTGCTGCTGCTGCTGCTGCTGCTGCTGCTGTCGCAAGCCGTTGCTGCCATTGCCTCCTGCTGCTGCTGCCGCTTCGCGCTCGCGCTTGGAGGAGCTGGGAGCAGCAGCAACAGCAGCAGAAGTAGCAGCAGCAGAGGAACGAAGCGGCCTGTTGACAGCCGTCGCCAACTCCTTCGCCGCCGCCGCCTCTTTCGCCGGAATCGGCTCTTCGGACGCCGGATTCGTCATCCTCGTCTTCGTCGCGAACGAGTTCTTCCCCGTGTTCTCCGCTTTGCGAGGCGAGAACAGGGATCGTCCCGGAGGCAGCGCGGTGCAGCGGCTGGTGTAGAGTGGTGAGAGAGAGAGGAAAAAGGAAGGGAGGCGTGAGAAGAACAGAAGAAGGGGCATTCGATTGGCGGCCCGAAGGGGAAAAAACTAGCCGTCAATGCAACTCCTTCTCTCTCTTTCTTGAGCTTTGTTCGCCCGCTCTTCCGCATCTCTCAATAGCGTGCACCTTCCGGGAGACGCTCTCGGACCCCCTCGCGGGAGCGCGAGGCCAGAAGAGAGGCGGAGCGTCGCCAGGCGGGGGACGAGCGATGCAGAGAGACGGTGAAGAAGAGGTGTCGTCGAGGTCGTCGTCGCCGCCGTCGTCGAAACCGAAGAAGAAGAACGAGCAGCAGTTGTTCCTGCTGCTTTGGAAACGGAAACGGAAGGAGAGGGCACCGTTGATCGCGCCAGAAGCATTAGGAGGAAGCGGCGATGTCGCATGCGGGCATCACGGCGTTCCGCGGAGAGAGAGGGAAAGAGAAGAGGAGGAGAAGGGAGGGAGAGAAGAAGTGAAATGAAGAGAGAGATTTTGAGTTTTTTTCTTCGAAAAAGCGAGAAATTTTCTTCACTTTTTTCGAAAAAGAAAAACAAAAGGCCGTCGAGCAGCACTCAGTCGAAAAAACTGCTCCGGAATAACCCACTTGACCATGCGCTTCTCCTTCTCTCTCATTGCGCTCGCACTCTGCGCGTTCGCGTGCGCGTCTGGTGCGTAAAGAGAAGAGATGAAAGCGAGTTGAAGAGGGGAGAAAAGCAAGCGCGCGAGAAAAGTTTGAATTGCGTCGCCTCCAAAAAAAAAAAAACGATCGCGACAAAGACCAACCTTCCGCTCAGCTGCTGCTGCTTCGCTTTCTCTGACCTTCGCCTCTCTCACGCCCCCCCCCCCCCCCCCCCCCCCCCCCCCCCCACCCCCCCCCCCCCCCGCACGCCCCCCCACAACACCCCCCCCCCCAGACAGCCACCCCACAAACCAACACCCCACCATCCCCCCCCCCCTCCC
>Ga0114918_10002827_pt1 | contig 15427 bp, 13 predicted proteins | sample LantaG_FD_87015 | JGI IMG/M metagenome (GOLD analysis project Ga0114918, IMG submission 87015) | Deep subsurface microbial communities from Baltic Sea to uncover new lineages of life (NeLLi) - Landsort_02402 metaG | ecosystem: Environmental > Aquatic > Marine > Oceanic > Sediment | place...
CGAGGTTGCATCCCAACGGTCTGCTAAGTATTACCCGCACCCTGAAGACTCCACCCAGAGACGCTCTCAAGATGTTCGCTACCGCAGCCGAAGCCCTGCGGTCTCGCGGTGTAGCCGACCCAGCCGACCATATCATAATGATTCGAAGCTGGGCAACAGCTACAATCGTTGTTTCGCCACAGCCTTTTTCAGACGCACAAATCGAAAATGCCCCCGAATTTGCCGAACAGCGCTGCTTCGACCTTGTGCATCTGCCCGGCATCAAAGCCCAACAGGTCAATCGATTTCATATACTCGAAGAACCTATCTACTATGAAGGCACCCGGCAGCTTCTCTCTGAGCACCGTGAGTCTTTCTATCGCGATTACGCCTATAACATTCGACCTGCCACCGATGACAGGCCTTACTTTTTCGATTTTTTCAAGTGGAACTCTCTGCCCTTTATGATTCGCACTATGGGCCGGCAATGGCTGCCTTTTTCCGAGTGGGGTTATCTGGTCCTGGCGGCGACTTTGCTCCAGGCCGTTTGCGCGAGCGCATTGTTTATTATCATTCCGCTGCGAATTGCCAGGCCAATCAAGACCGTTCAATCTGGAAAACTTCCAGCCCTGATTTATTTTCTTCTGCTTGGCCTGGCTTATATGTTTCTGGAAATGGGCTTTATTCAGAAGATGACTCTGCTGATAGGCCATCCTGTTTTTGGTGTGGCTGTGATTCTTTTAGGTTTCTTAGTCTTTTCCGGCTGCGGCTCTCTGGCCGCAGAGCGTATCTCTTCTCTCACGGGCTATGGGACACGTTTAATATGGCTGGCGGTATCAGCTATCGTTATCATCGGCATAGCAGAAATAATTCTGATGGCCCTTTCATTCGATTGGTTAGTAGGCTTTTCTCGGCCGATTCGTATCCTGCTGGGCCTGGCAATAACGGCTCCTCTTGCATTTTTTATGGGGATGCCCTTTCCGACTGCTCTAAAGCGGCTTCACGCCCGCAGCAAGCCGCTCGTACCATGGGCCTGGGGGGTCAACGGCTTTGCTTCCGTAACAGGCGCAGTTCTGGGCACCTTTCTGGCAATCTCGGTGGGCTTTACAACGCTGACACTAATAGCGTTGGCCTGCTATTTTTTGGCAGCGATCGTCTCAAGACAGGTGTGCCGTTAGCACGTAAGATGCAAGGCCGCAGCTACGTTTTCACCTGCGTTTGATAATTCGTTGAATCTTTGGACGGCTTTGTGGGTATCAAGCACTTCCAACCGAATGTCGTTTTCCTGCAGGGCTTGGCGAGTCTGCTCGGGCACTTGCATCAGCCCTGATGCCCCGCAGCCGACAACCAGCACCGAAGGCTTAGCTGCGATGACGTCCTTCAAATCCTCAACAGAGAGCGAATGCCCTTGTTCTCTCCACCAGTCAGAGCAGACAGTGCCGCCCACAATCAGGCAATCACCGCTGTAACTTACTCCATCGATGACAATCCTGCCGAATTGGTATGAATCAATATGCATCTTAAAATCCCCGTGTTGTTACACGCAATACGTGTTGCCTCTGAAGGTCATATATAGTAAATCATTATATAGATCGCGATTAAAAAACATAGGGACAGGTTTAAAGAGGAGAAGACTACAATTGAGAATAAGCCAAATGCAACTGGCTCAACAACTCAATGTGCGTGTAGAAACCATCCAGAACTCCGAATACAGCCGCTCAATACCCGCTGTTTGTCATCTGCCAAAATTAATCGACTTTCTGGGATATGAACTTTGTGTTATTATTCCGTCTAATTGTTTGTTGTTTTTCGTACCCGGTTTGGGCTATATTGTTTGCGGCGTACTTTGACGTCGAGGTTTCTCACACCCCATTCCAGCGCCTCCTTATGGGAGTCGAAGAATACGTCAAGCCGGTTTCCGTAAATGGCGCCACCCCTGTCGAGAACTTTTACAGGCTGGTCGCTTTTGTAGCCAGGAATAATCATTTCGGTGCCGAATGGGTATTTTTTGTCAGCGGCTACAAAGGAGTCGCCCGGGTGCATTTTGTGGCCGCAGGCCGTTACACCATCTGAATATCTGCCGCAGCACTTTGGGCATGGGCAATATGCGGTTACACACATTCGTACAGTTAGCCATTCGCCAGAGTCCTCTTTGATGATGGTGGTGCTGAGTAAGGTCATTCGGCTGTTAGTATTTGCATAGCTCGTACCAACGATATAACTCAGGACACAAACGATTGTTACCAGGAAAATCATGGTGAGGATCAGCTTTGGATTTGGGAAGATACTACAAAAACCTTTAACTTTCGCTCTTTTCAACAGACCCCCCTCGTTCGCAAGAAACTATTGCTTCAATGATTTAGAAAAGCAACCCCCACCTGTGAACTGTGAGTAGAATTGTACCACAAAGATTCTTTCAATTCAAGTGTATAACTGCAAAACGGCGTGCAAGAGATCGTTTGCGGGACTTTAGTAAAAAGAACTGAGTTTTTATAGGCCCTGGCGGGAAAGAAAATCAGCCAACTTTTTTGGTATGCACAATAAAAGCAGGACGGATTCCGCTCATCCGTCCTGCTTCGTTATTGTGATTCTTCCTAATTATTCAGTGTCGTCAAAACTCCGGGTTACTTACTACGTGGGTTTCAGGAGTTGTTTCAGGTACAGGCATTTTGACGAGCTGCTGAGAAGGAATATCCATTTCAACCACTTTGAACTCTGTACTGTCATTTTTAAACATGGCAAGTTTGTCAGACCAGTTTACCATAGAAGCAATCTGAAGCTCGGCCTGTCTTTTCTTCAGTTCAGTCAGTTTCCGATTAGAATCTTCACGTGCGGCCGTTGCTTGAGCCAGCGCACTGGCTAAATCGGTTCGTTTTATAGCCATCACATTTTGCTCACCGGCCATCTCGATTACACGTTCGGCCTTGACTTGCTGTACTCTGGCGTTGAACCTGGCCTTTACAGCATCAAGATAGGCCTGTGCGGCCTCACGTTTTGCAGAGTTGGCAACCAGAATAATATCCATGTCAGCTTGCGCGGTCGCATGTTTGGCATCAATGTTGGCATTTTCGCACACTTTGCTTGCATTTGCGTTTGCTATCATACGGTCACAGATAGCTTCGCCACGGAACGTCTGGCTTAATACCAGTCTTCTGTCTCGTTCTATCTGTGCCTTCGATATCGCGCATTCCATTGTAAATTGCGCGTTAGTGCGGTTGATTTCAGCATCTATTTTTTGTCGAAGAACGTTCGCTTGCGTCAATTCCTGCTGATAATCGGCTTGTGCAATTCTTCCCGCCGATTGTATTGAATTTACAATTTTGGCCAGTCCTGCGTCAAGACATCTGCGGGCAGAATCAATCTGCGCATCAATCTGTAGTGCAAGAGCTTCTTGCGAACCAGAGACACTTTTAGCTTCTGTCATCAGTTTCGAATATTGGGCGTCGCCGCGCTGTTGTACGGCCCAAAGCGTAACTTTTAATTCTTTAACATCATTTCGGCCGCACTCAGTAACGGCTTCTGCTTCCGCAAGAAGTTGTTTTGCGCGAGCGTTTGCAATCTGCTCCAGAGCGTTCGCTTGACTCCGATGATCCAAGACCTCGGCTTCTTTTTCCTTACGGAAGGATTCCGCTTGCACAAGGTGCTGGCGGTATTTTGATTCTATGACATCCATCTCTTTTTTGGTCTTGGTTTCAATTTCGCTGAATCGTGAACGAGCCTGGGCTTCAAGAGCGTCCGCGATGGCTAACTGTTCTGATGCAATGGCATCTTCCTGTGTTTTTACGACCAGGAGATTTGTTTTGGCTTCTGCGAATGTTGCTTCTGCGACCAGTTCGTGCGCGTCAGCTTGCGCCCTGATTCTCATAACCTCCGCAAAGCTTTTGCGATAGTCTGCGATGTGCTCCGGCTCTATCCTGGCCGCGACAGCCTCGACTTGCGGAACATCCGGTACCTTGTGCAGTTCTTCCGGCTGCTGCGATACGGCAGTGGTGTTATTCTCGATTTCCACTTTATTAGCCGCTTTCTTAGCCGCAACTTCTTTTAAGACTTCCTGTTTGATTCTTGCCGCTTCGGCTTCGGCTTCAGCGATAATCTGAAGTTTTTGTGCTTCTGCTACAGCTTCGGCATGGATGGCTGTTTGACGTACGGCCTCGGCACGAGCGGCGGCTTCTATCTTGACAAATTCGGCACGAGCGACTTGTTCGGCCCTGTCCGAACTAATTCGGATTTTTTTGACTTCATTTAGTTCATCGTCGAGTTTGGCCTGAATTTCAGCAAGCTGCGATTCATAGTTGGCTGCTGAGCTGTCCTGATGATGGTGAATCTCCGCCCGGAGACAGTCAATTTCAGCCAGGGCCTTTTCAAAGCGGGTAGGCGCATTGGCGGATTTCTCTTGTGTTTTCGCCTGCGCTTCGGCCTTGACAGACGCGGCGCATGTCAGTTTTAATTGATACTCTTCATCCGCAAGATTCGCCTGAATGGTAGTGGCTTTGGCACGAAGCTCTTTTACGCGAGCCCCCATATCCTTAAGGATTGTTTCGCTGGAGACATTGAGTCTGTCGGCTTCCGATTTTGTCTGAATAGTGGTAGATTTGATTTGCTCCTCAAGTTCATCTACGCGAGCCTGCGTTTCCAGTTGAACCGCGTGAGCTTTCGACTCAAGTTCTGATACGGTGGCAGAGGCCCGTTCCCGGGTCGCTTTCGAGGCTTCTGTCATTTCAAGAATTTTAGCATTGCTTTCGACTTTAATCGCGTTGCGAATCTCTTTGAGCTGTTCAATACGAGCTGTTTCACTCTCGAACTTTTCACGGGCGTCATCGATAATATCGTTACGTTTGCTGTCGCCTTCCTGGATTAAGGACGCTACTATTGAGTCTTTCCGTTCGATGAGAGCATCACGTTCTGCCTCTCTTGCCGCGATTTGTGCCATGGCCTTACTATATTCTTTGTTGTACTTTTTACGAAGAGCATCGGCTTCAGAGAGGTTTATATTGACTTGCGCTTCCACTTCCTTGCGGCGGGCATTGAAATCAGCTAACTGTTTATTCAATTCTGCACGAGCCTGCAAATCACCGACATCGGCTGTTTCCAGGGCCGCTTCGACTTTGGAAACGCCAATTTTACCTTCACTTACATACATGAGCGGCAGGTCTGAACGGTTAGCCAGGACGGAAAAGTCCGAATGAGTTTTCGAAATTTCGACTCGCTCATTTGTTGACCTCAGGACCCGACCATACCTGTCAGCACATCCTGAGACGAACAAAATGAGAATCAAATATATGTTTACCAAACGTCGAGCAACCCACCTCTTTCTTATGTTTACCATTTCCCATCTCCTAAATCATGAATTTTAATGTGGCCCCCATCACCATTTGATGGTCTCGGCTAGAATTCTTCGTCATAATGAAAGAACCACCTTATTAAGAGGTAGAGGCAATTTTTGGGATTTTCAGGGAAAATGGATAGGTCGTGGCCAAAAAACAGGTTTTAGAGCATGGAGAACACGTCTACTTAAATTTTATAGAAGGCGTTCATACAAAACTTATCGGAACACAGAGCATGAAAACGTAAACTGCTCTAAGTGGTTGGATTTTCCGATTTCAGTCCTGTAGTTTGATACACAGTGGAGGGAGGCCTGCAATCTTCATGATTTGCGGACAAGTCAAACCTTTGCTTGTATGCTAAGGCTACTTCTGGTTAATCAGATGCCTTTTCAACTCCGTTGTATCCCAAAAACACTTGGTCATTTTCTATTTGACTACTATCACCTGCGATAAACCGGGCGTCAATAAATCATACACCAGTATCGCATCGTCATCGTGAAGGCGAATACATCCCTGCGATCCTGCTATACCTATTTCTTCCGGATTCCTTGTACCATGAATAGCAAATCCGGTCCTGTCTTTTGCGGCTCCTTCGATACCTTCCAGTCCTATCCATTTCGACCCTAAAGGATAATCCGGACCTTCAGCTCCATATGTTTTGCCGGTAATTGGATCAGTCCAGGGAGGCGATATCAGTTTGCCACCCGATTTGACAACCCAACGCCCTGTCGGCGTTTCCATACCCGGCTTCCCCAGACCTACAGAAAAACTTCGTACAAAAGTATCTTGAAGATATAAATCCATCGTAAAAGTCGAACGACATATTCTGCAATGGAACGGGCCGTTAATAACTTTTATCGACTCTCCTGCCCGCAGAGCTCTGGGATTACCAATATTGTTAATCTGCATAAGAATCTCGTATGGTACCTTGAATTTTCTCCCGATAATTCTAAATTGATCACCTGGCTCAACCTTATAATGCCTACAAAGTTTATCCTGTGGAAAGATGTTCCTGCTGAACAACCACTCTTCAGAAAGCTTTGAGAGTTGCTCTTTAACAAATGCCAATTGCTGGGCGGTCAGGGGCATTGACAACATTTCGTTTAGCTTGTCACGTGCATCAACAATTTCGGGAGGCTTTGTGTTGATGTAAGTCATAACTTCGTTAATAAATGCGGTTGATTCGCGGGTGGATTTAGAAATTGGGTCGGGTATTTTGTGCAAGGTCGGTTCTGGTATAGGCTTCATCGCAAACAGTACCGCGCCATTCTTTGTTTGGTCACCGGCTATAGAAGCCCCAAATTCGTCTTCATCGCCAAAAGTAGAAGCAGGTTCAGAACCGCGAATAAAAGCTCTTACTGCAATAATAATTAATAATACTGAAATGACGTATACCCATTTTCGGCTTCGGCGTCTTCGTCTTCTGAACGAGCTGAAAGGATGACGACCCATCTTAATTCTCCCAATCGATTTTTAAAATACATTATTTTTTCATTAGGGCACCCAGGAATCCGTTGGTTGGTTCAGCATATTCAGTCTGCTGCTGCTGCTCGCGCGGATTCATTATGATCACGGCTACGCTGCTCAGCTTTCCTATGTCACAGGCCGGTTTGACCGTTATATCCCAGAGCAAAGGATTTTCACCGTCCCTCTTGCACTGGGACACCGTTCCTACAATCATCGGAATATCCAGGAGCCCGGGGGTTTTTCGGGCATAAACAATGTTGCCAATTTTGATTTTATACTTTGTCGGAAGCAGTTGAATCTTGGCTGAATCGTTGCCATTACCCTGCATTATGCCTCCCACATTTAATTCTGCTATCTCTACCGCTATTTTGGATTTGGGGTCCGTAACCAACTGAACCCGAGCTGTGCGAGAATCAAAATCAGATACGGTTCCGATAATACTGAAGTGGTTCAAGACAAACTGGCCCTTAGCCAATCCGTCATTTTTGCCGCGGTTGATAATAAACTCACCACGCGATCCGTCTATAAAGGCTGTGATGACATCAGATAACACAAAATTCACGCCTTTCCAAGCAAATCTGTCGTATAATCCCGATAACTTTTTGACCTTTTGATGTTCTTGCCGTAACAATTGTATATTGTTGGCAAGATAATTTCGAAGTTTGGTGTATTCGCTGCGACTGACAACATCTGTAGATGATTGATGCTTGGGTGCAAAAAGTGTAAAGTTTCTGCAGATGCTTAAAGGCCCATGAAAAAAGTGAACAAAAGCGAACTGAAATTTGCTCGCCAAACTCTGTGGGACAAAAAGAAAAATAAGCCCAGCTAACATAAGACAAGTAAACAACGTCCGCTCGGAGACTTTGCTTTTTTTCTTCGCCATATTAGTTAATCATACCCAACCTCTGCCGAGATAGAACACTGTTCACGCGTCAGTAGGTCAATACTTTTTATTCCCAACCATAGTCGCTACGGTCCATTGTCTCTTTCAACAGTTCCATATTTTCCATGTATATGCTGGTGCCTTCAGCTACAGTGTTCAGCGGTTCCTTAACTATGTTTACCTTTAAGCCGGTTGCATTCGCCAGTACCGTATCCATTCCCCGCAACAGCGAGCCACCGCCGCAAATATGTATGCCGTTGTCGATTAAATCAGCAGCCAATTCCGGCTCAACTTTTTCAAGCGTTGCTGCAACTGCACCTATAATTGCAGCAATGGGTTCTCGAATCGCTTGACGAATTTCCTCGCTTGTTATAAGAATCTTTCTCGGCAGGCCTGTGATCGTATCTCTGCCGGCTACCTCCATTGTTAATTCTTCTTCCAGGGGCGATGCAGAACCGATTTCTATCTTCACTTTTTCAGCTCTTGCTTCACCAACAAGCAGGTTGTAAGTTTTCTTGAGATGATTAATTATCGCCTCATCCATAGCATCACCCCCGACACGGATTGATTCACAAGAGGCGATATCGGCCAAGCTTATTATGGCGACTTCCGTGGTTCCACCGCCAATATCAACAATCATTGAGGCAGTAGGATTTGCAATAGGTAGTCCAGAACCGATTCCCGCTGCCATTGGCTCATCAACCAGATAGACCCTTCGGGCTCCCGCACGTTCGGCACTATCAACGACGGCACGGCGTTCAACCTCGGTTATTCCACTTGGTACGGCAATTACCACGCGAGGTTTGACGAAGCGTGCCCTGCCTCCGCTGCGCACCTTTCTGATAAAGTGACTTAACATTGCCTCAGCAATTTCGAAGTCACTGATTACACCATTTTTCATAGGTCTTATGGCAGTAATAGAGGCGGGTGTTTTGCCAAGCATTTCACGGGCAACTGAACCAACGGCATTGCCGTTGTCCAGAACAATATTGGTTCCTTTGTTAACAGCAACTACAGAGGGTTCATTGAGGACAATGCCTTCACCGCGCGCACTTATCAAAGTAGTACAAGTACCAAGATCAATGCCGATATCCATGCCGAACCTACCGCGGAGATAATCTAACATCATACCCAGTAATACTTTCGATTTTTTCAACAACATTAGCGACTCCTTCACTTTATTAATTTTATTCGCCAGGCATCGGCGACCCCTGATTCATGTTTATCACAATACTTCGTTTCTAAACTTTGGCTTCAATACCCTTCTGTCACCTTCGCTTTATATGTAATTTGTCGGTCGTATCGAATAGTCACCCCAATATACGATTCGTCTTCTCACATATGCGTAAATAAATGCCCAGTGATGGCCTTTTTATAAGACCAGCGAAGCTTCTGGGTCCTATAAGATAAAAGATGCTGCAGAAACTATTTTGTGGATTCTTATCTAAACTTGCCGCTACTACCAATTGTCGGGGTAATAGATGGATGCAGACTGAATGTTGAACTTTTTGGACAGCCCTTCTACCAATGCTTCTGTCCTTTTAATCTGACAGTCGGTTGGGGGGGTGATTGTGCCATCGGCTATAATGCAGAGGCGAATAGTCTGACCGACACCGCGCCAGGTTGGGTCAAGTATGATTGACCATTGTTCCTGCCATTTTTCGGTTGGTTGTATTTGGCCATCGCCACCACCGAGGCCGTTGCAAATAACAAAGTGGCAGTTGATATTCTCCGGACTGGCCAGACCACTGAGTGAGGCCAGCTGCTCTATGTTGCCGGCTTTGGTGCCGCTATAATAAATCTCGATGCGGCTCCAGCGACTACTGGTTTGGGCAGCACGAGAAGAGAGTACCTTTTCAATGGGCTCAAGACGATAATAGTCTGAAAGACTAAACGCACCAGCAGAGATAGGATTATGACCTAAAGTCTTTAAGATTACTGCCCCGATTGCTACCGAAATCAGCGCTACCGCAAAGACTTTTGCACTTCTTGTTTGAACTAACATGCTTCCTCCCTGCTGCTTGCTATCGGTCTTATCAAGTTGCCACTTTACCTATATTTGCCTTTTCACAGTTACTCCTTATACATTCTTAGTTGCGGTGCTTTTATAGGGCGTGTATCTACCGAAAACTTAGCTCCACCGTTGATATCGGAATTTTCCCCTCCGATTTGACCCGCAAATCACCTTTGGATGAAACGTCCTGCTTTTGGTATTATAATTTAATAAACTTGAGTATTAAAGAACCGCTTATGCAGGGCTCAACCATATGGAAGAAGCTTCGACACAGGCCAAGGAATATTCCCGGCAAAGAATTCGATTAGCTGTTTATCAGATGCTGCTGATATTAGCTTTTCTAATGGTCATGCATATCTGTGGTGTATCTGTCTTCCTAAGAGAACTGGTTGTGCGCTGGAGCCAGAACTTCTACATGCAAGTAGGCATTTATCTGGTTCTTTTCAGTGTTGTTTATTATTTGCTATTTATTGGTCTGGATTTCTACAGCAGCTTTTGGCTGGAACATAAGTTTCTGCTTTCCACTCAAACAATAGTGAATTGGCTTAAACAGAGCATAAAGAAGTGGCTACTGTCTTTGGTGGTGCTTTTAGTGACAGGAGAGGTGCTTTATGTCTTTTTGAGACACTTCCCGAACAGTTGGTGGCTCTTAGTGACGGGAGCGTGGTTTTTGCTTACCGTCGTGATTGGTAAGATAGCGCCAGTTTTGATAATACCTTTGTTTTACAAATGCAATCCATTGGACAATAATGTGCTTAAAGAGAGATTACTGAAGCTATGCAAAAACTGCGGTGTCGGAATTAAAAAGGTTTTTGAGATTCAGTTGAGCAAAGAGACGCGAAAAGCAAATGCAGCGGTTGCTGGTTTAGGAAAAACTAAGCGCATACTCTTGGGAGACACTTTATTAGAAAACTATGCAGATGATGAAATAGAGGCGATATTTGCTCACGAGCTGGGGCATATATGCTTGCATCATATTTGGAAAATCCTTGCCTTTGGAGCAGTAATTTCTCTGGCTAGCTTTTATCTGACTTATCTGTTATTCAAAATCAGTTTAAATTTCTTTGGCTTTAGCCATATTTCTGACATCGCTGCTTTTCCCCTTTTGGCATTAATTTTAATGCTGATAGGACTGTTATTTATACCCATTCAGAATGGTTTTATGCGTTACTTGGAAAAGCAGGCGGACATATTTGCCCTCAGCCATATACCGAACAAAGATAACTTTGTTTCTGCCATCACAAAACTGGGTAGTCAGAATCTAAGTGACCCTTCACCGAGCAGGTTTGTCAAAATTCTGTTTCATACCCATCCATCTATTTCAGAAAGAGTGCTTTATGCAAGCGAGAATAATGAAAAAGACCCTTAAACAAGAAAAGTAAAAGACAACTCTGCTCATAGGTCTACCCCATGTTCTCGGACCACTATCTAAGTATATGAGTATTGCCGATTCGCACACGTTTCAGACCAGCACCTCTGGCAGCTTCCAGACAGCGATTCGCCTGGTCCCATGACGTCCGTGGCAAATCCGTCATAAGAAAATCGCCGTGGAAACCAAGAAGTACGTATGGAATATCCGGATTGATATTAGCAATGAACGATGCTATTGCATTAATCTCCTGGGCCTCAATATAGCCTGGCACAAGCAAAGTGCTGGCAACGAGCGGTGGCGGCTCCGGCCTTTCTGCAATCCTTTGAGCTGCTCGGGCGAAGTTTTCCAGGGTACGCTTGTTATCGACACCGCAAAGAGCATAATGAGTATTTGGCTCCATAGCCTTCAAATCAAATTTTACACAGCCGCCGCTTTCCAACGATAGGCTCATCATTTTATCCAGAAGCTTGGGATTCATAGAGCCGTTTGTTTCCCAACAGATGCGCAATATCCTTTGAGGGTTCTTTTCGCGTGCCAGCCTTGAGGCTGTTAATGCATGAGGCAATTGACATGTAGGGTCGCCACCAAAGAAGCAGATGCACAAAGTCTGGGCAGTTACTGCTTCTGCAAGCTCGACAGCGGTGTGTGTTCGATTCGTTGTCGAATGTTCTCGATAGTGCCAATTCTGGCAGAACAAACAGTTAAATGTACAAGCTCCATAAAATACTGCCAAATTCAAATAGCCTTGTTCTGCTCCAGGCTGATATGCCCATTTGGGATAGCCGGCGCCGGTGCCTCCGGCACACACCCAGTCAGCTACACAGTTGGTTGGAAGCGGGTCATAATACCAGGATACCACAGCCTCTTTGGGAGTACCGCCCATCAAGTGCCCATTTTCATTCCTTCGCACACCACAGTAGCCTCGTCCGCCAATCGCTATCTGGCAATTATTTTGGCAGAGTCTACACTGTGTGCCTTCAGGGGCAGATGGCGGCAAAGCAGGAAGGTCAAATTTTTCCCGGCTTGCAGCATGAATTCCCTTAAGCTTCATTAGATATTCGCTGCCAGCTTCGCGAATGCACTCAGCACAAAGTGACAATACTTTAGCTGTTTCCTCAGAGCTCTTACCGCATTTTTTACATGTTGTCATGAACGGTAACGGTTTCTATATTATTCATCGGCAATCTCTATGGTGACGTCCCCAATAACAAAACAACGAATTTGCCGGATATCTATTTGCGGTGTCCTAACTACCGCAACGCCCTTATCACATTGCCAATCTTTTATTTGACCAATAGCTATATCTACACCTTTGCCATCCCTAAGCGCAACCAACCGATTGATGAGGTTATTGCGCCGTAAGGCGTCCTGCGGACTGCTTAAATTTCGACTTCCCTGGACTGCTACCTCGCTTAAGCTGATATTGTAAAGACAGGAATTTCGAAAATACTTGTTAAATTGATTTTGCCGATACTTTCGCCTCTCTTGTGGTGATTTAATTGGTATTTGTGGCGGGCACTTAATCTGTTCAAGCTTATGACCAAAGGATTGCAGGCCACCGAGAATACACTGAAGTTCATCATTGCGCTGGACGGCCAGGATTAATTCAGGTTGTAATATTCGCTGCACTGTCCACCACAGAGCAGCAGCTGTCGGTCCACGGACAAAACCGGGGGTATCGATTATGATTAATTTGGTGAGTTTGGATATTCGCTGAAAGCATTGCACGATGGCTGCGGTCAGCTGCAATAAATGTCCCACCGGTGTAATATCGCCTACGAAGCTGATACCACCGACAGCAAGCTGTGAAAAATCAACTTGTGGCTTATCAACAATCCCCCAGCCGACTGTTGCAGGTGGTCCAATATGAGATTGGCCAATATCTGCATCGATAATCCCGATGGGCTGCCCCCGCTTGTTGCTGGCGGGGGTTGCGTGTTTTGCTATAGCAGCTATAAGAGTGGTTTTACCGGTATCAGCGCCGCCGAGAACCAAAGAAACGCCTGTACTGATAAAGTCTCGACTTAAAAGCCGCTGAGCAGTTTCCTCGGCCCAGTCTCGTGACATTGAAGGTTGCCCCTGTAACTAATTACGGTAATAGCCTACTATAACCATATAGAGAGGCTCAAGATAGTCCGGCAGTGATAAAACTTTGCTGACGGAAGCGTCATCAAAAGCACCGACGGCAACGGAGCCAAGTCCTAAAGCCTCAGCCTGGAGATGAACATTTTGTGCTGCATGGCCAGCCTCCATATAAACATAACGGATGCCTCGTTTGCCATAATGATTTGTTGTTCTGCTAAATTCAGCAGCGAAGACAAGTGTTAACGGTGCCGCTTCAACAAATCCCTGTCCCCAGGCAGCTGAGGCAAGTGCTGCGCGCAAATCTCGACCGGCGAGTTTCTCAAGCGAATGTTTGGCAGGCAAATAGCGAAACAAACCATCACTGGTCACGATAAAAAGCTCCAGAGGATAGGTTGCTCCGGCTGAAGGAGCGGTGCGGTAGTGACTGTGAGCGTCTTGGCCCTGGGCTGCCCAGGTAAGCTGGCTGATTTGCTCAAGTGTCAGGCTCTGCGGCAAGAAATCCCTCCGAGACCGCCGGGTAGCTATAGCCTGCTCTAACGATATCGAACCATCTTGATTCGGCTTAGGGAGAGTTATTATCTCACTCATTGTTAATTCCCGACTCTATAAGGAGTTGCAAAATTTCGGCTATTATTTTATCGCGATTTTGAGCTGTTAAATTAAGTAGTTTTGTGCCTGGGAAATTTTTTACTTCAGAGATAAACCCACTCCCCTTTTGCGCCACAGTGGCCAATACCGACTTATCAGATGCAAAGAGCTGGTGTACTGCTGTAACAAACTTTTTCGAAAAGCACTCCATCTTGCCAATCTCGTCGATAATGAATAACTCTGCATCGCTGTGGTTAATATCCAAGATTGGTACTACAGACTTTTCAAATCCAGCAACGTCTACGCCGTATTTGCCGACTTTGTGAGGGCCTTTGATTTTTGTATGTGCAAGTATGCCGGTAGTGCCATCCAGGCGGGTCCAGCTAAAACCTTTGCGCGTATTGTCTTCGCGAATTTCCTGTGTGTAAAAACCAGCTGCTTTTATATCTTTTAGATTTTCCACAATCTGTATTATTGTAGTTGTTTTGCCACAACCCGGAGCGCCGGTTAATAAGATTTTGTCGGATTTTGATGACATAGCTCGATACTTGCTTGTGGTTTTCTGCTTAGCTTTTGCTTTTATTGGCGGCCCAGCTTTTGATTTTAGACGCTGTGAATGTATTTAAGACATCGGCTTTTGTTGCCCAGCCTCGTGCGGCGGTTGCCACACCATAGCCCATCAAGCCAAGGCCCGCAATGCTGTGAGCATCAGTTCCAATGACCAGCATAACTTTTGCGTCAATAGCCATTTTGCAATGGGTATCCTTGAGATCTAACCGCCAAGGATTCGCGTTTACCTCCAGGGCGGTGTGTGTTTGGGCGGCATGTTTGATTACAGCCGAGATATCAATGTCCATCGGTTCGCGCTGACCGATTAGTCTGCCGGTCGGGTGGGCGATGCAGTGAACATACGGGCTGTCCATTGCTTTTAGTGTGCGGCTTGTTACCTTTTCTCGCGAGCCGGCAAGACCAGAATGTATCGCAGCTATCACAAAATCAAGGTCAGCAAGTAACTTGTTGTCAAAATCCAAAGAGCCGTTGGCGAGGATGTCCACCTCGGTTCCGGCGAAGATGGTTATGCCCTTTATTTTTTCATTTAGTTTGCGGATTTGCCTAATTTGCTGAGCCAGCCGCTTAGCCGATAGGCCGTTGGCAATTGCCGATGACCTGGAGTGGTCTGTGATACAAATATATTTATAACCCATCTTCTTTGCTGCCAGTGCCATTTCGGATATGTCACAATCACCATCGGAGGCATTTGTGTGGACGTGAAGGTCGCCTTTTATATCTTCGAGTTCAATCGATTTAGGTAGCGAGTGTATCTTTGCAGCTTCAATCTCGCCGCGGTCTTCCCGCAAGACCGGCTCGATATAATCGAGGCCGAGCTTTTGATATATTTCTTCTTCGACAGGCCCTGCAAGCATTTTATCTGCTTTGAACAAACCATATTCATTCAATTTCAACTTTGCTTTTACGGCGATTTCTCTTAAGCGCACGTTATGCTGTTTCGAACCCGTGAAATATTGTGCCGCAGCACCGAAACTCTCCTGCGGCACAACACGTACATCAACGTGGACGGGGGCGGTTTCTGTCTGGATAATCGCAGAGCCCTTTGTCGGGCCGGCGGCGAGGACCTCCTTGACGAACCCTGCGGTGGTAAATGCATCTATTATTTTTTTGCCCTTTTTAGCAGCAACGAGTATGTCAACATCGCC
>Ga0114918_10002828_pt1 | contig 15420 bp, 13 predicted proteins | sample LantaG_FD_87015 | JGI IMG/M metagenome (GOLD analysis project Ga0114918, IMG submission 87015) | Deep subsurface microbial communities from Baltic Sea to uncover new lineages of life (NeLLi) - Landsort_02402 metaG | ecosystem: Environmental > Aquatic > Marine > Oceanic > Sediment | place...
CCACCTGATCCGAAGCTCGGCAACGATGAGTTCTCCCATGAGGTTGCTCGCTACGCTGGACTGGTGCTCGCCAACAACGGGATACTTGAGCCACCTAAGTTCCTGACGTTTGCTGAGTATCCTAGTGATAATCCTGTGCTTGATCTTGAGACTGCATTCACTGATGACGTGGCGATGTTTGAAGCAGCCATGAAGAAGCAGTCAGACTCTAAAGCCTACCTTGAGCAGTACGTCAAGGAAAGAATGGCTAAGCTGTTTGCTGAGCTTGGGGCCCTCCCACTATTGAACAGAGCGAAAGGTAAGAAATGATTAAGATAGCTGAAGGAATTAAAGTAGCTGGTATACTGGATAGGGTAGCACCATACGCTGACTACGGGGCTCTCAATATAGGTCCAGCTGTTATGGGTGGAGGCCTATCTGACTATGTTACTGGTAACGAAGACGCAGGAAAGCGCATGAGAGTATTGCCTGTAGCTGGCGCATTAGCTGGTGGACATCTTGGCTCTCTAGGTGCTAGGTTGTTAGCCAAGAAGCTAGGTATCTCTAATGAAGTTGCGACTGGTCTTGCACGCGGAGCTGGTGCCGCTGCTGGTGGTGCTGGTGGGTACACTGCAGCAAAAGCTTTAGGAGCGTAAAATGCCATTCAAGTCTGAAGACCAACGTAAATGGATGTACGCCAACGATCCGAAGATGGCAAAGAAGTGGAGTAAGCACACACCCAAAGGTAAGAAGCTTCCGAAGAAGGTAGAGAAGAAGGCCAGAGCACTTGAAGCCCTGGCAACGACCGCAGCCGTTGTAGTACCGCCTGCTTTACTGTATTATGCCTTACAGCGTGCGGCTAAATCCACTAACTTTAAGGCAGACATGGCTTATGCAGATTCAATTATGGACGAAGAAGAGCGCCTTGGTAGGGAGCTTACCGAAGATGAGGGTAAGTCAATATATAGTAGCCTCCTCAAGAAGTCCTGCATCACTCCTGGTATCTTTGTTGAAAAGACTGCTGGTTACTGGCAGAACGTTGTTGGGTTTGACGACATTAAGAAGTTCAACAAGCTGCGTGATGCAGTCCGCAGTGCAGCAAAAGCGGAAGAGGCCTGGGATAAAGGTTATGATCAGGAGTTCTCTGCCCAAGGCTTAACTTACCCAAAACCCGGCTTAGATCGTGATACGTTTACAACATGGCAGGATAAGGTTGACGCAGCAATGAAGAACTGGCGTGCAGCTAACCCAAGGCCTGATAATCTAGCTGCCTTAAAAGCATTTAACCCAGCCGCCCTTGGTGGTAAAGATCTAGGATTCACTGGAAAATACAATGTGATCGCTCCGCTTATAGCTACTTATGATGAGGATCCACTTGGCGGTGAACCTACTGGTGAGGGATACATGACGAGAGAAGCCCTTCTAAAAGCTCCTCAACTTACCGGCCCGTACCATATTGATGGAAAAGACAGCCCATTACTTGACATACTTAAAAAGTCACCATACAAATACTACACATCTACTACTGTCGCCTAACATATTCGGAAGTTGTACCGTACAAAAAAGCCCCCGGTTAATACCGGGGGCTTGTGTTGTGATAAAGGGGGAGGCCTCTATCAGATCATTTTGGTGAGCTTGAACATCTGACGGTAGCTCCACTTGTCATGTCCCTTGGCATCCTTCGCAAGAAGCTCATACGGATCAGCTTCAGGATCATCAGGATCAAACGCCATCGGTCCACTGGCAGGTTCTACACCAGCAGTAGCCCATGAGTTGTATGACTGGGTCTTGCCGAGGTACTCAATGACCATCTGCCGTCCACGAGATACAAGCTCATCTCTGTCGGTGCTTGCCAGGGTTACGACCAGGCTACCACCGTCTACCTTCACTGACTCTACCTCTGTGCTATCAGTGAGTTTCTTCTCGTCCGCTTCTGTTGCTGTATTTTCATCCACCATGATAATCCTCCGCTAAAGTATCTTCTTTACTATTTGCCCATTCTCTACACCGAGGTGGACAACTATTGCATCTGTGTTCATAACATCCTTAAGCAGTGATACCGCTGAGCTACCCAGTATCGCCACTGATTGCCGCACGGAGGTCAGTATATGTTCCCGCTGCCCCGACGTCAATAACGTTTTCCTGCCACCACAACAACTTCTCCGTCTGGTCGTGGAGCTTTTACCGTTGAGCTTCTTCTTAGCTGTAGCAATAAAGCCTATGTGCTGCAGCCGTGGATGCTGTATCAACGCCTCTGTAGCAGAGTTAGTAAGCACCAGCTGACGTATTCTACTCATTGGTTGATAGTCCAAGATCTACCACTGCTTTAAGCAGCGCATTGAAAGAAGTTACTATCCCAGCCCAGGTGTCCACCATATCAGTTGGTGAGCTGAACGGTATATCAAATACTGCTAAACGATAGAACGGCAGGATGTCACTGCCTGTGTCAGGATCGTCTACCGGATACACACTGAGGTCGCCTACCTTGGCAACACACATCACACGATCCTTTGAGTCAGCATTGCCATCAACATACATGGTGTGCCGTTCCCAGACGAACAACTCCTTCACGATGCCAGATGACTCAACGACTTCAACGCGCATACGGGATGCTTCAAGTCGTGGGTTCTCTACTGTTGGGAGGTACTGCCATCTACGCACAACGATAGATGCACTGTCGTACACCTCGTTTGGGTCAGAGTAACCAAAGTTAAATTCCTGATATTCTGGGTCTGCCATATTTAGCCTCCAATTATTTTACCTATGTTAGGATAGTATACGGTGTCGATCTTTTCATTATACGACTCACGCAGGTACGCTAACAGACTATTCTTGTCAAGGTCAGAAAAGTCAGCGAATATCTGACCAACTTCAGTAATCATGACGCTGGCAATTGAATCTATCTCCATAATGATCTTACGCCTGTTACAGCTCTTGCAGCCACGTGGATTGTTTATCTTCTTGTTCAGTACATCCAGGTTCTGTATCTGCGTAGAGAACTGATCCAGTGAAGTAAACGTTGCAGACATAACCAGCTTAGACACAGAGGCAGGCCCAAAGTAGAACTCGTTGGCAGGCTGCTTCTCCTTACGCATGGACGCAGCTCCAGCTGATCGCTGAGCTGTTCCTCGTCGTTCCGCTCCACTGATAACGATGCCGAGCCTGTCAACTGCCAGGGTAGCAATCTTGAACTCCTTCTGTAGACATGCTGCGCCAAGCATCACATCACCACCATTATGATCCAGCCTGCTGTCAGGCCAATCTATCTGCTTCAGCTTATCCAAGTCAAGCACCTGGAAGCCTCCGGTTATGAACGGTATGCTCAGCGTGTTATTGCGCTTCGGTATCTCAACACCTGTGTACCAGTCAGAGGCTTTAATCCAGTCCATCTGCCCCTGCAGCAGTGACCACGAGTACTCTTTACCTCCAACCGCAATGTCACCGTTGTTACAAGCATAGAGAAGCTTGTTTAGCCATCCTGGCTGTGTAGCATAAGAGTCGTCATCAAACCATACACCCCACTTGGTAAGCGCCTCTGCAAACATCTTCTTCATCAGAGGATACTTGTTGATGTTGGTCTCTTCAATAATCAACGCAGCCTTGGGCAGTGTCTTCCTGACGAATGCTATTGTCTCAGGACTCACCTCATTACATCCGATGATAAAGTGGGCGTTGTCTATCTCCTCCTGCGTAAGTGTATTTGCAATACTGCTGATACACCTTTTGTGCAGCTCAAGATACGTGAGCTTCTTAGCCGTGTCAGTGTTCTCTCCCTTACTCGTACCCTCTCGGTTAACGATGGAATTGGTCACACTGCTTCCGCCTTTGTCTGTTCCATACAGGCACACCATTATGGTTGCGTCAGCTCGGTACTCATCAATATTTTTGCTAACCATAGATTCGCGGCGTGCAAGCTCTTTCTCTTCAGCTATGCGTGAATAGTGAGCAGTAATAGCATTCAATACAATGTTAGGAGTAATGACTTTCATGCACGCTGGTGTACTGACCGCAACGTTCTGCTTGGCTTTGTCTTTTATAGTCGCCACATTACGGCAGTATCCGCTCTTTGATACAGTAGGGGCACTCTTCTTTGCCGCCTCATCAATGTGGCTTATCCAGCAGGGGCTGCTGCAGCATTCAAGCTGCCCAAGCGTATGAATAAACGTATGGTTATCATACTTCTCCCACCAAGGTCCTTCTCTTCCACCGGCCAGCACTATACATGGCTTACGGAAGCCACCAGCAATATGCATTGCACTTGTGATACCACACACTACTCCTTCTGCATGCAGTATGTACGTCATGTAATCACGCAGGGTGGTCTGACCTACTTTGTTTATTACTCCACGGAACTTGGGATTATAATGGTCAGGCCCAGTAGCGCCGAGTTGAATTATAGCCTTGTCTTTGAGTACCGGATGAGCCTTGAATGAGTCTATTAAGGTACGCCAGTAAACCTCAGGCCACCACTTGGTAGTAAAGTCATACTTACCACCAGGCATGAACACCCAGTAAGGTGTGGGATGCGGTTGAGCATCAGTCTCATTTAGTGTCGGCACCAGCTTCGGCATTATATCAACCTGGAAGTCTTCTGGTATATCAATGTTCATCTGAAAGGCGATTGACTTGAACAACGCTTCTGAAAAGTGACCTTTTCGTTGTTCATTAGCCAGTCGTATGTAGTTTCCATACTCAGGAGTAACAACAGCATCGTTATCTTTTTCAGTAATCGACAGGTCTACCTGCGGGTTATTGAACCAAAGATCCTGGCATACTGTTCCATGTGGGCCAACTACACTAAACGTTATTGGCTTGAGCTTGTTTATGTTCTTTATAGCTGCAAGCAAACACAAGACATCACCAGGTGGTTTGTTAAACTTGATAGCTACTCTCATTGGTTTACCTTTCGCACAGTTACCAGGGACTGTTGGCAACATGTGGCCGAGCCCAAGCCACTTTTTACTAGTCGGTAAATTTCGTGTGAGTTTGTTTTTTATGTCCGGAAACGGGCATACAAAATCCACCGGTTGAATACCAAGTTGTGCACTCAACGTCTGCCGAGTAATCGACCATGGCGTTTTAATACACACTGCACACTCTCGCCATTTTCCGCAGGCTTCAAGTGGTTGCACGTTAGCTACTATTGGAGTGACTTCCGGCTCCGCTTGCCGTGCCACACTATCAACAAATATATCATAACCAAGCGTTTTCAATATACCAGCGTCAAACTTGGATGCTAAATAATTTTTATCTTCCTCGGTAACTTCAACATGCTTTACATTTTTTACTACTCTCGTCTTTGGCATCGGCCTATAGCTGGTAGTATAAAACACTTGATCAGTGTCAACCCACTTATCGTGTAGTGGCTCCCAATCAAAATGCCGTGCCATCGTGATAACCGTTGTCTTTGAGTCAGCATGCATGTCTTCTAACTTCACCACAAAAGTATTTTCGTTAGAGTTCAACCACACACCTATGTTGCGATTCCAATAATTTATTTCACGCAACCCCCATTCATCTGCTCGTATGTATTCCGAAAAGTCTTCAGCCATGTTACCGCTTCCACGGCTTTGTGAAAATCGCCTTATTGCATGCAGCCAGTTTACAGGGTGTCTAACCGCTATCACACGACAAGTATCTTTCCCAAGGTCTGAAGCGGTTATGCTATGAGAGTCATCGAATATAGGAAAAATATTGCTATAGTTATTGACGATCAACCACTTCAAATAGTTAGTACCAGTTCTGGGAGCGCCTAATACTCTAACGTTCATAAGCTCATCCTAACGTACACCACTACCATGTTCTACATGGAGCAATCAAAGCTTTCCATGCTGGAAGAGAAAGCTCAGGTGGAGCTGTTGGCCACAACGTTTCAAGATCAATTCCTGCACACGCACTAGCTGATACTTGTTGAACTGTTACGTATTTCAAATCACCAGAGTATGACTCATAACCAAAGTAACCGTATGGATAGTAATAGTGGCAGTACCCTCCACTGTAACAGTTAGTAAGCTGCCACGTACCGCCAGTGTCCATACTTGAGACATCAAAAAGTGACATTTCTACATAACGGTTATAGCGGTTTACAGGATACCATGCATACGTTGTTTCAGGCCCACCACCACATGGTCGATGTACCGTAACGTATTGCTTATCCCATACAAAGACTAACCATACAGAAACGTCATCAGGTGTTGAAGGTACGTTAGGTGATATAACACCATAAGGATAGTCGTTCTTAAAGTCATAGTCTATGCTGTTTGGAACCAGCTCTTTATACCTGCGGCAGTTTGCGCACCCTAGTAAGTTGGTCGCGTCTATTTCATATGGTTCCTCAGACGCTGGTACTTCTATGTCCTCAGACTTTTGCCACTCTTTCACGTAAATTTTCATGTACCAGATCTTGTTGTAATCGGCTTTCATCTCTTTATAAGGCCAGGTTGTAGTGCAATCAACAGCTGCGCCTTTATACCCTCCACTGCTCGCATGTATCCCGGCAATACCAAGTTTATACCATCCGTTTGACATGATCTCACCACGCATGTCTGTGGACCCTACAGTACCCCAGCTAACCGTCGAGTTATCATTATACGTCCTATAACCTAAACTCGAACATGTAGCCTTCATTGGATGTTCGTCTGTTATAAACGGAGTGTGAGCGCTCCTATAGAACTCACCACAAGCTGTTGCATGACTAAACGGTGACTCATAGAACCTGCCACCGTAGTTTACGCCTGTTCCGTTTCCAGCACCACCAGCTAACACAGTACCAATTGTAATACCAGAAAGCTCGACACTTAAATGTTGTCGTGCGTTAGCGTCGTATACTGGTAAATGCCAGTAGCTTGCAAACTCAGTTGTACCAGTCCAGTTATACTTACCGTTAGAATAGCCAGTACAGTTCCAAGAAGAACCACCTGAATTACTGAAGCTAGGAATGTCAAGAGCGACGTACCCGCCAGCAGCGGATAAGAAGTCTGGGTGTTCTCGCATGCTTGGTGTGTCAAAGGCCGTGAAGTCCCATGCAATATCCCACCCGTTCACTGAGTCGTCAGCACACGGTCTCCAGCTTATCATTCTAATGTAAGTGCAGTATCTATCAGTAACCAACGCTGGTACGTTCATGAACGCACGAAGTCCAGGATCATCAATGTTAAGTGCGGTACAACCTGTGCCTATCTTAGTAGGAATGTTTACTGGATCACACTGCAAGCCCTGACCTAGACTTCCGTAAACATCAATACCCCAAGTGTACAGCCCGCCTCCAGTGGTTATTGCTGTAAAAAACGCGCATACTAGTTTATTACCATAGTATTGAATAAGCGCTATATTAGGTTCGTAGGTTGCCTCAGTTGTACTCCAAGCTTCTTCACCGCTTATATCGACAAACGAAGTAATATCAGACGGTGAAGCAGAGCCAGTACCAACCATGCCGTAAGTGTTGTTACCGCAGCCCCACATAGTATTATCTTCTAAAATTACATGAGTAACAACACCACTGCCAACACTCAGCACACGTACAGGAGACGGATACGGTGATATCTCAGCTTGCGTAAACGTAGTATACTCAGATGTGTTGCCAAGCCCAAGTTCACCGTGCTCGTTACGGCCACACCCCCATAATGTACCGTCTTCAAGTACAACAAAAGTATTTTCAGCATCTTTACCTGGCGCAACTACAGCAGCTTCTCTAACACCAACAGGAAACGTTGTTACAAGTTCAAACGTATCACTGTCTGTATGGTCGCCAGTCCCGAGCTGTCCATGCGTGTTGTCGCCAGCCATGTATAACTCGTTACCGTCATAATTATATTTGACAGCCGCTGATGTCTTTTTGTATGCGCCGGTAAAAGAACCACCAGCAATGGAGATGTCAAGCCAATCAGTGTCAGCTGAGATCTGCGTCCAGCTAGACCTCGGTAACGTGTCGCCGAGACCAAGCTCACCAGAAGCGTTTGGACCTATACCCCATAACGTTCCGTCATGCTGTATCCCAAGAGCACCATTACCTTCGTCTGCATCAATATACAGGACTGCGGCGTACACTACCTTTCGCCAGCGGTAATGCGGTACATAGTCGTTGGTTCTCTGCGGACCATAAAGTGCGTAGTTGTCGTCGCCAGCGTTCACGTTAAATGACCATTGGTGTGCACGCTCAGTTGGAGGTGACGTATACTCGTTGACTGACGTAGTGGTTATAAACTCTGAACTAATGATCTCATCCCAGTTGGTTGGAACAGGGCCATAAACATAGTTCCTTGTAAATATGTCATCGTATACAGACGTCGTATCTAGGTTATCCCATGGCCTACCATAGTTACCAGAATAAGTTGGTAGGCTGCATGTAGCGATAAGCTCTGAGTCTGGGTACGTATAAGGATCACCGTTAGACCAAGCAAGTGTTAGCGTTTCACCAGAGTCGCTTGGTATCGGCTCCCAAATCCATGTGTCTATGAGATTCCAGTTTGGTGATGTTACCTCAGTAGTACGAAATATCGCGTTACTGGTCTTAAACAAAGTACTGTCTAAAGTCATGTACCATGTGAATACATCATACTCATCTTTGTCCAGCCAGATCGCATTAATGATTGTTTGATATTTAGATGTAGTGTAGAGAACTGGTGTAGGAAACGAATGGAAGTCGGCGTCACCGAAACGGCTAGGCCCATCAACACCGAGTACAAGGTCAACTTTTACCCCGCCAAATATTCCAGGAGATGTGTACAGTCTGTATGCCTTACCCCATGTGCATAGGATAGCAGATACAACAACATCAGTTTGCACAAGTACAGATACACCATCAGCGGTTACCGCTACAAACGCAAGAGAGTTTTCTTCAGTGACTGGTGTGACACGTACTGGGACCATGTGTCCATCAGCGGTCTGAGCCACAACGAACAGCTCATCTATATTTTTAGAAGCTGTCGCAGGAATGAGTGTTTGTTTACCGTCCGCAGTAACGAATGATAGTGCTGTTTCGTTAATATCCACCGTTATTTATCCTTGGTACACGTCAAATATTGTATCTCTTACTCCATAAAGTGTGCCATCAAGGTTGGGCTGCTTTGCTTTTATTTTACCTGCCGCTGGGTCGTCCTCACCAGAAGTGCTAAACCACAATATCAACCCTTCACATGCGGACTCTGGCGCCGCTCCATTGTCCAGCACAGCTTCAGCGAATGGTTCAGGTGCATTTGGTACTTGGTCTGGTGATCCTGACTCATCCGGATAATCAGGACCGCTATAATGATGACCGATGTACGGCATCATTGGTACGTCAAGTGGTATCTCTCCGATTACCGGAATATCATCACAGCAATCATCAGGAGTAGCACTACATGGACGTGGAGGAAACGCATTGGCCATTATGTATCCCCACAGTAAATGTCATTCAGTACGTCATTGAAAATATCAATCCTGTGTAGATCAGCATATCCAAGAACTCTTATACCAGAACCGCCAAGCAATTGAAAGGCTCCATTGTTTGCCGGGGATACACCGTTTACAGTAAACATCAAGTCAGCACAGGCTTCCCCACCACTGTACACGGATGAGCCAGCTGGCTTCGTTTCTGAAGGCCACCGCTTTACTTCTTCGCATGGTGTACCATCTCCTGAACCTTGAGATGGTACGATAGTCAGAGAGTTGCTCACCGGGCTCAGGTTGATCTTGATGTTGTATCCTTCATGAAACTTTATATCTCCAACCAGTCCTGACGCAACTTCATGAGCTGCAGTATCGTCATATGGTGTTATCTCATCACAACAAGGATCCACAGTGTATCTTTCAAGGTTCGCTATGTTGACACTCTCAACCCTGCTGCCACCGACGCTTACTATACATGAGTGTTCTACCTTTGGTATTGCTACGAGGTAGTTGGGTGTAATGGTGTCAGCCACACCGATATCAGCAGTAAGCGCTTCGTGTAGTGCAGCAAGCCCATCAGTTACGAGGTAGCCTATCGCTTTGTTTGGATCATCATCACCTTCAGCATAGCTGGTAGCAGCGTCATAATCAGAGTTGTACCGTACAAACTCAAGTACGGTAGTATCGTTTGAAAACCCAAAGGTAAACGAAATAGAGTACGCATCCCATGTAATGCTGCGAAGCTCGTAGTAATCGGTTGCTGGATCAAACGTCACTTCGCCAGAGATCGTTACGCCTGTGTCCAGTATCACATTGTCAGGCAGTTCAAATGCTACATCATACACCAGCCTGTTACCGTCAGGCTGGACGAAAGGAAACTTCCGGTTCTCATTACAGTTATAAAAGTCTGGATAAGCCATTAAACTGTCCTACCTGTTGAGCGCATCTGCAAACCATTGTCAACGTCTTCGATTCTGAACACTGAACGAGTGGCATCTATGCCGCAGACACCAAGGATAAAGTTACCATAGTCGTCTGGCTCAAGGCTGTTGATCGTCTTCAGCCTGCATGGGCGAGCGAACCCGGTCTCAGAACACTTGGCACGAGTGAACAACGGCTCACCTATACAGTGCACTGTGATCACTGGCTTCGACGGGTCTGTATTGTCAACCTCGAATGTAACGCCAAGTCCTCCAACGAGCCACACCTCCCCCGTGAACCTGGTTCCATCTGCGCTGCTGTGTATGCTCGTCACACCTTGAGATGACAGAGGGGTAATCACCGTTGGTACAAACTTGGTGGCGTCATAGGTGAACGCATACAATGCTTCTGCCCATCCAGTAAGCGGGAGCATGCGGGTAGCGTCAGTCAGCAGCATTCCAGCAGCTCTGCCATACGGGTCTTCGAGCTTTATCACCTCATTAGGAGAAACGATACTGTATGTCCCGCTGGCCAATGTTTGCGACGACCCGTCACCAATGGTGAAGACGAGTGAAGTCTCTGTACGTTCGATTGAGTACAGGTACTGGTCATGCCCACCGCCAACTGGATACAACTTAGCATCAATAAACACATTCTCTGGTATGAACACTGTATCATTGACAAGCGTAGCAAGGTTGTTGAACGGGTACTTACCGAACTCGTTCGCGTTGCGCCATTGAATGAAGCTTGGGCTGCTTTGACTTGGCATTTAGGTCACCGTTAATGAAGCAAATGTCACAGGAGAAGAAACGATTGGTCCTGCTACGAGCAGGCCAATCTTACCATTAGGATACCAGTACGGATCACTATCCGCAAACGTATATGATTCAGCACCAACAGAGATCTTTTTGTCCTCAACTACTGCTGTGAATCCTGTAGTACCTGGAGCGGTGAACGTGGCCAGTACTGACTCTTCACCAGCAATGTCGCCTTCAACATTGATCTCTTCGCCTGACCTCCACTCAGATAGTGTCAGTGACCCATCTTTGTAATACAGGGCAACGAACCTATTTGGTGTTTGCTGACAGAGACATATGCCTGCACGAGGGATTTCTCCACCTACAGGAAGTCCTGCGCTTATGTCATCGTACCCAACTGTAACAGTTCTGGTTGTTTCCCCAACAGGAAGCGTCTGGAGACACGTACTCGATACAGCTACACCAAACATCGACGTGTAAGCCTTCAACGCACCGTCATAAACATACAGTAGCCACACACCCTTTTCTGGAACTAACTCACTGTACAGCTCTACATCATAGAAGTTAGCACTGTACGGTACAACCAGCCTGCACGGTCGTGACCACTCATGATCGTACGGCAGCACGCCGTCTGCATTAGGAAGGGTAGAGATCGCATCACATACCTCTGACATCTCGACTTCTGTGTCTATACATAGTCCAGCAGTATCGAACTGCCTGACGGTCATGTTTATGAAGTTGACAGTAAGGTTGCCATCACAGTCAGGGGTTACACCAGCTATAGATGTAATAGCAGGACGGTCACACGATCCCGACTCTGGCCTTCCGGCACACTCCCCGGCAAACGATTCCAATGTGTCTGGATCAAGAGCCATGTCGAACACCATGGCTGTCTTAGGCACACCATCAACTGTTATCGCACGCTCACTGACAGTCACTGGATCTTCAGCTGTGATCGTCACATCACCGATTATAGTAGAGAAGCCAACGTCGATGCCAACAGACTTGACCGGAGTGTCCTTGAATTGACGTACTGCCTTTGGAAGTATCATAGACTGCTGCGGTGTACTGAACAGACCATTGAACTCACCATGTACTACCGACTCCCCAAACGACACCCATCCCTTTACACCATCAAGCAGTGCTTCAATAGAATAGTTGGTATACGGAGTGACTACACTTCGTTGAAGAGATATAGAGGCGACTGGTTCAAAGGTCAGTGCTGCAGCTGCATCACCGCCTGCAGCCGGTACGATAGGGTCTGCACAGCCAAGAATAGTGAACGACACGATACCTGGAGTAACCGCTGCTGACGATAGGTACAAGTATCTCAGAGTCTTCAATGGTGAGACAGAGAACGTGTGTTCTGGTATCCATATATGAAGATCAGTTATGAACCCTTCAGGCATCAAGTCACCGCTGTCAAACACAGCAGAGGCGCTGTCGTCCAATGGGTACCTACGCTGAGAGTTTCTTACTAACCAATCCTGCTTAATAATCACGAAACATTGTCTCCAACTGGTGGAAGTGCCAACTGTACCACCTTGTTTAACTCAATAGGAATAAAGTATCTTTCTATTTCTTCTTCCTCTGTAAACGTAAGATCGACGTTTGCCGGCACCAGTGGGTCTGCCTCAGGGTCACTGTCACGCCATCTATGGTCGCCTGGCTTAACCAGCAGTGTGAATGAAGCTGAGAGCGTGTGTGTACCCTGTATAATACCAATACCTTCGGCTTCTGGGTCTTCCTCTGGGTCTTCTACTTCTGATACGTATCCCGGGAACAGCCTGAACACAATTGGTTCACCAGCATCACCAAACTCTTGAACACTAAACATCTCTTCTGCCCTGAGTTTAATCCACCCCTGTTTCTTCCAGTATGTGTTACGAACATAGCACGACTGCTTCATCAGCCCTACTTCCACTGACGTGATGTCTATTCCTTCTATGACTGGATCACTAAGCTGATCTCCACCGATGACTCCACTCAGGTTATATTCTATCTCAGTGATGTCGATGGTGTTTCCTGGAGGGTTGTTGATAAACTGTAGGTTGACAGTAACCATCCACCCAGGAGGTGGTGTCAGGTCCATCGTTTTACGTCTGACTTCACGCTCAGAGCGCTCGTCTTCCATGCCCTCCATCGTCTTACCAAGCTGCTTAGAACTATCTGACAATGTCTTGCCAACAATAGACCCACTGTTGTAAACACGCCTGCCGAGTTCATACACTCGTTCATAGTCGTCACAGCTACAGCATGAGATGCAGTCGTTGGCAAGCTGTAGCTTATATGGATCCTGCACTATCGTCGTTGGAGTGTAGCCAAGATTTGGTATGGCTATCCTGTGGCAGTCCTTTGTTACGAACTGGAAGTCTCCATTGGCGTTCGGGCTTACACCGTTCAAGGTTCTGAGCTGTCCGTCACCTTCACAGTCATTCGGCATCAACCCACTACCAGTACCTGGAGCTGCCGTAAGAGTTATAGGGACCACTTTACGATCACCGTTTGTACCGTACAAAGCTTGAGCAGGCCCTGTACCCAAGCTGACGTTATATCCTGCTGCAATAACGAGATCACCGGTTACCGTGTTTTCTACAAGGTCGCCGTCATCTTCCTCTGATGTAAACGTGATTGACCTGACAGTCTCCTGTCCTGGTTCCTGTATGCGAACAACAAACTCGGCTTCCTCTGTTGTGGACACTCCAATAACATCGGCATGAATCACAGTAAGCAGAACTTCTTTTCGCTCTGTATCACTGTATAGCCGTATGACGCCCCATGCTCCAAACAGGCTGAGGGACGTGACATAGGCTCCAGTAAAGAACGGAGAGAGGCTATCAGCGTACTCAAGCTCTACTACTATGACACCAGATAACCATGCAGGTACAGCAAACTGTGTGATCTTCACCCGCTCAGCTACTCGCTCACCGTCTATTACTAAAGCGTCAACTACAGTCTTGAGTCCTGCACCTACAGGATTCACGAACGGGTATGATATCGATGACTTTGAAGAAAGCCATTCTAGGTTTTGGTCCATAATCCACCATTAGCTATAATCAGGAGGAACACCTGTAGACTTAGATGCCAGCAGGTTTACTCTGGTTGTAGTAATAACTTCGTTTAATCTGTCTGCTGTGTTCTGCATGGTCTCTACCTGATTCTGCAGTCCTGCCAGCGTGGAGGTAATAACTTCAAGCTCCTCACACCCACAGCATGGCTCAGCACAGCTGTCGTCAAACGTAAGGCTTGCAGTACCTCCACTGATAACCAAGCAGCTTGTACCCTCAACAGTAATGTTGCCGGCGCTGTCAGGCGCTACACCATTGATTGAACGTATGGGAGGTGCCAACTCGTTGAGATCGTTACAGTCACACTCTTCCTGATAGTTAGGTCCGGTTACGGCGTCGATTATGATTGCTGTAGAACCGTCAACTTCACCAAGACGAAAACGAATATTGTTGCCTGCTTCAAATACTATGTCTCCTGAGATAGGTGCGCTTACATCGTCGCCGTTGGAGATGCGTATTGATGACAGGCTGCGTAGGTTAGGCCTGATGACTGAAGGTAGCAGCCTACCTTCTGCAATCGTGAGAGCGAACGAACCTGGAGTCTCCATCACTTTGGTCAAGCTGCCGATGGTAATCCATCCCTGCACATCAAAGTACTCACCGATTCCGGTGAACACATAGGTCTTATACGGTGAGAACGACGCAGTGGCTATGTTGATCGTAGCGAAGGTAGTTCCGTTGTACCCGAGTGATATTACAATGCCGGCACTGAACACACCGATGTTGGACATGTGAAACAATGTAGGATCTACTTCAGGCACAGTACCAGTGTTCACTGGCATCACCAAGTCTACGATAAGATCATTTGGAATGACCGTACCGCTCGACTCAAGCGAAGCACTCTGATCAAACGGGTAGTTCCGCTGAGAGTTTACGTTCGGCCATTCGGTATTCCAAATTGGAGGCATAGTTGCGGTCCTTCAGTTATACGCTTTCCATCAGGTAAAACGCTTTCAGGATACCAATGGTTCCACCATAAGATGAGTCATTTCTCTTAACAGAAATATGCAGCTGGTCTCCCGGTGACACAGCGACGTTTGCGTTCATGAACCCTTCGATATACTGCCCAGCGGTTACACTGGTTGCTGCAAGATTAAACGCTACGTCCTCTACTTTAGCGTTAGCATCGATGTCCTGCAGAGCAACATCACTTGCACTCTCTACCAACTTATAGTCACACGTCATCGCCGGCAACACTCCACCTACAGTAGCGAGTACCACTACGTAGAAAGTAAGTGTAAACGTACCATCAAGACCAGCAGTAGGAATGTCGAACTGATAGTTGATGGACGACTCGATAGCTGTTGGGAGGCCAACATACGGAATCA
>Ga0114918_10002829_pt1 | contig 15413 bp, 22 predicted proteins | sample LantaG_FD_87015 | JGI IMG/M metagenome (GOLD analysis project Ga0114918, IMG submission 87015) | Deep subsurface microbial communities from Baltic Sea to uncover new lineages of life (NeLLi) - Landsort_02402 metaG | ecosystem: Environmental > Aquatic > Marine > Oceanic > Sediment | place...
AATTAATAATATATTAAGAGATCCAAGGTTTGTATGTCCACTGGGAAAATGGAGAAATTCTAAGTAGAGAACATATCTATTTCTGATAATGGCCTTAAATTATCAATTCTATGTTTAGTAATATCGCAATATTTTTTTGACATTTCTATACCAATATAATTTCTGCCCAATTGGTGGCAAGCTACGCCCGTAGTTCCTGCTCCGTTGAAAGGATCTAGTATAGTAGCATCTTTCCATGATAGCATTTTAATTAAACGATATGGAAGATTAATAGGGAACATAGCAAGATGACCTATTCTATTCATTTGTGTCTCAGGTGCAAGATTCCACAAACCAAGAGACCAATTAATAAATTCTCTGTTAGTTATATCTGTCTCTCCCTTATATTGAAGTTTTTTTGAATCTTTTGCAAAAACCATTATATATTCAAATGGGTTAGGAAAACTTGGAGCAGAAGGAGATTTAAAACTACCCCAAGCAAATCTGTTGCCGTGTTGAGATTTATTCCATATAATATTTGCCATAAGGATATATCTCAAATCTTTGGTCATAAATTGTATAATATCAGAATGAGTAGGAACTGTTCCATTTTTACCATCTCCAATATTAATACACACTCTTCCCCCTGATTTTAATTTAGAAGTAATTGGTTTGAAGATATCATCTCTTAACCACTTAATATACTGTTTATGATCTTTATTATCATTGTATAGATCATAGGAGTTAGTATAATATTTATTATTACCAAGATCTACATTATACGGAGGGGAAGTAATTAACAGATCTATTGAATTATCATCTAATAATGGAATTATTTTTTCTGATTCTTCATTATAAAGTTTGGTCTTTTTATTTATTTCTATACAAGTTGTTATCATATATATATTGCTCCACTTTTGTAGGGATTAAAAATCTAATGGTACATCTTTCGTTTATTTTTATTCTATGTCTTACATCTGTAGAAGAAATTTCAATTACTGAATTAGGTAATGGAATAAAATGATTAGCAAAATCTCCATTTAAAAATGTCTGACATTCTTCAGATACAAAACTGAACAAATCGTCATTATGCCCTTTATAGAATTTATAAGGATCTCTTTCTGCTATAATAAATTGACATTCATGGATTAACTCTTTTATTTTATACCATGTTTTTAATTCAGGGAGAGAGTCAGTGCCTATTAGCCAATAAATTTCAGAATCAGGATATTCATTTCTAAAATGAATAACTGTATCATATGTATAGCTCAGTCCCTCTCTTTTTTCTTCAATATTTGATACTTCGAAGCAATTTACTCCTTCGCAGGCTAATTTGGTCATTTTAAGCCTGTGGTATACTCCTAGAACGTCTTTTTTGTGCGGAGGGATAGCAGAGGGTATGAATATAACTTTATCGATACTGAGGGCTTCTATGGCTTCCTGTGCTATAATGAGGTGTCCGTAGTGGATAGGATTGAAAGTTCCCCCGAATAATAGTATTTTCTTTTGTTTTCCCATATATATATTATAATAGTTTTATAATCGCTTGTAAAGAATTATTCAGGATTTATTGGCTTATTTTGTTCCAACCATTCATTTTTAGGGACTTTTTTAATAGGTTCTAAGGAGTCTATCATTTCGAAATATTCATAATAATCTTCTCCATACATAGATATAACTTGTCCATAATTAGCTGCTTTTAAGACATAGTCAGAGTCTTTTTTGTATGAGTAATATTCTTGACCATAATGAATAGATGCTATAAATGGTATATTATTAAAAACTAAAAAATATATAATCTCATCTTGATTACAATCTACTGTACATTCCATAGAAATAGAGACTTTTTCTCCTGACATTATTGTTAGGCCGTCCATCTTGAAAGGATCGAAGTTATTAGATTTTTTAAATCCAAACTCTTCAAGTTTTTTAACATCTTCAAGAGAAGCTAAAAAACTTTTTTCTACCGTCTTAACGTATTTATGATTTGCTATTCTTACAATAAATGAACTACTTGAACTATTACTGACAAATCCTGTTCTAATTTTCATGATTAACCGTCTCTCCATGCTTCTTCAAGAGTTCCACATTTAATATCTTCGCCTAGCGTAGCTTTTAACTTTATTTCAATTTTTTGTTTAAATTGAGATGCTGTTTCATTATCTCCTATACTCGCCCATGGTATACCAAGATAAATATGTCCATCATCAAATGGATTATGAAAATCTAATCCTGTAAGAAGTCTTTTATTTGCCTCTTGTTGAGCATCTTCTTGTTTCATTCCCTCTTTCTTCAAATTATACATAAACTCGAATTCATCTAAATATCCAGACACTCCTTCTTTAAGGTATTTTTCTGGGACTCCTTTATCTTTAAGAATCTCTTCCATTACGGGAATATCCATACAAACACCATAAATACAAAAACTGCTTGAACTACTATTACTAACAAATCCTATTCTTATCTTCATTTTATTTCCTTTCCTTATTAATAAGGTTCATCTTGAATACCTTCATCTTCTATGCCAATAGCAAGTAAAAATTCATACATATCAAAATTATTCATGTTTGTATACATTCTTACTTGCTCCTACGGTAACAGCAACTACATTCTCATAACCCGCATCAATAAGCGTTAGAGCATCTGTCTCTCCTTCCGCAAAAATAATTTGAGGGAAATTTTCTTTAGCATATTCTATATGTTTCTTTATCTTATTAATTTGATCAAGAGAAAGATGTTTCTTTGATACTACAAATGAACTACTTGAACTATTACTGACAAATCCTATTCTTATCTTCATTTTATTTCCTAATATCTAATATTATAAATCCAATATCTCAAATCTATTTTCTATTCCTGGTTCATTTTCATCTCTTTTTATAGAATAACAAACAGGACAAATAATTTCTCCTGTAGGAACTAGAACCATCATATTTGCAAAATGACCCTTCTTTGAGCAGTGCCCTTCTACTGTTTTATTACCTTTTCTATATGCTTCCATATAATCAAATCGAGATACTTCTAAATCATATTGAGGATGCCAAAACACTTCTCCACATTGAAAATCCCATGATTTCATGTCTTCATCAAAATATATAGGATCATCTGGCAAATATCCTTGTTTATTTAACCACTCTTTAACTTTAGCAGGAAGGCACGATAATCTTCCATCAAGTTCCTGTATAAATGGATGATTATTACAAGTAGTAACGATATAAAAACCTTCTACTTTTTTGATAAAAGTATCATAATTACAAGTTGCGAAGCAAATCGAACTATCGGGATTTCTACCCTCTTTATTTGCTTTATTAATATTGTAAGTTTCAGTGTCAACCCATGTTTCAAAGCTGTTGCTTCTAATATTAAGCATAGCTTTTGCTAAATCAAAAACTGTTTCATAAGTGTCATCAACTATAAAACTACTACTTGAACTATTACTAACAAATCCTGTTCTAATTTTCATTATCCTAGATGAATCCTTTCTGCGGCAAATTTTTGCTCAATGAAACCGAAAAGTAAATAAGGAACAGAGTTATCCCTTTTACTAAAGATTAAAGTTTTTCCCTTAGTCCTGTTTTCAGGAACGTCCCAATTAATAAGAAATTTAATATCTTCCTTTTTTGCTTTCCTTGGTTTTTCAAAAACGTCATTAAAAAAAAGATTTTCTTCTTCTAAACCATTGTAAAAGTCCAGTATTTTTTGAAGAATATCTATTGTTTCTTTAATACTATATTTACACATTCCCCATTTTCCGCAAATAAAACATGAGGAGCTTGAGTTTGATACAAATCCTGCTCTAATTTTCATAATAACCTCTTAATGGTAACTTGTTACAATATGTTCTAATCTTTCGAATATATTCGAATGTTCTAGTATTGATTGGAATGAGCCATCTTCATCTGAATAACTTAATACAACAATATATTTCTTATCATGACTTTTTGCAAAATCGTCTGCAATAGTTGATGCTCTTTTGTCGTTAATTTCTTCTGATTCTTTCCATCGGCGTTGAATTTCTTTTTTTTCTTCTTCATTTTGCCAACTAAGACCCTTTGTATCACTTATATGTATTCCTGGGAATAGTTCTGGAATTAAGTATGGTCCAAAGTAGCCATTTCTAATTGATTCAAACACTTGTTTCTTAGTTGCTTTTTTTGTTATGTCGGCAAAAACAGCTTCAGCAATTTGTTGTGTAGAAATGTCTGCTTCTTTATACCCATAAATACCTGTATAATGCCATTCTTGCTTACCAAACATCATTTCTTTTAGATCATCTACAGATTTTGGTTTATGGGGAAAAGCTACAATAAATGAGCTGCTTGAGCTATTACTAACAAATCCTGTTCTAATTTTCATTTAATTACCTCCTTTGCTTATTTGCTTCCTCGAATTCTTCGAAGTCTTTTTCAAAATTTATAAAAATACATTCTTCATATGGTTCTGGAATAATCCTCACCTCTTTACAATTTGGACATCTTCCTCTTTTACCAACATTTTCTTTTTTTGTCCTAACTCTAAAGTTACATTCTTCGCAATTAAATTCTATCATATCTTTCATCTTAGTTAATTTGGTTTTTCTAAACCTATTTCCCAATAACAATCTTCTATGCTTTCCCAACATCCGCATTCTGCTTCAAAATCATACAGTTGTTGATCTCCTAAAAAATGTATATGTCCGCATTCTCTACATTTATATCCTTGAATATCTATTCCTGTCTCATCAGATTCATCTCCATTAGATATCCAATTGACAGTTTCGCATTTAGGACATAATTCTTTATACCACGATTCACTCATTATCTTTTCTCTATTAAATATCTTTCATTTTAGTATTTTAACATTATATATTAATTATCTATATCTATACTCATCGATTTCATAAAAAATCTTAGGGGTTCTTCGTATTTTTTATTTTCTTCTTCTGCCATTTTTATTTGCTTTGAATCAATAATATCCCCGCCATATACCCGAACATAGTAATTAACCATAAATACCAATAGTTCCATATCATAATTGCTATCATTAATATTAAACTAAATATAGCTGCCATTATCAAGATACTTCCTAAAGTATTTTTTATATAACTCCATATTTTCATACCGAACCCTTTCTATTTTTTTATTGCAAGATCATAAATAGGACAATTTCTTTTATTACCAATTAATCTTTCTCTCCACTGTATAAAGGAATGTTTTTATCTTTTATTTTATCCCAATGTCTACATTTGAAACCTTTATATTTTTTTGTATAATTATTAGCACATAAATATAATCCTGATTTTAATAATTTTGTTTTGTTATTTTTATTAAAAATATAACAAAACTCCGTTATGCTTTCTGTAAGAAATTTTTTATTATTAGGGAAGGTTATAATGTATTTTTTATGCCAAGGTAATTCTTTTCCCAGTTTTTTATAATGTTTATTATTTTTACCCCTATATAAATGAGCAACTTTATTAAAGGGGTTATTTTCTCCTCTTAAATGTTTATTTTTCCATTCTTCTTTTTCTTTTATTGTCATTTTATTTATATAACATTTTTCTTTTAATTGTGATTTGGACATTTTAAATTGATAATTATTTTTTCCTCTTAAATGTTTGTTTTTCCATTCTTCTTTTTCTTTTATTGTCATTTTATTAAAATAATGATTTTCACCTTTTATTTTTTCTCCATTATCGTAATTAGGATTGTTTTTTCCTTTTCTATGTTTTTGTATCCATTCTTTATATTCTTTAGAAGACATTCTTTTTAAATAATGAAATTCTCCAGATGCTCCATAATAATTATTTCCACCTTTTGTTAGATTATATCCTAAACTATTTTTATTATTAGCAAATGTTTTAAATTTTTTTATATAATAAATTTCTTTTTTATTTAATATATCTCTACTACATTCTTCTATTATTTGCCATTTAAAATTTTTTATACCATATTTTTTTATAGCTCTATCTATTCCTATTTTACTTCTTTTTGATTTATTTATATGTTGTTTTTTTCTTTTTTCTAAAGTTCCTATAGTTTGCCCAACATATTTTTTATTACTAACTGTATTTGTAATTAAATAAATAATGCCCTTACTCATAGTTTAATTCCTTAATATAATAATGTTTTATATATTATTATATTATAAACTTTTAAGCAGAGCACCTTTCTTAAATTTTAAATATAGGACAATTTCTTTGGTTTTTTAATAAAATTTCTCTAAATTTTATTATTTTTTGATTTTCCCAAATATCTTTTACAAAATTTTGACAATTTATAATATCTATTCCTTTTTCCCATCCCTTTTCTTTTTCACAAAAGCTACAAGGAAATACCTTTCCTTCAACATTAAGATAGATACTAAAACAGGTAGATTCGCAAGGTTCTGAATATGTTTCAAATTGTTTGTAATCTTTATGAGTTTTTATAGATTCTAAAAAACGATTGCAACCACAAGAATCAAATCCTATTTTTATATTATTTTTTAATGCAAAATTTACTAATTTTTCAAATTTTATTTTTGATAAAGGTTCATGTGTTACTCCTCTTCCTTTTTTCTTTAATGAAAGCAAAACGATCGCATTTAAATAGATTAATCTTTTATCAGTTAATCTGTCTCTCATTGTTTCCATAATTTGTTTATAAGTTTTTTCTGATGATACTATATGAATATTTGTTTGAGTTAAACCTTTATTTGTTAATTTTTCAACAGAATTATAACAAATATTTTTATCTATATATCTTGATACAGCAACTGCCCCACAAACTTCAACTAACTTATTAGCTGTTTCTTCGGTGATGTCAGCTATAGTTATGTTGGGAATTACTTTATTTTGTCTAGAAAACCACATCATTTTAAATAAATCTGGATTACTTGTTGCGTGACTATCTGCTCCAAATGCAATTTGTGTAATTGTATTTGGTAATTTTTTAAAAATTGTTTTAAATTTTTTAAAACTCATATTTTTACCATTCGGAGTATTTGATTTATAACAAAATGAGCAAAGTCTATCATTAATTCCGTTACAAGAGGTTGTAATCTCAATATCAGCGATTTCTGGTCCAAAGGGAGAATATTGAGGATCATCTTCGGTAGTTTTGCCCCATCTCATAAATAATCCATCACTTTTTCTGAAAATATAATTATAATTTTCAGATAATAGTGCCTTACCATTATTTTTATCAATTATTTCCATAAGTCCTTAATTTTTAAGTATTTACGTCATTTATACTGATTAGATATAGTATTTTATCACTTTTTTCACTTTTTGTCAAGAGAAATTTTATCCTAAATTTAATTTTTTTGTACTTTTTAAATATTCTTTAAAAAATCTGCTTTCATCATTAAATTCTCTTAAACTCCTATCTTTTATTTTTATAATATTTTTTAGTTCATTTTCTCCGTATTTTCCAAAAAAATAAAAATTATAATCATCAAGGTTTTTGTTTAAAATTTCTATATTATACTTATCTGGATTAAACCATATATCACTTCCTGGGATGGGAATAAAATTAGTACAGGCAACTATAGTATATGGAACCCTTTCAAGCCATTTTATATTTATAGGGACTGTCTCTGCCGTTTGCCCTGGTGTTCTTATCATAAATAATATTCTTGTTTTAATTCCAACTTTATCACATATGTTTAATGCATTATAGTTATCTTCTGCTGTTGTTTTCTTCTGCAATACTTTTAAAACATTATTATCAAAACTTTCTATTCCAAAAGATACTTCTTTACAACCAGATCTATATAGTGCTTCGGCTAATTCTTTGTCGAATGGCTTAACTCTAGTAGATATTCTCCAGACTATATCTAAAGTAGAGAATAGATCGCATATCTCTAAAACTCTTTTTTTGTTCGCGGTGAACATGTCGTCAGATACTCTAAACTGCCTAATGCCATATTTTTTTATAATATGCCTTACTTCTTCATATACATTTTTAGGGCTTCTAAACCTTATTCCTTGGTTCTCATTAGTTAGAAATGGAGAGGAACAGAAAGAGCAATGATATGGACAGCCTCTGCTTGTTAGAAGTATAGTGCTTCCACCTTGTTTGTAATTTTTATTATAAGCAAAAATATTACCACCTTGTTTATTTCTTAAAAGGTGTCTTGCTGGCAAGGGTAATAAATCTATATTATCAACAGATTCTCCTATATATATTTTTTTTAATTTTCTATTTTTATAATCTTCACAAATATTTGTTATTATCTGCTCTCCTTCTCCTTTACATATAAAGTCAATTACTCCCCAATCAATAAATTCATCAGAATGTGTTCCTGGCCCTCCGATTCCAACAATAGAGTTGGGATATTTTTCTTTGATAAGATGAGAGAATCTATTTGCTTGAAGAATTTCTAAACTAGTTGCAGTTATTCCATATATATCAGCTTTGGACAAATCAGAGATAGCTTCATACGTTAATACAGATGAATAATTTTTTACATCTACTTCTACTCCTTCATTTTCTAAAATAGCGGCCAGATATAACAGCCCTATAGGAGCTTGAGCATCTGGTTGACGCAAATATGGATGTGGCAAATGTATAAATGTTACTTTCATTTTTTCTCAAAAAAGATACATTTTGATCTTATCCATTTGTTAATAGCAATAGATCTTATCATTAAAGTTTCTTCTTTATTGTATCTAAATCCATAATTTGTAAAAACATTGAGCCAATATTGAGGATCTTGCTCATTAACGTGATGATATCCTCCCTGGCCTTTGTTAGCAAAAGTCATAATAATCTTTTTACAACATTTAAATGTTTCGAAATAGTTAGGAATATATTTTTCATAAACATGCTCTACAAATTCTATGCTCCATCCAAGATCGAATGATTCTGTTTTTAATGGTCCTTTTGTATAATCATGTAATATATAATGTTTTTTATCATTAAATATATCTATAGTATGATCTCCGTCCACTCCTATCGCTTTAATGCCTTCTTTTAGTGCCAGTTGGACCTGTTCTCCTAATCCACAACCTATATCTATCATGTTTTTTATATTATATTTATCTATTAAATATTTCATAACTCCATAATCTATATTTTTTACAAAATTATGTTGCGAGGATTTTCCAAATTCTTTATTTATTAAAATATATTTTTTCTTAATTTTGCTTGAATCTAATATGTATCCTCCTCCTTTTTTGTGCATCCATACTGCTGTTTTTGGATAAATTTCTACATTTTTGCCTTCCATAAAATCATCAACCGCATTTATAATTCCTTCTTTATGGTGTTTATCATAATCATGTCCAGAAATTATACCTCCTTTTTTTATTTTTGGGTACCATGCTTTTAAATCTTGTATCGCTGATTGATAATCATGGCTAGCGTCTAAAAAGCAGAAATCTACACTATTATTTTCAAAATCATTAGCAGATAAAGCGGTATCTTTTTTAATGGTAATAATATTATCTCTTACTTGATTAATGGCTAAATTATATTCATATATATGCCTTATATGATCTACTTTATTTGAATACTTTTTTCTCATTATTTTGCACGGAGTGTCCTCGAATAAATCTATTGAATAAATTTTTACATTTTCCATATTTTGATATTCTTTTATCTGCCTTGTCAAATAGGATATAGAATCCCCCTGCCAAGAACCTAGCTCTACAAACACTTTTAAATTAGTTAATTTGGCTATATATTCATAAAAAGAATGATAATTAAAAGGTGGATAAACTTCTAGCATATCAGATATGTTTATATTTATTTTTTTTTCTTCTTTCATTCTCTTCTCTATTTCTTTACTTTCCATAGTTTTATTCCTTATTATTTTTTTATTTTTTTTCCTTGATGGGGCGTCTGGGACATGAAGCCCATAATAACTATTATTAAAAACTTTTTTTTGCTGTCTAACTTCTTCTGCCAGCAGGATATCACCTCCTACAACCATTCCTTCAAAAGGATATTTTATTTTTTTTAAAAAATCCGTCATCCCGACCCACGAGTAGCCCGTAGGGAATCTCCATATATCATGTTGAATATCTGTTTGGTAATAATTTTCTTCATATTTATTATTTCCTGAAGGAATAGGAAGACCATTATACCAAGATTGCTTTTTTATCCAGTCTTGAATACTTGTTTCGAAATATTTTGCAAACATTGATCTTCTTTGCATTCTAACACCATATATAGATCCCCAAACAACTACATCTTCTGGGCTATTTTCTATATAGTTCATCCATTTTTCAAATGTGTCATTTTTTATCACAAATGTATCATCATCAAACCACCATATAAATTCAGTATTGATATCTTGAAACATTTTATCCATGAGCAAATATTTATTTATGTTATTTTTTTCTTCATATATTTTTATTTCTTTAAATTGTTTAATATAATCTATTGTTTCCTTACAACATTCATTTATCCCTACTCTTAATTCATATTGATATTTTGGGAAATTTTCTATTATAGAACCAACACACTGTTTAGCTAAATTAAAATATTCTCCATAAAGAAGAACGCAAACTGTCACTTTTTTCATTTTTTTAATATCCCTCCTTCATAATACATTTTAACAGCATCCGCTATCATATATGGCTCTATTATGTTAAAACATTTTGGTATATCTCCAACAAGATTTAGACATTCTCCTTTTTCTCCACCTCTCCAGCAACCATCCCATTTGCAACAATCGATTGCTCCATTCGTACATATATGCCTAATATGAGGATAGATATGCCAGTTAACTCCTTCTTTCCCTCCAGCTACTACTACTCCAGGTTTTTCTAAAGCTGCTGCTAGAACAAATTGAAAAGATAATGGACCCATTAATCCATCTGCCCAATATGCTAATCTTATTAACTGTCTTAAATCAGTTTTTCCTATTAAATTTAATACATTATTAAGTATTTGATGCTCATGATTTCCGTGCCCAATTTGAACTATTTTAACCTTCCCGTTAAAATATTCGTTTAAAATATCTACTACTTCTTGCCATCTATGATATTTTTTTAATTTATTATCTTGTTTGTTTCCTGCATTTAAAAGCCAAAAGGGCCCGTCCCATTTGAATTCCACTTTTATTTGATTTATCCATCCTTTTTCTTCATCAGAGATCCAAAGTGCAGGTTTAAAACTTGTTTTCTTAATATTAATTTTTAATTGTTTTTCTATATCGTTTCTAAAAGAGTCTGTGTAGTGGAGTCCATTCCATCCTGAAATATTTATATCTGAATATTTTATATTAAAAATTTCTACTTGAGGATTATTTTCATTTAAAGGAGTTAAATGAGGGCAATTTTCAAATATTTCTGGGCAAGGAGATCTAACATCTATTTCCCAATCAGGATAGGATAGTTTAAAATCTTCTAATCCTCTTGTAAATGAAAGAATATCTCCAGGGGATTGAGCTTGTTTTAAAATTATTTTTCTTTTTTTAAGTATTTTTGACTCAATAATATTTTTTTCTTTAAATTCGTTATTCAAAACTATTTTATTTTTTATGATTGGAATTTTTCTTTTATAAATAGCTGAAAAAATATCTTTTCTTGGAGGGCATTCATAATTACTTGTTTTTATTTCTTCAAAATCTCTATCAACAAAAAACTTTTTTATACTATATTGATTAAAACAAGTTAAATGTTCTTTAGGTTTATAATGTGTCCACTCTTTTATATTCTTTTTTAAAAAATTCCATATTGGAATAGAGATACAAATATATTTTGTTCTTTTAAAAATATTCTCTATATTTTGATCAGGATTAAAAATCCAGTCTACATGCTCCAATACATCATTAAAAAAAACTAAATCATAATAATCATGATTAATTCCTGTTTGAGGATAAGATACTTTATTTAACTTTCCTATATCATATGAATCAATAACTATTCCTTTAGGAGCATATTTTGTTAACTCTCCACACCCGCATCCATAATCTAGTACTGTTTGGAACGGAACGCACGTTACAAATTCCCATCTTTTTTTGTTAAGTTCTTCTGCTGTATCTCTATGTTGCTTTTTTAAATTAGTAAAATATTCTTTTTCATATTGTATAAAATTAGAATCTTTTTGTTTCTCATCAGGTTGTTTTGCTGATTCTGGAGGAGTAATAATATCAAAGTTATCCATTTTTATTATTCCCCATAGCAAAATCCTGTTCTATCTGCATATTCATATTTACCCCAATTTTTTCTAATTCTTGTAAGAAATTATGATCAATTAATTTCTTCCCAGCTTCTGTTGAATAAAATTTTATAATTTCCTTAAGCTCATCAATAGAAAAATATTTATCTATTATAGGAATAAGTCTATTAATATATTCATCAACTGTGTGTTTTTTCTTTAGATCTGATAGATATGAATCTGTTACATTATAAGTTTGACTACACCATTTAAAATAGAAATCAAGTTGCTCTTGAGACTTGCTTAAAACAGTGCATTTCTTAACAAATAATCTTATCCAATATTCTTTTCTTTCATCCATTATTTCATTTTTAATTTATATAATTTTTTACCTTTAGCAAATACAACCTGGACACCATCGGCAAATAGCTTCATATCTCCAGATATAATATTACTATCTATTATTTTTACAGTATTAGCATCTTTTTTATTAGAGAATATCTCTACCTCTTCATTCTCATTAATATGAACAACTATTCCATTGTCTAATACTATAAAGTTTATACCTACATATGATATATCATCGACTTTTCTTAAAGAATAAGAAGAGAATTTATTATTAAATTTTAAAATAAATTTATCATATTGACCTTTTTGAGTGGCTATAACAATAAGTATATTATCTCTATACTTAGCATCAATAATTTGATATCCTTTAAATTCTGGACATTGTATTTGGTGATGCACTCCTGCTGTTGGGAATATAGATGCCATAAATGACCCCAAGACGTTTTGTATAATTACTCCATCATAAAATTTAGTGGAGTTCTCCATAACATTACCAACGTGCTTAGGGACAACATGGACATCTTTACCAATTTCAACAAAACTAAGTTCGGATATCATATCTTTGTTTTTAATATAGATTCTGTCTTTATATGACATAATATCATCTGCTTTTATATCATGTTTTGGAACTTTTTCATCAGAAGAATTATAAAGTAAAACATCTCCATCAACTAAGGTTCCCGATATAACTTTGTTAAGCAAGGGAGTTATAGCAATATGCATATTTTTATTACATGTTTGAAAAATCTTTTTTTGATCTATATAAAGATCATCGGCTGTTATTGTTACTCTTGTTCCATCAACAGATATATATTTTATAATGTTAGTTTGATATTCAAATATCTCTGTAATATCAAAATCTTCATTTCCCGAAATAGTTTTAACAATTACTGGAACAACAATAACTTGCACAGGGTCGGTTGGTGGAGCAAATCTTTTACCTTCGAATAGTAATGCTTTATACCAATCCTTATATGCCTGAGGTATTACATCAAAGGGTAATACATTTTTAGGGAATTTAACATCTTTATGGAATACAGGAATATTGGCCATCATCCTGTCTTCCATTCCTTTTATAGAAGGATGTTTTCCTTTATAAGGATGAATTGAAATAAACATTTGAAAAGATACAATAGCAAATGAAAACCAATCCGTCAATTCGCTAAAAGAGGTACTGTGCCTATCCCTAATAGATTCCATAATTGCCGTAGCAGGAAAACTTTGAGTCTGATAGCTATCTACATCTATAAAATATATATTATCAAAATTTTTACTTACAAGAAAATTCATTTCATTCAAATCAACAATAAGAATTTTTTCTTTATGTATATTTATTATAGTCTTTTGCATTTTTTGGACAAGGCTAAGAATGTTTTTTATATCCAGTCCTGTTCTATCTCTAAATATTTTTGGGAACAACTGACAAAGAGAGTAAGACTGTGAGATATGTTTCATAGCATACCCAACAGGTCTGTTTTTATTATTTAAGAGTAATCTTTCTGGTTTTATAACATTTGAATCTTTAATTAAAGATAACTCTTGCATTTTTGCATAAGGAATAACTGATTTAGGATTATTATATATTTTATAAGCGTATCCTTTAGAAGCATAAATTAAACCTTCCCCTCCAGAGCTAATGAATTTGTTTTTAGTTAAGTTTATTTCCTTATTGGTTTTTTGTATTATTACTTTCATATTTATGACTGCCATCCATTTTTATCTTGGGGCATTTTTATTCTCCATTCGGCCTTACAAATAGGATTTAGACATTTACCTCTTAGTCCTTTATACTCTACTTCATATTCCTCTTTAGTATTTTTATCCCAAGAGCCACAGGCAGGACAAGTCATTCTTGGTTCTGCTTCTTTCTCTCGTTTTTTAATTTCTATTTTATACCTCATAATCTAAAATTAATGATATTTATCTTATGCTTGATTCATTACACTGATAGTTTTCATGCAGTTTTTACATATATAAACAGCTACAGCAATTGCATCATGAGGCCACAATTTAGCATCTTTTGGGCAATTTTGAGAAATGTATCCATCAGATTCTTCTTCTTCAATAGCTACAAATGCTATATGCCCCACACTTCCACAACCACAAGAAATAGTTGTATTAAATTCGTCTTGCCATGAATGTTGACAACCTTCTTTACCCTTAATTACTCTCATAACTTTACTCCTTATATTAAATTTATCTTATGCTTTATTCATTCTTCTTTTTTAATATTATCAAAAGTGCCTAATATAAGGTTGGTCTTCTTTTTATCTCCCCATTCGAAATTTTCACAAAATCCATTCTCATGAGTTATTCCATCGATAATAGAAGGTTTTAAGTCATCAACATTATCTTTATGACTGCATAATAATTTAGTCTTCTTTCTTACGTCTCCATAAGCTTTAAAATGTCTTGAAGACTCACAAAACTTACAACATCCTCTTAAAATTATTTGTGCCATATTATTCCCCTAAATAAATAACAGCTAATGAAACATCATCAGCATTACCCCAATTTTTTTTAATACAATTTTTACGAAATTTATTCATTCTTCTTTGAACAAATGATGTATTAAAATTTTTAAAATCTAATAGGTCTGTCAATACATCTATGTAATTTAATGACTTATTACATTTAGAAGTATTTGTTATTATTGTTTCGTAAAAACTATGGATACCATCTGACATAATAGCCAAATATTCTATATCATCTTTATTAGATATTTCTATAAAAGTCCTATTCTCAGACAATCTTATAAGACCCAAATCTTTTTCTATTCTTTCAGTATTAGACTCTACAGTGCTTGTTGAAATTAAGTCTCCATCAGGACTAAGTATTGTTTGACATATATTTCTTTGATTATGATTTTGAATCCAATTAGAATATCTTCCTGTTTGATCATAAAGATAATTTATATAAAAAGGATAGCTATCAGAATAAGAACAATCTATTACGACCATATTCCCATTTTTAATTTTGATTACTATAAGACCGTCCCCATAACATACTGCCATC
>Ga0114918_10002831_pt1 | contig 15411 bp, 15 predicted proteins | sample LantaG_FD_87015 | JGI IMG/M metagenome (GOLD analysis project Ga0114918, IMG submission 87015) | Deep subsurface microbial communities from Baltic Sea to uncover new lineages of life (NeLLi) - Landsort_02402 metaG | ecosystem: Environmental > Aquatic > Marine > Oceanic > Sediment | place...
CAAAACCACCTTGCTCTATTTTAAGAGCATCATGACTCCGCTTCAGATACCCATCCAACCTATTCCTTAAGGAGCCGGATAGCTCCATATTATCTTGGAGATGGTTATAAAGTTTGGTGTATGCAGTAGCTATTCTCTGAGCTTCTGGGGAGACTGTAACCTGTTGCTTATTTGCCATCTGATGTTTTGCTATATAAATTTCCCTATCCAATGCACCAGACTTAGCTACTTTAAGCAGACCTTCATCCTCAAGAGCATCCACTAACATTCTCCGTGCGCCATCCGATAAAGTCATAGCATCCATAAATATGGATCGACTCCCACCCTCTATAATATGATCAGACCCAGATAGTAGTGATTTGACTGCTTCCCATGGACGTTCTTTAAAATCCGAACCTCCCACGAAAGAGAGTTCCTTATCTAATTTCTGAATATCCTCAACTTTCTGAGTAAGTTTCCTAGCTTGATGTTTCTTAACTTCTGCGTAATGTGCCTGTGATTTCTTCTTAAAATCCACAGAACTTTTAGAAGTAGCACGAAGTCTCTCAACTTCCTCTACAACTTCACGAATCAGTTCCCTATCCATATCCATGAATTCTTTTGATATCTTAGCTATGTAACTTTCTGTACTCATTACTCGCACCCGTAAGCAGATTTCAATGCTTTCTGCGTTTGTTCCATATTCGCTTTAAACTCATCAGCTTGATCCGCAAGCTTCTTACCCACCGGACTAAGCAGTTCCCTATTTAATTCCGGGACTTCTGCCACTTCAACATTCCTTTGCTCAACGAAACCATCAGGAGAATTCTCATAAGCGGTTCTAGTTTTTGAATCATAATATTGGTCATTCTCTGGGGAGAGAAGACTACTTCTCATTTCAGTTTGTTTAGCATTGGGGACCATCTCACTAGATGGAGTGAATGTCCGACTGTTAGTCATTTTACTCTCATCTAATCGGAATACATTCATAGCAGTAGTTTCAACGCCATCAACATTCTGTTTTGATATCACCCCGTCATATCCTAAATCAGTCAAGACTCTTCTGATCTCATTAGTATGTGCCTCTCTCATAATGTTTGGAGCAGAGTCCAGAGCTTCTTGTAGGCTCATATTCTTCTTACCACCCGATCCTAAATCAGAAGCTATGTCCTCAACTAGAAGTCTGAGTTCCCTACTTAATTCACTTTTAGGAGCTGTCCCGTCTACTAATCTAAGATCAGAGACATCAAACTCAGCGAGCTGTCCCTTACTTTTGATTAGGGAGGATGCTTCTCTTCTCCCAGCATAAAGTACTTCTGTCCCTTCTAGGATACCACCTGTTACCATTCTCCCACCTTCAAACGCTGCTGTAGCTACATTAGGTGTACCCGGCAAGCGTTCCGAATGCGGAATACCTGGAATCCTATCTACTGGGATAGGTGGCGGGGATTTTGCAGTTAGATGTCGGGGTAGTGATGGCGGAGTGAAAGCATCATCAGGGATTAAAGGAGTATCAAAGACTTCTCTTGATGAGGAAGTATGTTCTATTGCATCCCCATTCCCTTTAAAACCTTTAGTCTCTACATCAACATTTACTCTCTTACCTGTTACCATCTGTGAGATAGCAGTCTGTAATCTCTTTCCGAAACTACCATCAGCAGATTTAAAATTCTTATAAACAGCTTTGCCACCTACTCCACCTACATGGAGGGTAGTACCTAATAAAGCCCCACCAACGACACTAGTAAAAGAGTCTTCAGCTGTATATTGTTCTTGAGCTTCATGCATTCCATAAACCATTAAGGGTTCTACTAATAAGTTACCAGCTACATTGCCTATAAAAGCACGAGCAGCGAGAGTACCTAATCCAGCAGTTATTGCCATAGGTCCCATGGCCATAGCAAAGACAGCGGAACCCGCAACCCCGGCACTAAATTCCCATTTATCTATAGCGTGTGGTGCCATTTGGGCACTAAAATTTAACATAGTTTGGAAGGCATTATTCGGACCTTCCTGTATAATTCTTTGAAATGCTTGTCGTTCCCGAGTTCTCTCAGCAATAGCATTTGCTACACCAATTGGAGTTGCTCTAGTAAAAGGCTTCTCTAGTCCGGGATATAATTGATTTAATCTAACTGGGTCAACCATCTCTGTAGAATCCTGTTTCCCGCTATTGTCTTGGAAATCAAGGAGAGCTGTAGCAGTACCCATCTTACTTAACTTGTATGCAGCTTCAGCGGATTGTAGAGTGCTAGATTCAAAAGAGATATCGTCATAAGCTTGTTTTGTAGAGTCGGCGAATGGGTCGAAGAAGGCCATTAGTTTCCTCCCAAAGTACTTCTAGTTTCTTGGAGACCTTCCTTATCAGCTCGAATCTCTTCCCAGGATTTAGATACTGGTTCCCCATCCACATTCCTAGCGGGGACTAATACACCCTCTTGGTTTCTGATAACAAGGTATAGTCCACCATCATTACCACCATTCGGATTGTTAACCCATCTCCCATTTTTAGAAACATAGTCTAACCAGAGTTGTTTAACGTCTGGAGCTTTGTCCTTCAAAGCAGTAGCAACTCTTTTACTACCCTCAGTAAAATTACGAGGTGCCCTTATATTAAATCTTGCTAATTCCTTTGGCTCATCACTTGAGTTAAGGAATGCTTCTACATGTTCTGCACGGATATTTATATTTGAAGGGATGTATACCTTACTAGATTCTCCACCTTTAGCTACTCTGAAAGTATCCGCTAAGATACTATTAACCGCAGTCTCTACTGCTTTACTCGCATTAGTATCTTCAGCATTTGCGCCACCAAATTCCATCTTCGCTCTGTAGGTAATGGCCTGTCTAAACATGGCCTCCATCTCTCTACCCTCTCCCTGAAATTGGTACGAGGCATTCATAGCTTCAAAGAAATCATTAACCTTCGTATTATCTCTAACCGATGCCTGTAGTTCCACTAAAGTAACATCAGTTCTACCCTTAAAATTAGTATCAATATCTGCCCTAGATGCTGGGCTATATGTATCTAAGAAACTCACCATAGCGTTGTTATCACTCATCAGGGAGGCTATTTTAATCTCATTGGGTAGCTTCCCTCTTTTGATATACTCACTAGAAACTTTAGGCCAATCATCTCCCCACTTAGTCTTCTCAGCCATAAGTGCAGTTACTTTATCTTGTGTCCTATTCGTAGCTTGAAAGAGTCCAGCAAATGCTTGAATATCCTCATCCTTAACATATTTTCTATTTTGGAATTGAATACCAAAATCTTGAAATTTCTGATCTAAATATCTAAAGTATTCTTTTCTTGATATGGCCCTAGAAGCAGGGTTCAAACCATTCTGCATATCCGTAGCAGCGTGGAGTAATCCAGCACCATACGGAAATAATTCCCTATTAGTGAAGTAGCCTACTGAATCCTCTTGTGCTGCCTTATTTGCTAAAGCAGAGAATTTCTGTATCTGAGATTTAGCATCCTCAAAAGCCTTCTGTATTGTCTTAGATTTATTTATCTGTTCAGCGTGATTAGGGAACATTGTAGCAAGATCTGCTTTCCTACCAGCTTCCGCATTTTCATAATTTTTTAAAGTCTCTCTCCGATTTGCTGGAGGGGTAGTGAAGATATTTTTTCTAGCAGCAGGAAGTCCCATATACGCTGCATACTTTCCTAGGATGTTTACCTTATTACTCGGAGACATCTTCTTAGTATTGTTAATTGCTTCAAGAGTCCACTTTGCCGATTCAGAATTAGCATCAGCAACCCCATTACGCATATCATTTAAGAGATTACCCATGTCCTCTCTCAATATGCTGATATCAACTAGTTCCTTATCTAAGATCTGTTTATATGCTTCACTTAAATAGGAGACAGTTTCCTCTGGACTCAAGCCACCAGACGAGATTTCCTCAAAGACCCTATTCCCAATAGCATCATTCTCGGGGGATCTCTGTGAAGATTTCAATTCCTCTTTAGCAGTATCATCTAAGTAAGGGTTATTATCTACTTGCTCATCAAATAATTTGAGTGCGAGATCCTCTTCATCTGAAGTACCTCTTCTATTAACTCCAGCAGCGATGAATTTAATAACCTCATCATATTGTCCATTCTTCCTAAAGTTCTCTACCATCACTTTCGCAGAAGTAGCTTTTAATTCCTGTAGTAAATCTAGGGATGTTCTATCTGAGATTCTACCTACCTTGGCCCCATGGACAATATCATTAGATACTAAGGAGTATTGCTCCATGATGTTTTTCTCAAGGAAAGCTCTATAATCCCCGGGAGGTTTTGGCAGTGTCAACATATGTGTTTGTAGGAATTGGATTCTATCCTTATAATATTTATTCCCCGAGGCAGCGTACATCGCTTGAGATCTAGTTTCTCCCTCAAGTACAGCAGTGTTTCTCGTCTTAACAGCTTCAACTTCAAATAGATTAGAAGCGTCTGATGTTGGTGCTTCATCCATGGCAAGGGCAATTTCATTATCCCAAAAGTCTGCTCTAACATCTGCTAAAGTTTTGAATGAGGCATCATCCCTACGTTCCCAAACACTAGGATTCATTGTCCCGTCATCTCTAAGATTACCGGCACTAACCCAACTTTTCATACTCTCAGCTTCTTTAAGATGTATTTGTTGAAGTCTAGTTGTCTTATAGTTCTGAGCTTCTACAGTTCTTTTTTGTTGTAGGTATTCCGTACCTAATTGCTGTACAGTCCCACCAATATTAGCTAGTGCATTTCCAACAGCCCCGTCTCCTCCTGTAGAGAGTCTAGGCTCGGGTACGCTGCTACTTATACCACCAGTTTTAAATCTAGTAATCTCAACCACGTTTGCCTCCAGGCATTGCGCTGGCAGTCTTCCCACCAGTACTTAGCAACCCCCCAAATAGATCAAGGACCGCAGCTTTTTTACCTTGTTTGGCTTGCTGTCTTAGATTTATGGCCTCTGCTTCAGCGACATTGGCCGCGTATTCTGATTGTCTTTTTTCATTAACTACTTCATTAGCAATATCCCTAGCAGTCTGTTCTAAGATTGCGAAAGATGCGGAGATACCTCTACCAGATCCCGCTATTTGGGTAATCTGCTCACCCTTAATTATCTGTCCTGTTTTCTTAATTGCCATTTGATTTATTTCAGATCGATATCTAATCTCTTGGGCAGTAGATTCCTTTACTAAGGACTCTCTCTCCATACCCTTAATATCAGCAAGATTACTCTTCCAGTTACCATACGTTTGTAAAAGTCCACCACCCGCTGAGGCCAGTGCCGCTAATCCTACCGACATTATCTACCATCCTCGACTTCTCCCCTAAAAAATATTCCAAGAATATTTAGAGGGAATGGGTCACTAGTTTCTACTTCAATAAATTGTCTTATATTCGGGGTAGCTCCTAGATTTAGCTCCACATCTCCCGTATACAATTCAGTTCCTTCTACTTCAATATACTCTAAATCACTCTCCAAATCTAAGTCAGAGGATCTAAACAGCCCACCAAGCGATTTATACACCCTTAGAACCGTTTTATTTATACTCTTAATAAATGGTGTCGAGTCCCCGAAAATACTTCCCACAGTAGGACTGAGGGTCCTCAGATATGAGGTATAGGCTTTCCCGACAATCGCCACATCCACTGCTGTAGTTAATTCAATCTGACCACTAGCTACTGTAAAAGTACCATGGTCAGCACCATCTCCTAAAACTCTAACAACTTCCGCTTCAAGATGAGAAAGACCAGTAATTGTAGTAATAGCTGTACCTGTTACTTTCTTAGCAGAATCAACATACCAAGGGTATTCATCAGCATCCGCGGAAGCACTGTCGAGATCACTTCTCAAATATGGTTGTGACATATATTCAATATAGTATTTTGTAACAGAATTAATAGTCCTCTCAACACAGACATATGTATTATGGTATGCATTGTTTGCAGTTGCCAAGGAAGAAACACCATGTACCGCATCACACCCAAAATCATATGTGTGCCAAGCAATTAAGTCAGAACTCTCTTTTAGAGTAACTCCAACTAATTCCTCATTATTCGTGAGACAATAGATTACATCGAGAGATTTATTTTTAACTAGTTCAATAAAAGCTGTTTTAGAATAATTTTCTGTGGCCTCATCAATATTGTGATACACAATGTCCTCTGCCAATACCGTGATATCCTTAGAAACAAATGAACCATTAGACTCCTGATAAAGGAATTGCATTACTGCTTTCCCATCCGCTGTCACATAATACGTGGATTCACCCTTTTTTGCAGGTCTTGCTGGAGATCCCCCATTAGCAGTCTGCTCAAAGACTTCACCAGTACCCACCCCATATTTTCCATTACTGCCCTTAGAAATAAATTCCGAATTCTCTGTACCGATTTGGAGACTCCTACCAGAAGTTATCCACTGTATAAAGTTTTGATCTTGAGAATTTACGATATAATGGAAAGCATCTGAATCAACTACAGGACCATAATAACCCAAAGTAGAAACATCCGTAGTAGCATCCTGTTCGAGTTTATGTTGCATCATCAGCCAGAGATTACCCGCTTCAGAGTTCCAAACAGTGTCGTATTCCGACAGATTACTAGCATAAACTAATCTTTCATTAAATGAAGTTACAAGTCCCGGCCATCCCCTATAATCAGACCAAGCACCCTCCTCCCAATTTGTAGAGGCAGTCACCGCTCCAAATACTATAACAACAGTCCCAACCATTATGAGAGCGCTAGTCAGAGCTGTGAATCTCACGACACCTGTAGTAGCCCCTTGTGTTATCTTCATGAAGGAACCAATATGACCAGCATCAAAAAATGCAACAGAAGATGTCACATTTATAGTTGTACCTATAGCTGTAGTAGCTGATGGAGTCATAGTCTTCGTAGAGATATTAGGCACACGATAAGGCATTTTTAAACAGTCATTTAATGCTGGACTCCCCACAAAATAGCCTGTGCCAAAACCTTGAAACATTGTTGATACAATAATCAGACTTGCAAAAGATCCTAATGTAGCTGAAATACACGGAGGTATAAGCCCTGAAAGGTGGCAAAAAATAACCTGCCCGCCTATCTGTACAAAAGTCCATTCCTCTTTAGCTAGATTAGCTACCGAGTTGAATGAGTTAGTAGTCGTAATTGCAGCACCTGCTGTAGTATAAAATTGAAAAGGATCTACTGCACCAGCACCAGTATCCCTAATAGCTAGAATAAAATCCCCCTCAATAGTAGAGAAAGTCAATAATCGGGATTCCCCCCATGCAGTTATATCTGCTAGAAATCTAGTACCAGTTCTTCTATTAAGCCCTCTGGATTTACCGGGTACAAAGTTTTTAATAAACTCCGCCCCGTTTGCATATTCTTTTAGATCAGTTCCTGCCATAAGGGACTGCCCTATCTGACCAGAACTAAAGTTATTTTGACCCCAGACTAATCGCCCCATTAGAACCTCGAATCTATAAAATCAGGAATCTCTACCTCTATATCTGAATCATCTTGTTGAGACGAAATTGATTTGGCCATTGGAAGTACCATATCCTTCTCAGCTCTTAATGAGGCAACGAGGATATGACTCTCCGTAATCGCATAGCAGGCTTCCATAGCTAATTCTAAGAAGAATGCTTTGACAAAATTGGCAGAGAATTTTGAAGGGGAAGTCTCATCCTTAGTGTATTTAACTTGTACTAAATTCTCATTACTCAGTAGTAATGAACCTTCAATCTCATACAAGTATCCATTGGCATCTGACTGGATATAGAGATAATCAGAAGGAAGAACATAATAATAAGTGTACCCAAAATCAGGAGTAGTTCCCGATTTAGTAAGCTCAGAACGACCAGTAGCAAAGCTCCATCGGTGCTCTTCTAAGATCCTCTTACGAATAATTTCGTAAAGGTCTTTCATGATTCTTGCGCGGGGATTGTTATCATCGATACTATTAACACGATTCGCCCCAAGACGTATCAAGGCAGCATTAACGATATCCGTTTTTGTAACTGACATACTTCACCTTATTTAAAATGGGGCGTGATGCCCCATTTATTAAATTGAGTTTAGTATAGGTCTAAGCGTTCACAAATAGAACATAAACTTCAAGCACTGCATCTATCACTGAGTCATCCATAACTTCAGTACAAGTAAGAAACAATTGAGTTTTTGCGCCGTACTCTCTGAGTCCAACACTGTTATGAACCACTCTTTGTAACACAGCTTGTCCACCCGCATTCGCACTATTTATTAGTGAGTTCGGATCTTCAGCTAGTGTAGCTTCATCAATATCTTTAGTTGCCCGAGTACCTAACTGGAAAATCCCAGTGGCCCCAAGAGACTTATCGATTTTGACATAAGCATCAACGATGTGAGCGTTTTGTGGTAAGAACCCTAAATCGATTTCATCCGCAGCATTCAAGCCCAATAGGCCTGTAGTATCTACTAGCGTGATTTTATCATAAAAGAGTTTTACCGTTCCATCCCACTTTCCTTTCCTCACTTTAGAGGAAGGTTGTGTGATGAACTGACCTTTGTAATAATCTGCATTATAAGTAGTCATATTCTAATCCTTTAGGCCTTATGCCTCTAAACAAATAACTTCAACAACTTGCTCTTCTTCCATACGGACAAATCCTAATGAAAGTGAAGCGTAAACCTGAGTTGCATAATGGTATTCTGGCATAATGTCCATTCTACCTGCCACACTTCCAGCATTAGCACATAACCCAGCTCTACTTTCCGTAAAAGCAATACAACGACGACCTTCACCAGAAGTAATAGTCCCAGTTCCAGAACCTACTGTTCCGTCATCTTTATTATAAGTTGTAGAAGCACTTGTAAAAGTAAGGAGTTGAGTTCTTACAAATTTGAATCCTAAGAATGTATCCACTTTCCCATCAACTAAAGCACGAATTGTATTGAAATCCGCAGAAGTAACTTCTGTTTCACCCAATAGATCTTCTACTTGTTGTTGGGCCACAACGAAAACGATCATCTCATTCTCATCTACAGCTTCAGCTTCATGGAATTTTGAACTTACCTTACGCAGAGTCTTAACATTTAAGCCAACCCCAGTAAGTCCCGACCCATCATGGGCAGCTAATTTTTGAGTACTTGGTAAAGCAACAGCAGTAAGAGTACCTTTCTCACGACCTGTATAAGCACTACCTAAGAATCCGTCAATAATGACTTCATCCATTTGACGACCAATTGCTCCACCGATTGCAATTGCGTACTCACTCTCAATGTCCATGATTGTTCTGAGCTTATCTTCTTTATCTACAAGATCCGCATCATAATAATCGTCCATTGAAACATGACGCTTGCTATGTGGAGTATCAGTATATTCTACCTTAGAATGCCTACCGGCCTTTCTTCGGGCTGTTCTTTTACCAATTCTATCGTAAAATCCAGACTCCGCATTTAGAGTTTCTTGACGACAAAATTGAAAAAGTCTTGATGATGATTGTTGGGATAAATGCATAACGTTTGATGAAAATTGATCAATCGTTGCTTGGTCCACTTGGTTCGACATATATAACCTCCGTAAAAAAGTCAAACTAAAATAACTCATTTCCGAAAGATAGTCCGAATTTGGGTCTCTCTAGCCCTACGATACAAAGGTCCATCACTGGATAGTCTTCAAGCAGATCCTAACACTAGGTTAGGACCTACCTATTTCTGTGTCAAGCAGATTTTTTACCATTCTTTGCTAGATATAATTTTCTCATATCCTTTACAGCATCAGCATGTCCCGGAATCTTCTTACTATGGTAAGGATGATTCTTGTCTGCCATGACCTCATTAATCCTTTTTTGAGCATCATCAGGAGTCATTCCATCCGGAGTTCTCCCACCAGCAGTATTGATATCCGCTTCCGCATACACCTCACCAGCTATCTTCGAAAAGAATCCAAAGATTCTAGGATCGTCAGCCAGACCATTCTCCTTTAGATAAGTCTTGAATTCCTCGCTCCCATGCTCTTGAACTAATTGTTTTGCTGCTTGAACTTTAGCCGGATAAGCATTACCCCATTCGGTTTTAAGTGCATCCCAGCCCTCATTCTTAGCTTCAACAGATTTCTCACCCATTTGAGCGAGGCTAGATTGACTCGAAGAGTCTACCATCTTCAGCATCTCCGCAGCTGCTGCTGCAGGAATTCTTAATTTATGAGCTGTTTCTTTAAAAGCAGTAACGAATTCCGGACCAACCTTTGAATCCTCACCCGGAGTAAGTACATATTTATCCTTATCTGGTTCCCATCCTGTTGCTTTTCTAAAGAATTCATTTCTATCTTCCTCACTAACATGTTCATTTGGAACTGCTAATTTGTCTCCAACATGTTTCTTTGTGTGTACATAGCTTTTCATTAGTCCACTAAAGTTAATTTCCCCGGTTTCTTTATTCACGAAAGGAACTAGGGAGTTCTCTTCTTTCATTTCTTCTTGATATCCTTCAGGCCATTTGACATCTAATCCTTTCCAAATAGATTTATCTGGATCTGGTCCGGGATTAGGATCTGGATTTGGGCTTGGGTCTGTATCCAGTGCCGGATCATCTAAGGAAGGATTAGGATCTGGAGCACCGCCACCACCTAAATCGTCAGCGAACATAAGATGTTTATAAACTCCAAAAAGTTGTAATAGCTTAAATACGATGGGCATCCCACTCTCCTTGCTCTGTTATAGATTGATCTGTTATTTGTTTAATATCTACATTAGTTATTTGTATGATTTCAGCTATTACGGACCTCCGACCCTCTCTAAATGCCAAGTCTGTAGAAGACATCCCATCCGAATAATTAGAAGTTGTGTATCCTGTCTCAGACATGAGGTAGGTAAGAATATCTTTCCCATCTCCATTAGCAAAAATACGTTTAATCTTTGAGGCTATGACAAGCTCTCGGTCCTGTGCAGGTTCTTTCTCAGACATCTATACTCCCGTAGATTCTGCCGCAGAGAGATTCTTAACAGTTTCAGATTGGGTCTTACCCTCTTCGACTTGTTGTTGTTGTTGCGCCCTCTCAGCAGCTTGCTGTCTATTTTTATCTCGCTGTCCTACTTTAATAAGGAAGCGATCATCAACAGCTAGTTGGTGGAAAGTTTCTCTAAAAATAAAGTCCCCGTCAAGGTTATCTATAACCTCGGGTCTAACTTCAATTAGAGGTACTAAGTTACTAATCGCCCGAGTAAAGTTCTCTGTCTCAGCTTGGATTTGAGACCTAGCGAGAAGTGAAGTATACCGGAGACTTAGATGTTTACTCTCTTTTAAAGCAGCGGGTGCCTCTGGCAATTCCCCAGCTCTTTCAAGAATTATGAAAGCATTCTCAACAACATCCCTTGACATTTCGGATACCCGAACTAGAACAGATCCAAACCCACGAAGGTTCTCATCTCTTCTTGCCACTACCTCAGTAGCAGTCATTCTATCATTCTCGACAATCTCTAATGCTTTTTTATAATAACCCTCTTCAATATCCGCTTGGATAGAGGCCAAAAGTTGTTCCCCAATATCTGGACGAGATCCTGTAATCAGAGGCTCAATGCGATTATCTTTCCCCGGTTTTCGGAAATTGATACCCCATGGCTTATATTTGATTTTTCTAAATATCCCGTTATCTGCTACTTGAAGAGGAGGGGCGATAGCTAATTGACCACCCTGTAAAATTATCTTCTTCATGGCACTTGCTGTTTTCTGGTCAGGAAGGATGTCTGACCCAGGGCCACGACCATAATCCTCATCACTCTCTACATGCCATCTAGGTGTAGAAAATGGCTTATGATTCCATCCCTCATTAGGTTTAGTAAGCATCCACTTTTGAGAAGTAAGTACCTTAAATGATCTCCAAGGTTTAGAACCAACTAGAAATTTATCTGGCATTATGGATTTATGAAAGATGTATTGAGCAATCTCATACTCTCTTTCGCCTGCCTTCTCAGCATTCCTTGCAAAGTCATCAGGCAAATTACCCTCGAATTCCTCAAGTATCTCTCTAGCTTTCCATTGCTGGCACCGGATAACTCCAATAACTTCCTTCTTCCGAACAAGTAGTCCCACCTTAGTAATCCTCTCCGATTCGAAATGTAGTAAGGAATTCCTTCTCTGCTGCTGCATCTTATCCGCTTTTTGGATATAGATAACACCAGTACCGAGAGATGGGATATCCTCATAGACTGAAAGAGACTCTGTATGGAAATTGGAATTATTAATATGTTTTAGGATTATCCTTTCCACCTCATTCAGATATTTCTTAACATCCTCTTGAGAGTCTAATTCCCGATCACCCGTAGTCTTTTCAAACCACTTCCCGGATGGGGGAGTTAATAGGGATTGTAGATTATCTCTAACCTTATTATTTGATCTTTTAGCAGTAGAGTCGAATAATCTCTCTCCTGTCTTCTCGCCTTTCTGATTTACTAAATTCGCATCCCTATGTTTTGGAATGATATTAGTAATGATATCATCCCAGTTATCTTTCCAGACGGCATGCTTTGTGAATACCTCTTTCTGTTTTTTGCCGAGGTAGGCTATAGTGTCTTGAATCATTTGAGATTGTATGTTCGAGGGCATTTACTACTCCGATAATAAGGAGGGTCTTCTCCCTCTCTGGGATGTAAGTACTGTTTGAGACCTAAGCCCCGGGGCCTTTTTTCGCCTTGTTCGTTCTTCTTCTAATATTTTTACGGCCTCTGCATTCAAAGCACCCTCATCAACTAAATCAGGTATAGCATCTGGGGGAGCAGTTAAATCCTCTTGAAGAGAAGCACCTGCCGCAGCACCTAGAGCAGCACCAACTGACCCACCAAGGACACCACCTGTCATAAGTCCAAAAACAGCACCAACGGGGTTATCCCTAATTCTAGTTCCTACACGCTCAGCTTCACTGGTGACTTGCCCACCCGCTTTTCTAACGTCCTTTTTGAATTCCTTCCAACTATACCCCATAACTTACCCCAATTCATCCCAATCGCAATCGGCTTGATCAAGTCCACCTTCATTTATCCTATCACTATTAGTTTTCCGTGTGCAACCAGGCTCATATGCCTGTGCCAAAACTCTCAATGCATCTGAACCATGAGATGCCCAGTTATGTAAAGGAGTATTAGCATATCTCTGGAGCTTAGAGTCATACTTTCTCTCGTAACTCTTCACCGCTTTTCTACCCCATGAAGTATTCTCCCTATCCATATGGCACCTAGTCAAGAATAGTCTTGTCTTCTGAATACCATCATCAATAGGCATTTTCTCCATAATCTGTATATTCTTTAATCCTAAGTCCTCAAGAGTTTGGATTCTGGTTTTCCCAGTCCCGATATCTCTCTGTCTTCCATCATGAGGAAGAACATGTTGACTATAGGTATACCCTTTCAGATTTAATTCATTCACATAATAGTCAAGACCCTTTCCATGATATTCTAAGTAGTCGATGAGTAAAGGGCGATCTCCCTCCTCTTGAACAAACCAGATAGCTGTGGAATCTCCTATCCCAAGATCCCAGAAGGTAGCTACCATCTTAGATCTATCGTGTGGGATTTCCCTTATTCTCTCTTCTTTCTCCATCTCTTGGATGTACGCCTCATAGTATCTCCCGGATGGTACTGCATTAAAGTCACATTCATATTCTTGTAGATACGCTTCCGCGGACATAGTTTCTCGAAGTTCTTCAAGTTCCTCATCATCAATAAGTCCGGATTCACTTGCTTTAAGAAGAAGTGTGTGCCACTTATCTGATAGCACTGCGATATCAAAAATCTCTCTAAGTCGGTTATCCCCTTTCGGAGTACCGATAATAATCTCCCATCCTTTTCTGTCTGAGATAGTTGGTCTAAAAATCTTATCTCTAACATCAGGATGCATATCCGCAAATTCGTCAAGAATGTACCCATCTAAGTATAATCCCCTGTGAACTTCAAAATTCTCAGCACCTAGTACATGTATTGTAACAAGTCCTGCTTCGGACGGATATGTCACTCTTAATTTTCTATTATCGAAATGTACTCCTGGTATATCGGAGTAGAACTCTTTGAAGTACGGCCATGCCACTTTCTCCGCTTGGCCAATCGTAGTAGCGACATAAGCGTATTGTGGATTCTTTAATCGCTTCCCGGTAAGTGGATCTACTTGCTTAAATCGGAAAGACCGATCCCTCAACTCATTAATAACGAAAACAGTTTTACCTGAGCATCGATGCATGATTAGGACATTATGTCTCTTAACTTGTAGATGCGCTCTGGCCTGCCATCTTCTTGGATCATAGAGGGATTCGAGTCTTACGACTTTACTATCTTCCACTAAAGAGCGTGACTTCCGCCAGTCCCTTTTCCTTCTAACCAACCAATCATACGGGAGTCGGGAGTATTATTTTTATATGAGATACCTGCTTCATCACATCTCGCTTTCAACTCATCTCTACTAAGTTTATAGAGATCTTCTTCATCCTCAGATACAGGAGCAGATACGGGAGAGATATACTCATTAACCGGACTCTCAAACACCTCTAAATCAACTTTCCCTATATCAACTACTTTTCCCTTATTACTTTTTTCTGATTTAAGTGCCTCATTAATACAACCAAAATCCCCAGCAAAAAGTACTGATTGCTTTGCTTCCTTCAATAACTTAGAAGGGAAATCTGACGCAAGTTCCTTTAAAAGACCTTCTCTCTCAATAAGGATATTCTCCGATTCCTTTTCTATCTTCTTAAGTCTTCCCTGAACTCTCAACAGAGATTCGTAAAGACGTTCTTCTCTAGGCATTGAAGACTCTTCCATCTTCTTAGCGACACTTAGTTCTACTCGATTCCCGCCTATGATTGCATATTTTCCCATTTCAAATACTCCCCTATTTATTAGTTAACTATTAATCTCGATTATATACATAGGATGTCTAAGAATAAAATACCCCCCTCGGGATTTGTGAGGGAGGTACCCTTACAAAAGTCTGAGAGGACATTGAAAGGATCCCAAACTTATTATACATCTTATTATCTTGCAATGGTTTTTTAGATTTTTAATCAAATCTTTCGACTCACTGTGTGTACCCTCTTCTCCCTCACTGTGTGTACCCACACTTCCTCACTGTGTGTACCCACTTCTCCAACTCTTCCAAATCTTTCGACTCACTGTGTGTACTCACACTTCCCCTCATCTACTAGAACCCTTATTTGGGGCCCCCACCCCTCACCACAATCAAACTACTATAAGGATATAGCGACCTACCCCCTTCATACCAGAGAGTTAGCTCTAGCTAGTCACTCACTATAGATAGATAGTCCTGACATAATGGCAGGGTGAAGGTTGGATATTGGTTAGGCGTACAGTGCATAGGGCTAGGCTAGGCTTAGAAGTATCAGAGTATCAGCATACCAGGGCATGCATATCAGTGAGTATGGCAGTATGCCAGCGTATCGGTGAGTGAGTGTCACAATAAAATAGGGAAGAATCCTAGGA
>Ga0114918_10002833_pt1 | contig 15405 bp, 24 predicted proteins | sample LantaG_FD_87015 | JGI IMG/M metagenome (GOLD analysis project Ga0114918, IMG submission 87015) | Deep subsurface microbial communities from Baltic Sea to uncover new lineages of life (NeLLi) - Landsort_02402 metaG | ecosystem: Environmental > Aquatic > Marine > Oceanic > Sediment | place...
CTATTTGGGCGTGGAGGATGTAATAGTATGTCTGGAATAGTATATTCACCTGCGTTTGTTGAGAGTATGGACGGGCTGAATGATATAGAGGGCACGTACTCAAACATACCAGGCGATCCCGGCGGCGAGACCATCTGTGGGATAACGAAACGATATCATCCTGAGTGGTTCGCGCGGGTTATGGAAGAAAAAGATTTTGAGAAGCGGAAGAAACTCTTACGTGCATTTTACCATTGCAAATACTGGAAGCGCTTTAGGTGTAACCAGCTTGGCGCGACGTGGACGTGGACGGCATTCGCTCATTTTGTGATGGCCGTCAACGCTGAGGCGGGAGCGTGCGACGCTGAGGCCGCGACGTGCGCGTTTTATGATGTGGATAGTCTTAAGACATGTGTTAATACGTTCTCGGATACATTCACTGCAATTATTCTAATCAAATATCAACGCCAGCATTACGATGAACTTGTGCGGATTAACCCGGAGAAGCTGAAATTCTATCGCTCGTGGATGCGACGTTTGTTCTACCCGATAGAACAAAAAGCAATGGCTATGTTGAATGCGTTTGTTGAAAACCGCGTGTTGGTTCAGGACACTGTGGCGTTGATGAAAAAAGTTGGAGTATAAAGGCAAAACAGAAAGGAAAAAATGAATATGTCAGAATTTTCAAGCAAGAACAAGAAAAGAAATGTCGGGGTGCAAAAAATTGCGGCCCTGTATTTGGTTGGATTTGTGCTCGGGATTGTAGTCGGAATCGTGTACCAACAGAATGTCACATACTCTGTTGAGCAAGGACTGAGGATTTACTATACCGGCAACGTTTTACCACGCACATACATCCAGACGTTCCCAATTGCTGACACAACGCCTGACGTTTCAACTGGCGCAGTGTGGCGCACGTATGGTGTGAGCGGATACACAATCACAGATTTTGATTCTCCTTACGGCGCACAAACGCTGACGGTTTTGGGATCCTACGCAAACGAACGCATCGCGATTACGCTCACGGACGCTGAAGCGGGCGAGATATTTCACCTAACCTACGCGGGTGCGGATACCACGGAGCTTGCTTACAACGCCAGCACGGAAGAAGTTGACGCGGCGCTTGAACTGTTGGCTGCCATGACTGGCACGGATGACATATTCGTATCTGGCGTGGCAGGCGGTCCTTACACTGTGTTTTTTCAGGACGTGCTTGCCGAGACAGACGTAGGCGTGGTGACGGGCACGGGTACGGGCGGCGACGGCCTCACGGTTGCATGCGTGGTTGACGTTGTGGGTGGAACGGCAAACACTACCATCGTGAGTGATTGCGCAACGATCCTGCTCGATGGCAATTGCACAATGGACGGCGACGCCACGTTGAGTTTGATTTACGATACGAAAAAAGAGGTTTGGATCGAGACCGGAAGGACGGATACCACACCATAGGAATGCACATCGATGCCCGATGAAAAACTTTATATGGACACACTCGGCGAGGGTGTAGTCGGAGCAGATGGTGGGCTCTTTGGTTTAGATGCCTTAGGAATGCCGGTGACCGTTTCCACGTCACGGAGGGGTGTGGCGGCAATTCACAATGATTTTACATCTATCATCAGGGCAGGTCGTCACCGTGTGGCGAATGATAATTACGAAGGCTATGTGGTTTATGTCGGGTATGACCAGATGCCAGATTTTACTGCTGATCCGGACGCTTTCAGTGCTACCCGTCCAGTGGTGTTCGCCATCACGCCACCACTTGTCGGAACTTCGGATCTGAATGTGGTGCTTCGATCACGAAGTAAATTCGGGCTTGAAAACCAAAACTCGGTCCCTACCATTATCACTATAGATACCGCTGGTGATGAAGTACTTGGCCCGTTGTCATCTCCAAGTTTCTTGTCTGTTGTGTCAATTGAAGATGAGTATTTCAAAGTTTTTATTAAGTATCCCGGATACGATACAGACCTAGACCGTGGTGATGGTTTCAAGGTGTATGTCGGGGAAGGTGTTCTTCCTGTTCCTGGTGTAGACACCCCGGTGGCAACGGGTACATCAAGCCTTGACGCTAACGTTACGATAGGCCCTTATCCAACCGGAGGTATGACTTATTATCTTGCCGTGACGGTTTTTCGTACTGAAGATAGTGCAGAATCAACGGCGGCAGAAACGACATTGGTGCTTGGTGCTGATCCATTGACTCCAATGTTTGTGCCTGGTGGTTTTGATGCTTAGATCTTGCCGTGCGGTTGATGTATAGATCCTTACCGGTCTCCAAGGATGAATCATCAGCCGCACGGCAATTATTCAGAGCCTAAGTCAATGACGTGCCCACATTTCAAACCGTCGTTATGCGTTATCATGACAAACTGAATCCCCAGATCTTTTGCTAGGCTTTCTAGCATTGTTCGCACAGCCGCCGGACGCCATTTGTCCAAGAACCTGAACGGCTCATCTAACACAATCAACCGTCGCCGTGCGGGGCGGCTGAGCATCAGGCTTGACACACGAAGGGCAAAGGCAGCTACGTCTATCGCCCCGCCTTCACTTGCATCCATTGGGTTGATTTCTTGTTCCTCGCGGACGAAGACTAACCGTGCCTCTGTCCGGCCTCGTGCTCGTTCAAACCGGATTTTGAATGTATATGGTTCATCCGGAAATACAGTGGCGAGGCATTTTGTCACGACACCGGCGATGCGGTCATGTGCTTCTTCTTGGATGGTTTCAGCGATGACCTGAGCGATTTTCTGTGCTTCGTCCGCCGCATCATATTCATCTTCAGCTTCAATCACGGCTTGACGAGCGGACGTGAGAACGGTCTTGGCGGCGGTGTGTTGAGCGGTGAGTAGGTTAGCTCGTTCCCGCCACCGTTTCACACGATTGTCTACCATAGTTCCTCAGATAGAAGTGGTTTATTTTTTGATCTTGTATCAGCGTCGATTTGTCCGGCGGTGATAGCAATAGCCCGGGCTTCCACCCGATCTACAAATCGCCCGAGGTTTGTCCAGAATCCTTGATCGTCTTGGGCAATCCTTTCGACTTTTTCATAATGAGGAATTTCTTGGATTACATCCCCGTGACGTTTCCCAAAGTAGAATGCAATCCGATTACCCGGTCCAATCACCCGGATAGCGGCTAAGGTGATCTTTTCATTTTTTGGCATTTACTATCTCCAGCATCTTGTCAAATCCACCGGAAGCTTCAAAAGTCACTACCGCTTCGTCATACTCAGCCTCAGCCTTGGCGGCTTCTTTGTTGAGTTTGACCAGCAGCTTCTCAGCCTCTTCAATGGTGCTGCAATCAAACTCATTTTTGAGACGCTGCATGGTGGCTTCAAGTTGTCCGGCGGCCCGGTCTCGTGCAGCCCGTGCGTCATCCGCTTGTTGTTTCAGTTGTTTGAATTTCCGTTCGTCAATGGCCATCTCTCACCTCTTTCCGAAGCCGGTGGATCTCGTGAGCCATTGTTTGAATAATTTCCTGATAATGCCATGCTTCAACCGGAGCAAGCAGTCCAATCCGCTTGTCGGCGGTGTGACAGTATCTGTTGGCAAATGCCATTGCCTCTTCGAGTTTTGCTACCCGTTCTTCGTGTTTCACGCTGTGTTCTCCTTTGTCACAATATCGTTATGAACGGAAGAAACTTTCAACTTTTTCTAGTAGCTTCCAAAATAATTTCCGCAACTCGACCCGCCACCTTGTTATCTTTTAGGAATCGCTTCACTGCCACAACAAAATCCAGAGCATCATTGGCTTCTAGATCACGCAACCCGGACACGAACGCCGTCATGTCAAGAATCTTCTCCACGGCTTCTTCCGCTTCGGTTGCTTGAATGAACTTGTCTTGGCTTGTATCAAGATAATGCCGTGTCACCTTACCGTCTGCGTGAAGTAAGCCAACCCCCGGCTTGTAATCCCGCTCATCTGTTTTCCGTCGCATGAGAGTACCGCAATTACAGATTCTCATTTTGTTCACAAGGGCATCAAAACCTTTATGATTGTCGCCGAACACAATCGCATCATATCCGGTGATGTTTTTGCAGAGGTTTCCAGCAAGATTTTCTTTCGGTGCTCCAGGATAACCGGTGTTTGTACACCATACGAATTGATGTGCAATGGCGATCTTCAATGCTTCTTTGCTTGGTTTTGTAGATGTCATTGGAAACCCCCACGGGAAACCGGTGATAAAAAGACCCGCTGAGACACCCTCTAAACCAGGTATCATATTCCAAAGTACACCAGCTTTGACAAGTGTCTGATATGCCGACCGTTCAATCTCATCATAATTGTGGTTTGGGAGGTCATGCTGTCCTGGTATGGCATAACCACGTGGCAGGTGTTCGATTGCAAAGTTGATAATTTCTGGACTTGCATTCCACTGGTTGAAGATATCCCCGGCGTAAAGAATTGGTGCGTCGTTACAGCGTGTCTTTAACTCACGAATCTCATTCAATGGCCGAGCCATCGCCTCAAACCAATCGGGCTCAGCCGAACGCGCTATTGGTGCTTGCGCTTGGAGATGGACGTCGGCGACAAAGATTGCCCGCACGTCGGACAAGTTGTCGGCATCATCATTTCCGCCTTCTTCAGTTCGCCTTCTCGTTGACATAATTCAGTCTCCTTGTTCCGTGCTTCTATAACTATAGCCTGCAATAATGCAGCCTGACCCCCCACATCTCGGTATTGAGCTATCGCGTCTTCTAAGGGTGTGGTGTCCGGTATTTGTTGCCCGGCCACTTCAGCGTATTGGTGGGCTTCACACAATAGCTTCCTTAGTGATGTAGCCTTACCACTTGTCTCTTGATACTTTGCAAGAGCATTTTCTATTGCTCTCGTGCTCAGTATTCGTTGCTTGGCTATTTCGGCGTAGTGTTGAGCCGCTTCTACCAGGGAATCGAGTACTTCAGCCCGTTTCTGCGTCTCGGTGGCTTTCACCCCGCTTCTCACCATGATTAAACCTACGACGTTAGCCCGAGTCGCGTTTTCAAGGGTGGTGTAGAGTGTTTGTGCGTTACCAAGCAGAAATGCCGCTTGGGCCAGCACAGACGCTTTCTTGGTATAATCGGTTTCCTTGGCCTCTACCGCACCCACAGCAGTCACAAAATCCGGAACCCATGCGAGTTCATCATGCTCCTTCTTCGCTTTCGTGAGATTCTCTTCTGCCACCTCACGACGGGTTCGAGCCTTGTTCATCACACGCGATACTTCAGCCAACGTGTCATCGATGATGCCGAGGTTCACGATGGCATTGAGTTGTCTGGAAACCTCACCCGCCGTGTCACTGAGCCAGTAGGGCGCATCATGCTGACCCTGCCAGCACACCGGCCCGAGGTTCAAGAAATTTTCAATCGGTTCCGGTACACCCCGACCGAATGCCTTGAATTCCGCGTCGTCCAGAAGGTATTCATTCACCCCACCGCCAGGTGAACGGCGACGGGTTATGGTATGCCCGTCCGCAATCAATTTCACGGTGCAGCCCTTAGCACCCCATGAAATGAAATCATCACCACCTGGTTGATTGGTGCATACCCATCGAAGTGCTCGGAGGATTGCCGTCTTACCAGAGCCATTTGGCCCGACGATGCAAGTTACGGCAGGATCAAAATTGACCTTGAACTTGTGGTGGGTTTGAAAATTTGTAATGCGGAGCTGTTCTAGCATCACGTCTTCTTATCTATCTTCTTGAGTAAGTAGAGGATTTCGTTGAGTTTCTTGTCTTGCAAATTCCAATCGGGCAAGGACACCGGGACTCGATGTGGAAAATTAGGCGCACCCTGACCTTGAGCATACCCACCCGCCCCAAAACCAAGTGAACTTATCAGCATCGTGAAGAAAGATCTTCTGTCCATTTCAAACTCCTTCAATGTATTTTCTGATAATACTGAATGCTGATCGACGTTGAGCACCGGAGAGAGGCCCGGTGTATTTATACAGGGCCCTCTCTATGAATCCGGCTTCCCAGTCCGTGACCTCATTCTTGCCCGCGTCTACCATTTCAAGAAATTCACGCAACTCGGCGTCCGACCAATCACCAATCTTACTCATGTATCAGACACTTTCCATATTTCGCTGTGCATGTCCGATGCCTGTCAATATGACCGCATTCGGTGCAGATGAACGCCTTGAGTTCCGGTTCCCACACCACTGTCAAGCCACCTTTGCACCCGCATCGATACCGGCGGTCTTTCAACTGATTTTCTTTTTCTGAGGTAAGTGTCTGGTTTATGGGCATCTTCGGTCCTCCTTGTCACCCACAATATCGTTATGACTGGAAGAAACTTTTGAATCTTCTCAAAGATTTTGCCGGATAACGCAATCCAATAACCATAGCGCGTCGGCCTCATTATCATCTTTCGGATCCCACCCCCGTGCCTGTGCGGCGGCTATCATTTCTGGCTTGCCCGCATTACCTTTTCCGGTGGCGTGCTTTTTTATCGTCCCAACAGGGATGCCGAGGTATGGGATATTTTTCGATTCACACCACGCTGTTAGTAGACCCATGAAACCACCGTAGACATGAGCGGCGTCGGTGGCTGAGTGACTACGAACTTCTTCGAAATACACGGCGGTGAAAGGGCCAAGTAATTCGTTCGCCTCTGATAGCTGACGGCGAAACCTCAGAAACCTCATCCCACCACCCTCATAACGTCCGGGCTGGAATGACCAAGTGCCAGATTGCACGACGCCATCGATCATTCCAGCCCAACCCGTCGTCGTTCCGAGGTCAAGTGCAAGAATCTTATTCTGTGAATCCGAATCCTGTTTTTTCATGGTGTACCTCCTCTTCATTACAGTGCCGGTAAGGTCTATGATGCTGGATGGCTTCTATCCGCGCTGTAACAATCTTGAAATAGTCTGGGTTAAGTTCAATGCCGATGAAATTACGCCGAAGTTTCACGCAAGCAACCCCGGTTGTACCGCTACCCATACAAGAGTCGAGTACATAATCGCCTTCATTGGTATAGGTGCGGATTAGATATTCCATTAACGCAACGGGTTTTTGAGTTGGGTGTAGGATATTTGAATGATCAGCCCCGCTCTTTATAATTATACTCTTTGGATACCAGTGCGTATACCTGAGATTCCTATATTTTACGGCACCTATTGGGCATACATCACTGCCGTTTCCATATAATTTACTTTCTATAGCTTTGGGACGCCTTATCATCTGTGGGATATATTTGGGTGTTGTCTTGCAGAATACAAGTATATTTTCATGCTGTTGCATAGGTCTATACTTCGCCACCTGAAAACCAACTGCATGTTCTTTATTCCATATCCATTCATATTTGAACATTTTCAAGTTACTCGTCACCAACATGCTCGTGAACGGTTGTGAAGCGTTCAGTACGATAGCTCCGTTGTCTTTGATGATGCGCTTATACTGTATCCATAGTGGCTCGAATGGGATCGTTGTGTCCCACGAGCAGCCTGTTATCCCATACGGCAGGTCTGTCGCTATCATGTCTATCGATTCGTCTGCAATTTCCCGCATTCGTTTAAGACAGTCACCCTGCATCAGCGTTATGGTTGAATCCGAACCCATTTCGTTTCCTTCCCTTAGATTTCTTGTCTGTCGCCACTCGCGGTACAGTGTCTCGAATACTTGGCATACCAAGGCTGTCAGCCAAGGCGCACCATTTTTCTTCAGTAACCTCGTCGGGTTGAATAGCGAATTTGGGTGTTCCTACGAAAGGCAGCCGAACAAGGCCGATGTTTCTTTTCCATAATTCTGAGCTGGTGGATAATTTTGCATAGGCTTTCGTTTCACACCCGAGATCACCACGAAGGTATTTCGCCGCTGTCACCTCACCGATACCCGATATGCCCGGTATGTCATCTGTGCCATATCCGGCGTAGGCCTTGACATAAGCCCACTGCTTGGGTTCTAAGCCCCACTGAATACGGAAGTGTTTCAGGGTATATGTTTTCTGAGTATGTAGATTCCAGATCCATACATTCGGGCGAAGGCATTGCCAAAGGTCTTGGTCACTACTGATAATAATGGCTTCATCTTCTCTTGGTAGTGCGGCGGAAAATTGAGCGATGATGTCATCCGCCTCGAACCCCTCAGCGGCGAACACATTCCGAAATCCGGCATCTGGTAGGTGCCGTTCGCGAAGATGTTTGATCTGTTCCTGAAAATCACTTCGGGCGGCTTTTTCCTCGTCACTTTCTTCGGCATGGTGGGCGTATCGTGAGGTCTTGTAGGTTGGCAGAATACCCGCACGGCGGCTTCGGCCAAGGTCAAAAGCGAACACACACCGGGTGGTCTTGAAGGTGTCTTGCAGTGACACGATGTCACGGAGGACGCCGAAGATTGCCCCGGTGCCCCGGTCGCCGAAGGAGAGATTCTTCATCACATGCCAAGACCGATGACACAGATATGGAGTATCGATAAGAAGTAGTGGTTCGTTCACTTCGCACTCCTTGCTTCTTGCACCGCCCACAGCTTCCTCAATAAAGCCCACTGAGGTCCCGCCATATAGGAGTGCATGTGACGGATAAGTTTCGGAATTTTCTTCTGTTTTTTCATGACTTTTTCTCCAACCCAAATCCTGTTCGGTTCAACTTATCTCTACCCGGGTTTATCTCATTCCAGTGAAGCAGTGTCTCACCCGCCGGTCGCATGAGTATGATGATAATAAACCAAATGTCGCATGGTGGTTGTCGTTTCTGTCCTTCGCCAGATAGGGCTGCCAGCAACGCGTCGTCTTCACGTCTATACCATGGCAGACCGGCTCGATTCGTGCGAAGTCGTGTGGGTATATAACCCCGACGCGGTCCATCTGCTTCATGCCCAGAATACCCGGTGATAATTCCCCACAGTAGGCGCTTCAGTTGTTTCGGTTCCACACCCGCATCCACCGTTTCGGCGATCTGATGCCAAGGGGTTTGTCGCGGATGGTCTCGGAAGTATAGATTGAGCAGAGTATCAATCTGAGCAGATGTATATCTCTCACTACTCATATTTCACCTTTCGCTCCACGTCCGCCTTGGTTTCAATATATTTCCACGCCCCCTCGACCACATCTTCAAGATCGCGACGTAGGTTGTTTTCCTCGATCCACTTGACTAAGTCGTTACGGCGTTTTTTCACATCCTCAAAGTCCGACCCCGCATCAACAAACCCCGCCTTGTCTTTCGGCCAGAATTTCCAATATACCAAAAAGTCCACCATACCACCAATGTCATCTATCCCGGTGGCATAGTAGATCGGAAATTCTACGGTGCGCTCTTTACCAGTGATGCGGTTCTTCTTCACTTTCACCCGGCAGTTTACACCCACCTGAATCCCCCGTTCATTCACAGTGCGGGTGATCTTGCCACCAACGGAGGACCATAACTGTGCTGTGGCATAAAATTTCAGCGATTTACCACCCGTTGAGACTGTCTGCTCTTCGAACGGCCCGGCATCCATATTATCACGGGTTTGAGAGAGAATGATGAGGATACTGCGTGTCTTTCGCAGCATATTCACGACTCGGCGGATGTTTCTGCTGTTTGCTATTGCCTTTCCATCACCATAATCACCTTTAGCTTTGGTTCCGGAACGCGCCGCCTTTTTGGCTTCTTGAAACTTTGCTTCACCGTAGCGGCTGTCGAGTGCGTCCATAGAATCCAGCAGATAGATAAACGGTCGGCCTTTCGGTTCTTCAGCTGCGGCAAAGGCATCATCGAGGTGGTAGTAAAACTCTTCGATCGTCGTTGAATACACCGGCCCGTCTTCATCTTCTGCTGGCGGCTCAACCTGTGATGCCATCTTGGAACCGAAGTATTGCTCGAAATTCATCAATGCCCCGTCCTCGACATTGTCGTAGATGAACCGGTAATTGTCGAACTCTTTGTTGATGGACGCTTCGGCTAAGCAGGTGAGCATCAAGAATGTTTTGCCTGAAGAACTATCCCCCACCATCCAGACATACTTCCCCTTTGGCAAGCCCCCGGCTCGGCGACCCGTGATAGCCAGATCCAACACCGTGGAGCCCGTTTTCAGTAGGTCTTTGTCCGGTATTGGGTCAAGGCGTTTCGAATGCGATGTTGTCAGCGCCTCTGTGATGTCTTTCACATCTTTTTTCTTCATGTGTTTTCCTTTGTATCTGGGTCCAGCGCGACGGCGGTGACTCTGCAGAGTTCTAAGTAGCCCTGCCCACATCAGTAAGTAGAGGCTTGCTCCACCGCCGCCAAACTCGAACCAGATTCGGCTTTGTTGTGACGGCGGGCCGGGACTCACTTGCCCTTGCGGACAATCACCGACCCACCGTTCTGGGGCGACCACGCTTGCGGTGGGGGGACGCCTGCCCCTATCTACGTGGCTGTCTCGACACAGACCCCAAAATCTTAGTTTGATACCGGTGGTGAGCGGTATAAAGCAGTTTCAGCGCTACCACCCGCTCACCACCGGCTATTCAACTGTCATCAATAATATCGTTATGACCGGAGGAAATTCCGGTGCATCGTCTAATCTTCCCAGTCGTCATCCCACCCGGCGTCTTTCCCACCTTTAGAAGGGGACTTCGTTTCCGCAGTGGGTGCATCTTTCTTCTTCGAGGAGCCACCCTTTGCCACACTCGGGGCAGGTGTAGGGTTTTCTTCTTTCTTCGGTTTGGCCTCCTCTTCTGCCTTGGGTTCGAGGTCAGTCGGGTCGATACCCGGATGGACACTGTCGTCCGCGTCCATGATAACCACACTCAACCCGTCGGCGGCGATGCGAACCACGGTACAGGTGCCGAATGTCTCATGCTCCACTGTCCCACCTTTGGTGATACCAAGGCTTTCGGCGGTTGGCTGCTGTTTCGGCTTGCTTACCTTCGGTTTCGGATTGGGTTCTTCCTCCAGCTCTTCCACATTGTCCCGAGGATCCACGAACTTCGGCTTTGCCTTACCAGTCTTCTGTTCCGTCCTGGGCTTCGGGTCATCATCCTCATCCACACTCGAAGGCACCCCGTCGAGAGCGGCTTTCAATGTGGCATAGTCCGTGATCTTGAGGCAGTCATCGAGGCAAATCTCGGAAACTTGCTGCAAGATCTCAGCAGCAAGTTTCTTGTTCCCGTCGGCATTGAAACCGCCATCACGCTCCATGAAATTGATCTTTCCAGCCAGGATCCATGGGTTTTTCGCACCGATGTTCTTCGATGTGAACCGAACTTCCAGCGTCGCACCGTGGTCCGGATCATCGAAGTTGTCAATCCAGTCCTCTTGGCCCGCATGGATTTCCTCGTCAAGGAGTTCGCCGAAGGTGCCATAAGCCCCCTCGAACAACTGAAGTCCTTTTTCAGCCTGCTCATGTACGAAAACCAACATGAGCTGCCTCCATTTCGGCTTGAAGCCCTTCATGTTATCCCACTCTTCACCCACTTTGCGAAGGGTGGCAAAGTGTTCGGCGATCGGGTCCCGCACACCCAGCAACTCACCGATGGCAACGAAACGCTTCTCGTCGATGCCAAGATTGTTGTAGCACGGATAGGACAGTTCGAAGTATTCGTCGCCCGGATCCGCGTTCTTGTTGTATTTGCCCACGATGTAAGGAAGCACATCGATGTGGTATGTCTCCTTGGCTTCGGGTTTCCACGTCTCCAGACCCTCCGGCTTGATGATACAATCGAAATCACCCCCGCCGGAATGTTGCTGTTGACGGCGCTCATGCCGGTTCTCAGCCCGGTTGCCACGTTGCCGTTCTTGCTGTTGCTTACTAGCCATTTGTTCATGTCTCCTTTTCTGTCAGATGTTGTCCGTTTTCACTCACAATATCGTTCCGAATCTAGTCTTCTTGCTCTACCTCAGCCCGTCTCCGCCGTCGACCTTCAATCACTTTCGTAGGTGGTCCGGCTTTTGCCGCTTCACGCAACTCAGGGGGTTGCTCGGTGCTCTTCGGGTCGGCGTACCACTGACGTAGGAACAGGTCCGTCATGCCCTGCAAGGCGCTCTTACGGTGCCCAATGGCGTCCACAGCCGCCTTGAGTATCCGCGCCCGGTGCCGGGCATCATTCAACACCTTGGTTGCTTCGACGTGGGCTTTCTGCACGATGATTGTGTTCATCAGTGCGCTCTCCGTGATCTTAGCAAGCCCATACTTCTCCGGCTCATTCCGAATAGAGCAATCGAGCTCAGCCGCCACCACTGATAGTTGAGTTTTGGCCTCGTCTTCTTCCTGCATGGCGTCCGCGAGCTGGATACCATACTGGAGCATTAAATTTGCTTGGTTTTTCCATTCTTGGAGCAAATTGTTTTCATCTATGTTCAAATTTAATTCTTCCATGTTCATCTCCTTGGGTTTCTATACTCACAATATCGTTATGAGCTGGTGAAATCTCACATCTTGTACCCAGCACACGCTCGGAAACAGCTTATCACCAATCCCGCTTTTTTGGTGTCGAAATAATTGTACTGGAAAGATTCCATAACCTCGATCGCGAATTCCGCTTGCTTACCCCCACCCAGTGCCACCTTTGTGAAGTAGGCAAGGATGAGATACCTCACGCCCTCCGGCTCATCGTCAATCGACCGGATAATCTCTGCAATATGCGCCCAGGGTTTCCGAGCCATAAGCGCCTGAGCAATCTCGAAGGCGGCTCGTTTGGCGTTGGCATTCTGTAGAGTCTGAATCTGCTGTTTTTCATTTTCGATGCCGATTATCTGTTCCAGTAGCACCAACGCCTTACGAGCGGAACCTTCAGCGACTTCAGCCAGTTTCTCAGCCACATCTTTGCTTAGTTTTCCGTCATGGTCTTCGGCTACCCGGTTGACCAAACCAATGATTTCGCTTTCGGTGAGTTCACGAACCTTGATCTCGGTGCAGCGTGTCTTGATGGTGGTTTTCAACTTCTCCGGGTTGGTGGTGGCGAGCATGAAGTAGACATGGTTTGGCGGTTCTTCGAGGAGTTTGAGAAATGCCCCTTGGGCATCGCCTGTCATTGCGTGGGCTTCATCAATCAACCACACTCGACTGTCACCTCGGATTGGTGCAAGACCTACCCGGCCCTGTATCTCACGGACCATATCAATTCCACGATTGTCGGCGGCATTCACCTCGCAAAAATCCGAGTCTGAGCATTTCAGTTTATTTCGCACGATACGGGCGAGGGTTGTCTTGCCGCAACCCGACGGACCGGAAAACAGAAGGCAGTGCGGCACCCCCGCCTCGCTTTTCCCAAGTGCGATAAGTTGCTGACACGCGGTTTCTTGCCCGACTACCTGTTTGAATGATGTCGGTCTTTCTTCTAAGTGAAATTCACGCATTCTTTGTCTCCTTCGTTGGTTTCATCTGCCAATGCCCGTCTTTCCACCGGGCGACGGGTTCTATCAATGGTATACTGTAAATCGTGGTCTTTGTGAACTTCACGATGTACAGTTTCTTATCAAGCCCAAAACCCTTCAAACCACCATCAGATCTATTGTTCACTGGGTACCCGTTCCACTCAATCATCGTATTTATCGCAGGATTCGGTCCAAAAATTATGTCAACACCACCATTTACAAGAGGGTAGCCGATAGCATAGGTGGTGTGCGGTTTGAATACCCAGTCGACGACTTCTTTCACCTGATCCAGTGTTGGTAATCTACCGTTGGTATAATGCTTAGCAAACACTTCCGTCACAGCCTTGAGAACGGCGTCTCTTAGGGGCTGTCGGCCTTTCACTTGGCATGGGTGACATAGACCACCGGTGCTGTTCAAACCCGTGTCGTTGCACGCTTTACACACCGTTTCATTACTCATCAGTGTCTTCCAGTTGTGTTTTCACCCACTGTTTCAGCCGTTTCATGATGTCAGCAGGTTTCTCACCTTCGGCGATGACCGCCGTCGCTTCAACACGGGCATTCTCCCAGTTTCCAAGATTTTTGAGCCTGGCGTAGGTAATGCTTGTGATTCGTGATTTTTGATTTTCACTCATCTTTCAACCTTTCTTCTATCTGTGCCTTCGCTTCGTTGATCTGTTCACGCAACGCCATCGCCTCTTCTTCGAGAAGCGCCATGATACTTGGAATCATGTGAAGCGGAAGATTCACCCAGTTCGGTGTATCCAAGAACGCCCGAAAGATGACAGCATCATGCGGCATGGATAATACAGCTTCAATCTCATGCAATGACTTTTCCAGCCGATCTATTTCGTGAACTTGTTGAAAAATGTTCATCATATCCGTTCAACCTGTCCGCCACAGAAAGGGCAGTATTCACAGGCTTCCTGGTCCTCGTCATCGCCCTGATCAAATGGCTTGTCGGGCTCAACCGTGATCATAAATTCCTTGACAGTACAACCCCCTCCACATTGATACACAACACCGTCTTTCATACAACCTCCTTCACTGGTTTCTTCTCGTGCCAATTCGTCGTGGACAGTTCCACTTCAACCTTGAATGGAACTGTTATCCAATCCCATTCCTTCAAAAGTCGTTTGGTGGTAATCTCTGTCACCAAAGCGATATAATCATCAACCTCTGTCAACGGCACATCTGCCACGACGCAGTCATGGATCTGCCCGGTAATCTTCGCCCCCATACGGCGTCGCCTAATCTCGTTCTGAAGTTCGATCAGAGACCACAGCAGGCAGTGAAATGCCGGACCTTGGATGTGGTAATTCATCACTTGGTTCTTACCCAAAGGTCCATTGCAACGAAATCCTGTCACTAAGTCGATATAGCCCCACCTTTTGTATTCTTCGATCCATGACTGGCGTTTGGCGTAATATACTTTGAACCGCTTGTTCCAGAACCTGTCCTCTACGGCCTTGATATGATATTCGAATGTACCCTTCACCGCGTCTTTCTTTGGGTTGCATTCACCCAAACCCGTGACGCCCTGAGCTTTCAGGTGTTCAAAGAGCGAAACCCCATCCGGTGTGGTGAGCTTGTTCCGGTCTATTCCATTCCATAAGTTTTGAGTGACCTGCTTGTACCAATCCCCATAGAATTCTGCGAACACGAAACTCCCTTTGGCTTCTTGCCGTACCTGCTTCGTCACCTGTGCTTTTTCCAACAGGTAACATTCAGCGGCCATATCACGGTGCATGTCGCCCTCAGTGGCATCATAGGTAAGTTTCGGATCCTTACTCAATGCACAAGCCACCATTACTTCAAGGGCTTTGTAATCAGTTTCGACAATAGCGTTTCCGACACGCGGTATGAATGCTCGACGGATAAGTTCACCTTGGATAGGGTCTCGGATAGGGATATTTGTGAGGTTGGGGGAATCACTTTGTCCCCGATATGTTTGAACAAGGTGCAATCCAAAGAAAGCATGAAGAAACTCTCCTTCTACTTCACGTCGCACTGGCAAAAGGTAGGTGCTGAGAACTTTGTTCAGTTTCTCAAGCCGGAGGAAACCCTTGGCATACTTTGTCCCGATACGCTCGAGCACTGTTTCATCAAGTTGCGGTTTACCTGTCGCGGTCTTGGATAGTGGTTCAAACCCCATATCGTTGAACAGAACAG
>Ga0114918_10002834_pt1 | contig 15397 bp, 7 predicted proteins | sample LantaG_FD_87015 | JGI IMG/M metagenome (GOLD analysis project Ga0114918, IMG submission 87015) | Deep subsurface microbial communities from Baltic Sea to uncover new lineages of life (NeLLi) - Landsort_02402 metaG | ecosystem: Environmental > Aquatic > Marine > Oceanic > Sediment | place: Baltic...
CACCACCACCACCACCACCACCACCACCACCACCCCGCTCTCCGCCCAGGCCCTCGCCCTGGTGGCGGGCCGGGACGGCGCCTCCGCGGTCATCTGGGACCTGGGGGCGGGCGTGCCCCTGGTGCGGCTGGTGGCTCCCGCACCGCCGGACAGGAAGCAGGCGGCGGGCAGCGGCGGCGGCGGCGCGGGCGGGCGGGGGATGGTGATGGCCGCCTGCTTCTGCCGGCCGCCCCTGGCCGCCTTCTCGGCCGCCCCACTCCACGCCGTCACGTCGCACGAGGACGGGACGCTGGTCCTGTGGCGCTTGCCCGACGAGGGCTGCCCGCCCACGCTGACGGCCCCGCTGGCCAGCCTGCCCGCCCACGGCGACGCCGGGATGGCACTGGCCCTGCTCCCTGACGGGTCGGCAGGTGTCGCGGGCGGCGCGGACGACCTCCTCGCGGCCTTCGCTGTGTCGCCGGATGGGGCCGGCCTGGTGCGGCGGGGCACGGTCCGCCTGCCCGGCCAGGGCGTGGGGGCTGTGGCGGTGCGGGGGGGCGGCGCGTCCCCACTGGCAGCGTCGACAGGGTGGGACGGTCACACCTGCCTGGTGAGGTTGGGCCACTGCGGGCCGTCCGCCTCTCCTCCCTCCCCCCTGGCCGAACTGGCCTACCACGCCGCGCCAGGCGCCTCCGCGGCGTTCAGCCCGGACGGGGCCTGGCTTGCGACGGGCGGTCGGGACGGCGCGATCGCGCTATGGGGGGTGGGAGAGCTCTGAGATTAGAACAGAAAAGAATCTAAAGATAGGAGAGGACGGACAGCGCGAGAGTTGGGCTCCCTTCCCCTCTCTCACTAGTTTATTCGACACGCACGCACGCGCACGCGCTATCCCCCCCTGTCCCCGCCACAAACCTCGGCCTGCGTGGGATCACATCTCTGTCCCCTCCCCCTCACAAAAACACGACAAAACTCCCCTCCCGCCCCATCACACGGACAACAAATGACCCTCCTCACCCGTTTCGGCCCGCCCCCGCCCTTCCCAGGCCCGGGCGTCGCCCGCGCCGCCGACGCGGCGGGCCGCCGGGCGGCGGTCGCCTTTGAACGGGCCGTCCTGGTGCTGCAGGAGGCGGAGGAGGCGACGACGACCCAGCCGCACGAGGCCGAGGGCCTGTGGCGTGCCCTGGCGCGCGGCGCTGCTGCTGCTCCTGCGGCCCCCCCCGCCGCCCCCGTCCTGCTCCCCGCCGGCCCCCCCTCCCTCTCCCTTCTCGCCGACCACCGCCTGCCGCCGGCCGCGGCCCTGGCCCTGGCGTCCGCCCCGGGCGGCGCAACCGAGGCCTGGGTGGCCGCCTCCTGGGCCCGCCTGGTGGCCGCGGTGTGCGCAGACGACGCCGGTGCGGTCGGAGTGGACTGGGAACCGGTGCGCCTGCCCTCGCCGCCGGCCTCCCCTCCTCCCGCCCGGCGGGAGCGGCGCGCCCAGCCCGGGGGCCCACCTCGGATCGCATCCCTGGCCTTGGAGACCCTCCGGACAGGCATTGGGCATGTGTTCCTGCCGTCCAAGGCCGTGAACGCGCCGCCCTGGGCGGCCGCGGCGGCGGGGCTGCTGGCTCCCCGGGGCGGGGGTGGTGATTGGGCCACTGCCCCCGCCCCTCCGCCCGCCTGGCCGGCCCTGGGCGGGGCGGGCGAGAGCGAGGACGACGAGGGCTGGGCGCCGGACGAGCTGGCCGTGCCGCCGGGGCGGGCGGCGCCCCCGCCGACCGCCTTCCTCCTCTTCTCCACCTCGACCACCACCGCTCCCGCCTGTCTGCCGTTGCCGACGCTCCCTGGTGACGCGGCCCGCGTCGCGTCCCTGACCGAGGTCCGGCCGAGGGGCGGGGGTTATGGTGCTGCCTTACCTGCCCGCCCTCCCGGCCTGACACCGGCGTGGGGGAAGGAGGCGGAGGAGGAGGCGCCCCGCGCGCCGCGGGCCTGGGTCCCCCCCCTGCTCCACCTGCCGGCCGCCCGCCCGTCCCGCCCGGGCGGTGGCGCCCTCCTCGCCGCCGCCCTGTCCTCCCGCCTCCCCCCCTTCCTGCCCGTCTGCCTCCCGCTCCCCACCCGCGCCTCCCGGGCCGCCCTGCTCGCGGGCGGGCCCGCCCTGGGAGAGCTGGTCAAGCTGGAGCTGGCGCTGGGCCGGTCGGTGCGCCCCCTGCCCGGGCGCGCCGACGGGCGGGCGGGCCGGCCGCCGCGCCCGCCCGGCCCGGCCGCCTGGCGGGCGCTGGTGGGCGCGGGCCTGCACCTCCGCGCGGGCATGGCGTCCGTGCCCCTGACCGGCATCGAGGTGCGGCTGGGGTGGAGCCTGAGCGGTGGGCCTGGCGGGCGGCGGGCGGCGGCGGGTGTGCATGCGTTGGTCGCGCCGCGGGGTGAGGGTGAGGGTGCCGCGGCCGCGGCTGCCGCTGCTGCGTCTGTCCGGCGGGCGGCCGTGCTGAAGGCGGCAGTCGGAGGCAGCCCGCCCCCGGCGTCGCCTGCGCCGACCCAGTCCGGCGGCCCCGCCGCGGGCGCGGCCCCGCCCCTTCCTCCTCCGCCGCCCCGCCCCGCCCCTCCCTTTGCGACCGGCGTGTTCGCGACAGCCGCCACGGCCAGCGGCGGGTGTGGTGGCGGCGACGACGCCTGGTTTGCGGCGACGATCCTGCCGGGTAGCTTCCGCACAGGTACGGGCGCCGGCCGGGCGACGGGCGCCGCTGCGGCTGCGGCTGCGGCGGCCGCAGACGGCGGCCCTGCCCTGCCCCCCCCACGCCCGCGGCCCTCCCTCGCCCTCGTCTCTTTGCCCCCGCCCCTGCGCCGGGTCGTCCGCCTGCTGGCGGCCGCGGCGGCCACGTCTGCTGCCGCTGCGGGCGGCGTGCCGGGGGGCTTCACCGCGGGCGGCACCCTGGACTTGACGGCCCTGGGCGCCGCCGCCGCGGCCGCAGAAGCCCACCGCGCTCCGACCGCAGCGCTGCTGACTGCGGCCGCCCTGGCGGGGCGGGCCGCCTCGGACGCGGCGGCCCACGGCCCGTCCCTAGCCCACGCCCGCCTGGACGCGGCCCTGAGGTCCGGCCCGGCTGGCGTGCGGGCGTGCCTGGCGGGGACTGGCGCAGTGGCGGCCCTGGCCGCCGCGGCGGGGAGCGGCGGGGTGGGCTCGGCCGCCGCCCCCCACCCCGCGGCGGGGGCGCTGCGGGCGGCCCTCCTGGCGCACGCGTCGACGGCGGCCGTCCCGACCGCCCTGGTGTCCGCGGACGCGCACGCCCTGTACGCCCTCATCCCTTCCCTTGCGTCCGCCGGGCTGGTGCCGGCGCAGGTGAGCGTGGACGCGAGCGGCGGGGCGGCCGCCGTGGCGGGGCGGGTGGCGGTCGCGGTGCGCGAGGCGGCGGGGCGCGGCCGGACCGGCTTCCTCCTGCCCCGCGCCCTGCTGGCGGCGTCCGGCGCCGACCGTGCCTTTCCCTGGGGCGCCTTCGGCCTGGTCGTCGACTACGCGCCCGCCGGGGCGGGCGGCGAGGGCGGGGCGGGGGAGGAGGATGCCGTGGGCGCGGCCCTGGCGGCCGCGCCGGAGGGCGTGGGGTGCCTCGCGATCCGACTCGAGCCGGGGGACCTGGTGGAGGGCCCGCCGCCTCCCCTGTCCGCCCCGCCGCCGCCGCCGCCGCCGCCGCCGCCGCCGCCGCTGCTGGCCTTCGAGGCGCCGCCAGCCTCTCCTCCGCCCGCGGCCGCGCCCTCCCAGGGCGGGGCCGTGTCTGAGGAGGTATCGCCGGGGCTGGGGCTGGGGCCGTGGGCGGAGGAGGAGGAGGAGGAGGAGGAGGTGGGCGGCCAGACCGGCCGCGCGCGCGGCCGGGCACGGGCGGTCCGGTGGGAGGAGGAGGAGGGAGACGGCGGCCCCACGCCGTCGCCCACCCTGGACTTTGACGAGCTGATGGCGGGTGTGGCACCGCACCCGCACCCGCACCCGCCACCGCACAGCCGCGCTGTTGGCGGGGGGATGGAGGAGGAGGCGGGGGGCGAGGCCGACGAGCCGTGGGCGGAGCCCTGGCGCCCGCCGCCGCCCGCCGCCACCCCACCCGGCCTGGCCTGCCGCCACCACGGCCACCACCCTCCGACCGCCCTGTACGCGGGCGCGCACTCGGGCGGCGGCTTCACGGTCGGGCGCGGCGGCGGGCGCGGCGGCGGCGGCGGCGGCGGGCGCGACCCGCTTGCCTCCCTGCTGGGCGGCTGGGGCGAGGGTGGCGAGAGCGAGGGCGGGTGGGAGGGCGGCGGTGGCGAGCGGGTGCCCCAGCTCCACCAGCCCCACCAACCCTACCCGGCCCTGCCCACCACCAGCTCGGCTCTGCGCGGTGAGGCGGAGGCCGCCCTGGCCCGGTGGGGCGGCGGGCGCGGGCGTGGCGGCGGGCACGGCCGCGGCGGTGTCCGCGGCGGGCGGGTCGCCAAGCCCGCCCGGCCCCCGCCGGCGCCCTCCCGCACCACGCCGTCCGCCGTGCGTCCGGCCCTGCGGTCTGCCGAGACGCCACCGCCTACGGGCAAGAACGCGTTCTGGGCGTGGCGGCGGCGGGGGGCGGAGCGGGCGCGGGACCGAGAGGGGGGGTGAGAGACTGGAGAGGTCGTGTGAAAGGAGAAATGATGAGGATAACGCTCCGGCACCGCAATGACGAGTTTCTTCTCCCAGAGCGCGCGCGCGCCCTCCGAACCATGCCCGCCCGCCCGCCCGTTGCCCTGGTCACTGGCGTGACTGGCTTCATCGCCAGTGAGCTGGCCGCCCAACTGCTGCGTAAAGGGTGGAGCGTGCGCGGCAGCGTGCGCGACACGGGCGATGCCCGGTGCGCCGCCCTGCTCGGCCTGGCAGCCTCCCTGCCCGGCAGCCTCACCCTCTCATCCGCCGACCTCCTGGCCGACGGCAGCTTTGACGCCCTGGTGGTGGGGTGCGACTTCGTCTTCCACGTCGCCTCCCCCTTCTTCATCGACTCGACCGACCCGCAGGTGGAGCTGGTCGCGCCCGCCCTGGCCGGCACGATCAACGTGCTGGGCGCAGTGGCCAAGGCGAACAAGGCCGCCGCCGCGGGGTCGCCTGCGTCGCGGCCCGTCCAGCGGGTCGTCCTCACCTCCTCCGTGGCGGCCGTGCACGGCGAGTACGCTGCGCCGCCCAGGAATGGCGGCCCCCTGTACGCGGAAGACGACTTCAACTGCACCTCCACCCTGGCGAACGGGCAGGCCTACCACGTCTCGAAAGTTCGGGCGGAGGAGGAGGCCTGGCGCATGGCGGGCGCGACCGGGCTGGACCTGGTTGTCATCTGCCCCAACTTTGTGCTAGGGCCGCCGCTGTTAAGGGGCGCGGGAGGGACGTCGGTCGGGTGGGCGCGCGGGCTGGTTGAAGGGGAGGCTGCGCCGGAGGGCACGCCCATCGTGTGCGACGTGCGCGACGTGGCGCGCGCGCACGTCCTGGCGGCGGAGGTGGCGGGGGCGTCGGGGAGGTACATCGTGTCCCACCCGGGCCCGCTGGCGCCGGGCACCGTGGAGGCGGTCCTGCGGGAGCGGCTGCCCGGGTGCGTGGTGTTGCCCGCCGTGGAGCCTGGCGCGGGCGCGGTGGAGGGTGAGCAAGGCGCCGACCCCCTCCGCCCGCGCATCGACGGCTCCCGGGCGGCGGCTGAGCTGGGCCTGGCGCTGCGCCCCATGCGGGAGACGGTGGCGGACATGGTGACGGCTTGTGTGGTGCTGGGGCTGGCGACGCCGCGAGAGGCGGGGAAGTGAGAGAATGAGAGAGAGAGAGAGAGAGAGCTCCCCCCCGAAAGAGGTTGAAAAAAAAAAAACCAAGCTGCCACAAAAAAAAAGTCACACACCCAGTCTTCCCCTCCTCTCTCTCTCACCCGCCCGGGCTGAGCGGCACGTAGCAATCTTCCGCCTTCAGCGTCAGCCCGTCCACCCGGATGCCACCCCGCTCTCCCGGCGTCAAAGCATCGCTGCCGTACAGCTCTCCATACACGGCCGGCAGGGGTGGGTCCAGAGGCGAGCTGAGCCACAGGCGCAGCAGGTGGCGGCGACCGCCGGGGCCGTCGGCGAACGCCTCCCGCGTGTGCAGGCAGGTGTGGTTGTTCAAGAGCTGGAGGTCGCCGGGTTGCAGGCTGCAGGCCAGCATGAAGCGGGGAGAGGCCGCCATGGCCTCCACCTTCGCGACCGCCGCTTTCTGGGCGGCACTCAGCGGCGGGACTGCCTCCGGGAAGCGGGCGGCGGCAGATGCATAATAATTAGAGGACAGGTTGACTTTGACGGAGCCATCTGCGCTGTGGTTGAAGACGGGCATCTCGAAGAAGGGGGCTTTCCCGGCCGGCACCTCGCCCCGGCGGTCGTAAAACCAGATCCCTCTCCCCGCCAGCAGGGCCGCCGCGGGCGGGTCCTCCCTCAGCAGCGCGGCGGCGATGGCGACCGACGAGGCCCAGGCCGACCCGCCACCGGCCGCCGCCACGCCCAGGCACAGCAGGGCGACGGTGTCCGCCGAATCGTTGTGCCAGGGCTGGGCAGCCGCCGTCGCGTACAGGCGGGTGGTCGGGTCGGCCGGGTCGGCGCCCGTGTCGGCCACGTGCCCGATCAGGTGGCCCGCAGCGTTGGTGGGCCTGATGCCGGCGGGGGCGCCCCCGCACAGCAGCAGGCCGGCCAGCCAGCACCGCAGGCAGGTGGCGTACATGTCGATGGTATCCGCGGGCATGCCCTTGAGCAGGGCGAAGCCGCGGCCGGCCCGGACTTCGGCCGCAGTCCGCTCCAGGAGGGGGCCCAGGGTCGGTGCCAGGGTGCGGCGGGCGGGCGTCAGCGCCACTGTGTGGATGGGCGTGCCCGCGGGGACGCTGGCCGCCAGAGCCTCCAATTCGGCCAGGTGGGTGGGCGACAGGCGCGTCGTGTAGGCGGCCGGGTCCGGGAAGTCGGCCGCCTCCCAGGCGGCGGACGTGCTGACGTGTGAAGAGAGGGAGAAGGGAAGGTTGAGCAAACGACGGGAACAAAAATGCATGCACATTGCTCGCCGCGGCGCCCCTCACGCCCTCGTCTCCCGGGGCTGTAATCACTCACCTGGCAGGCCGGCCCGTGTCCGGCTCCATGACGGCAGCGTCGTGCAGTGCGTCCGAAAGGCGACAGGCGGCGAACGCGACCCCGGAAAGCGAACGGTGAGGAGAATGAAGACCCCGCGCAACTTCTGTCCTTCCGACCTCGCTCTTTTTTTTCTTCTTCTTCTCATCTCTTCATTCTCTCTGTCAAGACACCTCTCTCACCCCCACCGCCCCGCTGCCCGCTCCTTCGCCTCATACCACCCCGTGATGGAGTCGCTGACCGCCCACACGATGGCCTGGCCGGGCGGGATGCGCATGAGACGGGGCAGGAGCCCCTTCCACAGCGCGCGCAGCCCTTCCTCCCGCGGGATGGTGGCCAGCGCGTGGAAGAAGCCACGGTACCGGGTCGTCCCCGCGGCCGTGCTGCCGGCTTTGCCCTGCGCCTGCAGGCGGGTCTTAATGACGTCCATGGGCCCCGTCGCGACGGGCCCAATGCAGGCCGCGGAGAAGCCGGACATCATGGACTGGACGGGCGTCAGGGCTTTGCCGTCGCCCTCGGTTTTACCCCAGTACAGCGCGTCCGCCTTGTTCTTGGCGGCGAAGAGGCACATCTGGGCATCAGGAGAGAAGAGCGGGAGAGGGGCTGGTGAGTGCGTGCGCGTGTGCCTTTGCGTTCTCCTCTCTTTGGGGCCGCGGGTCATGCGCGCGCGCGCGCGGTGGGCCACCCACCCTCTCTCTCCCCCCCCATCTTTCCACGCCCCCCCCGTCCTCCCTCTTTCCATACCTGGTTGGTCCCGTTGCGCAGCATGGTGGGCGCCGCCCCGCTCCACAGCCCCCGCACGCCCTCCTCCCGCAGGATCGTCGACGCGGCGTGGACGGGGCCGCGGTACTTGAGGGCCGCCTTGTCCAGCCCCCGCTGCTGCTGGAGGCGGATCTTGGTCGTCTCGAAGGGCGTCACGATGACGAGCGCCTCCGTCACGCCCGCGCACAGCCCCGCCAGCATGCGGCGCCCGTCCGTCAGGCGGCCGTCCTTGTCCCGCAGCGCCGTCGAGTAGACGGCGTTCGTCCCCATCCGCAGAGCGTACTTGAGGGTCAGGTGCGTCGCGAAGGGGGTCAGCCCCTTCCACAGGGCGCGGCCGCCCTCCTGGCGGGCGACCTGGCGGCCGCAGTCGACGATGCCCCTGTACTGGCCGGTGTGGTCCAGCTGGAGGCGGGTCTTGATCGTGTCTATGGGAAAGGAAAGAGAGAGAGAGAGCAGGGATGGAGAGTGAGCACGGGGCAAGGTTGAGAGGGGATCGACGGGGAGAGCACGTGCGAGCTGCCGTGTCCGCAGAGCCTCCCCTTTTCTGTCGCTCTCACCAATGGGCTGCAGGCAGACCGCCTCCATGAGGCCGCCCATGGAGCCTGTGGGGTGAGGAGGAGGTCGGGGGTGCGAAATGAAGAGAGGGAGAGGGTAAAGGGCGCCAGGTTAGGGCGGGCGGGCCTGGCAGCCGTCGGCAGGCGCGAGGGGGACGAGAAAGACGCTCTCATCAATCGTCCGCGCCAGTTTTCACCTGCAAAGCTCTTCACCGCGGGCGGGACCAGGTAGACACCCGCGTTGGTCACGCCATCGCGGGCGCGGGCGGGCGGGGCCATTTCGGAGGAGAGAGGGCCCGGCCGAGACGGAAGAAGCGCGCGAAACAACCGATGCGCGAGAGCGGGGGCGTGCGCTGTGTTCTCGCCTTCTCACTTGCGCGCGACCAAGGGTGCGCGGCGCTGGGCGGGGCTGCGTTTGTAAGCGTGTGCCCCACACACACACGCTCACGCGAAGGGGAAGGGAAAGGGAAAGGGAAGCGCGGGGAGGGCGCGCGGCGCGCCTCTTCCTCGCGTCGCGTGTGAGGTGGGGGCAGTTTGCTCGACCTGCTGCTGGCTGCTCTACAACCCTCACCCCATCACCGCCGCGCACGCCCCGCCGCGCACGCCCCTCCTCTCTCTCCAGCTCTCACTCCGCCGCCGGCCCCTCCCCCATCAGGTGGCGCCGCACCACCCGGTCCACAAACCAGTCCACTCCAAACTGCATGTGTCCGCCGGGAGCTTCCTCAAAGAGGAGGGCCCCCTTCTCGTCCAGCGCTCGCAGGCCGATCCAATCCTCTCTGTAGAGGTCCGACTCCCGGGCCGGCACGGCCTTCAGGCCGCCGCCGGGCCCCACCCGGAGGTCGGCAAACCAGGCGGAGTCGCGCGGCACGACCGTTTGATCCCGGGCGAAGCGGATGAGGACGAGGCGGTCCAGGGACGCCAGGGCCCGGGCGTAGCACGGGTTGGGGCAGCGTGCGGGGAGGGGGGGGGCCGGGCCGGGCGCCGTCGCCGCTCCCGCCGCCCCCTCCCCTCCGCTCTCGCTCCCGGGCGGGGGCGCGTCGCAGGCGTGCTCGTTGTTGATGTCCGCCAGGAAGGCGTTCAGGCGGCGGTAGGCGGGCAAATGATAGGGGTCTCGATAGTATTGGGCTTGGATGAGGTGGGTGCGGACGAGCGGGGCGTCGACGCCGGCCGCCGCCAGGGCCGCTGCCGCCGCGCACAGGGACCAGGCGTGGGCGGACGCGTTGCGGGGCAAGGGGCACAGGGGCAGGGAGGCGACGCCCTGGTGCTGGGCGCCCAGCGTGATGAGGCGGCGCATGGCGGGGCGGGAACGGGCGTGGGGGTGGGGGTGGTCGGGGTGAGGGGCGGCCCTGCCCGGGGCCGGCCCAGGCGCACCACCCCCCTCCCCTCCATCGCCGCACCGTCCTTCCTCCTCCTCCACGTGCCCGCCGCAGCGCTGCGCCACGCCCCGTAGGAACTGACCGCCCTGGGAGAAGCCGACCGCGTCGTAGGCGCCCGCCCGGCGGATGCGCGGGTCGGCGGCGATGGCCGCGCACGCGGCTGCCACCTGGGCGTCCACCCGCCCGAAGAAGCCGGCCGCCACGTCGGCCGCGGGGCTGGAGTCGCCGCCGCCGGCGCCGGGGGATAGGGATAGGACGTACGAGCTCGGACCCATGGCCTCAGTGATGGCCGAGGCCAGGGCGCCCAGGCTGTGCGGGTCGCAGCAGGAGTCGCCCATGCCGTGCCAGAGGACGACGGGCAGCGGCGGGGAGGCGGGTGGGGCGTGTCGGCGTCCGCCCACCATGGATGATAGGAAGGGTGGCGGGCGCGCCGCGCCGGCTGCCGCGCTGGCAAGCCATGCCGCCGCTAGGACCAAGGTCTGCCGGAGCATGCAGGGCGAGCGTGTGCGTGGCCTTCAAGTGGAGCGCGGCGACGGCCCGGCGCGGCCAACAAAACAGATGCGAAAGTGGGAGGCGTGGCGCACCTGCGCCATGCCCTGCGCACTCTTCCTTTTCCGTTCTCCCGCATGCCGCCCCTCTGGCAGCTGGCGTCCCTGGGCGCCGCCATCGGCGGTCCCGCTGCCGCGGGGTGGGCCTTCTTCGGCGCCGCCCTTGGTGACGGAGACGACGCCGGTGATAGTGTCGCGCAGGTGTGTGAGAGACGAGAAGCATCGGGCACGCGCCGCTTTCAACAACGCATGCTCCGCTCAACCCTCTCTCTCTCTCTCCTCCCACAGTCCCTCTTCGCCGCCGTTTTCGCCCTGTCCGCCGGCCTGCTGGAGCTCCTGGTCTTCCAGGTGGCGGGCTTCCTAGATGACAGGTGAGGCATGCTTGTTCGCTCTCGCCCGTTCCTCTACACCTCTCCAGGCGCGCGCCCCCCTCACCCCTTCCCACCCCCCCGTCTCTCTCTCCCCTTCCATTCAGCCTCCGCGCCGCCGCCTGGAAGGCGGATGTGACCGGCCTCCTGGTCATGCTGGCCATCGCCGTCCCCTTTGTGTCCATACACCGGGCGCTGGCGGCACGGGAGAGCGGCGGCGGCGGCGGCGGCGGCGCCCCCTCGCCCGCCAACGCGGCTGTGGCGTCGGCCCTCGTCCTGGCTGTGGGGGGCGGCGCGCTGTGGCGCCTGGGCGCCCGCTGGCCGGGCGTGCCTCAGCTGGCCGCGGCGGCGGCGGCGGCAGGAACAGGCCCGCCCTCCACCGTCGCGGGCGCGGTGGCGCGCGCCGGCGCGGCGGGCGCGGCGGTGGTGGGCCTGCTGAGCGGGTATGGCGCGGTCGCCCTGCCGCGCGCGCACCTGGCGGCCTTCATCGTCCCGGTCACGCCCCGGGACGTGGCGGCCTCGGAGGCGCAGCTGGTGCGCACGGTGGATCTGGCGGCACGGAAGCGGAAGGCGGCCGCCCTGGCGGCGCGGCGGCACGCCGGCGGGCGGGCGGGCGGCGGCGGGGGCGGCAAGGCGGCGTCCGGCCTCGCCCGCCTCAACCCCTTTCGCGGGGGCGGCGCCGGCGGTGGCGGCGACGCTGCCGCCGCGGTCGCCCTCACCACCGAAGCGTCCGCCCTGGACGCCCTCGCCCGCGAGCTGGCCGCGGACGTCCTGGACCTGCGGCGAGAGGCCGCCCGCGCGCGCGGGGCCCGCACCCTGGGCGGCCGCGCCCGCAACGCGGTGGGCTACGCTCTCTCCGCCTACTGCGCGCTCCGCGTGCTTGCCTCCGTCCGGGACCTGGTCCGGGGGCCGCCCCCGCCAGGCGCGGCCGCCGACCCGGCCGCACGCCTGCTGGGCGGGGGGCTGGCGGCCGCTCTGGCCGCCCTGCTCCCCTCCGGCGTGCCCCCGCCCTCAGCGGCGGAGGCCTCGCACTACGTGGCAGTGGCCCTGGTCGGCGCGGTCGGGGTGGGCTCGCTCAACGGCTTCCTCCGCGCCTGCCGCCGCGCCCTGGCCGCCGCGTCCGGCTCCCGCTCCACGGCCGCCCCCTCCGCCGCGGCCCTGGCCCTGTGCGAGGTGCTGGGCCTGTACGCCATGTCCACCCTCCTCCTCACCGCCCGCCGCCTGCCGGACGGCCACCGCGCGGCTGTCGCGGCCGCCCTGGGCGGCGACCTGGACGCGGCCCCATACCTCACCTGGTTCAACGGCATGCTGCTGGCGGGCGTGGTGGGGACGGGGGCCGGGTACGCGGCGGCACGGGCGCTGCGCGACACGGACGGGCTTGGTGGGGGCGGATTTTGAGACGGGAGGGGCGTGTCGTGTAGTGGAGCGCAAAGCGAAAAAGAAAGACAACACACGTGCAAGCTGCTCTCTCTCTCCATCACACTCTCCATCATTTCATGCATTTCTCTCTCCCTCTCTCCATTTCTTCTAAAACCAGGCCATCCACCAGATGTACATGTCCGCCAGGTTGCCCCGGTCGGTCGCCTCGTCGATGAGGCGGGCGACCTGGCCGGGCACGGCCAGGGGCAGGCAGGGCGCGGACCGCACGCCCAGGAGCGTGCCCGTCAGGCGGCCCCTCATGGTCGCCATCGCGTCTTGGGTCTGCGGGTTGTCAGCCTCCCCGCCCGCGCCGCCCCCGCCGCCGCCGCCCGCCGCCGCCGCCGCGTTGCGGCCGCCGATGGACAGGGCCGCCGCGGCCGCCGCCCCGCGCGACCACTCGACCAGGGGGTCGTGCACGAACGTCTCCAGCACGGAGAGCAGCGTCTCCCGGTGCGCGCGCAGGGCGGCCAGGGTCGCCTCGGCCGCGGGCCGGAAGGCGCCCTCCACGCCCGCCAAGCCGAACGCGTCGATGATGTTTTGGGTCAGGCGGAAGGGGACGACCTCCGGCTTCTCCAGGGTGAGGCCCTTGTCGAACAGGCAGCTGAAGTCGACGTGCACCACCTCGCCCGCCCGCCCGCACAGGAGCACGTTCTCGCCGTGGCGGTCGCCCAGCCCCACCACGTGGCCCACGATGCTCCAGGCGGCCGCGCCCCGGGCCAGGGCCAGGCGGGCGGCGTGCCAGGCGGCCGGGTCGCGGAAGGCGGCCGCGTACCAGGCGTGCAGGCGGGGCGGGAGGGCGCCCAGGACGCGCTCCAGCCACTCCACCTTGCGCCGGGCGGGCGACCCCGCCCCCTCCGGCCCCGTCGCTTCGTCGTACCAGGCCTTGATCTGGGGGTTGGTGGAGCGGGCGCTGTACGCGCCGTCCGCCTCCAGCACCTCCTGGCAGCAGGTGCGCAGGGTGGCGGTGGCGGACACCCACTCCACCAGGCCGCAGTCCTCGGCCAGGGGCTGGACCGCGAAGCGGCGCAGGCGCAGGCCGCGCCGCGAGGCGGCCGGCTCGCGCGCAAACAGCGCGTTGGCGACGCCCGCCACCTCCATCATGCGGGCGTCCTTGCGCAGGTCGTCCTTGGGCTTGGCCAGGAAGCCGTACGCCCGCCCGTCCGAGCCGATCAGGGTGAGGCGCTTGGGGCGCTGCAGGGAGACGAGGAGGGTGACCTCATCCCCAAAGCCGGCGATACTGACGACGGGAGAGGCGGCAGCAGCGTCGCCGCCCTCCTCTCCCAGGCCGCCCTCGCACGCGGCGGGTGCGGCCGCCAGGGCGGCCGAGACGGGCACCACGATGCCCAGGGGAGTCAGGCGGGCCAGGGCCGCAAAATCGCGGCGCACGGAGAAGGAGCGCGCCCGCCCCGCGGGCGCGTGGTGGCACAGGCGAATCAGCTGGTCGCACAGCGCGGCAAACGCGGCGTGCAGGCGGCGGGCCGCCTCCTGGCGGCCGGGCTGGGCGTGCCGCTTGGCCGACGCCAGGATGGCCGCCGCCGCCTCCGCCCGGGCGGGCACCGCGCTCTTGGCGACCGCGGCCAGCGCCCACAGGGACTGGTGCGGGTAAGCGGCGGCCACCCGGGTTAGCAGGTGGCGCGCGACGCCCTGCGTCTCTGGGTGGGGGTGGCAGACCCGGGACGTCAGCTGGGGCAGGGCGGGCAGCCAGGCCCGCATGGGCAGGGCCTTCACCAGGCCCTGCATGCCGGCCAGGACCTCGCTCCGGGCGGCCCGCTCCCGGGGCGAGGGCGGGCGGGGGACGGCAACGCAGCGGGAGCCGACCTCGAAGAAGGCCGTCAGCAGGCGGGGCAGGGCCTGGGCCGCGTGGTCCGACCCCAGCCCGACCGCCGCGCCGTAGTGGCGCAGGGCGGCGCCCGTGATCTCCACGAAGGGGATGTCCTCGCCCAGCGGGATGCGGGAACGGCCGGACAGGCGGTCGGTGCGGGAGTTGGGCGGCGCGGCGGCCGCCGACGCACCCGCACCCGCACTCCCGCCACCGCCCACCCGCTCCGCCCCGGCCGTCCCGCCCTGCCGGGCCTTCGCGTCCGCGGCCAGGGCGTCCAGGTAGGCGCCGTAGTGGAAGTTGGCCTCCGCGCCGACGGGCGAGCCGCGCGGAGCCAGGCCGATGGCCCGCTTGAACAGGTCGGACACGTCGGCAAAGGTGCCCTGCCCCGCCTCGGCCGACCACCGCCCCAGCTGGAGGAGGGCCTCGGCCTCGCGCCGGCGCGCCTCGGGCGGGGTGGGCTGGGCGGGCGTGGCGCCGCCGCGGGAGGCGTCCAGTGCCGCGCACTCCTCCCGCAGCAGGGCCAGGGCCCGCGTCGGCGCGTCTCGGTCCCACAGCAGGCGCGCCCGCTCCAGGGCGGCCCCGGGCGCGCCCAGGGCCGACGCCTCGAGCGCGGCCGCGGCGGCCGCCTCCATGTGCCCCCCCGCCCGGGACAGGGCTGCCAGGGCCAGGCAGGCGCCGCCCGCGTCGGCCGGGCTGCCGGCCAGGCGGGCCAGCTGGATGCGGAGGGCCAGAATTGGGGCCTGGGCGGCCAGGGCGGGGCGGGCGGCGGCCAGGCGCTCCCCCCACCGCAGGCGGCGCGCCCGGTCGAGGGGGCCCGTGGTGGTGGTGGCCGCCGCGGCGGCGGCCGCGGCCGCGCCGCGCGCGGCGCCGCCTGTGACAGCCTCCAGCGCGCCCGCCCCGCGGCTCGCCACCAGCAGGGCCGCCGCGTCCTCCACCTCCTGCAGCATGTGCAGGCGGACGACTGCGCCGTGCGCGCGCTCGTAGGATGCTTCCAGCGATGCGGCCCGCAGGGCGGGGACGAGGGCCGCCCGCGCGGCGGCCAGCTCCCGGCGCAGGCGCCCGCCGTCGCGCGCGTGCAGGGCGGCCAGGGCGCCGCCCACCCGCACCTCCCACGCGCCGTCGTCGTCCACCCCCGCCGCGGCCGCCGCGTCCTCGCCGGACACCGCCCAGGAGGGAGGGGACGTGGACAGCGCGCCCAGGGCGGCCAGGGCGGGGGCGGCGGTGAGCGCGGGCGGAGTGGTGCCCTCGCCCACCCCCTGCCCACCACCGCGCGCGGCCGCCAGGCGGCCGTCCAGCTCCTCCCACCGCCCCAGCCGCCAGGCCGCCGCCACGCCGACCGCGGCCAGGGCGGCCCGGGCGGGGCCGTTGGAGGTGGGCGTGGACGCCAGCCAGCCGTCCGCTTCCGCCAGGGCGCCCGCGGTGTGGCCCATGCCCAGCAGGCAGCGCAGGTGGCCCCGCCGTGCGGGGGGGAGGCCCTGAGGGAGGGAGGCGGGCGGAGGAG
>Ga0114918_10002837_pt1 | contig 15391 bp, 17 predicted proteins | sample LantaG_FD_87015 | JGI IMG/M metagenome (GOLD analysis project Ga0114918, IMG submission 87015) | Deep subsurface microbial communities from Baltic Sea to uncover new lineages of life (NeLLi) - Landsort_02402 metaG | ecosystem: Environmental > Aquatic > Marine > Oceanic > Sediment | place...
AAAGAGTTTCTAGATCTAACTTGATTGTTTCTGATAGTTTATTTCTTGGATTAACTACATACCAAATTGCTGGTGCCATAACAGCAAATGCTGCATTACCTTTATATGATGTTTCAACATCTCTTATTGTATAGAAAGTTTTACCATCACTACATTTTTCAAATATATCTTGATTATCTCCATCTGATGATAGTTGATAAATTGTAAATGTGTGAGAATTTTTCATTTTATTAGTTAAATTTTTTAAGTAAACTACATTATCATGTAAACAAAATAATGCCATTGCTCCATTGAATACTCCAAATGTGCGATTTAAATATCTTATATTCTTATATAAGGTACTTGGTGGAAGTAGAATTTGGTCAATAATATCTGTGTTTCTTCCTTGTGTATCATATTTGAAATCTGCAGCAGCGGTGCTTGAAACTATATCGGTTATTGCATCTTCTATCTTTTTTCCTTGATAAATTCTATTTATAGTTTTATTCATAGTAATATATGGTTTTCTTCCAACTGCTGTAATTGAAATTAGAAATCTATCAACTTGAACACCCATTGGATCTTGAACTTGTATAGTTATTGGCATTTCAGAATCTAAATACATTAGATCATATGTAACTCGTTCCAGGGGGTATTCCTCAGTTGCTAATAAAATAGAAGTTAAAGTAATTGGTTTTTGACCATAAATTTCATTTAGTATAAATTCATTTGGTTCTGTAACTATATCAAGGACAAATGTTTGATATGGCATATCTATTGAAGTTAATATAGTAATCTTATTTATCTTTTGTGTCATATCTATGTCACCAATCATTAATTCAAATTCATATGTTCTGGTGATTGCCCAATACTTGCTTTTATCTTCTGCCATTTATTTATTTTCCTCACTACCCACTATCCTTTTTATTTTGTTCCAAAAAAATCTAAACAAAAAAATTTTGGGGGAGATTTCTCTCCCCCATCTAACTAATATTAATTACCATTATGATGACTGAAGTCTTTCTAAAACTCCATACATTCTGGTTGGAATAACGAGAACACTTTCTGCAGCATTTTCTAGCATACGTTTAATATTAATATTTGGTTCAAAACTACTATATCTTACAATTGCAAGAAACATATGCCACGCCGAAGGCAATTGAACTTCTTCGCCCTCTGGAGTTTGATTCATTTCTTGTAACAGTTTTGAGATTTCTTCTCTACGTTTTTTACCAAACTTTTCAATCATATCCAATGTTCCGAGCATCTGATCTTCTGTTAGCATTGTATTGAAGCTTCTGGTAATCATTTCAGCAATATTTCCTGAAAAAACTTCCATGTATGATGAAACAGCAGATGCCATATGAACAGATGAGGATGCAACATGAACCTGTCTCATCTCTCCAAGACTAAATCCAAATGTGACACTATCAGTATTATAAGATGTTGCAATACCAAACGAAACAGTTGCTGCTCTTGTTCCATTGTAACTGTTATTAACAATTAAAACTGGCAATACATCTCCAACATTTACAACTGCTTGAGCGCTTTGAATAATCATTTCATTTCTCATTCGTGTAAAATCTTCACTGATAAGAGTGTTTTCTCTTAGAATCGGCATACCAACTTCTCTTATTGATGTTCGTATGTTTTCATTTAATAAATCATTTCCAACAAATTTATATAAATCTGATATAACGCCACAGTACCCAAATTCATCTTCACTTCCTGGCGCTCTTGTGAATATACCCAACATAGGAACTTCTACACCATCAGTTGGATGTAAATCCATTTCTGATCGTAGAGCTGCTAATTTTCGATATACAATTTCACCATATCTATCTGTATAATAATAAAGACCTTTATGTTCAACTGGGGTTAACCCCATTACTAATGCTCTTTCTCCGAACGGAGTTGTTGTCATTTAATTCACCGCCTTTCAAAGTTCGTTTCACTGCATCTTTCAATTGAATTTTCATTCCCTCTTGGAATACATCCATGCGTCCATCATATAAATATTTACATAGTGTGTCTATTAATACTTCAATAATTTCATCTTTATTAAGGTTGCTTTTTGGTTTTTCAAAACGACTTTTTATAATATTAATTCTATTTTTATGATCAAGAGATATTACAATATTTGCTTCATACATTTTTTGATTTCCACTATGTCCACTGGTAGAAGCTATAGCATAAGAACCTCCACCACCATCGCTTGAGATTTTAGAATTTATTATAAATGCCATGATTATATCCTCTCTGCTTGAAACCTCAAATAAATATTTCGCCCATCAAATTCAAATGATTCATCTATGGATATAACTTGGAATCGTTTTTCTAGTTTAAAGAAATAATGTGCTCTATCAGCGGTCCATATCGATGCATGTGGGCATGATGGTTCATTTAAAAGTTCTGTTGTCAATAAAATATTATGGCCCTCAAATCCCAGTGTATTTGGGTCATCTTCAGTTAGTATCATATTAGCTAATATTCTATAGTTCGGAACAATTACATCGACAATTGCTCCAGGTTTTGTAATGGTTGATAACAAATATATAAAATATGGAACTTGTGTAAAAGATACATGCTCAAGAAATCTATATATACAGATTTCACTAAAGAATATTTGAGTTTTTTCCATAAAACCAAACGCATCTTCATTACAATAATACTTTTTATCAATGGTTTTTGTCCAGTTGTGATGATCGTATTCAATAACTGCTGCCGGAGTGCAACTATAATACATTGTATCTAGATTTATAAGAAATCTTGGATAATCCATATTATAGTCTAATGGTTCAAATTTTCCCGCTGCTATGTTTAATACTGTGTTTTCCATTATCACCTCCTTACGTTTTCATGAACTATACTTTTCGTAAACGGTTCAATATAAAATTTAAAATATCTTTCTCTATCAATATCATCAGTATCCATTATTCTTAGAGTTGATTTTGTAATTTGTAACTCACCATACCCCTTTAAAAAAATTATATATTTTCCATTTTTTGTTGGGACCCCAAACAAACTAGTATCCTCTGATTCAAATATTTTATCTCTTATTCGTTGTAAACGACTAAACATTGAACTTTTATTTACATCAACCAATTTACAAAGTTCTTTATAAATATTATCCATTGCTTCATATCTATATGGAATACCTTTTATCGAAACTTCAAAATTATTATCCATAGCAATATATTTTCGTCTATCAATTGATGTTATAAAAATTTGAAATGTTTTTCTTCTTTCAAGTGGTATATGACCAATATTTGTATTTGGAATTGTTCTTGTGAGAATCATACCATCATACTGGCGAATAATAATTTCATCTTCTTGAATATTATTTGCGTTTATATAATCATTGATAATTGATTCAGTTGTGTTTCGTAAAAGAGATGTTATTTTGGGATTATCTCTCATCATCTGTCCTATCTTAATATTTCTACCCAATTTATCTTCTGGATCTATACCTGTTAAATCAAATCCCATATTGTTTAATATAGTGTAATGACAAGACTCAATATCATAAACATGTACATCTTTAAGAATTAATTTTAAATTTTTATTTATTTCCATAGTGAGTAATGGGGATGGGAGATATTATATTCCCATCCCCAACTCCTTATTCTAGAGTATCAATTATAACATTATCAATTTGAAGGTGATGGTTTATATCTTCAATTGATCCCTGTCGTTCAAGCAACCATGTAATTGCATCCTGATTTGTTGTTAAATTTTCCGCTTTTACACTTTGTTTATATCTTAATTGTAAAGCTTCTAAATCCAATGGTTCATTCAATTTGAATATAACTTCAGCTGGATCTTTATAAATGATCTCTATTTCCGTGTCATGTTTCTTTGCTCTCATAATTGCATAAGGAAGTATTTGATCATTAATATCATTACAAAATACAGATACAAGACCATTGCGTATCCCATAGCTTTTGATATATATTCCATTACCAAAATCATAAACAATTCTGAAACTGTGGTTGTTATAAATTTGCATATCAACTGCTGGAAGATTTAAAACTGGCCACAGATGTGCATCATCGAATACAACCAGTTTTCTTTTTTCAACTCCATTTGTTATTGATATAAGAGTGGTAATTATCAATTGTTCAAATGTATCCACGTGCGTAATTGATACAGTTGGTTTTCCAATGTTTGGAAAGCGTTGAAAATTTGCATCAAACCATTCTGCCAGCGATATGGTTGTTATACCTGACATGCCCTCCTGCTCTTCTTCACCTAAATTTTCTGATGCAGCAGGAATGTCTAAATCAGTTTCTGAAAACACAATTGGATCATCTGTTGGTCCATCTTTAACGAGCTGTGATAAATTTTCATTCATGTTCTTATTGTCTCCTTTATCATTTATTCTTTCCATTTTTGTCCATCATTTTCTGGGTCTTTTCTCCATTCGTAAGGGCATAAGGTTGCATATGTTTCAAGAGCTGCTCCACATAATGCCATAACCTTAATTATTTGCTCATATGCCTCTACTGGTGCTGACCCCTCTTTCATTTCTTCACAATCACTTAACCACTCAGGTAGTTGTCTATCCCATTTTCCAGAATAAGCTTTTTTAGATCTTTCTAAATATGCTTCGATAAACTGCAAGAAGCTTCCAAAATTTAATGATTTTACATCTTTATAATTTCCAAAACACATAGACTGATAATCTCTTTCTCGTCTGTATATTTCTATAATGCTTTCTTCGTTTTCAGTAACATTACCTTCCATTGATTAACTCCTCTAAATATTTTAAATTTTTATACAACTTATGATGATATTCAGGCATATATTCCAATACAATATTTCCGCTCCATTTATATTTATAATCAAGATCTTTAACAAAAGAAATTAAATTTAATTCTCCTCTTGAATCATTGAATGGTAAATGTTGTCCAATGCCTTTTGCTCGGTTTGATAAATGAATTACATTTGTATAGCAGAGAAGATATTCCATTATTTTAGGATCAAACCATAAAGTTTCAATGTGACTTGTATCAAGAGTCATATACATATTATGTCTGCCATATGTGCAAATTGCACGAACTATTTCAAGAGGAGTCCGAAAAGTTTTTTTACTTTTCCATGCAAATGTTTCAATACATAAACTAAATGGTCTTAATTGCTTATTGAAAGCTTTTAAGAATTCCACAATTCCTCTATTTGGATGAACTACGTATTCTGAACAACCAGTTACTGCATATATTTCATCCATCATTTTGAATATGAGATCATAATCTGTTTTCAAAGTATCTAATGGTAAGTGTACTACTCTCACTTGTATATTAGATTTTTCTATTGTTTTAAGAATATAATCTTGATTATTTTTATATAGTTCATATTTATATATTGCTAACTGAATGCTATTCGGTATTTGGTCTAATTTATATCTATTATCCGGACCAAAACCATATGAAGTCGAAACGTATATCATAGGAATATCCGCCCATCGAATCCTCCATACACTCCCTTCCAATTAACTGCAATAGCTTCAGACGTATGTATGGATTCTTCATGACTGCATTTTACTATCCAATCAATAACACCATCTATGTTATCAATTGCATTTGATATTGATCTAATTGCATCTTCAACAAACATTGGATTGTCACCTGCAACTCTAGCAATTTCTTGCTCATCAATTCTTTTAATAATTGGATATGGAAGAGTTGGAATAACATTTTCAGCTGCTGAAATAATATCCTCTAACCAAACATATTTATCGCCATATGTATCTATCTCCACCATTATAACTGCAAACGATCTTTGATTATGTGGAAAACCTTTTGTGTCTAGTACATTACACAATTCTGCGGAACATGGACAATAAGATGCATACTGAATTGTAACTCCTTGCATGAATCTATAATGTCGTTTCTTTGTTTTTGTCTTATCAGGTCCTGTTATATGATAAGAATTATATAGCTGACCTTCAAATTTACATTTATAATATATTGGAAATGAGTTATCTGTTTTAATAGATTTTCGGGCAATTGGCATTCTAAATTCAAATTTCATATATGCCCCCTCACTTCCAATATTTGTTAATAATTCTTTTAATATTTGCTCAATCAATTTTCTTTTTAAAGGCAGATCGAGATATGGTTTTAGAGTTAGTAACAATCTTGACATTGAAATGCCTTTTGTTTTTCTATCTAAACTTGTTTTCATTGTGACGTTTGCAATCATCTCATGAAATCCGCCATATTTAGATTCAAGTTTAAAAGGAACTTCAACATTTTCAACGCCTACTTGCATAATAGGTATGCGAATGTTTGGTTCTGAGCATTGTATATCTGGTAGGCATTCTTTTTCTGTCATTAAAACATCTCCTTTATAGTTGGATATATTTTTAAATCGAAATATAATTCTACATCATCTGCCCAGCAATCCCATTGTTCCATAGATATGAGTTCATTGGGTTTGGGTTGTAGATCATGTTCATGATCAAATGAACAGAAAAATCTCAACCCTGGTTTATCAAATAAGTTATCATCTTCTTTTATAAGACCATTATCTTCAACTGAGTATGTGATGCTGGGAAACTCAAAACTAATAAGTATCTCAGCACCACATACTCTACAAAACATTTTTTTCATAACCATAAATCCTTTATATCAAAGCATGTGGGTTCAAATTCTTTTATAGGGTCAACTTTTTTCTCAAGAATTGAGTCAAATATCTTTTTAACTATATTATCATCAGATCCCGTGTAAAAATATGATGGAGTTGAAGATGATGTCCATTCGCTTGTTGTCCAATTCATTTTTGATCAACTCCAATTACTGTAAGATATGAGTTTAAAAGTTTAACTGATTCGGGAACTGGATCTAATTCTTTTGATTCATCAACTCCGGCATCTACAAAACTTCTAATGTATTTATTTTTAAGATCAATACAGTCAGATTTTGTTGTGAGAAATTCAAATAAATTTGAAGGAGCATCATGTCCAATAATACATGCTGTTTCCATTTCCCCACATCTTTGACCTCCCTTATTTTTTCTACCACCTAATGGTTGTAATGTTCGTTTTGCATATGTGCCAATACCTCTAGCAGCTAATTTTTCTTCTGCAATATGAACCATTCTTAAAAAGTATATAAAACCAACAGCTATTTCATTATGTAAATGAGTTTTTGCCAGTGGATCATATATTTTTTGTTTAAATAATGTTCCTGTATAAACAAGAGCTTTTCTAATATCATCTAGCTTACATGACTCAAATGGTGGTTGAATTAAAGTGAGATCATTGATAAATGCTTCATCTATAACTTTTGGCAGCTGTTCTTGAAACTGTCCAACGTACCATTTATCAGTTGATTGATCAATGATATTGATAAAATCAACTATATATTTTTTAAGTTTATCCTGATCAACTCCATCGTTTAACATCTTTAGCATATTTTTTCTTAAGTCATAAAGTGACATTGATAAATGAAGTTCATATAATTGACCAATGTTCATTCGTGATATAATACCAAGCGGATTAATACATACATCTAAATGCCGACCATCTTCTAATTGTGGCATTTTTTCATGTGGAACTATTCTTGAAATAACTCCTTTATTTCCATGTCTATTTGCTATTTTATCACCAACCTTGATCCGTCTAAAATGAACACCATACATTTGTATGTAAATACCATTTATCTTTTCTTTCTTTTGTTTATACTTACCAACGAATGAAAATATATCAAGATTGTTTTCTTTTATAAAAATCTTAGCTGCATCTTTTGATAATCTATCTTTTAATATCTTTTTAAAATCATTCTCTTTATCTTGTTGCTTTTCTAATTGTTCCTCAACCCAATCTTTAAATTGAGGTACATCTTCATTCCATGTATTTGCATAAAGTTTAACTTCTGGTATTATATAACTCTTTTCAGCTTCTAGTTTTAATGACTCGCTAAAAACCGAATAGAAATCGTCAGCTGTTAAACTTTTTAATATTGCATATGGGTTTCCTGCATTAACTGTTTCAAATTCTTTTGGTAGTGGTTTATATATACCTTTTTCAAGAGATAATAAAACCTTATGTGGTGGTAATACAAAAGATAAATCTTTAAAGTGTACTGATGTTAATACATCTTGTTCTGCAAGACGATCAGAAATTACAATTCCATCTTCATAATTATTACCATAATAAACCATAACTCCAGTTAGTAAATTTTTACCAAATGTAATATGGCCATTTTTACAATAATTACTTTCCGCTAAAATATCTCCAGCTTTAAACTTATCACCTGGTTTAACATATATGTTCATAAAATCCATATGTTCAACATAGATTTTTCGATAAGAAATATCAAATACATCAGAAGAGGAATCATTATATGTAACAATTAAATAATTAGCATCTATATATACAACTTCACCATCTTTTTTGGCTCTTTTTACAAACTGTGTGTAGTCTGTGTATAAATGTTCACACCCGGATTTTATCATTGGGTTATCGAAATCCTTTAATAATATTGCTTGTCTCATCTGTGAAGATGCCATTTGTAATCTTGTTTGGTCATCGTGTTCTAAAAATGGTACCATTGATACAGGTATAGATATTGGTTCTTTTTCAAGAAATTCTTCTTTGAATTTTAAATTATCATCTATCATTACATTTGGTATTAGATTTTGAAGTACTCCACAATTATCTCGGTCAGGAGTATCAACGGGGCAAATTCTTCCGAACATGCTCGGGCATATATCTCTTAAATGTTTTGGTATATTTTCTCTTTTAAAACCACCTGGTCCTAAAAGACTAATTCTTGATAGTTTTGTTAATTCTTCAACTGGATTTATTGAAAAATCAAATTGAACAATATCCGAAACATTACATTCTGATAAAATTTGAGTTGAGTTAATATTAAATTTAGGTTGTCTTGTTGTTCGGTTTGAAAAACACAAGTCAAATATAATTTTCGATAGTTTTGCAAAAACCATATATTCAAAACATCTGATACGTTTATTTGTAAATAGTGTATCATCAATATTGTTTATTTGTAATGCTAATATTAATTCTTCAATAATTGAGTCGGTATTTAAAAACTTTCTTGTTAATGGATCAACTTTGGGTATTAAATCTATGGCATATAATATATCTTCGCCTTTAGATCTAGCATTATACTTTGAGTATATTCTTCCAATCTCTAAGATAAAATCGTCTTGTGTATATCCTTTTGACTCAGTATAGTATAATGCTAAATCCTGAATTAACAATTCCATTTGATTTGATTTATCGTTGATTTTAAAAGTCTCCAATCCGAATCTTTCTACTAATGATTCCATATCATAATATGCCATCATTAAAAGCGATAATGGAAGCTTCTTTCCAAGAAAACTTATACTTATATACGGAGCTTCTCGTTCTTGTGAAACCATTATAGTAGCTACATTGCTTCTTAATTTAATCGTCTCCCCTCGTGTCACCAAAGGGATATCAAATAATTGAAATAATGGTATCTTTTTTCTACCATTAATTACAATGTAGTTGTTATCTATTAATTTGGGGATAAACAAACTCAAATCAATATTTGCTGTCCCTTTTTGTATTTTAATTATAAGGGATTGCTTAGTGGTTTTTGATAATTCTCCAGAAGAAAACTTTGAATCTTTTAAATCTAATTCAGTAATTGTGAACCCTAAATCTATTGCGGGTTGTAATATTTCTCTTGTTAAAGGTAATATATGCTCATAATCTTTTTTTCTTATATTGAAGATATTGTTATCTTCATCTTGAATTTTAAAAGTTGGATTAATTATATTCAATATTATTCCTCCGTTTCGTTATAGGTTTTTAATGCCTTATATAATCGATCATCCTCAATATAATATGGATCGCTATTCATCTGTAAGGCATTCATTATAAGTTGGGTTAGTCTCAAATCTGGATATTTCTTCCAAAGTTTTTCGACTAACCCAAGAATTTCAGGTATTCTATTTGGATCTCTCATTCAATTTTTTCTCCTTTCAAAATCTTATCCATAATTCCTGAGTATCTGCCTTCATACATTATACCTTTTAGAATGCTTCTTTTTGGATTTGAAAATGCCATTGCTAATATCCAACTCTCTTGATTTGGGACAGATTGTATAGAAAAATATGAAGGTTTGATTTTTTCCCTTTCTTCCATCAATCGCCATTTTCTTGAGTTTTTCCACATTAATTGTGCAACTACACATTCAAAATGGACATGGTATATATTTTTATCGTATATGGCAAATAAATCATTAACAATATCTGTATAACTTTTTCCTTTAAACTTATGTAACAATTCTGAAACTGCAGCGAGATCACCAATAATATCTCTTTGTACCATGTCACTTTTACCTGATTCTCCTTTAATTACAGCTGATCCAGAAGTATGAAATGTTCTAAGTACTAATTGAGTTCCTCTTTCACCAAGAGTTTGTGCTGCGATTATTCCAACAAATCGGGTATTTAATTTTTTATATAAATCCCCATAACATGTTTTACATAATTTTGGGGATTTGCAAAGTATTGGACTTCTTATGTTAATAATCTTATTGATAAATGTTTCGCAATTGTTTTTGGTTATCAAATCTATTTGGCCATCGTCTTTACGATAATATCTATTAACCAACATTTTTGCTTTTCGTAAAGAGTTTATATTAACTTCAAGAAAATCTGTTGTACCACAATCATCCAACTGGTCATCCAACTGTAAATTTGCACATGTGAAAATTAATTTTCTTGATAGATATCCACTTGTGCCGGTATTTAATGCAACATCTAACAATCCTTTTCTCGCACCATATGTTGAATAGAAAAATTCTTTTTCAGACAACCCTTCAACTAAACTATGTTTAATTGGGTGTGGTAATATTTCTCCATCAAAATTTGAAATAAAACCACGAGTAAGAACTATTTGTTTTGCTTGATCCCAACTACCTCTTGCACCAGATTCAATCATATATGCATAAGGGAATGTATCTTTTAAAACATCTGTTACATTATCTTTATTTACTTCAAGTAATTGTTTTCTTATATCTGTACTTCTATAAAGATGATCTCTAAATTCTGATACTCCTTCAAAGTCAAAATCATCAAGACACATTGTGGAACCCATTAGAGTAGCATATTTAAAACCAATTCTTTTAATATTATCCAAAACTTGAATTGTTACTTCTTCTGGATATATTTCTTTAATGTTGTTTAATATACTCATTAAAACATTATTATTCACAACTTCTTTTACCTCAGGATAATCTTCTGGCAGACAATCATTGAATATTTTAAATCCTTCTTCTCTATCTTTATATTGATCAGATGTAATGAAATAAATACCCAAAATGATATCTTGACTTGGAGTTGTTGTCAAATCTTCATTTGATGGACTATATAGATTTTTAGTTATAAACATTTTATCTATAATTTCTTGTTTGGCTTCTTCGCTTACAGGAATATAAACTGCCATTTGATCTCCATCAAAATCAGCATTAAATGGGGGACAAGCTAAAGGATGTATCTTTATAACTTTATCTAAAGTAATTTTTATTTTAAAACCCAACATACTGAGTCTATGTAGAGATGGTTGTCTGTTTAATATACAAACTTCATTCTGAGTTATTTCTTCACATATCTTATATAAAACAGGAGAATTTAAATCAATACATCTATCTACATAATCTATTGCTTTATTCAATAGTTTGAATTTACCAAGTTCTATAATTCTTTTTGCAATAGGTAATTTGAAAAGTTCAAGAATCATTATATATGGAAGAACACATTCGTCTAACTTTAATGTTGGGTCTGGTGTAATGACAGCACGACCAGAAAAATCGATTCTTTTACCAAGAATATTACCTCTTATTAGACCTTCTTTTTTCGCCATCTTTTCTAATATTCGATGATACAACTCATTAACATCTTTCTGTAGTTGTTTAAAGTAGGTATAATACAGATTCTTATCTTTGATAATATCAATCATTGTTTCTTTCATAATTTCTTTTTTAGTAAGTATTTGAACATAATAACGATTGATTTTGTCCATTAATTGTTTTCCACCCGATACTGCAGATGACGGTCTTAGATCGGGGGGTAATACAATAACATGTTTTATTAATAAATTATCAATATTTTCATAAACAGTTTTCCACTCTTCTCGACCTAATTCAGCTGCTTCTTTTGATAGGTCATAAACTAATTTATAAATAGCATCTGTTTTTTCAATTTTCGGAACTTCATTCGGAACATTATCAATTTCTGTCCCGATAACATGCTCATCCCCATCCATGAATAGAAAACTTTTTTCATTTTTCATCAATTGGTCAATAGCATCTTTTAATGATTTGCCTCCAAGTTCACATATTAGATCATAGAACAGTGGATTTACAACAGGAATTGGTAATGTGATTTTTGCGAATTGAGTCCGCCTTACATCACTATTAACAATATTAACTCCACATAAGTCACATTTACCTCCAGCTTTCGATACCCCAAAATAAGTTCCACACTGACATGTATAATTTTTCAATGGTCCAAATAGCTGCTCGGAGAATAATCCTTGCGGGTGAAACTTCTTTTTTCCAAATACTTTTAGAGTAGTTACTTCCTCTAGATCTTCACAAAACTGTGAATAATTTAACAATTTTGGCATTATGTTTTCTCCTCGCTGATTCTAATCTTGATTTAATTTAACAAACATTGACTTAATTTTTCTATATTTTATATATTTTGATGGAATTTTATAGTAGCAATTATCATAATAATATGTTTGAAGTGTTTGTATAAAATTTTCATAAAATGTTTTATTAAATATTTGCCCCTTCTTTCCTTTTGATAAGCAATATAAATTTTCATTAACATTTGGATGATGCCCAAAAACAACAATCCTAATTACTTTATCATCTTCTGTAATTATTACAAATCCATTAATAATCCAAAGCGGATCAATATAAACTATCTCATATACATTTTTATTTTCAATTATTTGGCGTGGTGTTATTTGTGCTTCATATACATAACATTTTTGAATAACATCTATGTTTTTATCAAGAGGTCCTATAACCGTTCTACTCTCAATGAAGTCCATGTTATGCTGCCCCTGTTTCTTCCAGTAATTCAATGTATTTTTTACCATTATGTTTCCTCATAATTATTACAAAGTTTGAAACTCCTGGTTGTTTTTTAACTAATTCAGTAAGTGCCTTCATAACATCCGTTGATGTATTTAAACTATTTTGTGGGACTAATGCCATTAAATTTTCATTAATTATTGTTGGCATTGTGGTAAAAAGTTTTTCTAATTCTTTAGTTTCATGGTCTCCTACAATAATTTCAACTTCTTGTGTTTTGTTAAGGTTTAAAATTGGTTGAATGAAATTTTCTACAGACTGTAGTCGTTCCGCTCCGTTCATTTCATATATCATATCAATTTTATTTTCTATACTTTCATTAATCGATTTGGTCATAACTGATGATACTATATCTAAGTCAATTCTTTGAATTAGATTATTTTTAGTCATTTTATCTAAGTGGCCGCTTGCTATTGAATGTGCTGCATAGAATGCTGCCTTGTTAATTTCATTTTTTGTTAAGTTAATACTATATGATCCATTATAAACACATGGATTTTTAACATGTTTTCTACAATCAATTACTAAAGTCTTATGCGATATATAAAATCTAACATTAATTTCACCAATGCGATCACAAACAATATCTCTACAGTCAATGACTAAATCGCTTTTTGGTAATTTGGTTATTCCTTCTGTGTATTTGGTGTTTATTTTTTTGACAGTAATATCATCACCCACATTTTCTCTTATCATATCAGCTAAAGCATCAACTTTATATTCTCCAATATCTTGAGGATTATATATAGATCTAAAGACATTTCTGCTTTCAACTGTATCGTGGTCAATGATAACTAATTCCTTAACTGTTTCAAATTCCGAAATATGCTTACATAAAAATCCTCCAAGAGTTCCTAAACCAATCACTGTCACTTTTCGATACACAAATGGTTCTCCTTTCTTATATAAATTTAGGAGGACTCAAATTAATGAGTCCTCCTTTACTGCTACTTTATATTACCCCTTCTTTCCTGCGGGTTTCAGGAATTCCAGTGTATCACCTGGTTTAAGAATGCTATCGCCATCCACTTCTTTACCATTTACCAGTCCAGTGGAAAGACGATCTACGTTTAATACTTCACGTAGGAAATCTCCCACTTCTTTAACAGAACGTCCGGCAACTGGGAAACTGCCCGAAGAGGCACCACACGATACCTGAATTGTTGTGGTGGTCTTTTGACCAAAAGCACCGCCTGGTTTGGTGATGGTACTCTGTCCAGCAAATGCAATACCCTGTAGTGTTTTGGGTCCTGCAGCTGTAGCTTTACCAATAGTTCCACCCGCTACACCATATGTGGCCATGATTGCTCGAATAACATCATCCTTGGGTTTCTTGGTCAGACCAGGAAGATTGAGTTCATTGACGCACATTGCTTTCAGTTCTTTTGAAGTTTTTGCTCCAGTTGATCACGTGTAAAAGTTGCTCCCATTGTTGTTCTCCTTTTTTCATTTTTCATTACTAAGGTTTTAAGTTGTGATTACTATAATCACTTCACGATTCGAATCTTTGCGTCTGAAGACATTTTCAAAATATCAAAATAAACTTCAGAGCGGTCGTACTGTTCTTTCACAACTGAGTTGTAAAATAACCAGCACATGAATGTAGCTACACCCAGATTTGTGAAATACAACTGGGGTTCTGATACTGATAATTCCTCACATGACATTTCGTCGGGTAACTTATCTTCGGGATTTGCAATTTCGGGATGGTATGTACATAAGTCAGGTGTTAAATTCTTCCCCCCCTTTCTGACATAAAGTTGTGCATTTCCATCCGTTAATTCATTCCCTCCAGAAATAATGGTAACATTATTTAAATTTTTACAATAATTATTTATGACCATTCTGGATTTATGATTATCTACACATATAAATACAATAGTTCCTTCTTTTATTACTGAAGTAATATTTTCTTCATTGATATATGCATCATATGTATTGAACTCAATATTATTAAACTTCATAGTTAGTTCGTCAGCTTTAATATCAGCTTTATTTCCCATACGAATAAATTCTTGTCTTTCATAGTTTTTAGGTTCGTATGCATCACCATCAACTAATAGAATGCTAGCAGCCATATCTCTTGAAAAATTTATAAATCTACATAATCTTTCAGAAAGAATTGACCCCACACCACCTAATCCAATAATAACAATATCAAGTTTATTCATGAATTGCCAATCCTTCCTTTCCCAAAACATGATGTAAGCATTTGTTTCCATGCTGGCATTGGTTTGGTCTTTTCTTTTGGTATAGGAATTTCTGATTTTGATGGATCTGGAATCATTTCTAATATTTGATCCTCT